>ERZ1066136.820-NODE-820-length-19307-cov-8.104872_pt1 | contig 19307 bp, 14 predicted proteins | sample MGYA00382783_ERZ1066136 | MGnify/ENA primary metagenome ERZ1066136 (study PRJEB33369, sample SAMEA5778366) | biofilm metagenome | biome: Industrial cooling water; feature: Water cooling tower basin; material: Biofilm | place: United Arab Emirates | collected... | reverse complement strand
CTGGTCGATGGCCGTGTTCATGAACATGGCCAGGATCGTCGGCGCCGGGCCGTTGATCGTCATGCTCACGGAGGTCGCCGGGTTCGTGAGGTCGAAGCCCGCGTACAGCACCTTCATGTCGTCGAGCGTGGCGATGCTCACGCCCGAGTTGCCCACCTTGCCGTAGATGTCGGGCCGCGGGTCGGGGTCGTGGCCGTAGAGCGTGACGCTGTCGAAGGCCGTGCTCAGGCGCTTGGCCGGCATGCCCTCGGACAGCAGCTTGAAGCGCCGGTTGGTGCGGAAGGCGTCGCCCTCGCCGGCGAACATGCGCGTCGGGTCCTCGTTCTCGCGCTTGAAGGCGAACACGCCAGCCGTGAAGGGGAAGGAGCCCGGCACGTTCTCGAGCAGCAGCCACTTCAGCTGCTCGCCGTGATCCTCGTAGCGGGGCAGGGAGACCTTCCGGATCTTCGTGCCCGACAGCGAGGTGGTCGTGAGGGCAGTGCGGATCTCCTTGTCGCGGATGCGCACCACGTACTCGTCGCCCGCGTACTCCTCCTGCATGCGGGGCCACATGGCCAGCAGCGCCTTCGACTTGCCGTCCAGCGCGCCGTCGCGGGCGGCGACCAGCCCGTCGAGGTCGGCCGGCACGGGGACGCCGCATTCCTCCGCCAGCATCCGCTTCGTTTCGAGCAGCTGCTGGCGCTCCCGCGCGAGGCGGGCCTGGCGCAGGGCATCGGCCTTGTACTTGCGAACGGTGTCCGCGATCTCCGCCAGGTAGCGGGAGCGCTGCGCCGGCACCACCGCACGCACCAAGGAGGAGGCACGGATCGCTGGACGGGGCAACGCGCCGGGCTCGAGCTTCAGCCCCTGGCCGGAGAGGTGATCCGCCAGCGCGGCGTACAGGGCGGTCGTGCCGTCGTCGTTGAAGCGCGAGGCGATGGTGCCGAACACGGGCATGGTGTCGGGCGAGACCGTGAAGGCCTCCCGGTTGCGCTGGAGCTGCTTGGAGACATCCCGCAGGGCGTCCTGGGCACCGCGGCGGTCGAACTTGTTGATGGCCACGAAGTCGGCGAAGTCGAGCATGTCGATCTTCTCGAGCTGGCTCGCCGCGCCGAACTCGGGCGTCATCACGTACAGGGTGGTGTCCACCAGCGGCACGATGGCGGCGTCGCCCTGCCCGATGCCGGACGTCTCGACGACCACGAGGTCGTGCCCTGCGAGCTTGCAGGCGTCGATGACCTGCGGCAGGCAGGCCGAGATCTCGGACCCCGCGTCGCGGGTCGCGAGCGAGCGGAAGTAGATGTTCGGATGGTCGTTGGCGTTCATCCGGATGCGGTCCCCCAGCAGGGCACCGCCGGACTTGCGGCGGGACGGATCGACTGCCACGACGGCGATCTTCAGGCGCTCGCGCTGATCCAGGCGCAGACGGCGAACCAGTTCATCGGTAAGCGAAGACTTGCCAGCGCCGCCCGTGCCGGTGATGCCCAATACGGGAACCGTCGCGCCCTGGCGTGCCCGCCTGCTGACTTCGGCGGCAATGCCGGCCGGGGCCTTGCCACTCTCAAGCGCGGTGATCAGGCGGGCGAGCGCGCGGCGCTCGCCGCGCGCGACGGCATCGAGATCCACCGGGGCCTCTTCGACCAGGTCACGGTCGGAGCGGCGCATCATGTCGTGGATCATCCCTACCAGGCCCATCTTGGCGCCGTCTTCGGGGGAGTAGATGCGCTCCACCCCGTAGGCATGCAGTTCGGCGATCTCGGCCGGTACGATCACGCCGCCGCCGCCGCCGAACACCTTGACCCCTCCGGCGCCGCCCTGGCGCAGCAGGTCGATCATGTACTTGAAGTACTCCACGTGCCCGCCCTGGTAGGACGAGACGGCGATCCCGTGGGCGTCCTCCTCGATGGCGGCCGTCACGATCTCCTGCACCGACCGGTTATGCCCCAGGTGGATCACCTCGGCACCGTTGCTCTGCAGCAGGCGGCGGATGATGTTGATGGAGGCGTCGTGGCCGTCGAACAGGCTGGCGGCAGTGACGAATCGCAGGCGGTGCTTGGTCTGGAAGCCGGTGTCGGCTGCGGGGCGGGACAGGTCGGTCATGAGTGGAGTCTCCGAGGGACGGGAGCCAGGGAAGGCCGGGTGTCGGACCTTCCGCCAAGATTACGCCGCCTCGTGAGCGGCGAGGCGCGCATTATGGTGGCACTTCCAGTTGACGTAAACGTCAATTTGGGGCCGGCATTCGTCGCGACTAGAATTCTCCGCGCCGGGGATGACGCCGCCCGGCCGAACGCAGGAGAGTCCTCCCGATGTCCGACGGAATCGCCGATCCGAGACTGACCGATGCGGCCGGTCGTCATCACGAGCCCGCGACCGGCGTGGTGCGTATCGTCTCGCTGGTCCCGAGCATCACCGAGCTGCTGTTCAGCCTTGGTCTGGAGGACAAGATCGTAGGACGGACCGGCTTCTGCATCCACCCGAAGGGCCCGGTGCGCCGCGTGCCCAAGGTGGGCGGCACCAAGACCGTCGATGTCGCGAAGATCCGGAAGCTCGGACCCACCCATCTGGTGGTGAACGTCGACGAGAACCCTCGGCCGGTGGTCGAGGAACTCGCGGCGTTCGTGCCGCACGTGATCGTCACCCATCCCATCGACCCCGAGGACAACCTCGGACTCTACAGGCTCGTCGGCGGCATCTTCGGGCGCGAGGGCCGCGCCGAGGAACTTTGCGCGGCGTTCAGCGAGGAACTCGAGCGCACGCGCACCGCCTGCCGCGACCTTCCGCGCGAGGCCGTCCTCTACCTCATCTGGATGTCGCCGTGGATGTCGGTGGCCCGCGACACCTACATCTCCCGGATGCTCTCCCTGGTGGGCTGGGATACGGTGCCCGAGCACGCGCACTCTCGTTACCCGTCGGTGGACTTTACGCCCCAGCGCATGCTGGACGTCCGGCATGTCCTCCTGTCCACCGAGCCCTACAGTTTTCGCGACCGCCACATCTCCGCGGTCCGGTCCGAACTCCCGCCCCAGTGCCACCCGAACATCGCGCTCATCGACGGGGGCATGACCTCCTGGTACGGCAGCCGGGCCATCGAAGGGCTGCGCTATCTGCGCGAGTTCCGGGCTGCGCACGCGCACTGACTCCCCGGCGGGCACGGACACTGCATGCGCGGCGGGGTCGCACCTGCCCGGTGCGCGGAATCTTCCATAACGACGTCCGGACCCGACTTCGGAGACCTCCATGTCCGCCCTCGCCCGAACCCGCCTCGCCCTCGTCGCTGCCAGCCTCGCGCTGCCGCTGCCCGCTCTCGCCGTCACCGTCGCCCCCTACGTCGAGACGATCGAAGGAAGGGTCACCTCGCCGGCCTACACGTACGGCGGCTCGATCTCCGTACCGTCGTTCAGCTGGGAATTGGACTATGACCGCAGCTTCGACGGCGTGTCGGTCGTGAAGCAGGTCGAGATCCTCTTCTCCTTCGTCAATGCACTGGGCTTCAGCGACGAGCAGAAGGCCACCTGGGCCGCAGGTGCGGAACGGGCCATCGAGTCCATCTGGAACGGCAAGTACGTGATCGAGGACACGGTCAACGACAAGGTCTACTCGGTGGGTGTGGACGTGGTGCCGCTCGTGGTGCTGGCCCCCGGCGCCGACCAGACCGTTTCGGTCGAACTGCAGCCGGCCGGCTGCGCCGCCAATCCCAACGACCTCGCGTGCCGTGACAGCATGACGCGATGGTTCGAGGACTCCACCGATTCCATCAAGGCGCACGAGTTCGGCCACATGATCGGTCTGTACGACGAGTACCTGGGAGGCGCGCTGAACAGCGCCACCAACCCCATCCTGTCGAGCGACGGCCTCATGGGCCTTGGGGCGCTGTCGACGGCCCCGGTGATGTACGAGCGGTACTACCAGCAGCATCTGTCCTTCCTGGCCGGCATCGACCTCGCCAGCTACCCGGGCGGTTCCGTGGGTCTCCAGACGCCGGAACTCGTTCTGCGGCCCGTGCCTGAACCCGGCACCTGGGCGCTGATGGGTGCGGGAGCCCTGCTGATCGGCGCCCGTCTGCGCCGCCGCGCCGCCGCCTGAGTCCGTGCCACCGGTCGCCTCAGGCCCGTCAGGCCAGGGCGACCGTATCCTCCGGCGGCTCGAACAGCGCCTCCAGCCGCGCCAGATACTCCGTCACATCCGCATCACCCTCGGACGGCGCCCACGTCGCCTTTTCCTCCGCAGTGAGCGGCTTGTAGGGTCCCGCCTTCGCCTCGAAGAACACCGACCCCTGCTCGAACGAGAGCAGCGTGTGGAAGGTGCCGTGCGGGATCGTGACGCCCACGATGTCCCCGTCCGCGCGGAGAAACGCGGTGTCCTGCACCTCGCCGTTCTCGTCGAACAGCACCAGCCCGAAGCTGCCCCGCAGCGCCACGAAGGTCTCGTCCTTCGCAGGATCGAGATGCCGGTGCGGCTGCACGTACGAGCCCGGCTCGATGGCGTTCAGCAGCCGGTGACAGGCGGCCTCGTCCGTGTCGTGGAAATTGTGGTTCTTGCGCAGGCGCGCGCTGCGCCGCGCCTCGCGGGTCGTCCGATCGAGCAGATCGGCATCGATGAGCTGGCAATGAGGTTTCGTCATGAAGCGGTGCGCCGCGGCGCGAGGAACGACAATGTCATCGCGGCCGGACTTTACAGCAAGATGCGCCGTCTCCGGATGACGACGCGGAAGCAAATCAGTAATCGAACTGGACGTTTTCGGCGCGCAACCACTCTCGCAGCGCACGCACGAGCGGTTCGGATGGCGTGACACGCCACTGCTCGCCGAGCCGCAGCTCGCAGCGTGCGCGGCCGTTGCGGTACTCGATGGCGACGGGACACGGCCCGTTGCGGTAGGGCGCGAGCAGCTTCTCCAGCTTGTCGGCATTGGCCTCTCCGTTCATGCGCAGGCGCAGCCCGCGCGAGAACCGCGCACGCGCGCCCGGCACGTCGTAGAGACGCTCCGCGGAAATGCGCAGCGCGAGGCTCACCTCCCCATCCTCGCCGCCACGGCGGAACGTACGCACCTTGGCCTCCATGACGAGGACAGCGTCCTCCTTCACCAGATCGCGATACTGGTCGAACACCTCGCTGTACACGGTGACTTCCTGGCTGCCGCTCCCGTCGGACAGCATCAGCACGATCATGCGGCCGCTCTGGGTCTTCTGAAACCGCATGGATTCCACCACGCCCCCGATCACGACCGTGCGACCACCTTCCTCGGGCGGCGGCGGCTGCAGTCGCGCGAGCGTCGTGCGCACGACGCTCGCGAATTCCTTCGCGTAGGCAGAGAACGGATGGCCGCTCAGATAGAAGCCGAGCGCGGCCTTCTCGTGTTGCAGCAGCTCGTGTTCGGTCCAGGTGTGCTCGACCAGCGCGAGCGGGGGCACCTCGACCGCGGCGGCGCCGCCGAACAGGCTCGACTGGTTCGCGCTCCGGTGCGCCTGTTCGGCGGCGCCGAGCGCGATGCCGACGCTCGCGAACAGGCGCGCCCGGGACCGCTCGATCCCGTCGAACGCGCCGGCCTTCACGAGCGACTCCACGACGCGCCGGTTGACGATGCGCGTGTCGATGCGCGCGCAGAAGTCGAACAGGTCGCGGAACGGCCCGCCCGCGCGCCGCGCCGCGAGGATGCTCTCGATGGCGTTCTCGCCGGTGCCCTTGATGGCACCGAGGCCGTAGCGGATGCGCCCGCGATCCACCGGCACGAAGCGATACTCGCCGGTGTTGATGTCCGGCGGCAGGATGTCGAGGCCGTTGGCGCGCGCGTCCTCGTGCAGCATCTGCACCTTGTCGGTGTCGTCCATCACCGCCGAAAGGTTCGCGGCCATGAACGCGGCGACGTGGTGCGCCTTCATGAAGGCGGTGTGATAGGCGACGAGCGCGTAGGCGGCGGCGTGCGACTTGTTGAAGCCGTAGCCCGCGAACTTCTCCATGTAGTCGAAGATCTCGTTCGCCTTCTGCGTGCCGATGTCCTTCGCCGCCGCGCCGGTCACGAAGATCTCGCGCTGCTTGGCCATCTCCTCGGGCTTCTTCTTGCCCATCGCTCGGCGGAGCAGATCGGCCCCGCCGAGCGAGTAGCCCGCGCACACCTGGGCCGCCTGCATCACCTGCTCCTGGTACACCATGATCCCGTAGGTGGGACGCAGGACGGGTTCCAGCAGCGGATGCAGGTACTCGAAGCTGCGGCCGTGCTTGCGCTCGATGAAGTCCGGGATCAGGTCCATCGGACCCGGACGGTACAGCGCAACCAGCGCGATGATGTCCTCGAAGCGGTCGGGGCGCGCGCGCGTGAGCAGTTCGCGCATGCCACGCGATTCGAACTGGAACACCGCGCTCGTGTTGCCGGTCGCGAAGATGCGGTACGCGAGCGGATCGTCGAGGGGCAGGTCCTCCAGCGATATGTCGGCCGACGGGTCGAGCTGACGGATGAAGCGCAGCGTCCAGTCGAGGATGGTGAGCGTGGTGAGCCCGAGGAAGTCGAACTTCACGAGGCCGGCGGCCTCCACGTCGTCCTTGTCGAACTGCGACACGACGCTCTCGGACCCCTGCGCGCTGTAGAGAGGGCAGAAATCCGTGAGCTTGCCCGGCGCGATCAGAACACCGCCCGCGTGCATGCCCACGTTGCGGGTCATGCCCTCCAGCTGTTCCGCGAGCGCGAGCAGCTCGCGGGTCTCCTCCTCGGTCTCCTCGCGCTCCTTGAGGCGCGGCTCCATCTCGCGCGCCATGGCGAGCGTGATGAGCTTCCCGGGCTGAAAGGGGATCAGCTTCGCGAGCTCGTCGGTCCGGTTGTAGTTCCACTCCATCACGCGGCCCACGTCGCGCACGACCGCCTTGGCAGCCATCGTGCCGAAGGTGGCGATCTGCGAGACGGACTCCGCGCCGTACTTGTTGCGCACATAGTCGATGACGCGGTCGCGGCCGTCCTGGCAGAAGTCCACGTCGAAGTCGGGCATGGACACCCGCTCCGGATTCAGGAAACGCTCGAACAGCAGGTCGTAGCGCAGCGGGTCGAGGTCCGTGATGCCGAGCGCGTACGCGACGAGCGACCCGGCGCCTGACCCGCGGCCGGGCCCCACCGGCACGCCGTTGTTCTTGGCCCAGTTGATGAAGTCCGCGACGATGAGGAAGTACCCGGGAAAGCCCATCTGCACGATGGTCCGGATCTCGAACTCCAGCCGTTCGACATAGGCCGGCGCGCGCTGCGCACGCTCGTCGGCGTCGGGGTAGAGCGCCGCAAGCCGCCGGTCGAGCCCCGCGTGGGCCTGCGAACGGAGAAAGTCGTCGAGACCCTGTCCTGCGGGCGTCGGGAACAGGGGCAGCTTGCTCTTACCCAGTTCCAGGGCGAGGTTGCAGCGCTTGGCGATCTCCACGCTGTTCGCGAGCGCCACCGGCAAGTCCGCGAACAGCGCGGCCATCTCGTCCTGAGACGTGAAGTACTGGGACTCGGTGAAGCGGCGCGGGCGGCGCTGATCGGAGAGCACGTGCCCCTCGGCGATGCAGACACGCGCCTCGTGGGCAACGAACTGGTCACGCGTCATGAATTGCACGGGATGCGTCGCGACCGGCGGCAGACCGCGCATCGCGGCGATCCGGAGCAGCCCGGCCTCCGCCGCCGCGGCATCGGCGTGGCCCGCGCGCTGAATCTCGATGTAGAAACGCGAGGGAAAGAGCGCCGCCCACTCCGCCGCGAGCGCCTCGGCCCGTGCGGGATTGCCCGCGAGCACGGCCTGCGCGATGTCGCCGGCGGGACCGCCCGACAGGGCGATCAGTCCGTCCGTGGGCTCCTCGTGGAACCACGCCCGGGACAGTTCCGCGCGGCCCCGGTGCGTGTTCTCCAGGAACGCGCGCGACAACCAGCGGCACAGCCTGAGATAGCCGTCGCGACTCTGCACGAGGAGCAGGACGCGGAATGGCTTGTCCCGGTCCTCGTCGTTGGCGAGCCAGCAGTCCGCGCCGAGAATGGGCTTCAGGCCCTTGCCACGGGCGGCCTGGTGGAACTTGACGGCGCCGAACAGGTTCCCCAGGTCCGTGAGCGCCAATGCCGGCATGCCGTCGGCACGCGCGCGGTCGACGGCATCGTCCACCCGAACGATGCCGTCGACGACGGAGTACTCGCTGTGGAGGCGCAGGTGGACGAAGCGCGGATCGGGCATGAAATGAGGATCGGATAGCGGGGCCGGGAGGACAGGGCCGTCAGTGACCCTGCGCTGCATCCGGAATTCTATCGCGGGCCATGTGAACGCCGGCGCCTGCTCGTGCGTCTATGCTTCAGTATCCGTGACGGACGGCGCACCTCGACCCCTGCACCACGGATCCGCCGCGCCGATAATCCTTGCCGAGCACTCCGAGGCCGCGCCATGACAGCACTCCGAACCTGCACCGCATTCGTTCTCGCCCTTGCACTTCTGCCGCACGCAGCCGATCTCGCCGCGCAGACCCTCTACAAGAACGTGATGCCCGACGGCAGCATCGTGTACAGCGACCAGCCTCTCAAGAACGCGAAGCAGTCCAGGGCCCTCGAGGTTCCGCCCCCGCCAACCGCGGCCCAGCGCGAAGCGGCGCAGAAGCGCGCCGAACAGGAGAAGCGCACTCGCGACGAACTGGAGGCCCGCCTCGGCGAGCGCCGGAAGGCCGCGGACGAGGCCGACGCCCGCGTGGCGAAGGCCCGCAAGGATCTGGAAGACGCCGAAGCTGCGCTCGCCCGGGGCCGCGAGACCCAGGCGGGCGACATGTCCGCCAGCGTCGGTGGTGGCGCCCGTCCCAACGAAAACTACTTCCGCCGCATCGCCGAACTCGAGCGGGCCGTGGACAACGCCCGCCGGGAACTGGAGGCTGCGCAGAAGGCGCGCACCGCCACGCGCTGATCCCCGCGCCTCCACGCCGTGGGGCGGTGGCTATAATCCGCCGCTCCCATGGCTACGCCCCCCGCCCGCCGCCGCCCCGTCCCGGACGCCCGGCGCCGGAACGCCGTTCCGCACGCCGGCCCGGCATGACCTCCTCCTCCGAACGGCGCCGCGCAGGCGTCACGATGGTGGTCCTCTCGTTCATCTGGGGTTATGCCTGGATCACCGCGAAGATCGGGCTCGGCTACGCCGGCCCGTTCGATTTCGCCGCGATGCGCGTGGCGGTCGGCGTGGTCGCGCTGGGCGCGGCGCTGGTCTGGACGGGCCGGTCGCTGCGGCCGGTGCATCTCCCGTCAGCTGCCGTCCTCGGTACCGTACAGACGGGCGCATTCCTCATCCTCAACACATGGGCACTCGCCGGCGGCGGCGCCGGCAAGACCTCCATCCTGACCTTCACGATGCCCTTCTGGGTGCTGCTGCTCGCCTGGCCGCTGCTGGGGGAGCGCATCCAGGGCTGGCAGTGGCTTGCAGTCGGCCTTGCACTCGCCGGCCTTGCCGCGATTCTGGAACCCTGGCGCATTCAGACCTCCCTGCTCTCGAAGGTCCTCGCCGTGCTGGCGGGCGTGTGCTGGGCCGTTGGTGTCGTCATCGCGAAGCGCCTGCACAACCGCGAGCGTGTGGACGCGCTCCAGTTCACTTTCTGGCAGATGCTGATCGGCCTCGCTCCCATGCTGGTCGTCGCGTGGGCCGTGCCGCAGCGCTCCATCGACTGGGCGTGGCCGTTCTGGGCATCGCTGGTGTTCAGCGGCGTGGTGGCGACGGGACTGGGCTGGTTCCTCTGGCTCTACGTGCTGCACCGCCTGCCTGCAGGCACCACCAGCCTGTCGTCCCTCGCCATCCCGGTCATCGCCGCGGCGTCCTCCGCGCTGCAGCTCGGAGAGCAACTCCGCCCGGCGGAACTGATCGGGATGCTGCTCATCGGCATCGCGCTCGCCGTGAACGCATGGGACACGGGCCGCCGCCAGCGTGCCGTGCAGCCGGAAATGGGACAGGAATAGGAGATCGCCGTGAAACCATCCACTTCGCACTTCGTGCCCGTCCGGGGCCTGCGCTATCACGTCCGCACCTGGGGCCGGCCCGATGCGCCGGTACTCGTGGCCCTGCACGGGTGGATGGACGTGTCGGCGTCGTTCCAGTTCCTGGTGGACGCGCTGCAGGGCGACTGGCACGTGGTCGCGCCGGACTGGCGCGGCTTCGGGCTCACGGACTGGGCGGCCGACGGCTACTGGTTCGCCGACTATCTCGCCGATCTGGACGTGCTGCTGGACCATTGGTCACCAGGACGACCCGCGAACGTGCTCGGCCACAGCATGGGCGGCAACGTGCTCGGGCTGTACGCGGGCATCCGCCCGGAACGCATCGGTCGCATGATGCTGGCAGAGGGCTTCGGGCTGAAGCCGACGCGGCCTGAGCAGGCGCCCGACCGGTACGCGAAGTGGCTCGATCAGGTCCGCCGCGACGAAGCGGGGTTTCGCGCCTATGCTTCCCTCGCGGAAGTGGCTGCCCGGCTGCGGAAGAACAACCCGCGCCTGAGCGAAGACAAGGCGCGCTTCCTCGCGCCGCACTGGTCGATGACGCGCGCCGACGGGTCGCTGGTCCCGGCGGCGGACCCGCGCCACCGCCACACGAACCCGGTGCTGTACCGGCAGGAGGAGGTGCTCGCGTGCTGGTCGCGGGCGACGGCGCCCGCGCTGTGGATATGGGGCGGCGATCCGGACTGGATGAAGCAGTTCGCAGGTGATGACGCGGACGACTGGGCGCGTCGCCGGTCTGCATTCCGGATCAGGCGCGAGTGTACAATTCCCGAGTCAGGTCACATGCTGCATCATGATCAGCCCGAAGCGCTCGCGCGCGAGATCGAGGCATTCCTGGCCAGCGCCTGACCGGCGCTGTCGCGACCGCACGGCTGCGGTCACCCCGTTTCGAGAGACGTCACCTTCGGCCATGAATACCCGATCGATGCTGGTCCGCGCCCTGGTGGCCGGCCTGCTGTTTTCCGCATTGCCCGTTACGCCGGTCCACGCCCAGGACAAGCCCGCCGCCGACAAAGTCGACCTGACGGAAGCGCGCGCGATCGTCGCCGACCTTCCGGAGGTCAAGGCGTGGGAGGAGAAACGCAAGGCCGAGGCGGCCAAGGCCGGCCCCGGCAAGCCTCCCGGCGGCATCCTGACCAGCCTGCGCCCCGTGAAGGGCGTGAAGCACTGGGCGGTCACCTTGTACGAGAACCCGCAGACCGAAGCCCGCAAGTGGGCCGTGTTCGTCGTGCGGGCGCGGGACGGCAAGATCTTCGTCGAGACCGACCAGGGCAAGCTGATCCCCCTGGAGGACTGGCGCAAGTCGCGCCCCGCCGTCTGACGCGATGTCCGGCGCAGCCGCGCCGGCACGTTGCGGAGAACGAGGCCGTCCATGACAGCGCGCGGGGAAGACGTCCCACGTGACGACGTAACCGAACAACAAGTGGCGGGGCCGGCGCGGCGCGGGGAAGACGCGCACCCGGTTCGGGAGTGATCGCTCCATGATGGAACTCGTGCGGCTTGCCCTGCGCCGGCCGTACACCGTGGCGGTGCTGTCGCTGCTCGTCCTGCTGCTCGGGGCGCTCGCGGCATCGCGCATGGTGGTCGACTTCTTCCCGAAGATCGACATTCCCGTGGTGTTCGTCGGCTGGAACTACCCGGGTCTCTCCGCCGAGGAGATGGAACGGCGCGTAGTGATCATCTCCGAGCGCGCGTACTCCACCACCGTCGCGGGCATCGAGCGCATCGAGTCCACGTGCATTCCCGGCACCGGCCTGGTGAAGGTGTTCTTCCACCCGGGCATGGACATCGGCGCGGCCATCGCGCAGATCAACGCCATCAACGGCACCGTGCTGCGGATCCTGCCGCCGGGAATCTCCCCGCCGGTCATGATCCAGTACAACCCGGCGACCGTCCCGATCGTGCAGATGACCTTCGCGAGCAAGACGCTGCCCGAAGGCCGCATGTTCGACCACGCGTTCAACTTCGTTCGCGTGAAGCTGTTCACGATTCCGGGCCTGCAGACCCCCGCGCCCTTCGGCGGCCGGTTCCGCCAGATCTCCGTGGATCTCGACCCCACGCTGATGACCGCGAAAGGCGTGTCGCCGAACGACGTGGTGTCTGCGGTCCAGGCGTCCAACCTCTTGATCCCGTCCGGCACGGCGCGCATCGGCGACTTCGACTACAACGTGCTGATGAACTCCAGCCCGCCCACGGTGGAGGAGTTCAACCGGATGCCGCTCAAGCTGGCCGGGAAGGTCCCGGTCGTGCTTGGCGATGTCGCGAAGGTCGCGGACGGGTTCGCGGTGCAGAACAACATCGTGCACGTGGACGGCCTGCGCGCCACCTACCTGACGGTGCTCAAGCACTCCGACGCCTCCAGCCTGAAGGTCGTGGATGCGGTCAACGGCATCCTCGACGAAGTGCGGGCAGGTGCGCGGGCGGCGGGTCTGGAGGACATGGACATCACGCTCGACTTCGACCAGTCGAAGTTCGTGCGCGCCGCCATCAAGAACGTGACGTCCGAGGCTGTGCTCGCCTCGCTGCTCGTGTCGCTGATGATCCTGCTGTTCCTCGGCAGCTGGCGCAACACCATCGTGGTCATCACCTCGATCCCGTGCGCGATGTTCGCGGGCATCATCTGCCTGTACCTCACCGGCCACACCATCAACCTGATGACCCTGGGCGGTCTCGCGCTCGCCACCGGCATCCTCGTGGACGACGCGACCGTGGCCGTGGAGAACATCCACCGTCACCGGTCCCTCGGGCAGCCGCTCACGGTGGCCATCATCGAGGGCTCTCGCGAGGTGGCGCTGCCGCGGACCATGGCGACGCTGGCCATCTGCATCGTGTTCTTCCCGGTGTCGTTCCTGTACGGCGCGTCGAAGTACCTGTTCGTGCCGCTGGCCCTGGCGGTGGTGTTCTCCCTGCTGGCGTCCTACATCCTGTCGTTCACGCTGGTGCCGATGCTGTCCCGCGTGCTGCTGACCGGCGAGCACGTGGACCACGACCCTCATGTGTCGCGCGGACTCGCGGGCCGCTTCAACGCCGCGCGCGACCGCATGCTGGACGGCCTGCAGTCGTTCTACGGCGGCATCCTCACGATGGTCATGCACCACCGGCTGTTCATGATGCTGGTGGTGGCGGTCTTCGGTGCAGTGAGTCTCGGCATGGTGCGCATCATCGGCACCGACTTCTTCCCGACGCCCGACGTCGGCATCATGAAGCTCCACTACCGCGCGCCGGTCGGCACGCGCATCGAGGAGACCGAGAAGCTGGTGCTCGCGGTCCAGGAGGACATCCGCCGGATCATCCCGGCCGAGGAGATCGAACGCATCAACGACATGGTCGGCGTGCCGGTGTTCTTCAACCTCGCGCTCGTGCCCACGGACAACATCAGCGGCATGGATGCCGAGATCCTCATCCTGCTGAAGAAGCCGCACAAGCCGGTCGAGCACTACATGCGCGAGATCCGCGACAAGCTCCCGCCGAAGTACCCCGGCTCCGACTTCTATTTCCAGAACGCGGACATCGTCACGCAGGTGCTGAACTTCGGCCTGCCCGCCCCCATCGACGTGCAGGTGCAGGACGCCAACTTCGAGCGCGCGCAGATCTACGCAGGCCGCATCAAGCGCGCGATCGAAGAGACGCCCGGCGCCGTGGACGTGCGCCAGATGCAGGTGCTGAACTATCCCGCCCTGCGCGTGGACGTGGATCGCCTGCGGGCCGCCCGCCTCGGCGTGACGCAGCGCGACGCCGCCAACAGCACGCTCGTCTCGCTCTCCTCCAGCGCCATCATCAGCCCGTCGTACTTCCTGGCGCCCAACGGCGTGAACTACACGGTCGCGATCCAGACGCCGCCCGAGCGCCTGTCGAGCATCGAGGCCCTGAAGGCGATTCCCGTGACACCCGTGAACGGCTCGCTCGCGGCGGGCCCGCGCGAGCGGCGTCTCGGCGAGGTGCCCGGCGCGCCGGTCGTGGCCCTGGGCAACATCGCGTCGGTCCGGCCCGAGACCAGCTACCAGTCGGTGTCGCACTACACGGTGCAGCGGGTGATCGACATCGCCGCCAACGTGGACGGCCGGGACCTCGGCAGCACCGTGCAGGCCATCCAGAAGAAGATCGCCGAGATCACCGCGGAGCCGGATTTCCCCAAGACCGCCAAGATCAACATCCGCGGGCAGTACGAGGTGATGATGTCCTCGTTCACCAGCCTCACCCTCGGCCTGATCCTCGCCGTGATCCTGGTCTACGCGCTGCTGGTGATCCTGTTCCAGTCGTGGACCGACCCGTTCATCATCATGATGGCCGTGCCCGGTGCGCTCATCGGCATCGTCTGGCTGCTCGTGTTCACGGGCACGACGCTCAACGTGATGTCGATGATGGGCGCGATCATGGCCGTGGGCATCGGGGTGTCGAACGCGATCCTGATCGTGAGCTTCGCCAACGACTACCGCGTCGAGCATCCCGGTGTCTCGGTGATCGACGCCGCGATCGAGGCCGGGAAGACCCGCCTGCGCCCCGTGCTCATGACCGCGCTCGCGATGATCATCGGCATGATCCCCATGGCCATGGGTCTCGGCGAGGGCGGCGAGCAGAACGCGCCGCTGGGCCGCGCCGTGATCGGCGGCCTGGTCCTCGCGACCGTATCCACGCTGTTCGTCGTCCCCGTCGTCTACACGTTCCTCCGCCGACGCATGCCCACGCTCCACGCGCTCGACGAGCGCTTCGAGCGCGAAGCCCGCGGCGAGCCGAGCCCGGAGCCGCCCCGATGAGCCCCTCCCCGCAAACCCGTTCGTTCGGCGTGTTCTACGTGATCGGCGCCGTGATCCTCCTCGGCACCGGCGGCCTCGCCTGGAAGTATTTTCACGACAAGGCGAACGCCGAAGCCAGGCAGGCGCAGGAGAAGACCGAGAAGCTCGCAGCCGGCCCCGCCGTGGTGGTCGCGAAGGCCGTTCAGGGCCCGAACGTCCGCAAGCTGAACCTCGTGGGCGAGGCCGTCCCCGCGCAGTCCACCGTCGTGTATTCGCGGGTCGGCGGCTACCTCAAGCGCATCCTCGTCGACGTGGGCGACAGCGTGAAGGCGGGGCAGGTGATTGCGGAGATCGAGCAGCCCGAGCTCGATGCCCAGGTCACCACCATCGCCACGGACCTGGACAACAAGCGCCGCCTCGCACAGCGTGCGCGCGAGCTGCATCAGCAGGGTTTCTTCTCGAAGCAGGCGCTGGACAACGCCGAGAACGACGTCCGCGTCGCTCAGGCCCGCATCGGCGAGCTGCGGACCCTCGCCGGGTACCGCACGGTCCGGGCCCCGTTCGCGGGTACCGTGACGGAACGCTTCGTGGACATCGGTGCGCTCGTCACCAACGCGTCCAGCAACCAGACGTCCGCGCAGCCGATCGTGGCGATCGCGCAGACACAGCGGCTCAAGGTGACGGTCTATGCCGAGCAGGCCGAGGCCCCGGTGGTCCGCCCGGGACTCGACGTCGAAATCATGGACGCGGCTGCGGCGGAGCGGAGGGTCGCGGCGAAGATCACCCGGGTATCGGGCGAGCTCGACGCGCGCACGCGCACCCGCCGTGCCGAGGTGGAGTTCGACAACCCGGACGGACTGTTCCTGCCCGGCGGCTTCGTGAACGTCGCGCTGGCCATCCCTGCCACAAGCTTCGTGGAAGTGCCTGCCGGCGCGCTCGTCACGAAGGACAGGAAGACGTTCGTGGCGATGGTGGATGACCAGAGGCGCGTGCACTTCCTGCCGATCGAGGTGGCCGGGACCGACGGGAAGGTGCTGCGCGTCGCCAAGGGACTGGATGTGGGGACGGTCGTGGCAGTGAGTCCGCCCGCCGGACTCGCGGAGGGGGCGAAGATCGACCCGCAGCAGCCGCCGGGCGCGCCCCCCGGGCCGAAGGCACCGCCGTCCGCGGGCAGGAGCTGAGTCCGGAGATGGCGCCCGATGGATGCACCGCCCGGACGCAGGAAGCGGTACACGGGACGGCGCGAACGGGCGACGCGGAAGCAACGGTGAAGGAGTGGCGCGACCGGCGGGATTCGAACCCACGACCCCTGGCTTCGGAGGCCAGTACTCTATCCAGCTGAGCTACGGCCGCGCAGAGGGAGTGAAGTATAGCCCGCGCACCGGGGTTGCCGCCATGGCCTCACACTTGCTCAGCCGCCAACGAATGCCGCCGTCCTGCGCGGACACCCTATAATCGCGGGTTCTCCGCATACGCCCTGAGGTCCCCATGGCCGTCGAGTCTCAAGAGAGCACCTCCCCCAACAAGCTCTTCACCCAGATCGTCCTTGCCTTCGCCGTACCCATCGCCATCGCGGTCGGGGTGTCGCAGTACGTCACCAGCGGACTCAAGATCGATCCGTCGCTTCCCACGATGAGCGAGGAGGCCGTCTCCCGGCGCATCAAGCCCGTCGGCGATGTGGTGATCGCAGGCGGCGCAGCCGCCACGGCCGCCCCGGTGTCTGCCGCACCCGCGGCGGCCCCTGCAGCCGCCCCCGCTCCCACACCCGCCGCACCGGCAGCCCCGGCCGCCGCTGCGCCTGCCCCTGCCGCTCCTGCGGCGGCCCCCGCCGCCACCGCCAAGGTGGACGGCAAGGCGGTGTACGACAAGGCTTGCGGTGTCTGTCATGGCGCGGGGATCGCCGGCGCCCCCAAGGCCGGCGACAAGGCCGCCTGGGCGCCGCGCATCGCGCAGGGCAAGGCCACGCTCCACGAGCACGCCATCAAGGGCATCCGTGGCATGCCGGCCAAGGGCGGCAACCCCAGCCTGTCCGACGACGAGGTCAAGGCCGCCGTCGACATGATGGTCGGCATGGCGAAGTGACCCACCCGGGACCCTCGCATTTTGAAGGCGCGGCAACGCGCCTTTTTCGTGTCCGGCTCCGCTGATGGCCACCTACGCCATCGGTGACCTGCAGGGCTGCCTCGATCCGCTGAGGCGCCTGCTCGACAAGGTCGCTTTCGACCCCGCCCGAGACCGGGTGTGGTTCGTCGGCGATCTCGTGAACCGCGGCCCCGACTCCGCAGGTACCCTGCGCTTCATCCGCGGCCTGGGTGAGCGCGCCACCTCGGTGCTCGGCAACCACGACCTGCACCTGCTCGTGGCGGCAGGCGGCCACGCCCGCATTCACAGGGGCGACACATTCCAGGACGTTCTCGCCGCGCCGGACCGCGACGAGCTGCTGGACTGGCTCCGGCACCTACCCCTGTTACACGTGGAAGGCCGATGGGCGATGGTGCATGCGGGCCTGCTGCCCTCGTGGTCGATAGCGCAGGCCGCTGCGCTGGCGCGCGAGGCCGAGAATCTCCTCCGATCCGACCGCTACGACGACTTCCTGAGCACCATGTACGGCAACCGCCCGGACGCCTGGGACGACGATCTCGTCGGCTGGGACCGCGCGCGGGTCATCGTCAACGCCATGACGCGGCTGCGGATCTGCTCGCCCGAAGGCGTGATGGAGTTCCACCACAAGGGCGAACTCGAAGACATTCCGGACGGCTACGTCCCGTGGTTCGAGGCGCCGCACCGGCGCGGCGTGGAACACACCGTCCTGTTCGGCCACTGGTCGGCACTCGGCTGCCGACAGGGTCGGGGCTACGTATCTCTCGACAGCGGCTGCCTTTGGGGTCGGGCGCTCACGGCGTACCGGCTGGAGGATGGGCGGGTGTTCCAGATCGACTGCCCGGCACCGGCAGGTTGAGCGCTTCCGCCACGGCGTGCGCACAGTGCTGCGCGAGGTCCCGGCGGTGCCGTCCCACGGCGTGCACCGGCGGCAGGATGGTAAGGTCCACGAAGATCTCCCGCTGGGCCGCCAGCAGCTTCGTCGAATCCCATAGGGACCGGTCGCCCGTGTAGGTGGCGTCGGCATTGAGCCGGCCGTCCTCGTGCCGGTATCGCAAGGCCACCGGCAGCGCGTATCCCTCGGCATGCACGAGCGGCTGGAGGAGCGAGCCGTGGAAGGGTTTCACTTCGGTGCCGTCGGTCGTCGTGCCCTCCGGGAACACCGCCATCCGGTCGCCGCTGCGCAGCGCGTCCTCCAGCGTGCGGTTCACCCGCGACGTGTCGTGGCGCCGGGCCCGCTGGACGAACACCGTCCCCTGCCGGCCCACCATCCACCCCACGAGCGGCCACTGGCGGATTTCGGACTTCGCGACGAACCGGCATTCGATGGACGCGCGGATCACGAACACGTCCAGCCACGACACGTGATTCGACAGCACGAGCACCGGTGCACCCGAGGGTGTCGCTCCGGCGTCGCCTCGGCGCACGACCCGCACGCGCAGGATGCCGAGCAGGTGCCGTGACCACCAGCGAAAGCAGGCCGCACGGCCGCGCGTACCAAGAAACGGATAAGCGAGACCGCTCAGCGTCAGTCCGACGGCCACGTGCAGGGCCAGCCGGGTGATGCGCAGGACACGGATCGGGGCAGGGTTGAGAGCGTTACTCGAATCGGACATGCGTCATGAAGTGCCGCGCGTACCGGCCATCGAGCCGGGACAGGGGCAACAGCATGAGCAGATCGGCGGTGTCGAAGTCCGGATCCCACGCGGGCTCGCCGCACACGTAGGCACCGCAGCGAACGTAACCCTTGACGAGGGGCGGCAGCTCCGCGGGCAGCGTTGCGTCGAGCCGGTCGAGCGGCAGGGCGCAGCGCGGGAACACGCGGTACTCGATCGGGCTCAGGCTGGTTTCCCGGAGCCGATTGTAGAGGCTCGCAGCCGTGTGTCCACCATCGGCCATGCCGAGCGATGCGCACCCGATGAGATATTCGCAGCGATGCCGCTGCATGAACTGCGCGATCCCCGACCACAGCAGCGCGATCGTCGCGCCGTTGCGGTACCCGGGATGCACGCACGACCGGCCCACCTCGACCGTGCGGTCCTGCAGATGCCGAAGACGGGTGAGATCGAACTCGTCATCGGAGTAGAAGCCCCCGAGCCGACGCGCCTGCGCTCCCGTGAGCAGCCGGTAGGTGCCTACGACCTCGCCGCTGTTCTCGTCGCGCACCACGAGGTGCTCGCAGTACGGATCCACCATGTCGCGGTCCACACCGGGCTCGGGGGATCGCAGACGCGCGCCGAGTTCCTCGGCGAAGATCTTCCAGCGCAGCTTCTGCGCCTCGCGGACTTCGGATTCGGAGCGGGCCAGCCCCATCCACAGCCGGGGCTTCGCGGCGCGGCCCCTTCGCGCTTCGGCATGCAGCATCGCACCTCCCGTCGATCGGCGACGGGACGCACGTTAAGAATGGGGCGTTGCGTGTCGGTGACGCGACGGTGAAGCTTTCGTGAACCGCTCGCGTGCGGCTACCAGGGGGTAGACCCGAAGGCCTCGCGATAGCGCACGGCGATCTCGTCGCGTGTGAACGTGTAGTTCTGCGC
>ERZ1066136.818-NODE-818-length-19336-cov-7.021939_pt1 | contig 19336 bp, 15 predicted proteins | sample MGYA00382783_ERZ1066136 | MGnify/ENA primary metagenome ERZ1066136 (study PRJEB33369, sample SAMEA5778366) | biofilm metagenome | biome: Industrial cooling water; feature: Water cooling tower basin; material: Biofilm | place: United Arab Emirates | collected... | reverse complement strand
CCGGCCGCCGCGGGACGCATTGGAGATCAGAGCAGGCCGCGCTCCGAGAGGTTGCGCATGAGCGCGCCGACCCCGAAGCTCCAGGGCGGAATCTCGTGGCAGTGGTTCACGCGGTTGACGAGGCTGCCCAACCGCGCGGCGCGGATGGTGACGACGTCGCCAACGCGGTGCGTGAAGCCATGCCCCTTCGTTCCGCGGTCCTGCGTGGGCGCGAAGGCCGTGCCCAGGAACAGCATCGCGCCATCCGGATACTGATGGTGCGCACCCATGGCCTGCCCCGCGAGGTCGGCAGGATCACGGCTGATCTGGCGGAGCGAGTAGCTGCCCGCGGCGCGGAAGCCCTCCGGCCCGTCGACCGCCACATCCACCTGCGTGCCGCGGAGGTCGTCGAGCGTGAAGTGTTCGTCGAACAGGCGCACGAACGGACCGATGGCGCAGCTCGCGTTGTTGTCCTTGGCGCGGCCCAGCAGGAGCGCGCTGCGGCCCTCCCAGTCGCGGAGATTGACGTCGTTGCCGAGCGTGCCGCCAACGATGCGGCCTTCACTGTCCAGCGCGAGCACGACCTCCGGCTCGGGGTTGTTCCACGACGACGCCTCAAGGATGCCCACCTCGGCCCCGACGCCGACGGCCGACATGGGCTGCGACTTGTTGAACACTTCGGCGTCCGGCCCGATGCCCACTTCCAGGTATTGCGACCAGAGGCCGCGCTCCACCAGCAGCGCCTTCACCCGCATGGCCTCGGCAGAACCGGGCTTCACGCTGGAGAGCGACGCGCCGATCTCGCGGCCCAGCGTGTCGCGTACCTCGTCGGCAAGCGCGGGGTCCCCCTTGGCGTGCTCCTCGATGACGCGTTCCAGCATGCTCGCGACGAACGTCACGCCGCACGCGCGGATGGCCTGGAGGTCGCACGGTGCCAGGAAGTAAGGCTGCGACGGGTTGCGCCGGTCGGCATGGGAGTTGATGAGCATTGGGCCCACTTCGCCGACGGCGGGCGCGCGGCCGCTGGCGATGGCCTCGCGGATCGCGGCGACGGCGTCGGTGCGGTTCAGCAGGTCAGAAGCGGTAGGTGCGACGAGCGACAGGTCGTGCGCGCGGCCGTCGCGGATCGCGACGGGGCTGGGGCCGCCGAGCGGCCCGGGCACCCAGGCCCGGCCCACCAGCGTGGCTCGCCCGTGGTCTTCGGGGAGGATGCGGTCGGCACTGAGTTCCATTTGCAGGTGCTCCGGACGTGGGCGCTCAGCGGCGCTCCATCATGAACGCGTATTCGGGCCGGCACGCGGGCACGCAGGGAAAGCTCCAGAGCTTGGCGTCGGTCTCGACCGGCACGAAGATCTCGAACTCGTGCCCGAGGTTGTTGCGCGCCGCGACGCGATAGGCCTGGGCCGGTTGGGCCTCGAAGTAGAAGCGGTACATCGACGATTCCTTCGACAGCCGGTCGTGCATCGCCGCCACGCCATCGTCCGGGAGCCTCTCGACCCGCAGGGCCGTGAAGTACTTCGCGATCGCCTGCTGGCGGGAGGCTTCCGGAGCGAAAGCAGGCACCTCGGCCCGAGTCGTCCAGCTGCCCGGGTAGCGCCACAGCCACTGCTCGCCCTGCACGAGCTTGTGGCCGATGGGCAGGCACTCGAGGCTGGCCCATTGCGCCAGCGGCTCGGGCAGGGCCTTCAGTGCATCCTCCGGGGGCCTGGCGCAGTCGATGAACCCCTCCGTGTCGGCGTCGTCGTGATCGCCCTCGTTGTGCGCCATCGCAGGCACGGCAACGAGACACAGCGCCAGTGCCGCCCAACCGCTTCTTCTCCTCAACTGCTGCATCGCAGACCTCTTGTGTGAAACCCGGCCCGCCGTCAGCGGTAGGCCGTCAGGAAACGTCCGAGCAGGAAGTCGAAGACCTCGGGCTGCTCGATGTTGGACAGATGGGACGCCGACGGGATCACGCCCAGATGCGAGTGCGGGATCGCCTGGTGGATGGCGCGGGACGCCTCCACCGGCGTGCCGACGTCGCGGTCGCCGACGAGCACCAGCGTGGGCACGCCGATGGCACCGAGCCGGTCGGTGATGTCGAGGGGCGCGATGGCCTGGCAGCACCCCACGTAACCCGCGACCGGCGTGGCACGGACCATCCCGGCCACGCGCGCGACCGCTTCGGGCGAACCCTTGCGGAAGCCTTCGGTGAACCAGCGCTCCAGCGTCGGCGTGACCAGAGGCTCCATGCCCTGCTGCGTGGCCAGGTCGATGCGGGCCTGCCAGACCGGGCGCGCCTCGGCCGGGATGCGCGACGAGGTGTCGCAGAGGGCGAGCGTCTGCAGACGGCCGGGATACTTCAGCGCGTGGGTCATGCCGATCATGCCGCCCATGGACAGCCCGACGTAGTGACAGCGGTCGATGCCGGCGGCGTCGAGCAGGCCCTGCAGATCGTCGGCCAGCTGTTCCAGCGTGTAGGGCCCCGGCGGGGCGTCCGTGCCGCCGTGGCCCCGCGTGTCGAAGGCGAGCACCCGAAAGTCCGCCGAGAAACGCGCGATCTGGGCATCCCACATGGCGCTGGAACAGGCGAGCGAATGACTCATGACGAGCCACGGGCCGCTGCCGCGCACCTCGGCGCGGATGCGGATGCCGTTGGCGGAAAAATCCATGGGCTCCTCCCGTTGCGGACGGGGTTCGTTTGGCCGGAGTATACGTGCAACATCATCGCCCTCACCCCTCCGCCATGAGCGCTTCCGCCCCTGACCAGTTGCACGTCATCTTCGGTACCGGCCCGCTGGGCCTCGCGACGATGCGCCGCCTGCGCGGCCTCGGGTACCGGGTCCGTCTCGTGAATCGCTCGGGTCGCGTCACCTTCGACAAGGACCTGGATACGCAGGTGGGCGGCGCGGACGCCGCCGATCCGGTCCGCGCGCGCGAGGCCTGCGAAGGCGCGAGCGCCGTGTACCACTGCGTGGGCCTGCCCTATCCGCGCTGGGGCGAGTTCCCGGCCATCATGCGCGGCATCGTCGAGGGCGCGGCCTCCGCCGCCGCGCCGCTCGTGTACGGGGACAACGTCTACGCCTACGGCCACGTGCGCGGGCCCATGCGCGAGGGGCTGCCCGAGTCGGCCACGACCGTGAAGGGCCGCATTCGCGCCGAGGCCGCCGCGATGCTGATGGACGCCCACCGCGCGGGAAAGGTTCGTGCAGCCATCGCCCGTGCGTCCGACTTCTTCGGTCCCGGCGTCACGGACGCCTCGATGCTGGGCACGCGCGTCTTCCAGCGACTGCTCGACGGCAAGCCGGCGCAGGTCGTCGGCGATCCGGACCGCCTGCACAGCTACACGTACATCGAGGACTTCGCCGCGGCGCTCGCCGCCCTCGCCGACCGCCCCGATGCGGCGGGCGGCATCTGGCACGTGCCCAACGCACCGGCCCTCTCCACGCGCACCGTCGTCTCGCGCATCGCCTCGCTCGCCGGTGCGCGCGACCGGCTGTCGGCCGCGCCCGGCTGGCTCGTCGGCATGCTCGGCCTGTTCGACGCCAACCTGCGGGAACTGAAGGAAATGCTCTACGAGTTCGACGACGACTTCGTCGTGGACGGCTCGAAGGCCGAGACAGCCCTCGGCCTCACCGCCACACCGTGGGAGACGTCGCTGACCGAAACGCTCGACTGGTGGCGTGGCCGACCACCCCTGCGGGTGCCCTAGAATCGGGAGCGAGTGCGCGGAATGCGGTCGGCCGCCACCCGATCACAAGACGACATGGGGAGGAAGTGCGATGAGACTGGTGCAATACCGGGCGGAGGATGGCGCGCGACGGGTGGGTCGCGTTTCGGACGACGGATCGATGCTGGAAGTGATCGACGGCGCGGAGCGCGTCTACGACCTCGCGCGGGAAGCGCTGCGCATGGGGTGCAGCCTCGCCGATGCCGTGGCGGCGCGGTCGAGCGGCCGGTACGACGACTACGAAGCCGTGGTGGCGACGAAACGCCTGCTGCCGCCGCTGGACCATCCCGATCCCGCGCACTGGCTCGTCACCGGCACCGGTCTCTCGCACCTGGGCAGCGCCGCCGCGCGCGACGCGATGCACGCCAAGCTGCAGGCCGCCGAGGAGAACCTCACCGACTCCATGAAGATGTTCAAGTGGGGCGTGGCCGGCGGCAAGCCTGCGCCCGGCACGATCGGCACGCCGCCGGAATGGTTCTACAAGGGCGACGGCCGCTGGGTGGTGCCGCCGGAGCAACCGCTGGAACTGCCGGCGTTCGCGAAGGACGGCGGCGAAGAGGTCGAGGTGTGCGGCCTGTACATCGTGGCGGACGACGGCACGCCGTGGCGCGTGGGATTCGCACTCGCTAACGAGTACTCCGATCACGTCACCGAGCGGGAGAATTACCTCTACCTCGCCCATTCGAAGCTGCGCGAGTCGAGCTACGGCCCCGAGCTGCTCGTGGGCGCCCTGCCCCGTCATGTGCGCGGCACGGCGCGGCTGCTGCGCAACGGCGAACAGATCTGGGTTTCCGACTGGCTGTCCGGCGAGGACAACATGTGCCACGCCGTCGCGAACCTGGAACACCACCACTTCAAGTACCGGCAGTTTCGGGTGCCCGGCGACGTGCACGTCCACTACTTCGGGGCCGCCACCGGCAGCTTCACGCAGAAGATCGAGACCCGCGTCGGCGACGTCTTCGAGATCTCCGCGGAAGGCTTCGGGCGCCCGCTGCGCAATCCGCTCGGCCCGGCAAGGGAGTCGCTGCAGCCGTTCCCCGTACGGGCTCTTTGAACCTCTTCACAAGGACATCACCGTGATCCACGAACTGCGCATCTACCACTGCATGCCCGGCCGTCTGCCCGACCTGAACCGCCGGTTCGAGACCGTCACCCTCAAGCTGTGGGAAAAGCACGGCATCCGTCAGGCCGGCTTCTGGACGGTGCTGGTGGGGGACTCCAACATGGACCTCTACTACCTTCTCGAGTGGGAGAGCATGGCCGAGCGCGAGCGCGTGTGGGGCGCCTTCATGGCCGACCCCGAGTGGATCGAGAAGCGCGCCGAGACCGAACGCAACGGCCCGCTCGTGGCGCGCATCGAGAACCTGTTCCTCGCGCCGACTTCGTACTCCAAGGTGAAGTGACGCGCGCATGGACCTCGCCTTCGACTCCGCGCTGGAACTCGCCACGCGCATCCGCCGCCGGAAGATCGGCTGCGCCGAACTGCTGGAACACTACCTCGACCGGGTGTGCCGCCTGAACGGCGACATCAACGCCGTCTGCGCGTTCGACATCGAGACGGCACGCAAGCGGGCCCGCGCGGCCGACAAGGCGGTGGCAAAGGGCGCCGCGCTGGGTCCGCTGCACGGCGTGCCCATGACGGTGAAGGAATCCTTCGACGTCACCGGGCTGCCGACCACCTGGGGCAAGCCGGACATGAAGCGCAACGTGGCGACACGCAACGCGGTCGCGGTGGACCGGCTGCTGGCGGCGGGCGCCAACGTCTTCGGCAAGACCAACGTGCCGGTGATGCTCGCCGACTGGCAGACGTTCAACCCGCTGTACGGCACGACCAACAACCCTTGGGATCACTCGCGCGTGCCGGGCGGGTCGTCGGGCGGTGCGGCCGCGGCGCTGGCCGCGGGCCTCACGGGCCTCGAGATCGGCAGCGACATCGGCGCCTCCATCCGCGATCCGGCGCACTTCTGCGGCGTCTACGGCCACAAGCCCACCTACGAGATCTGCTCGGGCGAAGGGCACCGTCTCCCGCCGTTCGTCACGGGGAACGACATCTCGGTGATCGGGCCGCTTGCGCGCAGCGCCGCCGACCTCGAAGTGGCGCTCACCGCCATCGTGGGCACGAGCGGCGACGACGCGGCCGGAGTGCGCGTGGAACTACCGCGACCGGCTCGCCGGCCGTGGCGGCAGTGGCGCGTCGCGGTGCTGCGCAACGCGCCGACCGCCCCCGTGGACCGCGCCGTGCAGGATCGCATCCAGGCCGTGGCCGATTTCGTGGCGAGCCGCGGCGCGCACGTCGACGACAAGGCCCGGCCGGACATCCCGCTGGCCGAGGCGCATCGGGTGTTCATCCACCTGCTGCGCGCCGCCACGTCGCGTTCCTTGTCGAACGAGGTGTTCGGCAAGCTCGCGAAGAGGGCCGCGAAGGTCGATCCGAGCGCGACCGACTACGAGTCCTGGATGCTGCGCGGCTCCACGCTGTCCCACCGCGAGTGGCTGCTGCTGAACGAGGCCCGGCATCGCATGGCCGCCGCATGGAGCGCTTTCTTCCGCGAGTGGGACGTGCTGCTCTGCCCCGCCGCCGCGACGACGGCCTTTCCGCACAACCAGAAGGGCGAGCGCTGGGAGCGGATGGTCACGGTCAACGGCAAGCCGCAGCCCTCGACGACGCAGATGTTCTGGGCGGGCTATTCCGGGATGGTGTATCTGCCTTCCACCGTCGCGCCGGCCGGCCTCGCGCGGGACGGCCTGCCGGTGGGCGTGCAGATCATCGGGCCCAAGTACGGGGACTACACGACGATCGCCTTCGCGGCCATGCTGGAGCGGGAGTTCGCGTGCTTCACGCCGCCGCCGGCGTATGCGGGGTGACTGCGGGCTGTAAAGGCGTGAAGGTGTGAAGGCGTGGAGGGCCGCTGGCGCGGCCCGGTGTCGTGCGGCGAGGCGCCGGTCCCGGGCGGGGCCCGGGCTACGCAGTCTCGCGCCGCGCACGACTTCACATCTTCACACCTTCACGACTTCACGACTTCACGACTCCACGCCTTCACAGCCTCACAACACTTCCTTGATCAGCCGCCCGTTCGCCGCCTGCACCGGCCGCGCGTTCATCTTGTAGAGCCTGGAGAAGGTCGTGATCTGCGTGCGTGACAGCTGCACCGGTGTGCGCATCACGATCCACTGCACGCCCTCCGTGCACGGCGGGGTCGTGAGCGAGCCCATGTACGTGTAGTACCCGCGCATCCGCGGCAACAACTGCCTGGCGTCGATCTGCACCGATGCGAAGTTCTCCTCGAGCCCCACGTCCAGAGGCAGATAGTTCCAGAGCGTCTTGACGAACTCGTTCTCGTCGCCGGGGATCACTAGCACCGCCACCATGACGAGGCGGCCGTCCTTCGACTTGTGCAGCAGGTGCGCCGCCATCTCGTACACGCGGCCGTTGATCCGCTCTTCCGCCGGATGGTGGAAGTGGAAGTTCACGAGCTCGTAGGTCGTTTCGCCGAGAGTGATCGAACTGCCGGGCTGATAGGCGACCTCCACTGTATGGCCGGTGTTCACGATGCGCAGCGGCGACGGCTGGTAGTTGAACTTGATCGGGTCCAGTTGGACGCGCACACCCTCGCGGATGTCGATGGGGCTCTGCCGCTTGCCCTCGGCGCACGCGGCGTAGTCCTTCGAAAGCTTGTGCCACTGCTGCGCGCCGTCGTAGGTCCAGTGCACGGCCTTCGCTTCCGCGTGTTTTGCCGCTGACGAATCCACCTTGTCCTTCGCGCCGCCCTTGCCGTCGTGCGCTGACTTGTCGGCCGTACCGGGCTTGTCGGCTGCACCGTGCTTGTCCCCCGCGTGCTTGTCCGCGCCGTGCGCATCCTTCGCCGCCTTGTCCTTGGCCACCGGGCCGTGGCCGGCATCCGCAGCGGGCTTCGCCATGGCCGGCGCCTCAGCGGACTTGGCCGGAGCGTCCTTCCCCGACGGAGGCGCGGGCGTCTTCCCCTTGTCGTTCGTCGGGGGCGCCGCCGCAGTGTTGACGGGCGGAGCGGCCTTCTCGGCCGCCGGCGCCGCCTTGGCGGTGGCCGGAGCGGCGCCGTCCGGGCTCTTGCCGGCTTCCTTCGAACCGGCGTCCTCCGCCTTCGCCGGCGTCGAGGCCTTGGGCTTGTCCGCCTCGGTCTTCACAGCGGGTTTGGGCGCCTGGAGCGTCTGGGGCGACTGGGCCGCGCCGGGCAGGATCGCCGTCTGGATCTGCGGCGGCTTCGGCTCGGCCTTCGGCTTCACCGCGCAGACCAGCGCGAGCATCCGGTCGCGAGGCGTGTCGGGCACGACGGGCTGCGGCAGTTCGGATCCCTCCACGTTCTGGCGCAGCACCTCGCTCCCATCTGCGAAGGCGAAGGACCGCACGATCGGCTCTGCGGTACGCCGGACGCAGTCATAACGGACCAGCGTCTTCATGCTATGGAAGGCCACGTCACCGCTTGCCGGCGTGGCTCTCGGCACGTCGGAGACGGTACGGTCCCAGGCCGTCCCCATATCGCCCCGGCGGGAGATGGTGGTGTGGTCGAACTCGAGCCGGACGCCCGCCTGGCTGGACATGAGGGTCCACTCGGACGGAATCCCCACGGCGGGGAGCAGGCAGAGGACGAGGCAGGCGGCTTTCCGGTACATGGCGGTTGCGGTTGACGGGTCGTTCGAGGGTTATCGGCCGCCACGAGGGGGATTTGAGGAACGGTTCGACCCAGGGTGGAGGTCTGCGCAAGGGGAAGCGGCCGAAACCCCGGCCTCGCCGCTTCCCGGCCCGGCAACGTAGAATCCGGGGAAACCCCGTCGGCTACGGGGCCCTCACCTACACCGGAATACCCGTCATGGAAGACCAGCAGCTGTACAACGTGAATGTCGCGTCCCAGGACGTGCTCGCGACCCCCGAGGAAATCAAGCGGCGCATCCCGCTCACCGAGCGCGCCGAGCGCGTGGTCCGCGAAGGGCGGCGTGCCGCCCAGCGCATCCTCGACCGGGAGGACCACCGCCTCCTCGTGGTGGTGGGCCCCTGCTCCATCCACGATCCGGTAGCCGCCCTGGACTACGCCCGGCGGCTCAAGCATCTGGCGGACGAGGTGGACGACACCCTGTTCATCGTGATGCGCGTGTATTTCGAGAAGCCCCGCACCACCACCGGCTGGAAGGGCCTGATCAACGACCCGCACATGAACGACTCGTTCGACATCGAGCACGGCCTGCAGGTGGCCCGCAACGTCCTGCTCGACATCGCGGAAATCGGTCTGCCCGCCGGCACGGAGGCCCTGGACCCCATCAGCCCGCAGTACCTGGGCGACCTCGTCGCCTGGAGCGCCATCGGCGCGCGCACGACGGAATCCCAGACCCACCGCGAGATGGCGAGCGGCCTCTCGACGCCCGTGGGGTTCAAGAACGGCACGGATGGCGGTCTGCAGGTGGCCATCAACGCGCTGCACTCCGTGTCGCGCCCGCACAGCTTCCTGGGCATCAACCCCCGCGGCGAGGTCTCGATCATCCGCACCACGGGCAACCGCTACGGCCACATCGTGCTGCGTGGCGGCGCCAAGGGCCCCAACTACGATTCCGTGACCATCGCGCTGGTGGAGCAGGAACTGCGCAAGAACAAGCTGGCCGAGAACATCATCGTCGACTGCAGCCACGCCAACTCCAACAAGGACCCGGGACTGCAGCCGCTGGTCATGCAGGACCTCGCCGCGCAGATCGCGGACGGCAACCGGTCCATCGTGGGTGCGATGATCGAAAGCAACATCGGCTTCGGCAACCAGCCGATTCCGGCCGATCTGTCCCAGCTGAAGTACGGGGTGTCCGTCACGGACGGCTGCCTCGACTGGGAGCGCACGGAGAAGTCGCTCCGCGAAGTGCGCCTCAAGCTGAAGGACGTGCTCCCCGCCCGTGCCGGCAAGCCCGGCGCCGAAGTCGTGAACCTGCGCTGAGCCCCGGACGCCGGCGGTCAGAGCGATCGCCGGCGCACCTCACTCGCAGCTGAACAGCCCGCAGTACTCCTCTTCCTCGATCCGCTCGGCCCACGTCTCGGCGAGTCCCAGCGAGATGGGCGCCGCCTCGAGCACTACCTTGCAGCCGAGTTCGGCGTCGGCATCCAGCCCGTCGCGTCCGGCCTTCTCCCGGGCGGCGATGGCGCTGCGTTCCATGTCCAGCCAGCGGGCAGCGTTGTCGAAATTGGCCTTCCAGACCGCGGCGTTCTCGTCCAGCAGCTTATCGTCGGCCTCGCAGCGCTCCAGGGCCTCCTGGAACTGCCCCGACCGGAAGGCGAGCTTGTAGATCTCGCGCCGGGTGAGCTCGGCACGGTGATCCTCACAGGCCGTCAGGACCGGCAGGGTCGCGAGCAGCACGGACAGGGCGGTCAACCTCATGGACATCAGGATGCGGGAAAGTACGCTACCCCTGCCTTAACGGCCCCGCCCGCCCCGGATGAAGGGGATCAGCCGCGGCCTCCCCGGTCCCGCGCCTTGATGACCGGCAACGTATCCGCCCTCAGCATTTCGGGCGAATTCATCACCGGGGCCCCGGCCAGAAAATCCATGAGCATGTCGGTGGCATCCACGCCCCAGAACAGTTCGCCGTCCGGCGTGACGAAAGTGGGGACGCCAAACACCTGCCGCGCAAGGGCGTCCCGCCCGTTGTCCGCCAGGCGCGCCTTCACTTCGGGGGTGCTCACGAGAGCGTCGCCGTCCGGAACGCCGACCCGGGCGCAGAGGTCCCGCCAGGCGCCCGGATCGTCGGACGAACGCCCCTCGGCCCACACGAACCGGAAGACCTCCCGCACCACATCCGCTCGCCCGTCGAACGCCGCGGCGAGACGCAGCAGGCGCAGCGGATTGAAGGGATGTCCCGGCGGCATGCGCAGCGCAAGCCCGTGGCGCTGCGCGTACCAGACCGCGTAACGAAAGGTGAAGCGGCGCTTGGGCACGATCTCGGCCGGCCCGAGCTGGCCCCAGTGTTCGAGCAGCCCCGCGAACAGCACCGGCACACGCCGGACCTCCGCTACGCGCTCCACTTCGGCGAGGCGCTCGGCCTGGAAGTATGCGTACGGTGAAATGACGTCGAAGTACCAGTGGAGGACGGGTTTGGTGCTCATGGGGACTCTCCTTGGGATCCAGGCGCATGCCGTACCGCGGGCGACGGACGGGACGCAATGGTGCTCCGGTTTCGGATACAGTCGGCGAAGTTCAATCTTCCCTTCCCTCCCCTGCAATGAACCTGTCGCCGTGGGTCCTGATCGTCGGGATCGCGCTCGGTTGGTGGTACTACCGCCGCAACAAGCGCGCGGTGGAGCATACCCAGATCGAGGCCGCCCCGACGGACGCCGAGAATCTGACGGATGCCGCCGAGTCCGCGACCGGCGACGACACGCCCGCCACCGTCCCCCAATGCGGCAGCGCATTGTCGGACGCCTACGACGAGTCATCGCACCCGCAGGAGCTGGAGACCGAGCCCGCGTTCCAGCTGGGCGTGGCGCTCCTGCGCGACCCCGCCATGCCGATCGCGCAGGTGATCACGTACGCCATGAGCGGCAACGGTGCCATCGAAGCGATGGCCGGGCAGGCGCTCGCCGAGCGCGACGACGGCGCGGAGGCTCTCGACCGGCTGATCATGCACACGGCCTCCACGCGCGTGTGGTCGCTGTACTTCTACTTCCGCGCGTTCGTGCGCCACGCGCCGACGGAACGCCCGTTGGTCAGCCAGGTGCTCGTCCGCGCGCAGCACTGGTGGCCGGACAACCCCACGCTGCTGCAGTTCCTGTCCGACCTGACCGACGCGCGCGTCAGCGCCGGCGAGCCGCTCGACATCACGCCCGTGCTGGCTGCGACACCTGCCGCGCCGTTCGCTTTCATGACCGCCGTGCTGGAACGCATGCCGTCCACCCATGCGGCTGTGCTGCTCGCGCAGATCACCGAGTGGCAGCGCACGCAGCTCAACGTGACGGCGCTGCAGCAGGTCGGGCGCGTGGATCGCTTCGATACCCCGGGAACGACGGTGATCCCGGTGGATGGCTGGCGCGATGCGATCGACGACTGCACCCAGGCCCTCACGGGCGATGAGCCCTGCGGCCTCGTCATCCTGGGGGAATCCGGCGCGGGCAAGACCACGTTCTTCCGTGCCGTGGCGGCGCGCGTGCGCGACGCCGGATGGCATGTGTTCGAAGCCTCGGCAACGGACGTGATCGCCGGGCAGTCGTTCATCGGCGAGCTGGAGCAACGCATCCGCGACCTGTTCGAGAACCTGGACGCGCAGCGCCGCGTGATCTGGTACGTGCCCAACATCCACGAACTGGTGTTCGCCGGCCAGCACCGCCAGAGCCCCACGGGCGTGCTCGACATGATCCTGCCGGCGGTGGAGTCCGGGCGGCTGCGCGTGGTGGGCGAAACGGTGTCGCGCGCGTACGAGCGTCTGGTACAGGAGCGTCCGCGGGTCCGCGGCACCTTCCGCACGGTGCGTCTGGAGCCGCTCACGCCCGCCGAGACGAAGGCGCTCGCGACCCGCGTGGCCGGGGCGGAGTTCGCGCCTGCCGGCCTGACCTACGACCCGGCCCTGCTGCAGGACTGCGTGGATCTCGCACGCCACTACTTCAGCAGCCGCGCCCTGCCCGGCAGCGCGCTCGACCTCCTGCGCAGCACCCGCACCCGCGTGACGGCGGCCGGCGCGACGAAGATCACCCGCGCCGACGTCATCGACACGCTGGCGACCCTCACCGGCCTGCCCCGCAGCGTGCTGGACGACCGCGAGGGGCTCGACTCCGCGAGCATCCGAGACTACTTCGACGCGCGTGTGATGGGCCAGCCGGAAGCGGTGCAGTGCCTCATCGACCGCGTGGCGATGCTGAAGGCCGGTCTCACCGATCCGAATCGTCCGGTGGGCGTGTTCCTCTTCGCGGGGCCGACGGGCACCGGCAAGACCGAAGTCGCCAAGACGCTGGCCACCTACCTCTTCGGCGCGCCGGACCGGATGATCCGCCTCGACATGAGCGAGTTCCAGGACTCGGCCTCGCTCACGCGCATCCTCGGGGAATCCGGCAGCGGCTTCGAGGTGGACGCGCTGGTGAACCGCATCCGCAAGCAGCCCTTCTCCGTGGTGCTGCTCGACGAATTCGAGAAGGCGCACCCGCAGGTGTGGGACCTCTTCCTGCAGGTCTTCGACGACGGCCGGCTGACGGACGCGCGGGGCAATCTCGCGGACTTCCGGCACAGCATCATCATCCTCACGACCAATCTCGGCGCAACGGCGCACAAGGGTTCGAGCCTGGGGTTCAACGAAGGCGACAGTCCCTTCAGCGAGGCGCAGGTCAACCGCGCGATCTCGCAGGCCTTCCGCCCGGAGTTCGTGAACCGTCTGGACCGCGTGGTGGTGTTCCGGCCGCTGTCACGCGCGGTGATGCGCCGCATCCTCGAGAAGGAACTGCACGACGTTCTCCAGCGGCGCGGCTTCCGCAGCCGCGACTGGGCCGTCGAGTGGGAGGACTCCGCCATCGAGTTCCTGCTCGACAAGGGCTTCACGAAGGACCTCGGGGCCCGCCCGCTGCGGCGCGCCATCGACCAGCACGTACTCGCGCCCATCGCGCTCACCATCGTCGAGCACCGCTTCCCCGAAGGCGACCAGTTCCTGTTCGTGCGCAGCAACGGCCAGGCAATCGACGTGCAGTTCGTGGACCCCGATGCCCCCGGGGATACCGCAACGGCGCCGGCCGAACCTGCGCCTTCCCCGGCTCCGCCGTCGGGACTGACCCTGCGATCGCTCATCCTCGCGCCCGAGGGTACCGAAGCGGCCCGCGCCTTTCTGGAACAGGCGTTGCACGCGCTCCAGAATCGCCTCGAAGACGCGGAGTGGCTGGAGGCCAAGGCCGGCTATCTCCGCCGCATCGGCGAGACGGGCTTCTGGGAAGCCGACGACCGCTACGCCGTCACGGACCGATTCGAGCGCATGGACCGCATCGACGCGGGTGCGCAGACGGCGAAGTCCCTGCTGCAGCGCCTGGACCGGCGCCCGCGCGGCGAGGACAAGCTGCCACGTACCGTAGTGGCGAGCCTCGCGGAGCAGTTGTACCTGCTGCAGATGGCACTCGAGGACATCGACGAGGACATCGGCTTCGACCAGCACGGTCAGGAGTACGAGTATCGCGACCAGTACGACGAGAACGATCCCCTCGATGGCGGCCCCTCGGCCGATGTCTATGTCGTGATCGACCGAGTGGCCGGAGACCCGCGCACGCGCCACGAGGAGGAGCACTGGATGCGCACGATCGTGGAGATGTACCGGCAGTGGGCGAAGACCCGCCGCATTCACTGCACGACGGTGGGCGGCGACCCTTCACGCGAGATCGTGCTGGCGGTGTCCGGCTTCGGTGCCCGGCAGATCCTCCGTCGCGAACGCGGACTGCATGTACTGGAAGTGCCCGAGGACGCTGCCAATTTCGATCGACGGACCGTGCGCGTGAACGTCGTGCCGCAGTCGCTGGGCCCGCGGCCGGCCAACGTGAGCGAGTTCGACCTCGCGCTGGCGACGGCGGAAAGCGCTGCAAGCCAGTACGCGAGCACCGTGGTGCGCCGATACCGGGAGAAGCCTTCTCCGCTCGTCCGCGACGCCGTGCGCAACTGGCGCTCCGGACACTTCCGGCAGGTGCTGGACGGCGCGTTCGACTTGATGGAGTGACCGCGCCAGGACGATCGCGCGCCCTTGCCGGACTGCAGCAGGGGCGCGGACCCGGGCTACGGCCGCAGAACGCTGCTCGTTGCAGGCGCTCCGCCCTCGCGCGGAGGCGTGAAGAACTCCGTCCCGGCCGCGATGGACCCCGGTCCCCTGTCCACGAACACCGCCTGCGCGACGGCGTTGACCTCGCGTAACACGGTCTCCGGCAGCCGCTCGCGGTCGATGCGCATCATCACGGCCCCCGCTGCGATACGGTCATCCTCCATCGCCTCGATCACGCGTACCGTGCGCGCGGCGAGCCATCGTTCATAGACGGTCTCGTGCTTGGGGTTGAAGGTGCAGAGGATCGTCTCGAAGTCGTACTTGTGGATCGCCACGACGAGAGACCACTTCACGAGGTCCTGGACCAGCGCAAAGCTGCGGCGACCCGTCCACGACGGGTCCGTCGCAATCCGGAAGGACGAGACGAGCCGCCGCCCTTCGCGCCGGATGACGTCGGTCTCCGCGCGGAAGTGCCGGTCCGTGTGCAGGCCGAAGGGCCCGTCGGCGGTGATTGAGTTGGTCCCGATGACGCGGCGGCCCTCCATCGCCACCAGGATGGTCGTGCGCGGCGACGAGTCGAGTTCCGGGTACGAGATGATGCGACCGCCGTTCTGCGGCGGCATGTAGCCCGCCTCGACGATGGAGTCGTGCGTGATGCGATGCACCTCGTCCAGTTCGCGGATGGTCTGCGCCTCGCGCACCGTGTAGGCCTTGCCGGGCGGCCGGTAGCCGAGGACGTCGAGCGCAATCGGGAGTGTGTCCATGGGAGCCTCCATCAGTCAGCAGTGAGAACGGCTTCGACCGGACGCCGCAGCGAGCGCGTGCCCGGTGCGGCCGCCATGACGAAGCGGAACAGCAGCACTTCGCTGCGGCCTTCGGTGAGCGGCGCGACAGCCCGGTACCGCGCTTCGATATCCGCGAGACTCCTGCGCTGCGCTGCCGTCCACGGCCCCGCGTCGGTGCACAACTGCATGCACAGGTAGCCCAGGGCAGCCATGGGCTGCACGCCGATGCCGAGCCGCGTGGCGGCGAGCCAGACGCGCTGCATCGCCCGTCCGCCCGAAAGGAAGTCGCGGCTCGAGTCCCCGCAGATGGTGAGCAGGCCGAACGCCGCCGCGCCGGCAGCAGCCCGATGCGCGAACTTCTCCAGATTGCGGCCGCCACCGACAGCGGAGAGCAGTTCCATCGCGCCCCACGACCGGCACAGTCGCAGGCCGGCGAGATCCGTCGCCGACAAGTCCAGTGTCCGCAGGTCGATGCCGTCCCCCGTGCGCGTGGCCTCCTCCGCCGTCCATCGCAGTTCGCGCACGAACTCCTCGTGCAACGGCTTCGAGAGATAGCGCCACCGGTCCCCTTGCCCCAGCACCTCGCCGAGGCGCGTCCGGCCCGACGGGTCCTCGATGAGTGTGAGCCGCGCACCGCACTCCTCTGCGACCTGGGCGAGCTCGCGTGCCGCACCCGCGGGCAGCGGAGCGCCGGTGCCAAGGCGGCGGTTGGTGCAGCGTTCGCCGATGAGGGCGTGCAGAGGGTCCGCGGACCGACCCGCACCGGCGGACGAGAAGCGCAGGTCGCAGGCGACGAGACGGTCCGCCCCGTCGGGGAACCACTCGAGATGGGTTTCGAGACCCAGCGACTGCGCGGTCAGCACCGCGTTCTCCACCGCGGCGCCCAGCGCGACGTGACTGCCGCGGAGCGCGTGATCGAGCAGCGAACCGGCGCGGCTCTCGTCGATCCGCACACGCAGCCGATGGCCGTTCCACGCCAGGCGCCAGGGCTGGGCGTTGCCTCCCGAAGGAGCGAGCGTGGCTGCCAGAGCGATGCGGCGAATCGCGTCGTCGAGGACGGGGGTGACGGTCCGTGAGACCACCGCCGACGCGACCGTGACGTCCTCACGCATCGTGCATGCCGTTGCGTCGTCCTCGGGCTGCGCCACGATCCGCTCGAGATCGACGTAGTAGCGGCCGGACGCGTTGAACTCGCCCAGCGCGATGCGGCGCACGGTGTCGGTGTTGAGCGCGGCACCGAGCGAGATGGCGGACGCGAGCTGCGGCCAGGACACCAGGGTGGAACCGACCTCCAGCGCCGAAGCCGCCGCGCGCGTCGAGAGCGTGTCCGCCCCCACGATGCGCATCGCGACCGCCACCCGGTCTTCACGCGAGAGCTGTCGGAGGGTATCGACATCCACCCCGTCCACCCGCCCGTGCAGCAGCGGGCGGCCAGGATCGAGGTCGAAGCGCTCCACGTCCAGCATGCCGCGGTCGCTCGTCTCCATGAGCACCGGGATGCGGAGCGCCCGCGCCCGCTCGCGGATGCGCAGCTTGAGATGGAGGTCGTCGCATTCCTCCAGGAGCACGTCTGCCGGTCCGCCCCCGGCGAGAAAGTCGTCGACGTTCGCATCCGACACGCCGTCGGCGAACACCGTGATCGAGAGATACGGATCGATCTCGTAGAGCGCGCGCGCCGTCAGCACGGCCTTGTTGACCCCGATGTCGTGCACGCCGGCCCGCACCCGGTTCATGTTGGAGAGACTCAGCGCGTCGAAGTCCGCCAGGACGAACGTGCCTCCGACACCCTCCATGGCGAGCGTGACGGCACTCGCCTGCCCCACCGACAGACCGACCACGGCGATCTTCAGGCGCTGCAGCGTCGCCTGCTCCGCGGCGGTGATCTTGTTCCGGTTGCGGCTCAGGCGAAGCTCGCGGAACTCCGCCTTCGGCAGCACGCGCACCAGGCTGCCTGACCAGGGGTAGTAGACCCACACGCCATACGCGTCGGCGGGCGTGCCCGCGCGCAGCGCCTCCACGGCGGCCGCGAGCTCGCGCCCTTCGAGACGGGCGGCGGGCTGACGAACCTGTGCGAGTTCGCGCAGCTGATCGCCCAGCGTGTCGAAGATACGGTCGGGGTGAAGGCGGCCGCGGAGGGCGGAGAGGGCGGCGCGGGCCGCTGCCTCACCGGCGGGGAACCAGAGGGGCTCGCAACATGCACCGAAACGCAGGTCCTCGGTGGGTCTGACAGCCGTCGCTTCGGCACTCATCGTCGTCCTCCTTGCAAGACGTTGACGGAGCCGAAAGATAGAAATCAGCAGCGCGAAGAAACATTGTGCGAAGGCAGTACGCCGGAGGTGCTATCCGTGAACAACTTACCGGACCCATGACATTCGTCATCTACACGTACGACCTTCTGCCGCGCAGTATGCCGCCGGGGTGAATGAACACCCCGTAACGAGGAGGTTAAACAAGATGAAGAACGAATCGTCCGCCGGACTGGAAGGTATCGACAACAACAGCTGGGTCAAGGGTCTCATGTCCACGAAGCCGAAGGCCGCGATCGTTGCGTCCCACCCTCCCCGCGGACCGCGACACCAGAGCCGGTCCCGCCCGGCCAGTCCACGCGATATCGAGACGCTGCCCTATGGGCTGACCCCAGCCGAGCTGGCAATCATTGAGGCCATCGAGGATGGTGCAAGCAACCAGGAGATAGCAGATCGCCGCGGTTGTGCCGTCGGCACCGTGAAGGTGCACCTGGGCCGCATCTTCCGGAAGCTGGGTGTCCGCCGCCGGGGCGGCGTCATCGCCATGATCAAGACCATTCGACCCCTGCAGCAGGCCCGCGCCAGCCGTGCGCAGATCGCGCCGTTCCGCCGGGAGTGGATCGAGCAGGACATGACGATCGAGAACCGGTGCGCAGGCACCCTGCTCTTCCGCCGCGGGGACCCGGCCGACGCAATCTACTACCTCGAGGAGGGCCGCATCGATCTTCCCGAAGTGGGAGCTTCTCTGGACGCGGGGGATCTCTTCGGAGAGATCGGGGTGTTCGCGGAAGGCAGACGCCGCACGGCGAGCGCCTATTGCGAGACTCCAGTCCGACTCCTGCGGGTCTCGGCGGACCGGGCGTGGAATCTCTACTACCGGCACCCCACCTTCGCCGCGCACGTCGTGCGGCTTGCCGCGACGCGCATCATGTCTGAGCGGGCACGCCGGTTCGACGGTGACGGCATGACGCGGGCGGAGGACTCACCAGAACTAGTGAATTCGTAACCAACCGCCCCGAGGTATCTTCCTGATGCCCGTGGCGAAATGCCACGGGCATCGTCGTTTTTCCCGACTGCTGTGCTAGATTCCAGCCCGACAAGATCGCGGCGCCTGACCGGTTCCCACGCCGGCCGCGCGCATCGCGGCCCGGGGAGTCCCAACGTCCATGCACCCGCCCGTCATTCTCCTTTGCGCCCGCGAACCGGTCCGGGAAGCATGGTTGCGCGCTCTGGACGCGGTCGATCCGGCCTCGACCGTCGTGACGCTGTCCGACGAATCTGCGCTGCTGGACTTTGCCGACCGCGGCAGCGTGGCGGCGGTCATCGCCGATCGCGACTCTGGTCCATCCGTCCGCGACCCGATGCTTCGGAAGCTTCGTGGCTCCTTTTCCGGCGCGAAAATCGTGCTCGGCGTCCGTTCGCTGTCGCCCGAGACACTCGACGCATGTCGCGTTCTTCGGATCGACGCCTGCGTGCCTCACGACTACGACGACCGGCAACGGCGGCTGGCACTCGATATGGCACTGTCAGGCGCGGGCCCCGACCCCGCCGGCACGACCCCATTTGACGCGCTGCCCACGCCAGCCTCCGAGAACGGTCTCCTTGGAGCTTCTGGTATCGGCCAGACCTTCGACACTAGCTATGGCCTGACCAGCCGGGAGAAGGACGTTGCCGTGGGCGTCGCCCGCGGTCGGACGAACCATGAGATCGCGCTCAACCTCGGTCTCGCCCCGGGCGTCGTGCGCAACCACGTGACCTCGGTACTCGAGAAGCTGGATGTCAACAACCGTACGCAGGCGGCAACCGTTCTCCTGCGGTTGCCCTGGGTTCAGGCACTGATCGAAGACGATGCCCGGGAAGGTCGTGGTGTCCTCGATCGCATGCTGGCTCACGTCGAG
>ERZ1066136.814-NODE-814-length-19349-cov-11.343578_pt1 | contig 19349 bp, 17 predicted proteins | sample MGYA00382783_ERZ1066136 | MGnify/ENA primary metagenome ERZ1066136 (study PRJEB33369, sample SAMEA5778366) | biofilm metagenome | biome: Industrial cooling water; feature: Water cooling tower basin; material: Biofilm | place: United Arab Emirates | collected... | reverse complement strand
AGATGAAGGAGAAGAAGGCCCGCGTCGAGGACGCGCTGCACGCCACGCGCGCGGCCGTGGAGGAAGGCATCGTCCCGGGCGGCGGCGTCGCGCTCATCCGCGCGCAGAAGGCGCTCGCGTCGTTCAAGGTCGAGGAGAGCGACGAGCAGATCGGCGTCGCGATCATCCGCCGCGCGATCGAGGAGCCGATCCGCATGATCGTCCAGAACGCCGGTGGCGAGGGCTCGATCGTGGTCGAGAAGGTGAAGGCGGCCGACAGCAACACCTTCGGCTACAACGCCCTCACCGACACCTACGAGGACCTCGTGCAGGCGGGCGTCATCGACCCGACCAAGGTCACGCGCACCGCGCTGCAGAACGCGGCCTCGATCTCGGGGCTGCTCCTCACGACCGAGGCGCTGATCGTCGAGAAGAAGGACGACAAGCCCGCGGCGCCCGCCGGCGGCCCCGGCGGCGGCATGGGCGGCATGTACTGAGCCCGGTCCCGGTCATCCGCTGACCGGGAACACCACGGGGCGGCGCACCATCCTCGGTGCGCCGCCCCGTCGTGCGTTCGGCCACCACTCGGTTCGTTCTCGCGAGTGCTGGAGTGTCCTGGGCATCTGGAACTGCATGAACGCAGAGGGCGCAGGGAGTACGGCGGGGGCGCAGAAGTGCCTCGAGTGACCCGTGAACTGCATGAACGCAGAGAGCGCAGGGAGTACACCGGGGGCGCAGAGGTGCGTCGAGCGCACGCCGGCACAATCAGTTCACGTTTTCTTTCCAAGAACCTGAGCACGGTGTGCGCGTGCCCACCCTGTCCGCACCTCTGCGCCCCCGCCGTACTCCCTGCGCCCTCTGCGTTCATGCAGTTCAGGCACTGAGACGACGCATCGAGAAAGGCGTCAGCCAGTAGAAAGCTCGTGATGCAGGCGCATCAGCATCGCGAGATGGGCATCGCTCGGCACCACCTGCCGACGAGCCATGACGCGGATCGCGGTCTCGATGAACTTGGTCAACTCGGTGCGCGCACCACCGGTGCCCCACGCGAACGGGGCGAGGTCCGGGCCGGCGATGCCGTCACCGACGACGTTCGCGCCGACGCCGACGCGCGTGCCGGTCGTGAGCCGCGTGCCGATGCCCGTCTTGGCATGGTCACCCACGAGCGACCCGAGGAACTGCAGCCCCGTCGCCGCTCCGGCGAACTGCACGCGCCCGTAGGTGTTCTTGAGATTCGACGTGATCGTCCCCGCGCCGAAGTTGCTCCACGGCGCGAGGTAGCTGTGGCCGACGAAGCCGTCGTGCCCCTTGTTGGCGTGGCCGGCGAGGATCGTCGTGCTCATCTCGCCATGGGCCTTGGCGTGCGGCCCGATGACGCAGGTGTGGCCTGCACCACCGAGCCACTGCCCGGTCGCGCAGACGACGAAGGGGCCGACGAGTCGGCTGTGGCTCTTCACCGTCGCGTCGTCCTCGATCACGATCGCACCGGCGCGTGCATCGAGCACCGTGAACGGCTCGACGGACGCACTCGCCGCGATGCGCACCGGGTACGTGCCCAGCACGACCACGTGCGGCGGGAGCGGCGTGACGGGCATCGTCGCCGCGAGCACCGCGGCATCGGCGGCGAGCGTCGCCGGCAGGTCGCCGATGACGTCCCAGGGATGGCGCACCGTCCACCCGGCGATCTCGTGCGCGCTCGCGTCGCCCGCTGCGAGCAGCGTGTCCGCATCGCGAAGCGCATGTGCGGGCCGCGCCTCCGCGAGGCGCATCGCGACGAAGGCACCATCGGCGCACCATGCCTGCGCGTCGTGGGTCGCCCGTGCGTCGATCGCGGGGGCGAAGTCGCTCCACGCGACGATCGTCCCCGCCGGCACCACCTCGTCGTCGTCGAGGAGTGCCGGCTGGCCCGGCTCCGCGAAGCCCGCGAGGGCCGGCCGCGCGACGATGCCGTGCACCGGGCGCCCGAACGCCAGCGCCCAGCGCTCGTGCACGAGCCGCGCACCGACACGGATCGTCGCCAGCGGCCGCGCCGTCGCGAGCGGCGCGAACGCCGCCGCCGACGGGCGATCCACCAGCACCAGCACGGTCATGCGCGGTCGCGCAGGCGCGCCGGCAGCGCGTCGAGCAACGTCTTCAGATCGGCCGACGCTTCGGGCGTCGTGACGACGGTGAGCCCGTCGATGGTGACGACCACGAGGTCGTTCACGCCGTACAGCACGACGCTCGGCCCCGCGCTGAACGCCACGTTCCCGCTCGCGCGCACCGCCGTCACGTCGCCGTGCAGCGCATTCCCCGCCGCATCCTGCGGCCGGACGCGGCCGAGCGCGGCCCACGTGCCGACGTCGTCCCAGCCGAACGAACCGGGAACGACGGCGACGCGCGCACTCCGTTCGAGCACGCCGACATCGACGCTCACCGACTGCACGCCCCCGAAGAAGGCCGCGAGATCGGGCGCGTCGAGCGCCCGCGCGACTTCGGGACAATGGGCGCGCACTTCGTCGAGGAAGCGCGCCACGCGCCAGACGAAGATGCCGCTGTTCCAGAGACAGCCCCGCGCGATCAGCTCCGCGGCACGCGCGCGGTCGGGCTTCTCGAGGAAACGCGCGACCTTCTGCGCCACCTGGCCCACGCGCCCGTCCGGCTCGATGTAGCCGAAGCCCGGATCCGCACGCGACGGCGTGATCCCGACGGTGACGAGCACGTCCTCGCTCTCGGCCACGTTGGCCGCGCGCAGCAACGTGGTTCTGAACCCCTCGGCATCGGCGATCGCCCAGTCGGCGTGCACCGAGAGCAGCACCGCGTGGCCGTCACGTTCGGCGACGCGACGCGAGGCCCACGCGAGCGCGGCCGCGGTGCCGGCCGGCCTGGGCTCGGCGATGATGTTCGCCGTCGGCACTTCGGGGAGCAGCTGCGCGATCGACGGAGCGAGCAGCTCGTTCGTGAGCACGAGCAACCGGTCCGCCGGCACCAGTGGCAGCAGCCGATCGACCGCATCGCGCAACATCGGCACGTCGGAGACGAGCGGCAGGAGCTGCTTCGGCAGTGCAGGCGTGCTGATCGGCCAGAAACGCGAGCCGACGCCACCGGCGAGGATGACGGCCCAGAGCGACATGGAGTGAACGCGGGAGGAGCGCGAGGCGCGCGCGCCGCTCAGACGAGCGTCGCGAGGTGCTGACGGAGGCGACGCAGCTCCGCGAGGAGCGGGGGCAGCGCCGCGGTGGGGCGGGCGAGGACCACCAGCAGCGCGTCCTCGCTCATCGCCGTGACGAGCGCGATCGTGCCGGGAAACTCGAGCACCGCGGTCTGCAGATGGCCGGCCCGTGCCGCACGTCCGAGCGCATCGGCCGCCGCGAAGACCGCGGGGGCGTGCGCCGCGACCTGTTCGCCGTCGAGGTAGCTGACGGTCTCGCCGTCGACGAGCAGGCCGTCGCGGCCGAGGACGATCGCGGCTTCGACACCGTCGCGGCGACGGACGGCTTCCACGAGGTCGCGGATGCGGGCCATGGGGAGATGGGCGTGGGCGGGACGACGGAACGCCGGAGGAAGACGCCAACTCCTAACGGCGCAATCGCTTGAACGAACTCTGGCGCGCCGGTATCCTACGCCGTGCGCTCCCGCGTGTCACCCCCCGGCCCCCATCGCATGTCCCGCGCGTTCCGCGCCGTCGCGCTCGCCGCCGGTGCCGCTCTCGTCGCCGCCTGCAGCGATCCGTTCGCGCCGCGTGCCCGCACCGAGACGCTGGCCACGAGCTTCAGCATCGGTGCGCTCAACGTGCCGCAGCCCGGCGTGCCGGTGGTCTGGCGCGTCGGCAGCGCGCAGGTCTTCCGCCTCGACTCGATCGGCGAGCAGTTCGATCTCGCCTTCGAAGCGACGCCCGACAATCGCGTGCGACTGTGGCCGGTGGGCAAGGTCATCGCCTCGCTTCCGGCGGCGCAGGGCGCGACGGCGCATCGCGTCGGGCTCGTCCCCGTGGCGGGGACGTACGACGCGGTGACGATCGCGCCGGAGCGGGGCTACCTCATCGACTCGACGCAGGTGGTCGCGATCGGGCAGGTGGTCGCGATCCGGACCGAAAGCAACTTCTGCCGTCTGGATCCCAACGGGCGCCAGGAGCTCTTCGCGAAGATGGTCGTGGACAGCGTGCAGGCCGTCACGCGGCGCCTCTTCGTGCGCGCCACGGTCGTGCGGAGCTGCGGCTTCCGCTCCTTCGCGGCCGGCATTCCGACCATCTGATCGCATGCACGATCTCCGGCTCGTCCGCGAGCAACTCGATGTGCTGCGCGACGGCTTCGGCCGTCGCGGCGCGCTCGACACCCTCGGTCCCGTCCTCGACCGGCTCGAGTCGCTCGAGAAGGAGCGGCGCGCGCTCATCACCGCGACCGAGGAGCGCAAGGCACGTCGCAACCTGCTGACGCAGGACGTCGCGCGGCTCAAGAAGGCGAAGGAGGACGCCGAGCGCGTCATGGCCGAGGCGCGTGCGGTCGGTGAGGAGATCGCGCGGCTCGAAGCCGACCTGCGCGCCACCGAGGGTGTCGTCGAAGGGCTCATGCTCGAGCTCCCGAACGTGACGCGGGCGGAGGTTCCCGCCGGCGACGAATCGCACAACGCGATCGTGTCGAACTGGGGAACGCCGCGTCCCGACGGCGTGCGCCCGCACTGGGACGTCGCCGCCGATCACGGGCTGATCGACCTCCCGCGCGGTGCGAAGATCAGCGGGTCGGGCTTCGTCGTCTATCGCGGCCTCGGCGCGCGAATCGTGCGCAAGCTCGTGGACTTCATGCTCGACGTGCACGTGCGCGAGCACGGATACGAGGAGACGTGGGTGCCGCTCGTCGTCAATCACGCGAGCATGGTCGGCACGGGACAGTTTCCCAAGTTCGAGGAGGACATGTACGGCCTTCTCCACGACGAGGGCTATCTCGTGCCGACGGCCGAAGTGCCGGTCACGAACCTCTACCGCGACGAGATCCTCGACGCGCACGACGTCCCGCGCGGCTTCTGCGCGTACAGCGCCTGCTTCCGCCGCGAAGCGGGCGCCGCCGGCAAGGACACGCGCGGCCTGCTGCGCGTCCACCAGTTCGACAAGGTCGAGCTGGTGCGCTATGCGCGCCCCGAGGAGAGCGACGCCGAACTCGAGACGCTCACGCGCCACGCCGAAGCGATCCTGGAACGGCTCGAGCTGCCGTACCGACGCGTCCTGCTGGCCGCCGGCGACACCGGCTTCTCGAGCAGCAAGACGTACGACCTCGAGGTCTGGGCGCCGGGTGTCGGCAAGTGGCTCGAGGTGTCGAGCTGCTCGAACTTCGGCGATTTCCAGGCCCGGCGTGCGAACATCCGCTTCCGCCCGGCGGCCGGCGAGAAGCCACGCTTCATCCACACGCTCAACGGTTCGGGGCTCGCGCTGCCGCGCGTCATCGCGGCGTTGCTCGAGCACGGCCAGCAGCCCGACGGCTCGGTGCGGCTCCCGGCCGCGCTCGTGCCGTATCTGGGCACCGACCGGATCGGCTGAGCGGTGCGGCGCTCGGCGCCGGTCGTCTTCCTCGCGATCGGCGTGATCGCGCTGCTGACGTGGTGGATCGTGTACACGCAGCGCGTCGTCTCCGAGCTGCGGCGCGAGGCGTCGCGGTCGGGCAAGATGTACGCACGCGTCTACCAGGCGCTCGCCGATCGCGACGACGACGGCACCAGCGCGCTGCTCGACATGTCGCGCTACGTGCGCGAGCAGGAAGTGCCCGTCATCGTCACCGATGCGAAAGGGCAGGTGACGGCGGCCGCCAACCTCCCCTTCGAGGCGCCGCTCGACGATCCGCGCGTGCGCGAGTACATCCGCGTGCTCGATGCGCTCAATCCCCCCGTGCAGGAACCGGGGGTCGGCAAGGTGCACTTCGGCAACACGCCGCTGGTCGAAGGGCTGCGCGTCGTGCCGTTCATCCAAGTGACGACGCTCTCGCTCTTCCTGTTCGCGGGCATCTACGCGCTCGTCGCGCGCGGGCGCGCCGAACGGGAGCGCGTCTGGGCGGGAATGGCCCGCGAAGCGGCACACCAGCTGGGCACACCGCTCACCTCGCTCGAAGGGTGGGTCGAGCTCATGAGCGAGCGCGCGAGCGATCCGGTGGCGGCGGAGCACATGCGCGGTGACCTCGACCGGCTGGGTCGCGTCGCCAACCGCTTCGAGCGCATCGGCCGTCCGCCACAGCAGGATCCGGTGGACGTCGGCGCGATCGTGCGCGACGTCGCGACGTACTTCCGTGCGCGCGTGCCGACGCTCGCGCACACGGTCGTCGTGGAATGCACCGTGCCGACGGCGCCGCTGCTCGTCGAGGGTGATGCCGTCCTCCTCGAATGGGCGCTCGAATCGCTCGTGCGCAACGCCGTCGATGCGCTCGCCGGACGCGGCGGGCGTGTCACGCTCACCGCCGAGCCGCAGCCGGAGGGCGGGGCGCGCGTCGTCGTCGCCGACGACGGCCCCGGCGTGCCGACCAAGCTCCGGACCGACATCTTCAAGGCCGGCTTCACGACCAAGCCGCGCGGGTGGGGCATCGGCCTGCCGCTCGCGCGTCGCATCGTCACCGACAATCACCGCGGACGGCTCGTGCTGCTGCCGACGGAGAAGGGCGCGGCCTTCGAGATTACCTTGCAGGGATGACGGACACGGCCGGATCGCCCCTCGACGGGCTCAATCGCGCACAGTTCGAGGCGGTGATGCACGGCGAAGGGCCGGCGCTCGTCCTCGCCGGCGCGGGCTCGGGCAAGACGAAGGTGCTGACGACGCGCATCGCGCGGCTCATCGAGGGCGAAGGCGTGCATCCCGCGCGCATCCTCGCCGTCACTTTCACCAACAAGGCGGCCGGCGAGATGCGCGAGCGCATCGCGCGCCTCGTGCACCCGAGCATCGACCTGCGCCCGCTCTGGATGGGGACGTTCCACGCGATCGGCGCGCGGATGCTGCGCCGCGACGCGGAGCGGGTGGGACGGACGAATCGCTTCACCATCTACGACGAGGACGACGCCATCGGTCTCCTCAAGCGCACGATGGAGTCGCTCAAGGTCAGCCCGAAGGAGTGGGCGCCCAAGGCGGTGCTCGCGCAGATCTCCGACGCGAAGAACGCGCTCGTCGGCCACGCCGAGTATGCGCGTCTCGCGCAGGATCCGCTGGCGCGCGTGGTGGCGAAGCTGTACCCGGCCTTCGAGGCCGCGCTGACGCAGGCGAACGCCGTCACGTTCGACGACCTGCTCGTCCTCCCGGTGCGCCTCCTCACCGAGCATCCCGACGTGCTGCGGGCGTATCGCGACCGCTTCGCGCACGTGCTCGTGGATGAATACCAGGACACCAACCACGCGCAGTTCCGGCTCGTGTCGCTGCTCGGTGGCGGGACGGGCAACGTGATGGTCGTCGGCGACGACGACCAGTCGATCTACGGCTGGCGCGGGGCGGACATCAAGAACATCCTCGACTTCGAGCGCACCTTTCCCGGTGCGCACGTCGTGAAGCTCGAGGAGAACTACCGCTCCACGCCCGAGATCCTCGCGCTCGCCAACGCCGCCATCGCCGGCAACACCGAGCGACTCGGCAAGACGCTGCGTGCGACGCGACCCTCGGGGCCCGTGCCGGTCCGCGTGCGCTGCCTCGACGAGCGTGACGAGGCCGACTTCGTCGCCGACGACGTGGCCGAGCGGCGCGGCCCGCGCGCGACGGGACTGCGCGAGATCGCGGTGCTGTACCGCACCAACTCGCAGAGTCGTGCGTTCGAAGAGTCGTTCCGACGTCGCGGGTGGCCGTACCGGCTGGTGGGTGCGGTGCGCTTCTACGATCGGCGCGAGATCCGCGACCTGATGGCCTACCTCAAGCTCGTCGCCAATCCGAGTGACGACGAGGCCTTCCGGCGCGCGATCAACGTGCCCAAGCGCGGCGTCGGCGACACGACGGTCGAAGCGATCGCCGAGGGTGCGGCCGCGCGACGTGTGCCGCTGCTCGCGGCGGCGGCCGATGCCGCGGTCACGGGGGCGTTCCGGCCCGCGACACGCGCGGCGATCGCCTCGTTCGTCGAGCTGCTCGCCGAGCTGCGCACGATGGCTGCCGAATCGAGCGTCGACGAGCTGCTCACCGCCGTCATCGAGCGCACGAACTACACCGAGCACCTGCGGAGCGAAGGGCCCGAGGGAGTGGAGCGCATCGAGAACGTCAAGGAGCTCGTCACATCGGCTGCGGAACAGCTGGAGGACGAGGAAGGTGAGGTCGGGCTCACTCCGCTCGACCGCTACCTGCAGCGCGCGATGCTCGTGGCCGGCACCGACCAGCTCGACCCCTCGGCCGACGCGATCACGATGATGACGCTGCACAACGCCAAGGGACTCGAGTATCCGACGGTCTACCTGACCGGCATGGAAGACGGGCTCTTCCCGCTCGCGCGTGCGTACGACGACCCTGCGATGCTCGAGGAGGAGCGGCGTCTCTTCTACGTGGGCATCACGCGCGCGGAACGCGTGCTCGTGATCACGCACGCCGAACAGCGCCGGCGCAACGGTGAGCTGCTCCCGTCGCGTCCCTCGAGCTTCGTCGACAAGCTCCCCGACGGCCTGCTCGCGGTATCGGCGACTCCGAAGGCGAAGAGCATGGGACGCGCGGCCTTTCCGGGATCGTCGTGGGGCGGCTCGTCGTTCGATCGCGACGAGCGTGCATCGCGCTGGAAGCCCCGGGAGGTCGTGCCACCGGCCGCGATTCCGAAGTGGACGGCGAAGCCGGTGTCGGCAGCCGCCGATCTCGACGCGGAGGCCTTCACGGTCAGCGCCGGCGCGCGGGTCCGCCATCGCAAGTTCGGGGCGGGACGCATCGCCGAGGTCATGGGGAGCGGGCGCGACATGAAGGTGCGCATCGACTTCGACGACGAGAGCGTGGGGCGGAAGACGCTCGTCGTCGCGCAGGCCAATCTCGAACCGGAGTCCGACTGACATGGCCGTCACCGAACAGGACGTGCGCCACGTGGCCGCGCTGTCCCGCATCGCGCTCGACGACGCGCGTGTCCCCGCGCTGGTGCGCGAGCTGAACACGATCCTCGACCACATGGCCGTGCTCGCGACGTTGCCCGTCGACGGCGCCGACCACGACGATCGAGCGCCGATGCGCCTCCGTCCGGACGTCGTCGATCCCGCCCCCATGGTGCGGCCCCTCGAGGCGTTCGCACCGGCGACGCGTGACGGCTTCCTGCTCGTGCCACGCCTCGACACGCACGGCCATCTGGGCACCGAGGACGCGGCCGAGTGACGCCCTCCATCCGCTCGCTGCTCGATCGCCCCGCCGCCGCGATCGCAGACGCCGTCGCGCGTGGCGAGGGCGATGCACGCGCCCTCGCGACGGAAGCGCTCGCGCGTGCCGCCACGCAGGCGTCGCTCAACGCCTTCGTCACCGTGCACGCGTCGGCCGACGAGGCCTGCGCGGGGAGCGCCGCCGTCGGTCCGCTCGCGGGGGTGCCCGTCGCCGTCAAGGACAACATCGCCACGACCTCGCTCTCGACGAGCTGCGGCTCGCGCATCCTCGAGGGCTACGTCTCGCCGTTCGATGCGACCGCGGTGGCGAAGTTGCGCGCCGCGGGCGCGACGATCGTCGCCAAGGCGAACATGGACGAGTTCGCGATGGGCTCCTCGACCGAGCATTCGGCGTTCGGCGCGGTGCGGAATCCCGTCGCTCCGGGACGCGTGCCCGGCGGCTCGAGCGGCGGGTCGGCTGTCGCCGTCGCGGCGGGCGTCGTGCCGATCGCCCTCGGCTCCGAGACCGGTGGCTCCGTGCGGCAACCCGCGGCGTTCTGCGGCATCACTGGCGTAAAACCGACGTACGGGCGCGTGAGCCGATACGGGCTCGTCGCCTTCGCGTCGTCGCTCGATCACATCGGCGTCTTCGGCCGTACCGTGGACGATGCCGCGCTCGGTCTGCAGGTGATCGCGGGGGTCGATCCGCGTGACGCGACGAGCGCCGACGTCGCCGTCGACGACTGGCGCGCGCACGCCGGCACCGAGCGCCTCGACGGCGTGGTGATCGGCGTTCCGCGCGAGTACTTCCCCGCATCGCTCGATCCCGCGATGCGCGCGACGTGCGAGGACGCGCTCGAGCGGTTGCGCGCGCTTGGCGCGACGATCCGCGACGTCTCGCTCCCGCACACCGACTACGCGATCCCGGTCTACTACATCCTCGCGCCGGCCGAGGCGAGTTCGAACCTCGCCCGGTTCGACGGCGTGCGCTACGGACTTCGCGCCGGGGCCGACGATCTGCGCGGGCTGTACGAATCCACGCGGTCGGCCGGTTTCGGCGCCGAGGTCACGCGACGCATCCTGCTCGGTACCTACGTGCTCTCCAAGGGGCACTACGACGCCTACTATCGCACCGCGCAGTCGGTGCGTCGCCGCATCACGCAGGACTTCACGCGCGTCTTCGCCGACGGTGTCCACGTGCTCTTCACGCCGACCACGCCGGGTCCGGCCTTCGAGTTCGGCGCCAAGTCGGATCCGCTCGACATGTACCTGAGCGACATCTTCACCGCGACCGCCAACCTCGCCGGCGTCCCCGCCATGTCGCTGCCGATCGGTCGCGTGGACGGGCTGCCGGCCGGTGGCCAACTACTCGCGGGGCATTTCGGCGAGGGCGACATGTTCAAGGTCGCCTACGCACTCGAACGCGCGTACGGGGCGGAGGTCCGCGCATGAGCAGCACCATGAACGCCGCGCCCGACGACGTCACCGCCGGGTTCGAGATGGTCATCGGCCTCGAGGTGCACGTCCAGCTCAAGACGGCATCGAAGGCCTTCGATGGCGCGAGTGCCGACTACGGCGCGCCACCGAATGCGAACACCGAGCCGCTCTGCCTCGCATTGCCCGGCACGTTGCCGGTGCTCAACGCGAAGGCCGTCGACCTCGCCGTGCGGGCCGCCCTCGCACTCGGCTGCACCGTGCACGGCACCTCGATCTTCGCACGCAAGCACTACTTCTATCCCGACCTCCCCAAGGGCTACCAGATCTCGCAGCATGATCGCCCGCTGGCGACCGACGGTGCGCTCCACATCGGGAGCGTCGCCGACGGATGGCAGGCAGTCGTCGGGATCACGCGCGTCCACATGGAAGAGGATGCGGGCAAGAGCATCCACGACCGGTTTCCCGGTGTCACGGCGGTGGATCTCAACCGGTGCGGCGTCCCGCTCATCGAGATCGTCTCCGAGCCCGACATGCGCTCGCCCGAGGAGGCCGGCGCCTACCTGCGTACGCTCAAGCAGATCCTCGAGTATCTCGACGTCAGCGACTGCAACATGGAAGAAGGGTCGCTGCGCGTGGACGCGAACGTCAGCGCCCGCCGACCCGGCGCACCGCTCGGCACGAAGTGCGAAGTCAAGAACATGAACTCGTTCTCGGGTGTCGAACGTGCGCTCGCGACCGAGTTCCGACGCCAGTGCGCGATCCTCGCCGCCGGCGGCACCGTGCAGCAGCAGACGCTCCTGTGGGACGCGAACAAGGGCGAGGTGCGCCCGGCACGAGGCAAGGAAGGATCGGCCGACTATCGCTACTTCCCCGAGCCCGACCTGCCGCCGCTCGTGATCAGTAGCGACGAGCTCGCGCGGCATCGCGCCGCGCTGCCGGAGCTTCCGGCTGCCCGCAAGGCGCGCTACGCCGCGATGGGCCTGAGCGAATACGACGTGAACGAACTCACCGCCGATCCCGTCACCGGCCCCTGGTTCGAGCGCCTCGCCACGGCCCACGGCGATGCGAAGGCCGCCGCCAACTGGGTGCTCGGCGAGGTGCGCGCCACGCTCAAGGAGACAGCGACCACGCTCGAGCACTTCGCGCTCGCCCCCGAACGTCTCGCCGCACTCCTCGACCTCGTCCGCGACGGTGCCGTGAGCACGACCGCCGCCCGCAAGGTCTACGCGAAGCTGCTCGAGTCCAACGCCGAACCGCGCGCCATCGCCGAAGCCGAGGGCCTGCTGCAGGTCCGCGACGACGACGCCCTCGCTCGCTGGGTGGACGAAATCCTCGCCGAGAACGCCGCCGAAGCACAGCGCTTCCTCCAGGGCGAGAAGAAGCTCCAGGGCGTCCTCGTCGGCCTCGTAATGAAGAAGTCCCAGGGCCGCGCCGACCCGAAGAAGGTCAATCAGCTCCTGTCGTCGCGCTCATCCTGACCAGGAAATCCGGTATCCGCAGTCTCCGTCCTCCGGCCGTCTCCGTTTCTCGGATTCTCCATGTAGTTCGAGATCTTGAACAGCCATCGAACTTCGGAGGAACGGAGACGACCGGAGGACGGAGACGGCTTTTTCCAAGGCAGTCCTCCGCGTCCCCTCGCGTCCCCCCGCATCTCCGCGGTCATCCGTCACGAACTCGGCTGACCGCTTGGCCTTCGATTCACCGCACCGGCGCCGGATAGAGCGGCGTCACGAGCGACGACGCGAAATCGAGCCCCGTGCTCGGCAACCCGAACAGCTTGCCCGCTTCGTCCCGCACCGCCGAGTCGCCTCCGCGCTTGAGCGCGGTGCGGCGCAGACGCTTGGCGAGGCGCAACGCCTCGTCACCGCTCGGATCGAAGCGGTACGGCTCGGCCGCGTCGAGCTGCGCGAGCAGGTCGATCACGTAGTCGAAGCTCCGCACCAGATGCGACGCGACCGCCGGCGCGCCGAGCGTCCAGCGGCTGTTGTCGGTGACGATCCGGTAGAGCCGCTGCCAGCTCTCCGTGTCGGTGACGTAGACCATGCCGCGGAAGAGCCGCCGGTTGGTCGGTGTGCTGAAGATGGTCGGGCTCAGGATCCGGTCGAGGTGCGCGTCGGCGCGTGCATGGTCGAGCAGCACGATCTCGCGCGCACGTCGCGCCGGTGCGTCGCCGAGGTGCGTCTCGAAGCGGCTCTCCCAGTAGCTGTGGCCGATCGCGGCGGTGCTGCTCGTGATCGCGAGCTGGTGCGGCACGAAGAAGTTGTGTGCGACGACGTCGGCCGCGAGGTGCGCGAGATAGCCCAGCGCGAAGGCCCGCAGCGGTTCGTCGCGCGCCTGCTCGAGGATGTCGAAGCCCACCGTCCAGCTGTGGCAGTGACGACCCACCGGCGCGTACTTCTTGGCGATGCTCGTATCGGCCGCGATCGAGCCGTAGAGGAAGTCCTGCGGAAAGGTCCGCAGCAGTGCCGCCGTCGCGGGTGGCAGCAGCGCCAGCGATCGCAGCACCGCCTCGCCGAGATGGATGTGCGTCCCCGGCGTCCACGCCAGCAGGTCGGCCGGCGTGCACGCCAGGACGACCATCACCATCATGAGCCACCCGAACGCACGCACGGCGTGCCGTCGTGTCATGCGTCCTGCGAGCGTGACCGGAGCCGCGGACCACCGGCTCGCCACGGATCGCCGGACGGTGCGGCCGCGTCTCCATCGCCGCGCACGACATCATCGGCCGCGAAATGACGACCGAGGGCTCGTTCGGCCTCGTCGATGAGCGCGTCCGCTTCCTGTTCCCAGCCGCGGTCCACGCGTGGTGCCGCCGCCGGCGCCGCGATCGAGGCGCGGCGACGCGCACGGAGCGCCGCGGACGGCGCCATCGGCTCGGCGAGCCACTCCTCGTCGTCCTCGTCGTGATGCTGCGACGCCGACGACGCCACGAGCGGGGCGCGGCGTGGCGTCGCCCGCTCGCGGCGGGGCGGTGCAGGGGACGCGGCCTCGGATGCTGCGGACGCGCCGGCACGCGCTGGGCGCCCACCGAACGATCGCACCATCGACGTGGCACCGCGCCGCATCTCGCCGAGGAGCGCGCGCGCGGAATCGACCTGCTGCTGCGCCTCCTCGGTGGCATCGTCCACCATCGCCGCCACGCGGGCCACGCGCGCTTCGGTCACCGCGAGCACGTCGCGCACCGTGCCGTCCACGGCGCTCGCGGTGCCGGACAGCTTCTGCAGATCACCGCGCACGCTGCGCGTGATCTCCTGCAGATCGGTCGTCACGTCATGCAACCGGCGAAGCAACGGCACGAGTTCGCGACCGAGGACGTCGAGCTTCGCCGTGAGCGATGACTCGGTCCCCTTCATCGCCCGTGCCGCACCGGCGAGCAGCAGGACGATGCCGAGCAGCAGCAGCAGCGCGGCGATGGCGAAGATGCCCGTGGCGACCTCGTACCACGGGGCCGGCACGGCGACCGGCCGCACCAGCAACGTCTCGGCGCGCACCGGCGTGGCGACCGTCTGCAGCAGGGGGATGAGCAGCATGCTGATCATGGTGGCAAGCTACACGCCCGGGCGGGGGCTGTCCCGTCACGCTTGACCCGGCTGGACGGGTTCGGCAGCTTCGGTCGCCCGTCACGCCCCTGGTCTCCGGAGCCCCTGCATGAGCGGTCTGCGTTACGTCGTCGAAGGTGGACACCCGCTGTCCGGCACCATCCGTCCCGCCGGCAACAAGAACGCCGCGCTCCCGATCGTCTGCGCGGCGCTCCTGACCGACGAACCGGTCGTGCTGACGAACGTCCCGCGCATTCGCGACATCGAGGTGCTCGTGACGCTCGTGCAGTCACTGGGTGCGCACGCCGAGTGGACCGGGCGCAACGAACTCGCGATCCACGCCCGATCGATCAGCCCCGCGCGACTCGATCGCGCGCTGTCGGCGAAGATCCGCGGGTCGATCCTCCTCGCCGGGCCGCTCCTCGCACGCTGCGGGCGCGTCACGCTGCCGCCCCCGGGCGGTGACGTCATCGGGCGGCGACGCCTCGACACGCACTTCCTCGCCTTCGAGCAGCTCGGCGTGCGCTTCAGCGTCGGGGCGGAGTTCGAGATGGAGACGTCCGGGCTCGTCGGCGCCGACGTCTTTCTGGACGAACCGAGCGTCACCGGCACCGAGAACGCGCTCTGTGCCGCCGTGCTGGCGCGCGGGACGACGACGCTGCGCAACGCCGCCAGCGAACCGCACGTGCAGGACCTCTGCCACTTCCTCGTGGCGATGGGCGCGCGAATCGAGGGCATCGGCACCAACACGATCCACGTGCACGGCGTCGATCGCCTGCACGGGGCGACGCACGCGATCGGTCCCGACCACATCGAGGTCGGCAGCTTCATCGGGCTCGCCGCCGTCACGCGTTCCGCGCTCCGCATCGAGCAGGCCGGCGTCGAACATCTGCGCAGCACGCTCATGGGCTTCGAGCGGCTCGGCATCCGCTGCGTGATCGACGGTGCCGATCTCGTCGTCCCCGCCGATCAGTCGCGACGCATCAAGGACGACCTGGGCGGCCACGTGCCCAAGCTCGAGGACCAGCCGTGGCCCGCATTCCCCGCCGACGTGATGTCGATCGCGATCGTCACGGCGACGCAGTGCGACGGGCTGATCCTCATGCACGAGAAGATGTTCGAGTCGCGCATGTTCTTCGTCGACAAGCTGATCTCCATGGGTGCGCGCATCGTGCTCTGCGATCCGCATCGCGCGCTCGTCGCCGGGCCGTCGCCGCTTCGCGCCGCGACGGTCGAGAGTCCGGACATCCGTGCCGGCATGGCGATGCTCCTCGCGGCGCTGTGCGCCGATGGCACCAGCACGATCAACAACGTCGGCCAGATCGAACGCGGCTACGAGCGCATCGACGAACGCCTCAACGCGCTCGGCGCGCACATCACGCGCATCGCCGAATGACGACGGCGCCGCCGCCGTCCTTCGGTACGCTCGGCGGGCTGCCCGTCATCCCGATCGACGACTTCAGCGACTGGGGCATCGTCGCGTGCACCACGACGCGACAGGCGGGGACATTCGGCTGGAATGCCGACGAGCCGATCGTCGCCGTGATGCCGCGCTGGGGGGCGATCGTCAATGATGCGGCGTCGCGCGGCGTGGCGGCCTTCGCCACCGCGCATCAGGTGCACGGTGCGGCGATTCACGAGCACGGCCCCGGCTGGCGCGGCTGGCTGCGTGCCCCGGAAGGGGACGGGCATCTCTGGGTCCGTCGCGGCCACGGTGCGGCCGTCACCGTCGCCGACTGCACGCCGGTCTTCCTCGCGCATCCCTCGGGTGCCGCGGCCGTGCTGCACTCCGGCTGGCGGAGCACCGCGGCGGGAATCACCGAGCGCGCCATCGCACGCTTCGTGTCGATGGGGCTGTCGCCGGCCGACTGCCGGCTGCATCTCGGGCCGGCCATCTGCGGAACCTGCTACGAGGTCGGCCCCGAAGTGCATCGGCAACTCACGGGGCAGGTCGTCGATGGGCCACGACCGATCGACGTGCGCGAGGAGATCGCGCGTCGGGCGGCCCGCCTCGGCGTCCGCGACCTCCGCATCGCCGCATGGTGCACGCGCTGCCACAACGATCACCTGTATTCGCATCGCGCCGGCGATGCCGGGCGTCAGATCGGCGTACTGCTCAGCTTGCCAATGCGCTGATCGTAGTGGCCGAACGCCTCCGCCCGCCTTGAAATCGGCCGTTCGCGGAGTACGTTGCGGCCAAGCAATGCAGGTCTGCACTGACGAAGTGCGGGGCTCCCCCCGCACTTTTTTGTTTCCCTGAACGTCTCTCGGAGGGCGGTCGGCTCGTGGCGGCACCAGTCGCGCCCGCGGTGGCGCAGCTCATCGAGGAGATCGTGGCCTCGGCCGGGTTCGAGCTCTTCTCGCTCTCGGGCGGGGGCACGCGCACCCGGCCGCTGCTCGAGGTCCGCCTCGACCGGCCCGACGGCACCAAGGTGACGGTGGACGACTGCGCGTCCGTCTCGCGCGCCATCGAGGCGCGACTCGACGGGTCGGGGCTCGTCGCCGAGTCGTACCGCCTCGAGGTCTCCTCGCCCGGCATGGAGCGCCCCCTGCGCCATGCGGGCGACTGGAACCGCTTCGCCGGCCGCCGTGCCGCCGTCACCAGCGGCGCGCTCCTCGGCAGTCGCGTCGAGGGGACGCTGGTGGGTGCCGTGGCGCACGAGGGCATCGACGTCGGCGTGATCCGCGACGACAAGGGAACCGAACATCGGGTGGCACTGGCGGACGTGAAAAGCGCCCAGCTCGTCGTCACCTGGAACCGGGACAGTTGAGGGCACGACGATGGAGATCCTGAACGCGATCCGCGACCTCACGAACGCCAAGCAGATGGACCGCGAGGAGCTGCGCGGCCTCCTGCAGGACGGCATCGTCGCGGCGCTGCAGCGCAAGTACGGCCCCACGGTGGACGCCGAAGTCGAGATCGACGAAGCCAAGGGCGAGATCCGCATCGTGCGGCTGCGCACCGTCGTCGAGACGGTCGCGGACCCGATCCGCGAGGTCACGCTCGAGGAGGCGCGCTTCCTCGACGAGACCTTCGAGGTCGGCGACGTGATGGAGACGCCGATCGAGTTCGCCGAGTTCGGGCGCACCGCGGTGCAGGCGGCCAAGCAGCGCATCCTGCAGCGCGTCCGCGAGGGCGAGCGCACCAAGATCCGCGACGAGTTCTCGGGGCGCGTGGGCGATCTCTTCTCCGGTGAAGTGCAGCAGATCGAGCGCGGCAAGATCGTGCTCATGCTGAACAAGCATCGCGAGGCCGAGGCGATCATCCCGTATCGCGAGCAGAATCATCGCGAGCACTACCATCAGGGCGAGACGATCCGCGCGGTGCTCAAGAAGGTCGAGGAGAGCCCCAAGGGGCCGCGCCTGATCTTCTCGCGCGCCGACCCGCTCTTCGTGCAGGCGCTGTTCAAGCTCGAAGTCCCCGAGATCGCGCAGGGCATCGTCGAGATCCGCGCCGCCGCACGTGAAGTCGGAAGCCGCACCAAGATCGCCGTCGTTTCACGTGACGACGCCATCGATCCGGTCGGCGCATGCGTGGGGCTCAAGGGGGCGCGCGTGCAGGCGGTCGTCAACGAGCTCGCCGGCGAGCGGATCGACATCGTGCCCTGGTCGGCCGATCCGGAGCGCTTCGCCAAGCTCGCGCTCGCGCCGGCCAAGGTCGCGCGCGTCTTCTCGGATTCGGCGACGCGTACGATCCAGGCGGTGGTGGACGACGATCAGCTCTCGCTGGCCATCGGGCGGGCGGGGCAGAACGTCCGTCTCGCCTCGGAGCTCACCGGGTGGAAGATCGATCTCTATTCGAGCCGCGACTGGGTCGATCGTGGCGTCGAGGGGGCGGGCTTCGCACCGCTGCCCGGCGAGGAGCCGGCGGCCGACGTGCCGCTCTCCGCGATCGAAGGGCTCTCGATCTCGACGGTCGCAGTGCTCGAGGCGGGTGGGTACCGCACGCTCGATGATATTATTGATCTCGAGCGCGCCGACTTCCTCAAGCTGCCCGGCATCGCTCCGGAAGAAGCCGACCGCATCGTGGCGATCCTCGACGAGCTGACGACGGACGATGCCGCCCCGGATGGGACATCGGGCGAGGAGCCGGCCTGACGGTGGACACGGTCCGCCTGCAGCGTCTGCTCGGCCTCGGCGTGCGTGGGCGGTTGGTGGTGGTGGGCGTGGAACAGGTGCGAGCCGCGGCCCGGAAGGGCGGGCTCGCGCTCGCGTTGGTGGCGGACGATGCGGCGGCGCACAGCGTCGCCAAGGTCGTTCCGCTGCTCGAGGCCCGTGGCGTCCCGATGCTGGGTGGGGTCGGCACGCGCGATCTCGGCGAGGTGGTGGGCAAGGACCAGGTGGCGGCGGTCGGGATCGTCGATTCCGCGCTCGCCAAAGGCATCCGGGCGCTCGGGCTCCCGGTGCGTGAAGGGCTTCGGAGGATGGATTGAGCAAGCTGCTTGTGGCGGACATGGCGCGGGAGTTCGAGATCGGCGTGGACGAGGTGATCGCCATGCTGCGCTCGATGGACGTTCCCGTGTACGGCGCGCAGAGCGCGTTGACCGACGATCACGTCTCGCGCGTCCGGGCGCGCTGGGAGCGCGAGAAGCGCGCCCGGCAGCAGCGTGCCGCTCAGCCACCGGCGGCAACGGGAGCCGCGCGTCGTCGCAAGGGGGCCGCCCCCGCTGACGCGCCGGCCGAGCCGGCCCCGGTCGTCGAGGCACCCGCGGCCGAATCGGCCGCGCCGTCGGTGCGGCGCCGCAAGGCGGCCGACGTCGCTGCGTCGCACGCCGCCAGTATCGCGGCCGAGCCGCTCGACGTCGCCGTGCCGGAGCCGACCCCCGCGCCGTCGACCGAGCCCGCGCCCGTGGAGTCGGAGCCTGTCGTCGCGCGGGTGCCGGAGGCGGCACCGCGTGCCGAGCCGGCTCCGACGCCCGCGCCGGTGATGCCGACGCCCGCACCGGCCGACGCCGCCCCCGAAGCCGCATCGCCGGCCGTGACGGCGACGCAGCCCGCGCCGGTCCCGTCGGCTCCGCCGATGATGCAGCCGCCGCGTCAGCCCGCGCCACCTGCCGGCGGGCGCCCCACGCCCCAGCTCACCCCCGTCGCGTCGGCCTCGCCGACGACGCGTTCGCCCCGCCAGCCGCCGCGCCCCGCGTCGGTGAGCGC
>ERZ1066136.813-NODE-813-length-19376-cov-15.560012_pt1 | contig 19376 bp, 24 predicted proteins | sample MGYA00382783_ERZ1066136 | MGnify/ENA primary metagenome ERZ1066136 (study PRJEB33369, sample SAMEA5778366) | biofilm metagenome | biome: Industrial cooling water; feature: Water cooling tower basin; material: Biofilm | place: United Arab Emirates | collected... | reverse complement strand
TGGCAGTGGCAGTCCTGTCGTTCCTCAGCCGTCACCGGCCGGCCGAGCGGAGGGCTATGCCTGGACCCGGAACGCACCACGATCCCCCTTCACCGGAAATCTCCCGCGAGCGGAGGTTCGTCAAAAAATGCAGTTGGCGATGAGGGCGCTGCACGAACGCCCGCGTGACGCTCCCTGCGAGCGGAGGCTCGTCAAGAATTGCCGTTCGGCGATGCACGAATGCTCGTGCGCAAGCAAGGGCGACGGACACGGTGGCATGACGAGCCGAAGAACGGCGGAAGACGAAACCGATGCAGACGACGTCCGACGCCCGGACGCCGCTCGACGCTGCGCACGCACCACCCGTCGCGGTGGGCACGTTCTTGCACGCGCCGGCAAATCGTTCACGCATCGCACGCATCGCTCGCGTCGATCGGACGCCGCATGTGCGAGGCGACCACATCGGAGTCTCGAGGGAATCATGGCCACCGCCGCATACGACGACACGACGCGCAGCCGCACGTTCGACCGTCGCTGGACCGATCTGCTCGCTCACGTGAGCTGGGGCGCCGTCTTCGCGGGGCTCGTGCTCGCGACGGCGTTGCAGGTCACGCTCACGGTGCTCGGCACCGCCATCGGCCTCACCGCGCTCGACGGGCCGGACAGCCCGCGTGCCTTCGGCATCGGCACCGCGATCTGGGCGCTCGCCGTGCCGCTCGTCACGCTCTTCCTCGGTGGCGCGACGACGGGACGCCTGGCGAACGTGCGCGACCGTCGCGACGCCTTCATCCACGGCGCGCTGCTCTGGAGCACGTCGCTGCTGCTCGCGACGTGGTTGCTCGGCACCGCGGCGAGCCGCGTGCTCGGCGGGACGCTGAGTCTCGCGGGCGACCTCACCGGCGGCGCCGTGTCGGCGGTCAGCGATGCGGCGGGTGCGGTCGCTTCGCGTGAGGACGTCGGCGCGCAGACCGTCGACGCCGTGCGCGAACGGATCGCCGCCGAGGCACGCGAGCGTGGCGTGAGCGAGGACGAAGTGCGCGCGCGCACCGAGCAGCTGCAGGCGCAGGCCGGTGCGGCCGCCGATCGCGCGCAGGGTGCGGCGGCGGGTGGTGCGTGGCTCGCCCTGCTCGCGCTCGGCCTCTCTCTCGGCGCCGCGGTGCTCGGCGCGATGCGCGGCATGCGTGATCGCGTCGTCGAGCCGGCGCGCGTCGCGAGCTGAGGCACGACGCCGCCCAGATCGGGCATCGTCGTCGGCGCACGTGGACACGGGCTGTCCCGCGTGCGCTGACGACGACGCCCGGCGCCGTTAGCTTCGGGGCATGCCATCGTCATCGCCCTACCGCACGCTCCCCGTCGAGCGTCGCGTCGCGCTCGTGCACCACCTGATCAAGGCCGATCGCGCCGGCCACATGACCTTCATCCAGCGCATCGTCGCGAAGGGCGGCGGCTTCCGCGCCGTCGCCGTCGCCAAGTGGCCGACCGAGCGCCTGGCGAAGGAAGTCGTGCGCATGCAGGCCGAGACGCCGCAGGACGAACTCGACCTCCTGCAGACGCTCTACGTCGACGTGGAGCCCGCGATCCAGATCACCTATCTCGACGCGACCAAGGTGCCGCACGAGAACGGTCGCATCGCCGAAGCGACCGAGCCGCCGTTCGCCGATGCCGACGCGGTGCGCGCCGGTGCCGCACTCGTGCACGCGCAGTACGGCGACGAGGGGATGCGCTACCTGCGCACGCTCGCCCGCTATGCACGCGAGGCGTGGCCGGGCATCGATGGCGTCGTCACGGAGCTCGAGACGCGCTGACGCGCGTTCCCGCACCGCGCGGCTGGCGCCTCACGACGTCGCGTCGCGCTCCAGTGCGACGAGCAGCGCGCCGAGCGCCGTCGCCTGCCCGGCGTCGGACGGAAGCGTGAGTGTCGCGCCGTAGTACGTGGCGACGAGCCCCAGCACGCGGCGAATCGAGGGCATGTCGGTGAGGTGACCGACGATCACCGCGTGCGGCAGCCGTTCGGCGCGCGCGGCGTTGATGGTGATGACGCCGATCACCTGCGCCACGAGGTTGACGAGTGCTGCCGCCATGTCGGCTGACGACGCGTCCACGGGATGACGTGCGACGCGCCCGAAATTGACGGCCGTCGTGTCGGCGGGGAGCGACCCGATCGCCCCACCGATCACGTCGCCGATCGTGAGGTTGAGCACCGCATCGCGCCCGTCGCTCGCGAGTACGTCGAGTGCGCGGGGATCGGTGACGCCGCAGAGCAACCGCGCGAGGCCGACGAGTGTGCCGCCGCCGACGCCGGTGCCCGTGACGTGCCGCGATCCCGCCGGCGACGCGGCGACGACGGCCGTCCCCGAGCCGGCGCTCGTGACGAGCGCCTCGTCCACGCCGGCCAGCGCGCGTCCGCCGCGTCCGATCGCGCTGACTTCGTCGACACCCACGAGCGCGACACCATCGATCACCGCCGGCAACGCGCGACGATCGCCGCCGGTGACCGCGAGCCACCCGCAGTCGGCGAGCTGCACGCCGCCCGACGCCAGCGCGCGACGCACCGCGTCCACGGACGGCGCGCCGACGGTCGGCAGCAGCCAGTGTCGCGTATCGCCGTCGTTCGTGCGCGCGACGACGTCGGTGTTGCTCGCGCCGAAGTCGATGCCGACCAGCACCGATGCACTCATGCCGACAGCCCGCACGCGCCCGATCGCGTGATCGTGCAGGGCATCGTCAGGCCTCGCCCGTCGCGGCGCGTGGCGGTTCCCAGAGTTCGAATCGGTTGCCTTCGGGATCGGTGGCCCAGCCGAATCGCCCGTAGTCGTACGACTCGACCTTCTCGTCCACCATCACGCCGTCGGCGCGCAGCTGCGCGAGCATCGCATCGAGATCGGCGACGCGGTAGTTGAGCATGCACTGCCGCTCACCGGGCCCGAAGTACGTCGTGTCGTGCGGAAACGTCGACCAGACCGTGACGAGCGCCGTCCCCGTCGCATCGGTGCCGTCCTTCCCGACCTCGAACGCCCCGTACGTGCTCCCCGCATCGAGCGGCACGCCGAGATGATCGTGATACCACGCCGCGAGCGCCTTCGCATCCCGCGCCCGCAGGAACACGCCGCCGATCCCCGCGACCTTCACTCGTCCGTCCATTCGTCTCGCTCCGTCGTCCGGTGACCGATGAACTCCGCCTCGCGCGCTCCGCTCCGCAAGTGCCTCCGCTCGGGCGTTGCGCGAACGGCATGAACGCAGAGGGCGCAGGGGCGAACGGCGGGGGCGCAGCGGTGCGTGGTCTTGGCTTCAAGTTCGTGCGGGATCGCTGGAACTGCCATGACACGGAGACACGGAGACTGCCGGAGAACGGAGGGTTCGCGTGGTCGGCCGTGCGCATGGGGGGATGAAGTCTTTTGGATGGGCGCCGAGCGCACGGAAAGTTCCGCATGCTCGGCGCCCATCAAGACAACCAGACTTTGTGCCGCACGGACGCCCGCTTCGCGCACCCTCCGGTCTCCGGCAGTCCCCGTGTCTCCGTGTCATGGCAGTTCCAGCGATGCCGCACGAACACGAAGCCCCGGACCACGCACCGCTGCGCCCCCGCCGTTCCCCCTGCACCCTCTGCGTTCATGCCGTTTACGATGCCGACACCGCGCCACGTCTCCCCATGCACACCGCGTCAGTCTTGCGGCCCCCGAGCACAGGAACGAGCTTGCCGCACCCCCCACCCCGAACGCGCATGCGCATCGTCCCCACGCTCCTCGCCGCCGCTCTCGGCGCCGCCCTGCTCTCCGCGATGCGCGCCCCCGCACGCACCGCGAAGGACGTGACCGTGGACATCGGCGCCGACTGCCGCAGCCGCGACTCGACGGTCATCACCGTCAGTCCGTGGGCCGTCAACGTCTCGCAGGGCGACTCGATCGCGTGGGTCATCGACGCCGACAGCAAGGTCGAGTCGGTGGACATCTCGCCCAAGAAGGCCGATCGCTGGCCCTTCGCGGACCGACCGCCGTACAAGGGCGGCAAGGGACGGCCGGCGCGCGGGCGTCGCATGAAGCCGAACGCCAAGGGGACGTACGCCTACGACGTCACCGTCACCTGCAAGGTCGGCCAGCGCACCTGGAAGACGACGCTCGATCCCGACATCGTCGTCGACTGAGCGTCCCCGTGCGGCGGCGCGCGCGCATCACAGACGCATGAGGTACGCATGACCCCCGCCGCTCACGCGTCCGGGCTTCCCGCGCGCATCGGCCCGTACGACGTCATCCAGCTCCTCGGCGAGGGCGGGATGGGGATCGTCTACGAGGCCGAGGAGACGCAGCCGGTCCGGCGACGCGTCGCGCTCAAGGTGGTGCGCGCGGGCATCGACTCGCGCGACATCCTCGCACGCTTCGACGCGGAGCGGCGGGCACTCGCCGTGATGACGCATCCCGGCATCGCGCGGGTGCTGCAGGCCGGGAGCACCGACGACGGCCAGCCGTACTTCGCGATGGAGCTCGTGCGCGGGCTGCCGATCACCGGCTACTGCGACCAGCGTCGCCTCTCGATCCGCGACCGCCTCACGCTGTTCATCGACGTCTGCAAGGCGGTGCAGCACGCCCACCAGAAGGGCGTCATCCATCGCGACCTCAAGCCGTCGAACATCCTCGTCGCCGACGAGGACGGGCGCCCGCAGCCGAAGATCATCGACTTCGGCATCGCCAAGGCCGTCGGGCCGCAACCCGCCGATGCGGCCTTCCGCACGCAGGGCGGCATCGCGCTCGGCACGGTCGCCTACATGAGCCCCGAGCAGGCCGACGCGAGCGCCCCCGACGTGGACACGCGCGCCGACATCTACTCACTCGGCGTCGTGCTCTACGAGCTGCTCACCGGCACGCTCCCCGCCGACCCGACGGCCGACGGGATGTACTCGTTCCTCGCGCGACTCGTCGCCGGCGAGACCAATCCGCCGACACCGAGCACCCGACTCTCGACGCGCGAACAGCAACGCGCCGAGATCGCGCGTCGCCGTCGTACCGAGCCCTCGCGATTGAAGCGCGACGTGCGCGGTGATCTCGACTGGATCGTGATGAAGGCGATGCACCCCGATCGCACGCAGCGCTACGAAACGGCGACGGCGCTCGCAGCCGATCTGCGTCGCCATCTCGCCGACGAACCCGTCACCGCGCGGCCGCCGACGACGCACGACCGGCTCACGAAGTTCGTGCGGCGTCACCGGGTCGGCGTGGTCGCGGGGGCGGTGGTCGCCACGAGTCTCGTCGCGAGCGCGGTGGTGGCGACGGTCGGCCTGGTGCGCGCACGTGACGCCGAGCGCACCGCGCGGCAGGAGCGGGACGCGGCCGAGCAGGTCACGACCTTCCTCGTGGATCTCTTCAGGGTGAGCGATCCGGGCGAGTCGCGCGGCACGACGCTCACCGCCCGCGAGATCCTCGACCGCGGCACGCGGCGCGTCACGACCGAGCTCACGGCGCAGCCCGCCCTGCAGTCGCGGATGATGCAGGTGCTCGGCACCGTCAACTCGTCGCTCGGCGAGTACACGCGCGCGCGCACGCTGCTCGAGGAAGTGCTGCGCATCCGCGAACGGGAGCTCGGGCCCGACGACCCGCTCGTGGCGCAGACGCTGGTCGCATTGGGTGAGGTGGCGCGATCGCGCGGCGAGCACGACGAGGCCGAGCGCCACTTCACGCGTGCGCTCCGCATCCAGCGGCAGCTGTTCGGCGCTGAACACGTGGAGGTGGCGACGACGATGTCACAGCTCGCGGCGACGCGCGTGCGGCAGGGGCGTGCGGCCGAAGCGGAGTCGCTCTACCGGATCGTGCTGTCGATGGATGTACGCGTGCGCGCGCCCGACGATCCACGCATCGCCAAGGACATGCGCGGGCTCGCCGCCGTCTACTACACGCAGAAGCGATGGGCGCAGGCCGAGTCGCTCTGGGAGCGCACCCTCGCCGTGCAGGAGCGCGCCCTCGGCACGCAGTCGCCGGACGTCGCCAACACGCTCAACAATCTCGGCGCGCTGCACTGGCAGCGTGGCGACTATGCGGAGGCGCTCCCCTACTACCTGCGTGCACGCCCGATCCTCGAGCAGGCATACGGGCCGGAGCATCCGCTCGCGGTGAACGTCGTCAACAACCTGGCCGAGGTCGAGTGGAAGCTCGGCCGGCGTGCCGTGGCCGACACGTTGTTCCGGCGTGCGCTCGTGCTCAAGGAGCGTGTCCTCGCGCCGGACAATCCGAGCATCGCGACGACGCTCAACGGGCTCGCCGGACTCCGTCGCGACGAGGGGCGTTTCGCCGAGGCCGAGTCGCTCTACGTGCGTGCGCTCACGATCCGCGAACGCGCGCTCGGCCCGCAGGCACCCGATGTCGCGGAGACGCTGCGCGACTACGCGGCGATGCTCCGCCTCGCCAACCGCGACGGCGAGGCCGCGCTCCTCGAGCGACGCGCGGCGGCGATCCGCTGATCGCGCACGGCGCCGCGCATCAGGGAGCGGCGCGTACCGTGAGCGGGAGGATGCGCACGCCGTCGGCGATCCCGTCGCCGATGGCGCGCACACGTACCTCGTACGCACCAGGCCGGACCGTCGATGGCAGGCGGATCGACATCGTCGTCGACGCGGCGTCGGACGGCGGGAGCGGATTCGGCGCGAAACTCACCGTCGCCCCCGCCGGCAACCCCGTCGCCTCCATGCGCACCGGCCCACGCGCCCGGTTGGTGCGCGTGACGACGAGCAGGTTGCCCGCGCTCCCGCCGACGGTGCCCACCATGCTCGGTGTCGCCGTGGTGACCTCCATCTGCAGCAGGATCGGTTCCGCGCCGGGCGACGAGCAGCCCAGCAGGGCGAGCGACGTCAGGCATGCCGATGCGAGATGACGACGCGACAGGAGCATGCCCGGACGATGGATGCACGCGCCGACGTTCGCCAGCAGGCAGTGCGTCACGACGACGGCGTCCGCACCATGCGCGCGGCGCGCCAGCGCTGCACGAGATCGCCGGCCGCTGCGCCCCACCCGGGAAAGCGAAAGCCGAATCCGGCATCGAGCAGGCGGCCCGGCACGACACGACGGCTCTTGAGCACGAGCTCCGTCTCGGTGCGCATCGCCCACGCACCGATCTCGAGCATCCATCGCGTCGCCGGCAGTCCGATCGACGTTCCCCAGGCGCGGCGCAGCGTGCGCATGAAGTCGGCGTGCGGCAGCGGTCCCGGTGCGGCCAGGTTCACGGCCCCGTCGATGTCGTCGCGGTCGATCAGAAACCGCAGGGCCTCGACGAGATCGTGTTCATGGATCCACGACACGTACTGCCGACCACCCGCGGCCGCACCACCGAGACCGGCGCGCGTGAGACCGAGCAGCACATCGAAGACGCCATCGCGATCGGGGCTCATGACCATCGCCGACCGCAGCAGGACGAGGCGGGTCGCGGGTGTGCGGCGCGCGAGCGCGGCATCCTCCCACGCACGCGCCACGTCGATGCTGAAGCGCCACGTGTCTGGCGCGTCGGGCTCATCGCCGCCGACGCGACCGGTGAGTTCGTCGTTCGGAGCGTCGTGGCGGTGCGCGTAGATGGTCGCGGTGCTCATCTGCAACCAGACACGCGGCGGACGCGTGACCTGCGCGATCGCGTCACCGACCGCATGGACCGAATCGATGCGTGACGCCACGATCTCGCGCCGGTTGGCGTCACTGTACCGGCAGTTCACGCTCCGACCGGCGAGGTTCACGACGACATCCGCGCCGTCGATCTCACGGCTCCACGTTCCCACGGTGCGCGCATCCCACGCGACGGTGCGCCACGGGGCCGGCACCGGGCGTCGCCCGATGACGACGACCTCGTGCCCCTCCGCATGCCAGGCGCGAGCGAGCATCGTCCCCACCTGCCCCGACCCGCCGGGAATGACGAGCTTCATGCGCACACCTACGCGCAGGACAGGCGCAGGATCCGCCCACGCCGGTCACGAACGCACCGGTACCGGCGTTCGATCATGCGTCGCGACGCGACGCGTGCACCGCCTTCGACAGCTCGTATCGCACGCTCGCCCGCCCGTCCACGTTCACGACATCGCCGACGTACACCGCACCGAGCTTCTCGACCGCGCGGCGCGATCGCACGTTGTCCGGTCCGATCGTGAAGAAGACCGTGTCCACGAAGCCGAATGCGTGGTCGAGGAGCATCCGCTTCATCTCGGCGTTGTGCGCACCGCCCCAGTGCGACCGGGCGAGGAAGGTCCAGCCGATCTCCACTTCGCGACGCGCCGCATCATGACCGTTGAATCGCGTCGCACCGATGATCGCGCCGCTCGTCGCGTCGTGTACGACGAGTCCGCCCCCCGATGCGAGATTCGTGTCGAAGTAGCTTCGGAAGACCTCGGGACGCCAGCGATCGTGCGCGGGATGCTGGGCCCAGATGAGCGGATCCGCGGCGACGGCGAGGAGCGCGTCGTGATCGTCGGCGCGCAGTGGACGCAGGCGGACGAGCGCACCCGCGAGCGTCGGCTGGAGATCGGTCATGCGATCGGGGCGAACCGGCGACCAGACGTGGATCACGACCCGTTCGCGAGCGCGAGCGGATCGGGACCGGGCGGCAGCGGCGGCTGGTCCGGCCGCCACCACGCATCCGGGGCGACCGGCTCCGGCTGCGACGCACTCACGTTGGTCGCGTCCACCGCCGCGTGGATGAAGTTCTCCGACGCGACCGGGCTTCCGGCGAGACGGCGCAGCATCGCGAGCTGGCCCGCGTGCGTGAGCGCGTCGGCGAGCATGCCCTGCAGGAACTGCTCGTCGGTGAGCCGGGCCTGGAGCGACGCATCGGCGAAGTCGTCACGGAGCAGCGCGAGTTGCGCGTGCAACCGCGTCACCTCGTCGTCGAAGCGCGTGCAGCGCGGCGGCGCCCACTCGCCGCCGTGGAACATGGTGCGCGCGTAGCCGATCACCCCCGTCATGTGCCAGACCAGCTCGTGCGGCGTGCGCACGTGCAGGCCGGCACGGAAGTCCGCGAAGTCGGCGGGCGCACCACGCAGCGCCTTCTGCGTGCGATAGGCGATCGTCGCCACGCAGTGCTGCAGCAACCGGCGCGACTCGGTCATGGGACGACCCGCACCGACGTCCGCCGCGATCCGGCCCGCGCCCGACGCCGCGTCACGTCCGCCACTCGCGCGCGAGCATCGCCTCCATCTGGTCGTGTGCCACCGCCCAGCCGGCAGGGAAGCCCATCGCCGCATGCTCCGCGCTCTTCTCGGCCGACCAGTGGCGAACGGTCGCCGTCATCCGCGTGCCCTCGCCGTCGGGTTCGAAGTCGAGGATGCCGACCATGAACGGCGTTCCCTCGCAGGGCTGCCACGTGCGCGTGAAGGCGTCCGTGAAGACGAGCCGACGCCCCGGCACCACCTCGAGATAGACGCCCGGGTTCTCGACCACTTCGCCGTTGGGGCCGTTCATCACGATGAACGAGTTGCCGCCGGTACGCACGTCCGTCTCGGCGTGCACCGCCTTCCACGGCAGGGGACAGAACCACTGCACGATCCACGCGGGATCGGTCCACGCGCGAAAGATCGCCTCGGGCGGATAGGCGAGCGTGCGCGTCCAGGTCAGTTCGCGGTCGGCAGGAAACCCGGCAGGAGCTGCCGCAGGAGATGATGTATCGCTCATCGGGTGGATCCGCTCGATGTGGAGGAATCGGGGACGGACGTGATCGGTACGGCCGCCGCACGGCCCCACACCGCGATGGAATCGCGCGCCGCGGCGAGCGAGCGCGCCTGCGGCCAGCGTGTCGCCGCCGCCGCGAGCACGGTGCGCGCCGAGTCCGCGTGGCCGAGCGTCGAATGCGCCTTGCCCGTGAGTACGGCACGGCGCGCGCCGATGTTGGGCGGCGTCGAATCGGTGATGGCGGGAAGCGCGGCGATCGCACGCAACGCACCGGCCGCATCCTGCTCGTCGAGCAGTCGCGACTCGATCGCGAGCAGGGCGACGAGCGGGTCGCCGCCACGCTGCCGCACGAGCTCCGCCGTGAGACGCGCCGCCTCGTCGTGCCGACCGGCGGAGCGTGCGCTCCGCGCCTGGTGATAGAGCCCCGCGACCAGCAACCGCTGCACGTCGCCCGCATCTCCGCGGTGTGTCCCGACACCCCCGGCATACTCGTACACGAGCTCACCGCCGTGCTCCGCCGCCTCGTACACGAGCCACGCGACGTGCGCACCGAGGAACGCCGACAGCGCGTAGCCGATGCGCATCGCCTTCACGGATCGACGCCCGGTGACCAGCAGCACCAGCTCGAGCGCGGCGAGCGCCAGCAGGTAGTTGCGCGTTCGCTCGCCGAGCGATTCGTGCAGCTGCACCGCCTCCCGCGCGCCGGGAATCCGCTCGGCCGGGCCGTGCGCATCGTGCCCGGATTGCACGGCGGGGACGCTCGCCAGCGCGGCGAGGATCGTCAGCGCGGTCGCACCGTGCCGCACGAGCGTCGGCGCCCAAGCGATGCTGACGATGCGCAGCGCGATGCCGAGCAGTCCGAGCGCGATGACGAAGTGGACGATCGCGGGGTGCAGTTGGGCGAGCGGCGGCATCGTCACCGGCCCCCACCACGCGACGGCCTCGTGCGCGCCTTGCCCACGGTCGTTCCCGCGCGCGACACGGCACGCGTCATCGCGCCCACGTGCTCAACGCGGCGGAAGCGCAGCGCCGACCAGTCCTCGTCGATGGCGACCTGGCGCACGCCCTCCCACCCCGCGTTACCGAGCTTCTGCCACCCCGTGTCGCGATTGAAGTCGCAGCGGTAGCGCTTCGACGTGCCCTTGGGATAGCAGAACCAGAGGATCGCGTCGCCCTCCGCCGCCGCGACGAGCCGCGCGATCGACGCATCGAGTGCGGCCTGCGTCGTCGCGAACGCGAGCGCGAAGGTCGTGCGGTCACCCGCGCCGAGCGAGCGTCGGACCTCGATGCCGTCCAGTTCCGTGAGCGCCACGTCGAACGATGCGGGTGCGTCGAGCACGACGATCGGCGTCTGGCCTTTGTGGTTCAGCTTCGCGAAGAGGGCGGACATGACGTCTCCGGAGGGCAGGTCAGTCGTGCGGGGGTGCACCGGGGAAGATGCGCTGCCACCAGCCGACGTCCACCCACCGTCCGAACTTGGCGCCGATCTCCGCGTAATGCGCGACCTTCGTCATGCCGAACTTCTCGTGCAGCGCGACGCTCGCCGCATTCGGGAGCCCGATGCCGGCCATGACCACGTGCATCCCCCGCGCCTCGAGCCCGGCGAAGAGCGTGCGGTAGAGCGCCGAGCCGTGCCCCTGCCCGATCGCGTCGTGCGCGAGATAGACGGTGATCTCGCACGACGTGCGGTAGCCACGCCGTGCGTGCCATGGCGCCGCGTACGCATACCCGCGCACGACGCCGTCCACCTCGGCGACGAGCCACTCGTGACCCGCATCGCGCACCTTCGCGACGCGCGCGCCCATCTCTGCCGGCGAGGGCGGCTCCTCCTCGAACGTCACCGTCGTGTCGCGGACGTAGTGCGCGTAGATGCCGGCGATCGCGTCGAGATCGGCGTCGGTGGCGGGACGGACGAGGCGTGTCATGTGGGACGACGGAATGAGCGATGCCGGCGCGAGCGTGCCGCGGTGTGCGTGCCGCGGTGTGCGTGCCGCGGTGTGCGTGCCGCGGTGTGCGTGCCGCCGCGCACGGTCACACGGTGCCACCCACGCGCCCGACGCGCAACGAGAGGGGCCAGGTCACCGTGCGCGAGGCGCCCGGATCACCCCACGCCGACGCGAGCGCCGCGCGCAATGCCGGCAACGGATCGTGGCCGCGTGCCACGCGGTACCGCTGCGTCGCCGACCACGTCCCGATGTAGCCCACGAGCTCGTCCAGCGTCCACGTCGCCTCAAGCACGAACGCGGGCGCCGCGATGTCGGCGAACGGCATCGCGATACCGGCCAGCCCCTGCTCGACGAGCCGCCGTTCCGCCGGCCAGTACGCGCCGACGGTGTCGTCGTAGAAGGCATCGACGATGTGCTGCACGCGCGCGTCGCCCAGATCGAGCGTCGCGTAGCTCCACAATGCCACCACGCCGCCGGCCCGCACCACGCGTGCCACCTCGCGCCAGAACGCCGCCGCGTCGAACCAGTGGAACGCCTGCGCGACCGTCACCACGTCGACCGAGCGATCGCCCAACCCGCTCCGCTCCGCCGGCGCGACCGCGTAGTGCACCCGCGCGTGCGGCGTCGCGTGCACGATCAGCGCGGCGCTCGCATCCGTCGCGGTGACGCGGTCGATGTGTGCGGCCATCGCCACCGCGGCCTGTCCGCTTCCGGTGGCGCAGTCCCACGCGTGCGCATGGCGGTCGAGCAGCGACGCGACCCACGCGAAGAGCGCCGCGGGATAGTGCGGTCGGTAGCGCGCGTAGTCGGCGGCCTGCACGGAGAAGTGGTCGGCGAACGCGGACGGACCGTCGCTGTTCAGCGGGTTGCTCGGCACGGCGAACGATAACCCGGTGTCACATTCGCCGCCTCAGAACGCGTATCGCACCCGGCACTCCGGCAGCCGCGCCGCGAGCAGCGTCGTGAAGTCGCGCACCAGCGTCCCCTTGAGCCCCGTCCGGTAGCGCACGTTCTCGTCGCCGTTCTGCGAGCGCTTCGCTTCCTGCCATGCCGGCGTCCAGAGCAGCTGCTCCGCACCCGGATGCCACCCCAGGTTCACCTCGTGCAGCGCCGCGTTGTGCGTGAGGAAGATCACTTCCGCCGCGAGCTGCGCGCGCGCATCCGGCGTGACGGTCTCGCGCACCATGTCGCAGAGCGCCCCCCAGTCGTCGAGCCAGCCGTCGTAGGCGATGACGGGCGAGAAGTTGAGGTGCACCTCGTACCCGGCGCGCACGAAGTCGTCGATCGCCGCGATGCGGTCGGCGATCGGAGAAGTGCGCACGTCCACGACGCGGGCGACCCGCTCGGGCATGAGCGAGAAGCGGATGCGCGTACGCCCCTGCGGATCGAGTGTCAGCAGGTCGCGATTGACGTACTTGGTCGCGAACGACGCCTTGGCTGTCGGAAGACCGCGGAAGAGCGCGATCGTGTCGGCGACATTGTCCGAGACGAGCGCGTCCACCGAGCAGTCGCCGTTCTCGCCGATGTCGTACACCCACGCCGCGGGATCGACCTGATCGGGCGCGGGCTTCACCCCCTGGCGCGCCACGTGCCGCGCGAGCGCGCCCAGCACGTCGTCCACGTTGACGAAGGTCGTGATCGGATTCGCGAAGCCCTTGTGCCGCGGCACGTAGCAGTACGCGCACGCCATCGCGCATCCGTTCGACAGGCCCGGCGCGATGAAGTCGGCGCTGCGCCCGTTCGGCCGCACCACCATCGACTTGCGCACGCCGAGCACCAGCACGTCGCGCTTGGTGCGCACCCAGTCGCGCACCAGCCCCGCGTTGCCATGCAGCCCCGGGATGCCCTGGTGGCTCGCGACCTCGATGCGCTGCGCGTCGGGAAAGCGGTCGAGGATCTCACTGCCGCGCGCATACGTCGGCACGGCCGGCTCGTGGTAGATCGTGCGCACGCGCAGCAGCGGGCGCGACGTCCGTTCGGCGGATGCTGCGGTCGTCGTCGTCGTTGTCGTCACCCGCCATGATACCCCGCGCGACAGCGCGCGAGCCCGTGCGTCGAGCAAACGGCGCGTCGTCGATCGGTCGTCACTCGCCGGCGTCGCCGAGCGCAGCGAACCACGCCGCGTAGGGCGTGCTGCGCGCGAGTCGACGTGTGTAGTCCGGCGCACCGTCGTCCCACCAGACCGGCCCCCGCTCACCCAACGCCACCTTCGCCGCGTGCACCCGTCGCCGAGCGGCCGCGAGCGCGTCGGCATCGTCCGTCCGCATCGCCGCCGCGACCGCACGCCGAGCGGCCATCAGCGCATGCACGTGCGTCGCACGCTCTTCCACACCGAGTCGCGGATCACTGGTACGCCAGAGGCGACCGCGAACGACGAGATAGCGACCATCGGGCGTGACGAGCGGCATGCCATCATCACTGGCAAGCGGCGCGCCGCCACGACTCGGTGCTTATCGCGGGAACCGCCATGCCCGTGCATCGCGGAAACCGCCATGACACGGAGACCCGGAGACTGCCGGAGAACGGAGGGTTCGCGTGGTCGGCCGTGCGCATGGGGGATGAAGTCTTCTGGATGGGCGCCGAGCGCACGGAAGGCCCCGCGTGCTCGGCGCCCATCAAGACGACCGGATTCTGTCCTGCACGGACGCCCGCGTCGCGCACCCTCCGTTCTCCGGTGTTCTCCGTGTCTCCGTGTCAAGGCAGTTCGAAGGCAGTTCGAAGGCAGTTCGAAGGCAGCTCCGCGCTGCCAGTCAAGGCAGTGTCGAGATGCAGATCAGAGCCGCTTCTCGACGAAATCGCGGATCGCCGACTCGATCGGCGCGATGTCGTGTCGGTTCGCGAGCGGGAGGTAGATGTTGCCGCCGAGGTCGGCCGGCATCTTCGCGCCCTCCTCGCGGATGATCAGAACGCGCTCGTGCCCGCGCGCCGCCGCGAAGTAGCCCGCTTCGAAGACGACGTTGTCGCGCGGCGCCGCCCGGTGCGCGGAGCCCTCGAGTGCGTCGTCCTGCGTGAACAGGAAGATCCCGCCGGTGCAGCGCTGCGCCGCGGCCGCGATCTCGTCGAGGATCATGCCGCCCGCCGCGAAGTCGAGCGCCCAGTCGAGCACGCGGAGGCCGAGCCGCGCCGACAGGAAGAGATTGAGCGCCTGCGCCGTCGTGCGCGCCCCGCTACTGTAACCGAGGAAGACGTCGCGACGCTCGGCCAGCTCGCCCGCCCACGCATCGAAGCGTCGCGCGAAGGGCTCGGATGCGAGGAAGGTCGTGTCCGCATCGGGTGGCACGAAGAGCAGCACCTGCCCGCCCTGCGGCGAGAGCGCGCCACGGTCGGCGAGGCCGACCTCCACCACGAACAGCGACGAGAGGCCGAGCGCGCGCGCCATCGCCCCCTCGACCTGTGCGTACTCGCTCGCCATGGGGAGCGTCGCCGGTGGCGTCGTGACGGTCCCGTGTTCGGCGATGCGCTGCCAGCGTGGAAAGCCGATGATGAGGGCACCGACGCAGCCGCGCATGACCTCCGCCACGGCATCGAGCGACCAGGCGCGACGCGCCGCCGCGCCGTGGAGCATGAACGCCTCGATCTCGAACCCCTTCGCCCGCACGCGCGCGAGGATCGCGTCCTGGATCGCGCGGCGCCGCGGGTCGAGGCGGTCGGGGTTCGGCAGACTGACGAAGATGCGGCGCGAGATCGGCATCGGCGTGGAGTGGTGCGTGTGACGGGTCGCGGATCGTCGGACGCGCTACACTCGGGACCGGGCCACGGTCGCGCAAGCGTGCACCGGCATCCGCGGCGTCACGGCGCCATGCGCGCACCGTGACGCCATGATCGATGCCCGGAACGCCGCGGTCGCACCGGTGACGCGTCGGCGATGCACCATGCCGTGTCGCACCGCGCGTGCCGTGGCCGCGTCACCCGTCGCGATTGCGCATCTGTTCCGCCAGTGCCTGCAGCCGCTGGCGCAGGTAGTCGCGCAGCTCCACCGGCATCGCCTGCTCGTCGAGCGCCCGCTCCATGCACCACAACCACTCGTCGCGCGCGACGGCGTCGATCGCGAACGGGAAATGGCGCATGCGGAGCCGCGGGTGGCCGTACTCCTCGACGTAGAGCTGCGGCCCGCCCAGCCACCCGCTCATGAACTTGAACAGCTTCTCGCGCGACACCTTGAGCGATCGCGCGTGCAGCGCCCGCACCGCCGTCGCCTCGGGCGCGGTGTCCATCAGATCGTAGAAGCGATCGACGAGCGCGCGCACGGCGGGCTCGCCGCCGATCAGCGCGTAGGGCGTGGTCGTGGAAAAATCCATGTCCGCAAGCTAGCCTCGACCGTCGACGTCGTGGCGTACGGCGCACGGCCACCGAAGCCCGGCATCGCTCGATGCGACGCGCGTCGCCCACCTACCCACCGCCACAGCCGGAGTCGCGCCATGGATCTCAGTCCCGTCAAGCTCTTCTTCACGACGACCGTGAGCGCGATCGCGATCAAGCTCCTCGCCGCGATCGCGTTCTGGATCGTCGGCCGTTGGCTGATCGGCCGCGTCATCGCGCTCCTCTCGGCGACGCTCAACCGCAATCACGTCGACCCGACGCTCACCAAGTACCTCGGCTCGATCGTCGCCGTCGCGCTCAACATCGCGCTCGTCATCGGCATCCTCGGCTACTTCGGCGTCGAGACCACGTCGTTCGCGGCGATGCTCGCCGGTGCCGGCGTCGCGATCGGTGCGGCGTGGAGCGGGATGCTCGGCAACTTCGCGGCGGGGGCGTTCATGCTCGTGCTGCGCCCGTTCAAGGTGGGCGACCAGATCAGCGCCGGCGGCGTCACGGGGCGCGTGCACGAACTCGGGCTCTTCGGCACGACGATCGTCACCGGCGACAACGTGATGACGCTCGTCGGCAACGGGAAGATCTTCAGCGACACCGTGATGAACTACAGCGCGCTCCCCGCCCGCCGCGTCGAGCGCGTCGCGCAGGTGAGCGGCGCCGTCGATCCGCAGGACGCGATCGCCCGCTTCCGCGCCGCGCTGGTCACGATTCCCAACGTCGTGGCCGAACCCGCCCCCGAAGTGAGCGTCCTCGACATCACCGCCCTCGGCCCCGTGATCGCCGTCCGCCCCTACTGCCACGCCGATCACTACTGGCAAGTCTGGGCCGACACGAGCGAGGCGATCCTCCGCGTCACCCGCGAAGCCGGCTGGCCCGCCCCCACGCCCGTCCAGCGCGTCATCCAGGATCTCCCCGCCGTCCGTCCCGTCTAGGAAGATCGGGCGCGACGGATGCGACGGACGCGACCAACTGCGACAGCCTTCAACGCGACGAACGCGACGGCGCGACGGACGCAGTGCGTCGAGCGGGCATCGATGCGATGTTCGCGATTGAAACAGGAATTGGAACAGACGACGCAACCGCTGTTTCCAAAGATGTCCGATCTGGAACAGCCACCGATCTTCGCCGCACGCGCCCCGTCGCGTCGTCGCGCCCGTCGCGTTGAAGGCTGTGGCAGTTCGTCGCGTCCGTCGCTCCCGTCGCGCCCGGACTCGGGCCCTGCAAGGAGATGACGACGCGCCCCCCGGAGCGCGCTTCAGATCGGCGCTGCGCCATCGCGCGGAACGGTGGGGGACTGGACGTGCTGCAGGCGCACGCGTCCCTGCGCCACGAGGCGGTCGCGCTCGTCCCGTATCCACGCTTCCCAGAGCTGGTTCGTGCGGCCGCGACTCACGGGTCGGGCGACGGCTCGGAGTGTCGCGCCGATCGTCGTCGCGCGGATGAACGACGTCGTGTTCTCGAGGCCGACGGCCTGCATGCCGTCGTCGATCACGTACAGCGTCGCGCCGACCGAGCAGAGCGTCTCGATCACGCCGCAGTGCACGCCGCCGTGCACCAGTCCGAAGGGCTGCAGATGTCGCTCGTCGACGGTGAACTCGCAGGTGACTTCGTCGGCGCTCGCGCTCGTGTAGCTTAGCTGCATCGCGCCGCTCCACCCGGGGAGCGCGTTGAGCCAGTCGAGGGTGATGGCAGGGGGCATGGTGTCGATGCGTGGTGTCGGGCGGGGCGATCGCGCTCGCGCAACATACGCGGCGCGACAGGTGCGACGGGCGCGACGGACGCGACGAACTGCAACAGCCCACAACGCGACGGGCGCGACGACGCGACGGGCGTGGCGAGGGATCACCGCAGCGCCGTGCGCACCACCAGCTTGAGCCCCGTCCACGTCTCCGACACGGCGCAGACCTTCACGTCGACCCATCCCATCGGCAGCGCGACGGTGCGGATCACGTCTTCGGTGATCGTCGTGGGCACCTTCGCGCGCTTCTTGGGCCAGGAGACCCAGACGGGGACGGTCGGCGGGAGCGTCGTGCGGAGCTGTTCGAGCCGGGTGGTCAGTGCATCGCGGTCGGTCTCGAAGCAGTGCACGAGGGTGACGTCGGCCGTGAGGCGTGCGACGAAGGTCACGTCGGCCGGCAGGGGGGCGAGCCAGTCGCGGTAGCCGTCCGGCGCGCCGGTCACGTGCACGCGGCTGCCGGCGACGATGCCGAGCTTCTTCGCGAGCGGGGTGCCGGAAGAGCCGGCGGGGGTGGCGGGCGCCGGCGGGTTGCGGGCGCGCATGGTCGAAGTGGATGCGACGGGACGCTCGCGGGGAAGGGTCACGAGCTCGATCGGCCGGCATGTCGTCCGGCGATCGTCGTCCGATGGTGCACCCGCCGGCGGGGGAGCGTCGGACTTGCCTCTGGTCGCCATACACTTCATCATTTATTGAAATGACGAAGCAATCCGTCCACGCCCCCACCTGTGACCCGGCCGAGCACGCCGCGGCGCCCGACGTGCCGCGCCGCTCCGACGCCGCGATCGAGCGGGCGGCGGGGATGCTCCGCGCCGCCGGCGATCCGGCGCGGCTCCGGCTGCTCGAGCTCCTCGCGGCCGGCGAACGCTGCGTCACCGAACTCGTCGCCGACACGGGCGACGCCATGCCGACGGTCTCCCAACGCCTCACGCGACTCAAGCGCGAGGGGCTCCTCGTCTCGCGGCGCAGTGGCAAGCACGTGCACTACGCCCTCGCCGACGGCCATGTGGCGAGCCTCATGCTCGCCGTCCTCGACCACGCCGATCACGCCACCGTCCCGGGACGCGAACCGGCAAGGTCACCTTTCACCCGGAGCACCACCTGATGCACCACGCCGACCACACCCACGTCCACGGTCCGGACTGCGGCCACGTCGCCGTCCTCCACGACGGTCACGTGGACTATCTCCACGACGGACACCTGCACCATCAGTCGGCCGGCGTCGTCACCGAGCACGTCATCGCCGACAGCGACACCAATCCGGCCGCGCGGTGCACGCCGACCCATGCCTGCGGCGGCCACGACGCGGCCCACGTGCACGGCCCGGACTGTGGCCACCCCGCCGTGCCGCACGGCGATCACGTGGACTATCTCGTCGGCGGGCACCTGCATCACGCGCACGCCGGCCACTGCGACGACCACGGCCCGCTCGCCCTCGCCTGATCGGTGCCGCAGCCCCACTCGCCATGCCGTCGACCAGCGGATCCTGCTCGTGCGGTGAGTGCGGTGCGTTCGGCGAGCGGTTCGGACCGCGGAGATGCGGGGGAACGCGAAGGGACGCGGAGAACTGATTCTGGAAACAGCTGTCTCCGTCCTCCGGTCCCCTCCGTTCCTCCGATCTTCATTGTCTGTTCAAGATCCTGAACTGACATGGAAAATCGGAGAAACGGAGGGGACCGGAGGACGGAGACAGCGGTTTCCAGAGTCGGTTCTCCGCGTCGCTTCGCGCGCCCCCGCATCTTGTATGTCTCGCGTGCGTACCGCACCATCGGACAG
>ERZ1066136.812-NODE-812-length-19377-cov-8.285529_pt1 | contig 19377 bp, 18 predicted proteins | sample MGYA00382783_ERZ1066136 | MGnify/ENA primary metagenome ERZ1066136 (study PRJEB33369, sample SAMEA5778366) | biofilm metagenome | biome: Industrial cooling water; feature: Water cooling tower basin; material: Biofilm | place: United Arab Emirates | collected... | reverse complement strand
GGCGGCCATGAACAGCGACGCCTTGAAGGTGGCGTGATTGATGATGTGGAACACGGCCGCGACCGGCGCGAGCGGACTACCCAGCCCCAGCAGGAGCGTGATGAGGCCGAGGTGGCTGATGGTGGAGTAGGCGAGCAGGCCCTTGAGGTCGTGGCGGAACGTGGCCTGCCAAGCCCCGAACACCAGTGTCACGAGACCCGCGCCGCCCACCGCGTAGAACCATTCGTCCGTGCCGGACAGGGCCGGGTACAGGCGCGCGAGCAGAAAGATGCCCGCCTTCACCATCGTGGCCGAGTGCAGGTATGCCGACACCGGCGTGGGCGCGGCCATGGCGTTGGGCAGCCAGAAGTGGAACGGGAACTGCGCAGACTTGGTGAACGCGCCGAGGAGCACCAGCACGAGTGCGACGGGATACCACGCGTGCGCGCGGATCTCCGGCCCCATCTCGTTCAGCCGGGAGATCTCCAGCGTGCCGGTCATCTGCTGCAGCACGAGCGCCCCGCCCAGGAGCGCGAGACCGCCCATGCCGGTGATCGCGAGGGCCATGCGCGCCCCGGCGCGGGCGTCCGCGCGGGAATTCCAGTAGCCGATGAGCAGGAACGACGAGAGGCTCGTCAGTTCCCAGAAGAAGATGAGCAGCAGCAGGTTGTCCGACACGGCGATGCCGAGCATCGAGCCCATGAACAGCAGCAGCAGCGCGTAGAAGCGGCCGAAGGGATCGTCGGCGGACAGGTAATAGCGTCCATACAGGATGACCAGCAGGCCGATGACGAGGATGAGCGCGGCGAACAGCCAGGCCCAGCCGTCGAGGCGCAGCGCGAACTGCAAGCCCAGCGCGGGCACCCAGGGCACCGAGTACGACGGCGCCTGGCCGTCGAACACCGAGGGGGCGGCGCCGGCGAGGATCATCAGTGCGCCGATGGGTCCGACGGCCGAGGCCCAGGCGATGAGGGTTCTGCCGCGCCGCGCGAACGCGAGGGGCAGAAAACTGCCCGCGAAAGGCAGGCCGAAGACCCAGACCAGTGATGCCGTCGTCGTCATGTGCGTTGTGTTGTGCGGCGCTGACGCGTCGCGGAGACCCTGCCCGGAGGGCTCGCCCCTGCCTGACCGTGGCCCCGTCCGAAGGTTCTCGGACAGAACGAAGAAATCCCTCAATCCCGACGCGGCGGTGCCGTTACTGACGGCGAGCGGGATCCACCACCGGCGCGGACCGGCGGGCGGCCCGCATTGTGCCCGTTCCGGAGGTGTCCGCCATGCGCCGTGCCGCCGCATCCGTCATCGCACTCGCTCTGGGCGGGTGCTCCAACTTCCATTTCGTGCCCGACACGCCGATTCCGTGGTCGAGCAGTTTCCAGCCGACCGTGGATACCGTCGTGGCAGGAGCCATCATCGGGGTCGCGGCGTGGACGATCGTGGACCCGCGCGCACCCAACTGGTCGATCGACGCCCAGCAGCTCGACAGCACTCGCGTGGAACTCTACCTGCGCAAGAAGCGGTTCTCCTCGGGTGGCGACGGCGAGGCCCTCGCCCTGTTCCGCCGGCACGCGGAGGAGATCGCCCAGCGCAATGGCGCAGAGGGTTACGTCATCCTGTCCTACAGCGACGAGATCGAATCGGAGACCACCTACGCGCGCCGCGCCGCCCGCGGCGTGATCCGCCTGCTGCCGCCGCGAGCCTGACCCGCCGGACGTCGAGGGCTCACACAAGACCCTTGAAAGGCCGGGCGTCCTCGCACCACGCCGCCACGGCGAGCAGGGTGTTCGACTCGTGCGGCCGCCCGACGACCTGCAGGCCCAGGGGCATGCCGCGCGACCCCAGCCCCGTCGGGATGCTGATCGCCGGGACACCGAGCAGGGTCCACAGAGTGCAGAACGCGGGGTCTCCGGTGGCCTCGAGCGTCGCGGGCGCCTCGCCAGGCGCAGGCGGCGTGATCACCGCGGCATAGCGATCGTCCACGAACGCCGCGAACGCCGCGATGAGCGCCCGGCGCGTGTCCAATGCCTTGCGGTACTCGGCATCCGTGATGCGGTCCCCCTCCTCCAGTGCCGCGGCAAGAAACGGACTGAACAGCGCCCCCCACTTGTCCCGGATCGGCCGCGACCCGGCGGCGGCCTCGAACAGCATGATGGTTCGATGCACGGCATGCGCGCGTCCGAAGGCAATCGGGAGGTCCCGCTCGTCCACCGTGGCGCCGCCCCTTCGCAACGCCTCGATGTCCTCCGGGAACTGCCGGCGCTGGTCGGGCTCGGCCTTGTCCCAGACGGGGGATCGCACGGCAACGAGGCGCGGCGGCACCCGGAGGGGCTCGATGCGCCGGGCGATCGTGCCCTTCGCACGGGTCATCCAGGCGGCCAGCAGCGCGGCGTCCTCGACGCTGCGCGTGAAGACGCCGGGGGTGTCGAGCGTGCCCGAGAAGGGCAGCACGCCTTCGGTCGCGACCTCGCCGACGCAAGGCTTGAAACCCACGACACCGCAGAACGCCGCCGGCCGGATGATGGACCCGTTGGTCTGTGTGCCGATCGCGCCGGGCACCATGCCGCATGCCACCGCGGCCGCCGATCCGCTGGACGATCCGCCTGGCGTATGGGCGACGTTCCACGGGTTGCGCGTCTTGTTGGGCACCATGAACGCGAACTCGGTGGTGACGGTCTTTCCCATCGCGACCGCGCCGGACTCGGCGAGGCTCGTCCACGGCCGCGCGGAGTCGTGGGGCCAGTGATCCCGGTAGACGGGCGAGCCCATGCGGGTGGGCATGCCCGCCACGTCGACGATGTCCTTGACCGCGATGGGCACGCCCGGCAGCAGTCCCTGCTCCTCGACGGGCAGGACGCGGGCGGGATCGTCGCTGGCCACCCCGCGCGCGCGCCGGAGGTCGGCGAGCCGCGCGGCGGCGACGGCCCGGCCGGCGTCCAGCCATTCCCAGGCCTGGATGCCCGGTTCGAGCGCCTCGATGCGCGCGATGAGGGCGCGGGTGAGTGACTCGGCGGTGATCTCGCCGTCGAGGATGCGGCGACTGCTCTCGCGCAGCCCGAGGGCGTGCAACGGCAGATCGCCGCCGCGCGCGGAGGGGTCCAGCTTCGGCATGAGCCTCCCTGTGAGGTAGCCATGTGCCCGCCGGTCATCTCCAGGGACCGGCGGTGAGGTTGGGGTGACGCTCCCCCGGCGCGTGTCCCCGTCAGACGCGGGGCTTGACGTCGGGATTGAGCAGGTTCGGCGGCCGGCCGGTGGTGAGCGCCGCGATGCAGTTCCGGGCCGCGGTGTTCGCCATCGCCTTCCGGGTGGGCTCGGAGGCGGAAGCGATGTGCGGGGACAGGACCACGTTGGTGAGTTCGAGGAAGCCCGGGCGGAAGTCGGGCTCGTTCTCGTACACATCGAGCGCGGCGGCACGAATGCGGCCGTCCCGGAGCGCGGCAATCAGGGCGTCGTCGTCGACGATGCCACCGCGCGCCACGTTGACCAGGACAGCACTCGGCTTCATGAGCGCGATCTCGCGCGCGCCGACGAGGTGGTGCGTCTCCGGCGAATACGGGATCAGCAGCACAACGATGTCGGATTCCCGCATGAGGTCGTCCTTCGAGCGGTACTCCGCGCCGCAGGCCTGCTCGTCCGGCGGGCTCAACCGGGTGCGATTGTGGTAGACAAGCTTCATGTCGAAACCGCGCGCGCGGCGCGCGACGGCCTGACCGATGCGTCCCATCCCGATGATGCCGAGCGTGGCGCCATGCACGTCTGCCCCGAGCATCTGCTTGAGGTAAGTTCCCTTGAAGCCCCCGGCGCGCAGATGCGCTTCGGCCTCGGTGATGCGCCGGCACGCCGCGATGACGAGCCCGAAGGTGTAGTCGGCCACGCTGTCGGTCAGAACGCCGGGCGTGTTGGTGGCCATGATGCCGCGCGCGGTGCAGGCGGCCACATCGATGTTGTTGTAGCCCACCCCCACGTTCGCGACGACCTTCAGTCGCGGACAGCGGTCGAGCAGCGCCGCATCGACGCGGTCGGCCGTGGAGACGACGAGCCCGTCCTTGTCCGCGGCGAGGGCCGCGAGGGCCTCGGGCGAGTGGCGCACATCCGCCTGATTCGATGTCACGTCACAGTGTTCGCCCAGCATGGCGATCGTTTCGTCGAAGACTTCGCGACTGACCAGGACCCGTGGCTTCATCGTTCTCGTTCGGTTTCGCTTCGGCGCGATTCTACGGGCGGCCCCACGAATGCGCCACTGGCAACGGGGTTTCCGCCGGCGCACACTGGGACGATCTCGAGACCTCCGGAGACGCCCGTGCGCCGCCTGATCCTGCTCCGAATCGCGCTCGTCGCATGGGCCGGCCTCGCCGCGCCCGTCGCGATCCGAGCCGAGGACACCGCACGCATGCCGGTGTTCGATGCGCACCTCCACTACAACTGGGAGCCCTCGCCAAGGCTCGGCTCCGGCGCCGTGGGAGAACTCATGCGACGGGCAGGCGTGACGGGCATGTTCGTGAACAGCCGGCCGAACGACGGCACGCGCGCGCTCGCGTCGAACCCGCCACACGGCGTGAGTGTCGTGCCCTTCCTGCGCCCGTACCGGACGCGGTCGGACGTGCAGACGTGGTTCCGCGATCCGTCGATCGTGCAATTCGTGAGAGAGGAATCCGCGCGCTGGGCCTACCGGGGACTGGGCGAGTTCCACGTCTTCGGCGAAGGCGCGGACACGCCGGTCGTACGGGAACTCGTGCAGTGGGCAGCCGGGCGCGATCTCGTGGTCTTCGCGCACTGCGATACCGGCGCGCTCGGCCGGATTCTCGCGCATGCACCCGGGGCGCGGGTGCTGTGGGCACACACCGGCTTCTCGGTGCCCGAAAGCGAGGTGACGCGGTTGCTTGAGACGCATCCGACGCTGATGGCGGAACTGTCGTACCGCTCCGGCATCACCGATGCCGACGGGCGGCTCAGCGGCGTGTGGCGAGAGATGTTCCTGCGCTTTCCCGACCGGTTCGTGATCGGCAGCGATACCTGGATCGACCAGCGCTGGGACGACTACGAGGCGATCATCGAGGGCTACCGGAACTGGCTGCGCGAACTGCCCGCCGACGTCGCACGGCGCATCGCGCACGACAACGCCGCGAACCTGGTCAGCCCCTGACCGCGCGGCGCCGGACGCTCAGGCGCCGACGATGACGACGTGCACGCGGAAGGGGCCGTGCGCGCCGATCTGCAACTGGCCTTCGATGTCGGCGGTGCGCGACGGCCCGGAGATGAAGTTCACGGCGCGGGGGAGATCGCCGATCTCGGCACGTGTGCGCACCCAGGCCTCTTCCATGGCGGGCACGATGCGGTCGGCGGGCACCACGGCGATGTGCGTTTCCGGCAGCAGGCTGGTCGCGGCGTGCGTGGTCGGCGACGACAGCACCATGAGCGTCCCGGTCTCGGCAATGCCCAGATGCACGCCGGTGATGCCCACGAGATCCGCGCCCTCCGCAGGGCGGTCCTCCACCTGCACGCCCGCAGACGCCCAGTCGAGCTGCGCGATCTCCGTCCACGCGACCGCCGTCATCGGCAGTCCCTTGTCCCGCAGGTAGCGCGCGACCGCGGCCGGGACATCCCCGAGGCTCGCGACGTCGTCGACGGTGCTGGACATGCGGACGCACTGCTCGCGGAAGCGGCCGACGGGGTCGTCCGCCAGCGGCAGCCGCGTCGCGATGGGATGCGCACGCAGGTGAGCTTCCACCCGCGTCTGCTCGGCGGCCGTCACGGTCGGTGGCACGCCCCGCGCCTTGCGGATGCGGCCGAGGATGTTGTCGCGGGCGTTCATCGTCCGCCTCCGCGGGTCGTGCGGCGCTGTGCGTAGAGCTCGCGGAAGGTCTTGCCCTGCGGTGCAGGCATGTCGCGGCCTTCCGACCAGCCGCCGTTGCCGGGCAGCTTGCGGATCACACCCTCGGCCCCGCCCATGGAGCGGCCCATGCGCGCCGCGATCTTCGTGAGCATCGCGTAGAGGCCGGGCCGCGACGCAACCCAGGACCACAGCTTGAGCGCCATGCGCTCCGACCGCGGCCGCAACCCCTGGTCGACCTGCTTCTCCCGCAGCTTGCGCATGAGGTCCGGGAGCGGGATGCGCACGGGGCACACGACGCCGCACTGGTTGCAGAGCGTCGCGGCGTTGGGCAGGTCGAGCGCGTTCTGCAGGCCGATGTAGTTGGGCGTGAGCACCGAGCCGATGGGCCCCGGGTAGACCCAGCCGTACGCATGACCGCCGATGTTCTGATAGACCGGGCAGTGGTTCATGCACGCGCCGCAGCGGATGCAGCGCAGGGCTTCCTGCATGTCGCTGCCGATCAGCTTCGAGCGGCCGGCATCGACGATGATGACGTGCATCTCCTCCGGGCCGTCGGTGTCGCCAGGCTGCTTCGGCCCGGTGTTGACGGAGATGTAGTTGCTGATGATCTGGCCGGTGGCGGAACGCGCCAGCACGCGCATCAGCGCCGAGACGTCCTCGAGCGTGGGAACCACCTTCTCGATACCGGTGATGGCCACGTGCACGCGCGGCATCGTCGTGGTCATGCGGCCGTTGCCCTCGTTAGTGACGATGAACGTGGAGCCCGTCTCGGCGAGCAGGAAGTTCGAGCCCGAGATGCCCATGTCCGCCGACAGGAAGTGCTCGCGCAGGAACTTGCGCGCTTCCATCGTCAGCTCGGAGATGTCGCTCTTGCGCGGCGTCTTGTGGTGCTCGTGAAACAGGTCGGCCACGTCATCGCGGGTCTTGTGGATGGCGGGCGCGATGATGTGCGAGGGGGTCTCGCCGGCGAGCTGGATGATGTACTCGCCGAGGTCCGTCTCCACCACCTGGATGCCGGCGCCTTCGAGGGCCTGGTTGAGGTGGCTTTCCTCGCTCACCATCGACTTGGACTTGATCACCTTGCGCACGTCGGCCGCACGCGCGATCTCCAGCACGATGCGATTGATGTCCTCGTGCGTCTCGGCCCAGTGCACCTTCGTGCCGCGCCGCGTGGCTTCGCGCTCGAAGCGCTCGAGCCAGACGTCGAGGTCCGCCAGCGAGCGATCGCGGATGGCTGCGGCGGCCGTACGGAGATCCTCGAAGTTGTCCACTTCGGTGACGGCGCGGGCGCGCGCCGCCGCGAGATTGAAGTTGCGCATCGCGCGCTGGACCTTGGCGTCGTTCAGCTTGTCATGCGCGCGCTGCTTGAACGTCGTCGGCGCGGGCGCGCCGGCAGTGTGGGTTTGGGGTGTGCTCATGGAAGACTCGCGATGGGGTCCGGGGTCAGTCCTCGTCCGCGCCGGCGAGCACCTCCGCCACGTGGAGCACGCGGGTCCGGGTGTCGCCCAGGCGGCGGAGGCGGCCCTGGATGTTCAGCATGCAGCCGAGATCGCCGAGCACGACCGCGTCGGCGCCGGTCTGCGCGATGTCCTCGCACTTGCGCTCGGCGATGCGCGCGGAGATGTCGCCGTACTTGATGGAGAAGGTTCCGCCGAAACCGCAGCAGTACTCGGGCGTGCTCATCTCCTTCAACTGGAGGCCCGGAACCTTGGCGAGCAGCGCGCGCGGCTGAGCCTTGACGCCGAGCTCACGCAGGCCGGAGCAGGAATCGTGATAAGTGACCGTGCCGCGAAACGTGCCCGGCACCTTGTCGAGCTTCACGACGTTCACGAGGAAGTCCGTGAGTTCGTAGGTCTTCACGGTGAGACGGTCGAGCGCAGCCTTGCCGGCTGGATCGTCCGCGAGGAGTTCGGGATAGTGCGTCCTGATCATGCCGGCGCAGGACCCGGACGGCGCCACGACGTAGTCGCAGGCGTCGAACTCGGCGAGCACCTTGCGGGCGAGAGCCCGGGCCGCGGCGCGGTCCCCTGAGTTGTAACCAGGCTGCCCGCAGCAGGTCTGGCTGACGGGGACGACCACCTCGCATCCGGCCGACTCCAGCAGTTCGAGGGCGGCGAAGCCGATGCGCGGACGCATCAGATCCACCAGACAGGTGACGAACAATCCGACTTTCATGGCACGAGATGATCCGCGGTTCGGGACGCGCCATCGGGCTGGGGCGCGCAGGCGGGGGGTGTTACCGGGCTGCGCGACATCGGACCGCGAGACTCCTCCCCCCTTCGGGAATCGTCGCATTCCGCTGCGGGTACAGCGCATCCGGAAAGCGGACGATCATAGCACGCACCCTTCGCGCGCCCCGGGGTTGCTACACTCCCGGCCGTCGCCCCCACGATGCAGGAGTTCCGTGTCCAAGCCCGCCGCCAAGGCCTCGATCCAGGTCATCGAACGCATGATGGACCTGATCGAGGTCCTCGTGCGCAGCCCCGACCCGCTCAACCTCAAGAAGCTCACCGAGGAGACCGGCCTGCACACGTCGACCGCGCACCGCATCCTGTCCGTGATGGTCGATCACCGGATCGTCGACCGCCTGGAACCCGGGCGCTACCGGCTGGGCATCCGCCTGCTGGAACTGGGACACCTCGTGCGTTCCCGCATCGACCTGCGCACGGAGGCGCTGCCGGTCATGCAGGCACTCCACGAGGAACTGCACGAGACGGTGAACCTCTCCGTGCGCCAGGGCGACGAGATGGTCTACATCGAACGGCTGGTGTCCGACCGGCAGGCGATGCGCGTCGCGCACCTGATCGGTGCGCGCGCTCCCTTGCACGTCACGGCTGTGGGCAAGATCTTCCTGCTGGAGGACGGACCGGAACTCTGCCGGCAGTACGCACTCCGGACGCAGTTGCCGGGGCTCACCCGCAACACGATCCGCGATCTGGGTACGCTGGAGAAGGAACTGGAGCGGATTCGCCGCTCGGGATTCGCGTTCGACAACGAGGAAGCGGAGCCCGGGGTGTCCTGCCTGGGCGCCGGCATCCGGGACGACGAGGGCCATCTGGTGGCCGGGCTGTCGGTGTCCGCGCCCTCGAACCGCCTCAACCGCAACTGGGGTGTGCAGATCCGGGAAGCCGCCGATGCGATCTCACGAGCCATCGGCTGGACCGCGGGAGGCTGGGCTCCGGGACCCGCCCGGGACTGACGCCGGCCCCGGTGCAGCGGGCCGGATCAGAGGCGACGTGCGCGGGCCCGGCGGCTTTCGTAACGCGGGCGGATCACCTTGTGAACACGTGCCGGCGCATGGGCGGCCGGCCGCACGGACGGCATCTGGACCTGGACGTGATCGCGAAGGCCCATCTGCACCTCGAGCCACTGCTTGATGCGGTTTGCATCCGCCATCCGCGACAGCTTGCCCCAGGAATCCAGCAGCACGATGATGAAAGGCTTGTCACCGATGAGCGCCTGCATCACGAGGCAGCGCCCGGCTTCGGAAATGTACCCGGTCTTGGACAGGCCGATGTCCCAGTTTCCCTGGCGCACCAGGCCGTTGGAATTGTTGAACGCGAGGATCCGGTTACGTGCGCCGTCGTCCACGGCGATGTAGTGCGACGTGGAGGTGGTGAAGTCCCGGATGACCGGGTGCCGGTATCCGGCTTCCACCAGCTTCACGAGGTCCGCGGCCGTCGACACGTTGTCCGGGTTGAGGCCGGTGGAGTCCACGAAATGCGTGCTCGTCATGCCCAGGTCGCGCGCCTTTCGGTTCATGGCGGCAATGAAGGCCGGCAGGCCGCCCGGATAGTGGCGGCCCAGCGCGGAAGCTGCGCGGTTCTCGGAGGCCATGAGTGCCAGCTTGAGCATCTCACCCCGGGTGAGCATCGTCCCGATCCCAAGCCGCGACCGGGTGCCCTTCACGAAATCCAGATCCTCGTAGGAGACGGTGAGCAGCTCGTCCAGCGGGAGCTGCGCATCCAGGACCACGACGGCCGTCATCAATTTGGTGATCGACGCGATCGGCATGACCGCCGTCACGTTCTTCCCGTAAACCGGCACGCCCTCGCTCTGATCCACCACCAGGACGGCATTGGATTCGAGACGGGGCGTGGGCGATTCCGCAGCGAGACCGGCGACGGGGTGCCAGAGCACTGCGAGGGCCAGGGAGACCAACCACTTCTGCATCGCTGTTCCTTGTCCGGTGTAAGCAATTGGGGCGGAAAGCACCCCTGCCTGCGTAATTACGGTGCCCGGCACGGCGCCTGAAGGGGCATCTGCCGTGCCTTGGGACACCCAAGTATTCGGTGTCTGGAAAATACCAAAAATCAGGGGTTAAGCACAGATACTTCCGGTACCGCAGCAGCCTGGGACGCACCTGGGCGCGCTCAAACCGACCGTCCCGTAAGATTTTTGGCCGCCAGCGAGTACACGAGCGGCAACAAAAGCAAGGTGAATACCGAGGCAGACACGATGCCGCCCACGATCACGACCGCAAACGGCCGCTGCGTCTCGGAGCCGATGCCGTGCGACAGTGCCGCCGGCAGCAGGCCGAGGCCTGCCATCAGCCCCGTCATGATGAATAGGGCACGAGCTTCACCCCCGGCGGCAGCTTCGGCTTCATGGTCTCGATGCCGGCCTTCAGTGCCTCCACGGCCTGGCTCGCGTTGTAGCCTTTGGTCATCTGCACGATGCCCTGGACGACGGAGTCCTGGTCGTTGAAGGACACCGTCCCCGAAGGGGGCCGCGGACCGATCGCGACGGTCGCGACGTCCCCCACGAGGACCGGCACGCCGTTTCGCGACAGAACGACCACGCGCGCGATGTCGTCCACGGAATGGAACAGGCCCAGCGAACGCACTACGAGGGCCTCGTCCTCGCGCCGCATGAGGCCGCCACCCGCGTTGCCCGAGTTGGCCTTGATCGCCGCTGCGACCTGCGCGAGCGTGACGCCGTTCTTGCGCAGGCGCTGCGGGTCGACCCTGACCTGATACTCGCGCACCTCGCCCCCGAAACTCACGACCTCCACAACCCCGACCACGCGCCGCAGGGCGGGCCGGATCACCCAGTCCTGGAGGGCCCGCAGTTCCGACGGCGGCATGTCGGGCGGTCCCTGGACCACGTACCGGAAGATCTCGCCGACCGCGTTGGTGAGCGGCGCGAGCGACGGGGTCACGCCCGGCGGAAGCGCAACACTCTGCAGCTTCTCGGTGACCTGCTGGCGCGCGAAGTAGTCGTCGGTGCGGTCCGCGAAAGTCACGGTCACGACGGAGAGTCCGAAAATGGATACCGAGCGCACCTGGGAGAGCCGGGCCACCCCGGTCATCTCGCGCTCGATGGGCATCGACACGGCCCTTTCGACCTCCTCGGGCGCCTGGCCCGGATACCGGGTGACGACGATGACCTGGACATCCTGGACATCGGGGAATGCCTCGATGGGGAGATGGGACCAGGCGAATCCGCCGGCGACGGCGACGATGATGGCGAGGACCGCGATGAACACGCGCTGCTGGAGCGCGAAGGTGACGATCTTCTCGAGCATGGGGCGTCCGGCAGCGGTCAGCGGAATTCGGGCGCGGGGCGGTCAGGCCGCGGCATGGTGATCTGAGGCGGGCCAGCCCATTCAATTGCCCTGGAGTTCGGACTGCAGCAGCAGGGCCCCGCTCACCACGACGCGTTCCCCGGGAGCGACGCCGGACTCGAGGAACGTGTGCTCCCGTCCCTGCGCGGACGGCACGACGAGCCGGCGCTGGAACTCGCCCGGCGCCCGTTCCACGAAGACGTCGTTCTTCACGCCCGCGGTGACCACGGCAGTGTTCGGCACGCGTACGCGCTGCGCGTCGCCCGGAGCGAGGGGCAGCACCCGTGCGTACATCTCCGGCTTGAGGAGGCGGTCGGCATTGGTGATTCGCGCGCGCACCTGCAACCGGCGGGTCGCCGCGTCGAGCATGTCGCTCACACTGGTGACCTCGGCCTCGAACACCTTGCCCGGATACGCGTCCACTTCGACGCCGGCACGCTGCCCCTTCGCCAGCGTGGAAATCTGCTGCTCCGGGACGTCGACGATGACCCGGAGGTGCGTCGGATCGGAAATGACGAACAGCGGGTCCGCGGTTGCGGGACCGACGAGCGTGCCCGGATTGATGGTGCGCTCCGTGACCACGCCTTCGATGGGCGCGCGCAGCACGTACGCTCCGTCCTGCCCGACGCCGCCCTGGCTGAGCGCGACCTGCCGGCGCCGTGCGCGGGAGAGTTCGACCTTGGCCTCGCCCAGGCCGATCTCGGCCGACTCGAACTCCTTCCGCGGCATGACGCCGCCGTCGCAAAGGAGCCGGGCCCGGTCGAAGGCCTGGGTGGCGCGCTTCAGTTCGAGTTCGTCGCGCGCGACGTCGGCAGCCGCCGGCGCGTAGTCCGGAGCCTCGATGTTGGCGAGCGGCGCACCCCGCCTCACCGGATCGCCGAGGTTCACGAGGATACGGCTCACGCGGCCGTCCACGGGCACGCTCACGCGCGCGGTGCGATCCTCGTCGTACGCGATCCGGCCCGGCAGGGCGTCCGTCAGCGGCTCGGCATGCAGTTCCGCTTTCGTGCTCTCTAGGAACGAGAGCTGCGGCGCTCCCGAGGCGAAGCGCAGCGTATCCGGGGACGACATCGCGGGCGCCTCGTCAACCGGGCGCTCGGCCTCGCGCTTCGTGGTGTCCAGCGACGGATACCAGAGGACGCCGCCGATGGCCACGCCCGCGGCCAGACACCCGGTGGCCACCGCGGTCCCGCGCTTCATTGCCCGGCCTCCTCGGAGGCCAGGGCCGCGCGCCCCGCGGCGATGGCCTTCCCGAGATCGGCCTGCGCGGTGATCGCGTCCACCTCGGTGGCCACGAGAATCCGTCGCGCGTCCAGGAGGTCGATCACGCCGAGTGCTCCGTTGCGGTAGGCGAACTCCGCGGCCTCCGCCGCGTGCGTCGCCTCGCCGAGCAGCGACTGGTCGTAGCGAAGAACGCGATCGCGGGCCGCCGCCAGATCGGTCCAAGCCTGGCGGATCTCCGTCATGGCCGTCGCTCGCACCCGGGCAAGGTTCTCCTGGGCCGCGTCGCGGTCCACCTCGCTCCGCCGGATCTCGCCGTCGAAGTTGTAGTTGAGAAACAGGGGCACGCTGACGCCGAAGCCGACGGTGTTAGCGTGCGCCTGTCCGGGATAGCGCTCGACCTGGGCAGCGATCGTGACATCCCGCGTGCGCAGCGATCGCGCGAGCGATCGGAACCGGTCTGCCGCCTCGACACGGCGGGTTGCCGCCTGGACGTCCGCGCGTCGCGAGATGAGTCCGTCGAGATCGGCCGGGAAGGCGATGTCGTCCGCCGCGGGCCAGGCGTCCACGGTGACGAGCGACGTCGAGGCAGCTTCCAGTCCGAGCTGCAGCGCGAGATCCGCGCGCAGGCGATCGCGTTCCGCTTCCGCCTGGCGCCGGTCGTTCTCGGCCCGGAGCGCATCCACGTTGATGCGCGAACGATCCGACTGCGCGATGTCGCCCGCCTTGAGCCGCAGGCGGGCCGCGGCGACCGTCCGGGCGAACAAGCCGAGCGTGTCCTCGGCAATCCTCACTTTCTCCTGGGCGCGCATCAGGTCGAAGTAGCTCACGGCCAGCGTGCGGACCTGCACCCGGATCGTGTCGGCGAGGTCATCGCGCACCGCTTCGACGAGCAGCCCCGCCCCCTGGTCACGAAACGTGCGCTTGTCGCCCCGCTCGATGAGCTGGGACAGTTGCACGACCGCATCGAGCGGCTTGTTCCACAGGGAACCCGCACCCGGATGGGCGGGATCGATCGCCGTCGCACCCGCGGACAGACTGGGATTGGGCCGCGCCCGCGCGGACACCTGCGTTGCCACCGCGGCTTCCACGGCATTGCGCGCCAGCCGGATGTCCCGGTTGTCGCGGAGCAGCAACTCGGTCGCCTCGCCGAACGCGAGCGCACGCGGCCCGGCGATGTCCGCGGCTGGCGCCCCGGTCACGGCCGCGAGCATTCTCGCGACGATACCGCACAGCCAGCGTGCTGCCACGACTGCAGTCATGTTCTCCCGTTCCGCCATCGGCCGCGAAGCCTGGCGCTACGGCTGGGCGCAGCTCGCCGTCCCCGGGGATGGCCTGCGCCCGCCGCGCGAACGCGGTGGCTCGGATCCTCCCTTCGATCCTCGACGCCGGGGAGCATGAAGCGTTAGCCTTACGGCGAACTCACGGACGAATGGAGCCTTGCGTTGCGCCTGCTGATCGTGGAAGACGACCCGCTGATCGCGGACGGCCTCATTCGTGCCATGCGCGCGGCGGGGCATGCCGTCGATCACACGGACAGCGGTGTGGCCGCGGACCAGGCACTCGCCCAGTACCCCTACGACCTCGTCATCCTCGACCTCGGTCTGCCCCGGCTCGACGGACTCGACGTGCTGCGGCGTCTGCGCGGACGCGGCTCCGCCACGCCCGTCCTCGTGCTGACGGCGCGCGACGGACTGGACGATCGCGTCGCGGGTCTCGACGCCGGCGCGGACGACTACCTTCCCAAGCCTTTCGATCTCCCCGAACTGGAAGCCCGCGTCCGCGCCCTGCTGCGGCGTCAGCAGCCGAGCCTCGGCGCCCGGGCGCAGCTCGGCGAGCTCACCATCGACGTCGCGGGCCGCTCGGTCTTCCATGGCAGCCGGCGCGTGGACCTGTCGTCTCGCGAGTTCGGCGTGCTGGAAGTGCTGCTGCGCCGCGCCGGCCGCGTGGTGAGCAAGGACCAGCTGCTGGAGTCGCTCACCGGATGGGACGATGACGTCGGGCCCAACGCCATCGAGGTCTACGTGCATCGTCTGCGCAAGAAGCTCGAGCCGGGCGGCGTCCACATCCGCACCGTGCGCGGCCTCGGCTACCTGCTCGACAAGTCCGCCGACCATGCATGAGGCCCCGTCGCTTCGCGCGAGACTGTTCGCGCGGCTGGTCGTGCCTCTGCTTGCGCTGCTCGTGGTGAGCGCGGCCGTCGCCTACTACGCCGCGTTCCGCTTCGCGAATCAGGTCTACGACAGCTGGATCTCCGACACCACGGTGGCGCTGTCACAGCTGACGCACGCCGGGCCGCAAGGCTACGTGCTGGACCTGCCCGCCGCTGCGCAGCACATGCTCGCGTCCGACCAGCGTGATGCCACGTACTATCGTGTGAGCGACCTGAACGGCGGGCTCGTCGCCGGACATCAGGCGCTGCCCCTGCCTGCGCACACGCCCATCGCCGGCGTCGCCCCTGCGTGCGAGGACGCCGTGCTCGACGGCCGGCCCATCCGCGTCGCGAGCTACCGGCCGCCGGGCCTGCCGGTGGTGGTGCAGGTCGGCGAGACCGTCACCAAGCGCGACGTGCTCGCCTTCGAGATCATCGCGGGCATGCTGCTGCCGTTGCTCGCGCTCGTGGCGCTGGGCGCGCTGGGCGTGTGGGTCGGCGTGGACGACGGCCTGCGGCCGCTCACCCGTCTCGCCGAGACCCTGCGCGACCGGTCGCCGCTCGATCTCGGCCCCTTGCCCGAATCCACGTCGCCGCGCGAGGTGCGGCCGCTTGTGCATGCGCTGAACGAACTGCTTGGCCGGGTGGACGCCATGGTGACCGCGCAGCGGCGATTCGTGGCGGACGCCGCGCATCAGCTGCGCACGCCGATCGCGGGCATCAAGACGCAATCCGAGATGGCGCTGCGCGCGCAGGATCGCCGCACCCTCGAACCGCTCCTGCACAACGTGGTTGCGGGAACCACCCGGCTCGCGACCCTCGTCGCGCAACTGCTCTCGCTGGCCCGGGTCGAGTCCGATGCGACGCGGCGCGCCGTCGACACGCCGCTCGATCTGGACGCTGTCGCCCGGGCGGTGACGTCCGACTGGATCGCCCGGGCGCTGGAGCGCCGTATCGACCTCGGCTACGAGGGCCCCGAGACACCCACCATCGTCCTGGGCGACCCGACGCTCATGCGCGAACTGATCGGCAACCTCATCGACAACACGCTCAAGTACTGCCCGCCCGGCAGCGAATCGACGGTGAGCATCCGCGCAGTGAACGGCGAGGCGATCCTGGCCATCGAGGACAACGGCCCGGGCATACCCGAGGCCCTTCGCGACCGCGTGTTCGAACGTTTTTACCGCGGCCCCGACGTGACCGAACCCGGCACGGGCCTGGGTCTGTCCATCGTGCGGGAGTTCGCCCGTGAGCAGGGAGGCCGCGTCGTCCTCGGCTCGGGCCGCGACGGGCGGGGCACGCGCGTGGAGGTGCATTTCCCGGTGGACGACGGAAAGACGCGCCATGCGTGATGATTCAGGGGTGCCGCTGACGGAGCTCGCCTATGCACTGCTCGAGGAGCGCATCGTACGGCTCGAGCTCACCCCGGGCGAGACGGTCACCGAGCAGCAGCTCGTACACCAGGTGGGTATCGGACGCACGCCCGTCCGGGAGGCACTGCAGCGACTGGCGCGCGAGGGCCTCGTGCGGATCCTGCCGCGCAAGGGAATATTGGTCTCGCCCATCGACCCCGAGGCGCAATTGCGGTTGCTGGAGGTGCGGCGCGAAGTCGAACGGCTCGTGGCCCGGCTCGCGGCGCGCAACGCAGCGCCGGAAGAACGTGCGCGGTTCGCCGATCTCGCAGCGGCCTTCCGGCACGCGGGAGACACGGGGGACGACGTCCGCTTCATGCGCACGGACCGCGCGTTCAATGATCTGTGTCTCGACGCCGCGCGCAACGAGTTCGCCACCGCCGCGCTTGCGACCCTCCAGCCGCTGGCCCGGCGATTCTGGTTTCACCATTACCGGCAGGCGGCCGACCTGCCGCGGGCCGCACGGCTGCACGCTGCCGTCGCCGCCGCCATCGCCGAGGCCGATCCGGACAGCGCCGCGGACGCACTGGATCGGCTGCTCGACGACATCGCCCGTTTCACGAGGGCGGCGGGCAGCACGGGCGTTGCGTAGCTGATATATCAGGCGTAAAGTCGCTTCAGTCGAGCGTCCGCCACGGCGGCGGCGCGCCTGTCGCACCCGTGCGCAGCCGAGGGGAGGAATCATCATGATGAGCGAACGTCAGCGCGCCTTCCGCGCGCAGTACCAGGAGGGCATCAGTCCCTGGTACAACGGACTCGTGCACGTGGGCGTGATGTACACGGTGGGCATCACCGTCATCGCGTGGTGCCTGGCGCGCATGGAGAACGCCACGTGGGAGTGGCTCCTCGTCGTGCCGGTCTTCGCCTTCTCGAACTGGTTCGAGTGGTGGATCCACAAGTACGTGATGCACCGCCTCATCGACGTGTGGGCCCTGCGCGCGATCTACGACCGGCACACGCGCCAGCATCATCAGTACTTCACCAACAACGAGATGACGGTGGACTCCACGCGTGAGTTCCGCATCATCTTCTTCCCGTGGCGGGCGCTTTTCACCTTCATGGGCATGGGTACGCCCTTCGCGCTCGCGCTGGGCTGGCTCGTCAATCCGAACGCCGGCTACGTGCTGATGGTGACGATCGTCGGGCAGTACCTCATCTACGAGACCTTCCACTACTGCTGCCACGTCCACGAGAACTGGTTCGTGCGGAACATCCCGTTCGTGAACACGATCCGCCGGCACCACACGGCGCACCACAACCAGGGGATCATGATGGACCGCAACATGAACCTCACCTTCCCCATCGCGGACTGGTTCATGGGCACGAGCGACCTCGACCGCGGGCTGCTCGGTCACATCTTCAACGGCTACGACGAACGCCATGTGAAGCCCGAACTCAAGGCCGCGATCTCGCGCCACACGCTCGTATCCGAGGCATCGGCCCCGTCGACGTGAGTCGGTCTCGGATCCGGCTCAGGGCGCGCGCATGCTGAATCCGCCGATCAGGCGCTGCGTATCCGCGGGATCGGCCAACTGGAACGTGCCACCCAGTTCGGCCGCGGCGGGACCCACGAACCGCGCCGTGGTGGGCCCGGACATTCCGTCCGCTGTGCGCAAGGTTCCGCTCGCTGAATTGGTCCCGCCCGGATAGGTGAGCGTTCCGGACATGTCGAGTCCGGGAGCGGGCGAAACGATCCGCGTGGTGAGGTTCTGGCTGACGGTACTGTGCGTTCGGAAATCGATCTGACGCCGCGAGAAGTCGACCGTCGCGGAAGCAGCGGCAGTGACGTCGGCATCGGCCGGTGCCCTGACGAGAAATGCATTCAGGATGCCGTCGTAGTTGGCGATGCCCGTCGTGGGCACTTGATTCGCCGGCGTCGCCGCACCCAACGACAACGCGCCGGCCGTGAGCGAACTGACTGAGGAACCGGTCGCGACCGACCATACTCCGAAGGTGTCGTAGCGCAGGAATTGCCCATCCGGGTTCAGAAGATAGAGGCGGATCTCCCCTCCATTGCCCAGCGGCTTCGTGCCGACCGCCCAAGATACCGACTGGAAGAGGTGGTCCGGCACATGATTGATGTCCTGCGTTCCGAATGCGTCGTTGACGGCCAGTTCAGGGATGCGCAGGGTGAACTCCTCGATTCCCCCGAGGCCGGTGCGTGCCTCGACGGCAGGCGACACTCGCACCGGGAAGAATGAGGCACCCGAGTTCGCCACGACCACCGCAGTGGAGGGCCCCGCCGGCAGCGGGGTCAGGCTGGAGAGGCTGGTCAGGTCCAACAGGACGACGGTGGCAGCCGATGCGGGATTCACAAGTGCTGCGGGCGTCGCGACGCCACCGGCGCCCCCTCCGCCGCCCGAACAGCCCGACACCAGGAAGAACGCCAAAAACGCAGCCGGAATCGGATACTGACCGCGCGAAAGCATCTCTGTCTCTCCCAGCCAAAGAAATGACGGTAGCAAACACGTGCTCTCCGGAAAATCGTGGATTTGGTTAGTCCGAACGCATCATCGCCGCTGATCCGATCCCCGCAGGACGTTCAACGAACCACGACCCCCGTTATCCTCGGGGACGTGTACCGCGCGCGCCGAGGATCTTCTCCCGCCCATGGAGCGACGACGCGCGTGATCAGCCCGCTTCCTCCTGCTGCTGCAGCGCCCACATCTGGGCGTAGGTGCCGGCACGCTCCAGCAGTTCGCGGTGCGTTCCGCGCTCCACGATGCGACCGCCTTCCATGACGAGGATCTGATCGGCATCGACGATAGTGGACAGGCGATGCGCGATGACCAGCGTCGTGCGGTTCTCCGCAATGCGCGCGAGTTCCAGCTGGATCGCCTTCTCCGACTTGGAATCGAGCGCGGAGGTCGCCTCGTCGAAGATGAGGATCGCCGGGTTCTTGAGGATCGCGCGCGCGATGGCGACGCGCTGCTTCTCCCCCCCGGAGAGCTTGAGACCCCGTTCTCCGACATTGGTGTCGTAGCCCTGGGGCAGCGACGCGATGAAGTCGTGGATGTGCGCAGCCTTCGCGGCCCCGATCACCTCGTCCTTCGTGGCATCGGGCCGGCCGTAGGCGATGTTGTAGTAGATGGTGTCGTTGAAGAGCACCGTGTCCTGCGGCACGATGCCGATTGCCGACCGGAGGCTCTTCTGCTGCGTGCCGCGGATGTCATGCGCGTCGATCGCGATGCGCCCGAGCTGCACGTCGTAGAAGCGGTAC
>ERZ1066136.811-NODE-811-length-19400-cov-11.252675_pt1 | contig 19400 bp, 12 predicted proteins | sample MGYA00382783_ERZ1066136 | MGnify/ENA primary metagenome ERZ1066136 (study PRJEB33369, sample SAMEA5778366) | biofilm metagenome | biome: Industrial cooling water; feature: Water cooling tower basin; material: Biofilm | place: United Arab Emirates | collected... | reverse complement strand
GGCCCCGGCCGCCCCGGCCCCCGTGGCCAACGCAGCCACCGCCGCCGGCGAGCCCGCGCGCGACAAGTCCGTGCTGCGCCCCATGCTGCGCGAGGGCGCCGACGCCACCGTGGTGCTGGTGCCGCCCGACGGCCAGCTGGCGCCGCGCTGGCGCCGCGGCAGTGGCGCCACCGCCGCGCCGCTGAAGGCCGGCACGCGGCTGCACGAGTACCGCATCGACGGCGTGCTCGGCGAGGGCGGCTTCGGCGTCACCTACCTGGCCACCGACGTGCACCTCAACGCCGCCGTGGCCATCAAGGAGTACTTGCCGCAGGACATCGTGTTCCGCGGCGCCGACGGCAGCGTCTCGCCCACGGCCAGCGAGCACCTGCAGCGCTACCGCCAGGGCCTGGACGCCTTCCTCGTGGAGGCGCGCACGCTGGCCTCGTTCCGCCACCGCGCCATCGTGCGCGTGGCGCGTTTCTTCGAGGCCCACCGCACCGCCTACATGGTGCTGGAGGTCGAGAAGGGCGAGCCGCTCAAGAGCTGGTGGCCCGAGCACCGCAAGATCGGCGAGAAGGCCCTGGTGGAGCTGCTGCTGCCCCTGCTCGACGGCCTGCAGGCCGTGCACGCGGCCGGCTTCCTGCACCGCGACATCAAGCCCGACAACATCCAGGTGCGCGCCTCCGACGGCAGCCTGGTGCTGCTGGACTTCGGCAGCGCCGGCCAGGCCGCGGGCGTGGCGTCGGACGGCCTCGTGGTGGTGACGCCGGGCTACGCGCCCATCGAGCAGTACGGCATCGGCGAGCAGGGCCCCTGGACGGACCTCTACGCGCTGGGCGCCACGCTCTACTGGTGCGTGAGCGGCCGCAAGCCGCCCGACGCCGAGACGCGCAAGGCCGACCCGCGCGCCTACAGCCGCGCCGTCGAGGCCGGGCGCGACGTCTTCGGCGACGCCTTCCTCAAGGCCATCGACTGGGCCCTGGCCACCGACCCTGCCAAGCGCCCGCGCTCGGTGGCCGAGTGGCGCCAGGCCCTGCTGGCCGACCACCCCGCGGCCCTGCGCCGCTTCGAGGCCACGCGCCGCCGCGCCGAGGGGCTGGAGGTCACGCAGGACCTGTCCATGCCGACGACGTCGCGCGTGGTGCGCAGCCGCGCGCAGCGCCTGCTGCGGCCGCTGGACTGGCCGCTGGCCGTGAAGACCGGCCTGGCCATCGCCGCCACCGGCGTGCTGCCGCTGGCCCTGGTGGCGGCGCTCAACCTCGGCGGCGCGCTCGACGCCGTGGTGGCCGCCGAGTCGCGCTTCCTGCAGAGCGTGGCCACGCACGCGGCCTCCGACGTGGCCGGCTACCTGCAGCGTGGCCGCGAGCAGGCGCGGCAGATCGCCGCCGAGCCGGCCTTCGGCAACTGGCTGGCCCGCCCCGCCGAGCCGCAGCGCGCGGCCCTGCGCGACCGCCTGCTGCGCCTGGTGCAGCCCGGCTCGGGCGTGCAGAGCGTGATGCTGATCGACGCCGCCGGCCTGGTGGCCGTGGCCTCCGACCTGGGCCTGCAGGGCACCAGCCACGCGCTGCGCCCCTACTTCACGCAACCCCTGCAGGGCCGCGGCCACGCCAGCACGCTGATCGCGGGCAACACCATCGGCGCCACCCACATCGACATCGCCGAGCCCGTGCGCGCCGACGCCGGCGGCATCGTCGGCGTGATCGTGCTGCGGCTGTCGGGCGACCCCGTGGTGCGCGCGCTCGAGCAGGCCCAGGCCGGCGGGCCGGCCGGCGCCGGGCGCCAGCTCACGCCCTTCCTGGTCGATGCCGACGGCGTGTTCATCCACCACGCCCACGCCGACCTGCGCCACCGCAGCCTGCTGCCGCTGCCCCCCGAGAAGCAGGCCGCCATCCGCGCCGACCAGCGCTTCCGCCGCGACGAGGTGCCCTCGGTGGGCGAGGCCCCGCTGGCCGCGGCGCTGATGGGCGCCCAGGGCAGCGGCACGCTGCAGTACGCCTCGGCCGTGAGCGGGCTCGACACCGTGGCGGGCTACGCGCCGGTGCGCGGGCACGACTGGGTGGTGGCGGTCACCGAGGACCGCCGCGCCATCACGGCGCCGCTGCGGGCGCTCTCGGCCTGGCTGGCCGGCGGCGTGCTGCTGGGCCTGGGGCTGGCGGCGGCGGCGGGCTGGTGGCTGTCGCGCGGCTTCGTGCGGCCGCTCAAGCAGCTCACGCGGGCGCTGGCCGACCTCAAGGCCGGCGACATCGACGACACGCGCCTGCGCTTCAGGCGCGGCGACGAGTTCGGGCAGATGGCGCGCAGCATCAACGCGCTGGCCGAGGAGCTGCGCAACAAGGCCGGCGGCGGCAAGCCGCGGCCCTGAGGTGGGCTCCGCCGGCGCCGCCGGCGGCCGGCGCTCAGCGCCCGTGCAGCGCGGCCATGGCCGCGGCGAAGGCCGGTGTGGTGTCGGGCGGCGTGGCGCGGCGGCCGGCCACCCAGGCCTGGGCCACCGCGCGCTGCGGCGCGCCAAAGACCTAGGCGTCCAGCCAGTGCGAGGCCGGCACGCCCACGAGGCCGGGGTCGGCCTCGTCGAGCACCAGCAGGTCGGCGCGCGCGCCCACGCGCAAGCCGGCCGGGCCCAGGCCCGCGGCGGCGGCGCCACCGGCCAGCACGCGCTCGAACAGGCGCGCCGCCGTGCTGGGCTGGGCCGCGGGGGGCAGGGCGGCGTCGGCGGCCACGTTGCGGCGGCGCAGGTGCAGGCGCTGGCCGTACTCCAGCCAGCGCAGCTCCTCGCTGGCCGTGCGCGTGACATGGCTGTCGGTGCCCAGCGCCAGCGGCGTGGGGCCGGCCAGCCAGCCGGGCAGGTCGGGCAGCCCGTCGCCCAGGTTGGCCTCGGTGCCCGGGCACAGCACGACGCCGGCGCCGCTGGCGGCGACGGCGGCGATCTCGCCCGGCTCGGCGTGCGTGGCGTGCACCAGCTGCCAGCGCGCGTCGAGCAGGCCCTCGTCGGCCAGCCACTGCACCGGGCGCCGGCCGGTGGCGGCCCGGCAGTCGGCCACCTCGGCCGTCTGCTCGGCCACGTGCACGTGGATGGGCCCGGGGTCGCCGTGCAGCGCCCGCGCCAGGGCGTGGATGCCTTCCGGCCGCGCCGCGCGCAGCGAGTGCACGGCCACGCCCGCCCCCACCTGCGGCAGCGCCCAGGCGCGCACGGCGTCGCGCAGGCGCAGCACGCGCTCGGCGTCGGCGGCAAAGCGGCGCTGGTCCTCGCGCAGCGCGGGCTGGGTGAAGCCGGCGCGTTCGTAGAGCACGGGCAGCAGCGTGAGGCCGATGCCCACGTCCTGCGCGGCCTCGGCGAGCGCGCGCGCCATCGTCGCCTCGTCGGCGTAAGGCCGGCCGTCGGGCGCGTGGTGCAGGTAGTGGAACTCGACGACGTGGGCGAAGCCACCGGCCAGCAGCTCGGCATAGAGGTGCCGCGCCACGGCCTGCAGCTGCTCGGGCGTGATGCGCAGGGCGACGCCGTACATGCGGTCGCGCCAGCTCCAGAAGTCGTCGTGCGGGCCGTCGCGCCGCTCGGCCAGGGCCACGAAGGCGCGCTGGAAGGCGTGGCTGTGCGCGTTGACCAGGGCCGGGATCGCCGGGCCCGGCAGCACCGTGGCCTCGGGCGGCGGCTGGGCCACGCCGCTGGCCACCTCGGCCCAGCGGCCGTCGGAACCCACGCGCAGCAGCACGCCGCGGGCCCAGCCGCCGCGCACCCAGGCCGTGGCGGCCCACAGCCGCGCGCCGCTCACGGCGCGGGTGTCCAGTCGCGCAGCGTGGTCACGAGCGCGGTGAGCAGCGGTGTGGCGGCCGCCGCCTGGGTGTCGCTCCAGGCCATGGCGGCTTCGTCCATGTAGGTGCGCCAGCACATCTCGAGCTGCACGGCGTGCACGCCCTCGTGCGGCCGGCCGTGGGCGCGCGTGATGTGGCCGCCCTTGAAGCGGCCGTCGACGACATGGCTGAACGCGGCCTGCGCCGCGAACACGCCGGCCACGGCGTCGCGCAGCGCGGGCGCGCAGCTCGTGCCGTCGACCGTGCCCAGGTTGAGGTGGGGCAGGCGGCCCTCGAACAGCCAGGGCAGCTCGCTGCGGATGCTGTGCGCGTCGAACAGCACCGCGTGGCCGTGGCGCGCCCGGGCCTCGGCCAGCGCGGCCGCCAGCGCGTCGTGGTAGGGCTGCCAGTAGCGCGCCACGCGGCGGCGGATCTCGGCCTCGTCGGGCGCGGCGCCGTCGCGGTAGAGCGGGTCGCCCGTGAAGTGCCGCGTCGGGCACAGCTCGGTGTTGTTGCGGCCCGGGTACATGGGCGCGTTGTCGCTGCCGCGGTTGAGGTCGATGAGGTAGCGGCTGTACCGGGGCACGACGAGCGTGGCGCCGAGCCCGGCGGCGAAGGCGTAGAGCCGGTCGAGGAACCAGTCGGTGTCCTCGACGCGCAGCGCACGCTCGGTGTAGCGCCAGTGCTGGTCGGCCGGGATCGTGGTGCCGACGTGCGGGAAGCTGATGACCAGCGGGCTCGTGCCGCGCTGCAGGGTGAAGACCTCGGGGTTCATGGCTGCGCAGTGTCCACGCCCGCGCACCACACACGCCGGCAGGGGTTGTGGCCGAAGCGGTAGGCCAGCTCGCGCGGGTGGGTGGCGTCCCACAGCGCGAGGTCGGCGCGCTGGCCCGCTGCCAGCCGGCCGCGGTCGGCCAGCCCCAGGGCGCGTGCGGCGTTCACGGTGACGCCGCGCCAGGCCTCCTCGGGCGTCAGGCGGAACAGCGTGCAGGCCATGTTCAGCATGAGCAGCAGGCTCAGGCAGGGCGAGGAGCCGGGGTTGTGGTCGGTGGCGATGGCCAGGGGCACGCGGGCGGCGCGCAGCGCGGCCACGGGCGGCGGCGTGGTGTCGCGCAGGACGTAGTAGGCCCCGGGCAGCAGCACGGCCACCGTGCCGGCGGCGCGCATCGCGGCGATGCCGGCGGCGTCGAGGTGCTCCAGGTGGTCGCAGCTCAGCGCGCCGAATCGCGCGGCCAGCGCGGCGCCGTGCTGGTTGCTCAGCTGCTCGGCGTGCAGCTTCACGGGCAGGCCCAGGGCGCGCGCGGCCGTGAACACGCGCTCGGTCTGCGCGGGCGTGAAGCCGATGGTGTCGCAGAAGGCGTCGACCGCGTCGACCAGGCCCGCGGCCCGCTGGGCCGGCAGCCAGGCGCAGGCGGCGTCGATGTAGTCGTCGGCGCGGCCGGCGTACTCGGGCGGCAGGGCGTGCGCGGCCAGCGAGGTGGTGCGCACGCTGAGCGGCAGCTCGGCGCCGAGGCGCCGGGCCACGCGCAGGCAGCGCGCCTCGGTGGCCTCGTCGAGGCCGTAGCCGGACTTGACCTCGATCGTCGTCACGCCCTCGGCCATCAGCGCGCGGGCGCGCGCCGCGGCGGCTTCGAACAGCGCCGATTCGCTGGCCGCGCGCGTGGCCGCGACGGTGGACCGGATGCCGCCGCCGGCGCGGGCGATCTGTTCGTAGCTCGCGCCCTGCAGGCGCTGCTCGAACTCGGCCGCGCGCTCGCCGGCGTAGACCAGGTGCGTGTGGGCGTCGATCAGGCCCGGCGTGAGCAGGGCGCCATCGAGCGCGATCTCCTCGGCGTCGAGCGCGGGACGCTGGGCGTCGGCGCCCACCCAGGCGATGCGCCCGCCCTCGATGAGCAGCGCGCCGTCGTCGAGCAGGCCCCAGCCGGCCTCGCCCTCGAAGGTGGCCAGGCGGGCGTGGCGCAGCAGCGTGCGCCTCATGCCGCCGCGCGCTCCAGCCACAACCCGAAGGCCTGCCCCGCGTGCGCGGCGTGCAGCACCCAGGCGCCGGCGTCGCTGGGCGTGTCGGCGGCCCACACCAGGGTGCCGGCGGCCAGCGGCCACTCGCTGCCCGCGGCCTCGAGCACCGCGGCCTCGTGCGTGTAGAGGCCGCGCCAGCGCGCGGGCGGCTGCCAGGCGTGGCCGGGCACCAGGCGCTCCAGGTGGGCGCGGCCGGCGTCGGTGCGCGCCATGAGGTTGAGGTCGACGCTGGCGCCGCCCAGCAGCCGGCAGACCGGGGCCTCGGCGCCGTCGAAGGCCACGGGCCCGGACTTCGGGCTGAGGCGCTGCACGCGGTCGGCCCAGGCCAGCTCGACGCCCGCCCCCGCCAGCACGGCGAAGTGCCGCGCGACGCCGGGCCAGGCGCTGAAGGGGCCGTCGGCCACGATCTGCGCCACGCTCACGCGCAGCTGCCAGTCGCTGGCCGTGGGCCAGGCCAGCAGGACCTGGGTCGTGCCGCCGCCGTTGCGCCAGGGCTCGGCGGGCACCTGGGACAGGCGCACGAGGTTCATGGTTCGAACTCCCCCTGCAGGCTGTAGCGCCGCCCCGGGTGCACCAGCCGCGCGAGCGTGATGGGCCCGCTGCGGCTGAAGGTGCGCCGCACGACCACGAGGCAGGGCTCGTCGGCGGGCACGCCGAGCAGGTGCGCCTCCTCGGCCGTGGGGCGCGCGGCCTCCACCGTGACCTGCGCGCGCCACAGCGCCGTGCTCTCGAACAGCACGTGGGTGGGCGTGCGTCGGGTGAAGTCGGCCTGCAGGAAGGCGGGCGCCTCGGCGAGGTTGACGTAGCGGTCCTCGCACTGCAGCGGCACGCCGTTCTCGAGGTGCACGAGCCGCACGTGGGCCACGGCCGTGCCCTCGGCCACGCCCAGCTGCGCGGCCAGCGCGGCGGGCGCGGGCTCGGTGCGCTGCAGCTGCACGCGCGCCTCGTGGTGGTGGCCGCGGGCCACGATCTCGTCGTGCACGTCGGACAGCGTGAGCGTGCTGCTCACGCGGTGCAGCGGCGCCGCGAAGGTGCCCACGCCCTGCGTGCGCTGCACCAGGCCCTCGGCCTGCAGCTCGCGCAGCGCGCGCCCCACCGTCATGCGGCTGACGCCGAAGCGCGCCACGAGCTCGGCCTCGGAGGGCATGAGCGCGCCCGGCGCCCAGCGGCCGGCGGCCAGGCCGTCCTTGAGGTGCTGCTTGACGCGGGCGTAGGGCGCCAGCGCCGGGCTGGGGGCGGTGGGCGCGCTGCGGGGCGAAGCCGGGGAAACCATGAGCGGCATCGTACTTGCCTAGGCTTGTCTAGACAACTACAGTGCGGGCAAACCCTGGAGCCCGCCATGACCGACCTCTCCACCGCCCGCCACCTGGGTGGCGCCGCCGGCCCGCGCCCGGTGCGCGCGCCGCGCGGCGCCACGCTGCATTGCGCCAACTGGCTCATCGAGGCCGCCTACCGCATGCTGCAGAACAACCTCGACCCCGAGGTGGCCGAGAACCCCGACGCGCTGGTGGTCTACGGCGGCATCGGCAAGGCCGCGCGCAACTGGGACTGCTTCGAGCAGCTGCTGGCCACGCTGCGGGCGCTCAAGCCCGACGAGACCCTGCTCGTGCAGAGCGGCAAGCCCGTGGGCGTGTTCCGCACGCACGAGGACGCGCCGCGCGTGCTGCTGGCCAACAGCAACCTGGTGCCCAAGTGGGCGACCTGGGAGCACTTCGCGAAGCTCGACCAGGCCGGCCTGATGATGTACGGCCAGATGACCGCCGGCAGCTGGATCTACATCGGCAGCCAGGGCATCGTGCAGGGCACCTACGAGACCTTCGTCGAGGCCGGCGTGCAGCACTACGGCGGCGATCTCAAGGGCCGCTGGATCCTCACGGCCGGCCTGGGCGGCATGGGTGGCGCGCAGCCGCTGGCGGCCAGCTTCGCGGGGGCCTGCTCGCTGAACATCGAGTGCCAGCAGAGCCGCATCGACTTCCGCCTCAAGAGCCGCTACGTCGACGAGCAGGCGGCCGACCTCGACGACGCCCTCGCGCGCATCGCGCGCCACACGGCGGCGGGCCGCGCGGTCAGCGTGGCGCTGCGGGGCAACGCGGCCGAGCTGCTGCCCGAGCTGGTGAAGCGCGCGCGCGCCGGCGGCCCGCGCCCCGACATCGTGACCGACCAGACCAGCGCCCACGACCTCGTCCACGGCTACCTGCCCGCGGGCTGGAGCGTCGAGCGCTGGAAGGCCGCGGCGGCCGACCCTGCCCAGCACGCCGCGCTGCGCGCCGCGGCCGCGGCCAGCTGCGCCACGCACGTGCAGGCCATGCTCGACTTCCAGGCCATGGGCGTGCCCACCGTGGACTACGGCAACAACATCCGCCAGGTGGCGCTGGACGCCGGCGTGGCGAACGCCTTCGACATCCCCGGCTTCGTGCCGGCCTACGTGCGGCCGCTGTTCTGCCGCGGCAAGGGCCCGTTCCGCTGGGTGGCGCTCAGCGGCGACCCCGAGGACATCCGCAAGACCGACGCGAAGATGAAGGCGCTGTTCCCGCACGACGCCCACCTGCACCGCTGGCTCGACATGGCCGGCGAGCACATCGCCTTCCAGGGCCTGCCGGCGCGCATCTGCTGGATCGGCCTGGGCGAGCGCCACCGCGCGGGCCTGGCCTTCAACGAGATGGTGAGAAGCGGCGAGCTCAAGGCGCCCATCGTCATCGGCCGCGACCACCTGGACAGCGGCAGCGTGGCCAGCCCCAACCGCGAGACCGAGGCCATGAAGGACGGCAGCGACGCCGTGAGCGACTGGCCGCTGCTCAACGCCCTGCTCAACACCGCCGGGGGCGCCACCTGGGTGAGCCTGCACCATGGTGGCGGCGTGGGCATGGGCTACAGCCAGCACAGCGGCGTCGTCATCGTCTGCGACGGCAGCGAGGCCGCGGCGCGGCGCCTCGAGCGCGTGCTCTGGAACGACCCCGCCACGGGCGTGATGCGCCACGCCGACGCCGGCTACGACACCGCCGTGCAGTGCGCGCGCGAACAAGGCCTGAACCTGCCCATGATCCCCGCCCAGGTGAACCGCTGATGCTGCTGCGCCCCGGACAACTCACGCTCGACGAACTCCAGGCCGTTCACGCCGGCCTGCAGCCTCTGCACCTGGACCCGCTGGCCCTGCCGGCCGTGCGCGCCAGCGCCGCGGTGGTGCAGGCCGCGGCGGCCGGCCCGGCGCCGGTGTACGGTGTCAACACCGGCTTCGGCAAGCTGGCCAGCACGCGCATCGGGCCCGAGGACCTGACGCGCCTGCAGTGGAACCTCATCCGCAGCCACAGCGTGGGCGTGGGCGAGCCGCTGCCGCCCGCGGTGCTGCGGCTGATGCTGGCGTTGAAGGCCGCCAGCCTCGGGCGCGGTGCCAGCGGCGTGCGGCCCGCGGTCATCGACGCCCTGCTGGCCGTGCACAACGCCGGCCTCGTGCCCTTCGTGCCCAGCCAGGGCAGCGTGGGCGCCAGCGGCGACCTGGCGCCGCTGTCGCACATGACGCTGGCGCTGATGGGCGAGGGCTTCTTCGTGCGCGCCGACGGCACGCGCGAGCCCGCCGCCGAGGCCCTGGCGCGCTGCGGCATCGCGCCGCTGCAGCTGGCGGCCAAGGAGGGCCTGGCCCTCATCAACGGCACACAGGCCAGCACGGCGCTGGCGCTGCACGCGCTGTTCGCCTTCGAGCCCGTGCTGGAAAGCGCGCTCGTGGTGGGCGCGCTCACGGTGGATGCCGCGCGCGGCAGCGACGGCCCCTTCGACCCGCGCATCCACGCGCTGCGCGGGCAGCCGGGCCAGATCGACGTGGCGCGCTACTACCGCGCCTTGCTCGCCGGCAGCGCCATCCGGGCCTCGCATGCCGAAGGCGACGACCGCGTGCAGGACCCGTACTGCCTGCGCTGCCAGCCCCAGGTGGTGGGCGCCTGCCTGGACCAGCTGCGCCACGCCGCCAAGGTGCTGCTGATCGAGGCCAACGCCGTGACCGACAACCCGCTGGTCTTCGGCGAGGACGGCAGCATGGTCTCGGGCGGCAACTTCCACGCCGAACCCGTGGCGCTGGCGGCCGACGCCATGGCCAACGCCATCGCCGAGGTGGGCGCGATCGCCGAGCGGCGCATCGCCATGCTCATCGACAGCGGCGTCTCGCGGCTGCCGCCGTTCCTGACGCCCAACGCCGGCCTCAACAGCGGCTTCATGATCGCCCACGTCACGGCGGCCAGCCTGGCCAGCGAGAACAAGAGCCTCGCGCACCCGGCCAGCGTCGACAGCCTGCCCACCAGCGCCAACCAGGAGGACCACGTCAGCATGGCCACCTTCGCGGCGCGGCGCCTGCAGCCCATGATCGACAACGTGGCGCACATCCTGGGCATCGAGCTGCTGGCCGCGGCGCAGGGCATCGAGTTCCTGCGGCCGCTGCGCAGCTCGCCGGCGCTCGAGCAGGTGCACGCGCGCCTGCGCGCGGACTGCCCGGCCATGATGGAGGACCGCTACCTCGCGCCCGACATCGAGGCCGCCACGGCGCTGGTGCGCGGCGGCGCGCTGGGCGCCGTGTTCCGCACCCTGCCGGGGCTGCCCGCCCTGTGGGTGCCGGCGTGACCCGGCCCGCGGGCCCGGCGCGCGCGCCGGGCCTGACCCGGCGGCGCGCCACGCTGGCGGGCGCGGCGCTGCTGGGCGGCTGCGCGCTGCCGCCGGCGCACGATGCCGCGCTGGCGCGCGCCGTGGCGGCGCAGGTGCAGCCGCTGGTGGACGCCCGCCTCTTCAGCGGCGCGGTGGTGCTGATGCGCGACGGCCGGCCGCTGGTGGCCCGGGGCTGGGGCCTGGCCAACCACGCGCTGGGCCTGGCGTTCACGCCCGAGACCCCCTGCGACGCGGCCTCGCTGGCCAAGAACTTCACCGCCGCGGGCGTGTGGCTGCTGGTGCACGAGGGCCGGCTGCGCCTGGAGCAGCCCGTGCAGCCCCTGGTGCCCGAGTACCCGCACGCCGGGGTCACCGTGGCCCAGCTGCTGGCGCACAGCAACGGCCTGGCGCCCGACTACGGCAGCTTCGACCGCCACTTCGCCCCCGGCCAGGTGCGCGAGACGCGCGCGCTGCTGCGCCTCGCGGCCCTCGACACCCCGGCGCCGCGCTTCGTGCCGGGCAGCCGCTTCGAGTACTCCGACCTCGCCTACGACGCGCTGGCCCTGGTCATCGAGCAGGCCTCGGGCCAGGGCTACGCCGCGTTCGTGCGGCAACGCTTCTTCGGGCCCCACGGGCTGGCGCAGGCCTTCGCGCGGCCGGCCCGGCTGGCCGACTGGCCCGGCCCGCGCACGCGCGGCTACCGCCACGCCGACGGCCGCTGGCAGGACGACGACCTGTTCGACGGCGAGGCCTTCCTCGGCGGCTCGAACCTGCAGCTCTCGGCGCTGGACGCCGCGCGCTGGGGCGACGCCTGGGCCCGCGGCCGCGTGCTGCCGCCGGCGGCCGACCGCGCCGGGGCCGAGCGGGCCTGGCTCGGGGGCCGCCGCTCGGCCATCGACGCGCTGGGCTGGTTCGCGCCGCCCGAGGGCCGGCCCGCCGAGCCCGCCGCGCGCAGCGGCCACAACACCGGCAACTACAACGGCTTCCGCGCCAGCCTGCACTGGCACCGCGGCCGCCGCGAGGTGGTGGCCTACGTGTCCAACGGCGGGCTGCCGCAGGCCCAGGGCGACGCGCTGCTGTGGCGGCTGGTCGACCTGCTGGCCGGCCGCCCCGTGCCGCCGCCCGCCGCGGGCTGAGGCCCGGGCGCGCCGGCCTCAGGCCCGGGGCGCGGCGCCCTGCGCCGCCAGGAAGCCCGCCACCGCCGCCGCGGGCATGGGCCGCGCCACGAGGTAGCCCTGGATGCAGCCGCAGCCGTGGCGGCGCAGCGCCTCGGCCTGGGCGGGCTCCTCCACGCCCTCGGCCACGGTGCGCAGCTTCAGCGATCGCCCCAGGCCCACGATCATGCCCACGATGGCGTCGGCGTCGCTGCGGCTGAGCATGTCGCGCACGAAGCTGCGGTCGATCTTGAGCGTGTCGAAGGGGTAGCGGCGCAGGTAGGCCAGGGCCGAGTAGCCGGTGCCGAAGTCGTCGAGCGCCAGGCGCAGGCCCAGCGCGTGCAGCGCGTGGATGGCCTCGGCCGTGCCCGCGCCCTCCTGCAGGAAGGCCGACTCGGTGATCTCCAGCTCCAGCCGCTGCGGCGCCAGGCCGGCGGCGGCGGTGGCCTCGCGCACCACCTGCACGAGGTCGCTGGCCATCACCTGCACCGGGCTCACGTTCACGCTCAGGGTCAGCGGCGCCGGCCACCCGGCGGCGTCGGCGCAGGCCTGGCGCAGCACCCAGCGGCCGATCTCGGGCATGAGGCCGCAGTCCTCGCCCACGGGCACGAACTCCGCCGGCGGCACCGCGCCCAGCCGCGGGTGCTGCCAGCGCAGCAGGGCCTCGAAGCCGATGACGCCGCCGCCGTCCAGCGCCACCAGCGGCTGGTAGACCAGGCCCAGCTCGCCACCGGCCAGGGCCTGGCGCAGGGCCTGCTCCAGCTGCTGCCGGCGCTGGGTCGACTCGGCCATCTCGGCCGAGAAGAAGCGCAGCGTGCCGCGGCCGTCGGCCTTGGCGGCGTACAGCGCCTGGTCGGCGTGGCGCAGCAGGGCCTCGGTGTCGGCCGGCGCGTCCTCGGCCATCGCGATGCCGATGCTGCAGCCCACCACCAGCGTCGACGGGCCCACGGTGTAGGGCCGCGACAGCGTCTCGACGATGCGCTGCGCCAGCGCCTGCACCTCGCGGCGGTCGGCCACCTGGCGCAGCAGCACCGCGAACTCGTCGCCGCCCATGCGCGCCACGGTGTCGCCGCGGCGCACGGTGGCCGCGAGGCGGCCCGCCACCTCGCGCAGCAGCTGGTCGCCCACGGCGTGGCCCAGGGTGTCGTTGACGTTCTTGAAGTGGTCGAGGTCCAGGCCCAGCAGCGCGGTGCGCGGGGGCCAGCTGCCGCGGCCCTGCAGCAGCTCGGCCAGCTCGTGGCGGAACTGGTGGCGGTTGCGCAGCCCGGTCAGCGTGTCGTTGTGGGCCAGCCAGCGCAGCTGGCGGTGCGCGTTGTGGGCCGCGCTGACGTCGGTGATGACGCCGCGCCAGCCGTTGCCGTGCCGCGTGTCGTCGCTCAGCGGCTTGGCGCTGAGCTGCCACCAGCCCGGCTGGCCGCCGCTGTGCACGGCCAGCAGCTGGTCGCGGAAGGGCAGGCCCTCGAGCAGGCGCATGCGCAGGTCGGCCAGCAGGCTCAGGTCCTCGTCGGTGGCCGGCGCGCGGCGCGTGATCGCGGCCAGGAAGTCCTGCCCCTGCAGCGCCGCCGCGGGCTGGCCCAGCAGCGCGGCCAGGCGGTCCGAGGGCGCGCGCAGCCGGCCCTGGGCGTCGGTCTCCCAGAGCACGTCGGCGGCGTTCTCGGCGAAGTCGCGCAGCAGCAGGCCGACGATCTCGCCCTGGCGGCCGGCGTCCGCCTCGGCCACCAGGCGTGCGCCGAACAGCCGCGCCGTGGACCACACCGTGCCCATCATCACGACCATGTAGCTGAGCAGCAGCACCGTGATCAGCGGCGCCAGCTGCAGGCCCGACAGCGCGAGCGCCAGCGCGGCGCCGCTGCCCAGCACGGCCACGTAGCCCAGGCCGGCCAGCGGCACGGTGGCCAGCAGGAAGGCGCCGCCGCACATCATGCCGGCCGTCACCACCGAGGCCAGCAGCTGGTGCTCGGGCTGGCCGCCGGGCAGCACCAGCAGCGGCAGGGCGGCCCAGGCGGCCGCGAGCAGCGCGCTGTGGGCCGCCAGGCGGTGCAGGGCGTGGCGCGAGGCCGTGGCGCGGCGGGGCCGCAGCGCCCGGCGCCAGTCCACGAACAGGCCCTGGGCCGCCATCAGCACGACCACGGCGGCCCAGGCGAGCAGGTCCTGGCGGGCCAGCCGCGGGTTCAGCGCCAGCATCACCGCCAGCGCGTTGACGATGTTGGCCGCCATCGCCAGCCGCGTGAGCCGCTGCACGGCCTGCAGCTGGCGGGCCCGGAAGCGCGCGGCCAGGGCCTCGTCCACCCGGTACGGTTCCAGCCAGGCCAGCAGCCCCTGGGGCGTGCGGCCCGCCGCCGCGGCGGCGTCGGGCAGGGCGGCGGGGTCGGGGCGGGGCATGGGCGGCGTGGGGTGTTCTGGGCGCCTCGGACGCCCGGCCGCATCGCGTGCGACACGGTGGCTTCGGCCGTTTGCGGCCAGACTTGAGGGCCGCGCCGACCCGCACGCCCCGCCACGGGCCCGCGGCGGGGAACGGCGCCGCGCGTCAGGCCGCGCCGAACAGCCGGCGCAGCAGCGCGGGCAGCTCCTCGAGCGTGTGCTCCTTGCGCAGCAGCGCGCGCACGCCGGCGGCCAGGGCCTCGGCCTGCGTGGTGTCGTCGATGAAGCCCGAGCTCAGCACCACGGGCAGCCCCGGCTGCTGGCGCGCGAGCTCGCGCGCCAGCGCCAGGCCCGACTCGCCCGGCATGTGGTTGTCGGTGACGACGCCGTCGACCGCCTCGCGCTGCAGCAGCTCGCGCGCGCGCGCCACGCTGTCGGCGGCCAGCACCTGCCAGCCCTCGCGCTGCAGCAGGTTGACCATGAGCTCGCGCATGGCGTCGTCGTCGTCCACGCACAGCAGCCGCCGCCCGCGGCCGGGCGCGGCCACGGGTGGCGCGCCGGCCGCCACGGGCGCTGGCCGCTTGGGCGTGGTCGGCAGCAGCACATGGAAGCAGCTGCCCTGGCCGGGCGCGCTGTCGACCTCGATCAGGCCGCCGTGCGCGGCGACGATGCCCTGCGCCACCGCCAGGCCCAGGCCCGTGCCCTGGCCCACGTCCTTGGTGGTGAAGAAGGGCTCGAAAATGCGCTGCAGCGTCGCCGCGTCCATGCCGGTGCCGTCGTCGCGCACCCAGAGGTGGGCGTGCTCGCGGCCCTCGCGCCGGCGAGGCGCCAGGCCGACCTCGATGTGGCCGGCACCGCCCTGCAGCGCGTGCCAGGCGTTGGTGCACAGGTTCATGAGCACCTGGTGCAGGCGCGTGGCGTCGGCCTCGACCCAGAGCGCATCGGCGCCGTCGGCGCGCAGCGTGAGCGCCACGCCCGCGGGCAGCAGCACCCGCAGCATCGCCACGCCGTCGGCCACCAGCGGCGCCAGCGCCAGCGGCTGGCGCTGCTGGCCCTCGCGCCGGCTGAAGGCCAGGATCTGCTGCACCAGGCTGCGGGCGCGCTCGGCCGAGCGCACGATCTGCTCCAGGTGCGGCAGGGCGGGCGCGTCGCCCGGCGCCAGCAGGCCGCGCGCGAGCTCGGCGTTGCCCAGGATGGCCGGGATGATGTTGTTGAAGTCGTGCGCGATGCCGCTGGCCAGGGTGCCGATGGCCTCCATCTTCTGCGACTCGCGCAGCATCTCCTCGCTGCGGCGCAGCGCGGCCTGGGCCTCGAGCTGGGCCGTGATGTCGCGCGCCACGGCCACCACCAGCGGGCCGCTGGGGCTGTGGTGCACGCGGCGGTTGATCTCGACCACGAAGCTGCTGCCGTCGCGCCGGCGGTGGCGGGCCTGCTGGTTGGCGCCGCTGTCGTCGCCGGCCAGGAGGCGGTCGTACAGGGCGCGCACCTCGTCCGGGCTGCGGTCGGTGAGCACCTCGGTGACGCTGCGGCCCACGAGCTCGTCGTGCCGCCAGCCCAGGGCGCGGCAGGCGCCGTCGTTCACGTCGAGCAGCTTCAGCGTGTGCGCGTCGATGAGGAAGATGCCGTCGGCCGAGAGGTCCAGCGCGGCGCGGAAGCGCGGCGCCGCGCGCTCGGAGCGGGCGCGCTCGCTGATGTCGGTGTAGCTGATCACGAAGCCGCCGCCGGGCAGCGGCGAGCTGCGCACGTCGAGCACGCGGCCGTCGGGGCGCTCGCCCACGAAGCGGTCGACGCGGTCGGGCTGCAGCCGGGCGCAGCGCGCAGCGGCGAGTTCGGCGGGGTCGCCCGGGCCGTACTCGCCGCGCTCGGCGTTGAAGCGCGCCTGCTCGGCGAACGGCGTGCCCGGCGCGCACAGCGCCGGCGGGTAGTCGAGCAGCTCGGGCACGCGCTGGTTGGCGCGCAGCACGCGCGCGTCGGTGTCCAGGATGAGCACGCCCTGGTCGATGTGCTGCAGCGTGCCCTCGAGCAGGGCGAGGTCGCGCTGCCGCGCCGCCTGCGTGCGCGCCTGCACGATGGCGATCGTGGCCAGCTGGGTGGCCAGCTCGATGAGCGCGTGGTCGCGCGGCTCGGGCCGCGAGGGCTCGCGGCGGTAGATGGCGAAGGTGCCGAGCACGGTGCCGGCCGCGTCGGTGATGGGCGTGGACCAGCAGGCGCGCAGGCCGTGCGGCAGGGCCAGAGGGTGGTGGTCGGCCCAGAGGGGATCGTGGGCGATGTCCTCCACCACCACGGGCTCGCGCCGCCAGGCGGCGGTGCCGCAGGAGCCCGCGGCCGGCCCGATGGCCGCGCCGTCGATGGCCTGGGTGTAGCTCGCGGGCAGGCTGGGCGCGGCGCCGTGGCGCAGGTGCAGGCCGTCGGCGTCGAGCAGCAGCACCGAGGCCTGCCGCCCGGGCGCGAGTTCCTCGATCAGCTGCATCAGCGCCGTCAGCGACTCGGCCAGCGGCGCGCCGGCGGCGATGAGCCGCGTCACGCGCGCCTGGGCCTGGGCCATCGCGATCCAGCGGTCGGGGGCGTTGTCCATGGGCGCGCGGCGGGGTGGGGCGGGCGTTCCCGGCAGCATAGGCCAAGCGCCGCACCCGTGGGCGGGGAATGACGCGGCCGTGGCCGCGTCGTGGGGGCCGCGCCGGGCCCCCGCGGCCGCGGGCGTCGAATTGGCGACAATCCCGGGTTCACCCGGAGCCCCTCGCCGTGACCACCATCCTGCAAACGCTTCCCGCCGGCCAGCGCGTCGGCATCGCCTTCTCGGGCGGCCTGGACACGTCCGCCGCCGTGCACTGGATGCGCGCCAAGGGCGCCGTGCCGTGTGCGTACACCGCCAACCTGGGCCAGCCCGACGAGAGCGACTACGAGGAGATCCCGCGCAAGGCCTTGGCCTACGGCGCCGAGATCGCCCGCCTCATCGACTGCCGTTCGCAGCTCGTGGCCGAGGGCATCGCCGCCATCCAGTGCAGCGCCTTCCACATCAGCACCGGCGGCGCCACCTACTTCAACACCACGCCGCTGGGCCGCGCCGTCACGGGCACGGCGCTGGTGGTGGCCATGCGCGAGGACGACGTCCACATCTGGGGCGACGGCAGCACCTACAAGGGCAACGACATCGAGCGCTTCTACCGCTACGGGCTGCTGGCCAACCCGCAGCTGCGCATCTACAAGCCCTGGCTGGACCAGCGCTTCATCGACGAGCTCGGTGGCCGCAAGGAGATGAGCGAGTACCTCATCGCCAACGGCTTCGATTACAAGATGAGCGTCGAGAAGGCCTACAGCACCGACAGCAACATGCTGGGCGCCACGCACGAGGCCAAGGACCTGGAGTTCCTGAACTCCGGCATCCGCATCGTCAAGCCCATCATGGGCGTGGCCTTCTGGAAGCCCGAGGTCGAGGTCAAGGCCGAGGAGGTGTCGGTGCGCTTCGAGGAGGGCGTGCCCGTGGCGCTGAACGGCCGCACGTTCGCGAGCGCCGTGGAGCTGATGGAGGAGGCCAACCGCATCGGCGGCCGCCACGGCCTGGGCATGTGCGACCAGATCGAGAACCGCATCATCGAGGCCAAGAGCCGCGGCATCTACGAGGCGCCCGGCATGGCGCTGTTGCACATCGCCTACGAGCGGCTCGTCACGGGCATCCACAACGAGGACACGATCGAGCAGTACCGCATGAACGGCCGCAAGCTCGGCCGCCTGCTCTACCAGGGCCGCTGGTTCGACCCGCAGTGCCTGATGCTGCGCGAGACCGCCCAGCGCTGGGTGGCGCGCGCCGTGACGGGCGAGGTCTGGCTGGAGCTGCGCCGCGGCAACGACTACAGCATCCTCGACACGCAGAGCCCCAACCTCACGTACGCGCCCGAGCGCCTGAGCATGGAGAAGGTGGAGAACGCCGCCTTCACGCCGGCGGACCGCATCGGCCAGCTGACCATGCGCAACCTCGACATCGCCGACACGCGCGGCAAGCTGGGCATCTACACCGCCACGGGCCTGCTGGGGCACGGGGGAGACGACACGGTGGCGCTGATCACGGGGCCCGACAAGGGCTGAGCGCGGCCTCCGGCTGCCAGGAGCCGGCCGCCGACTCCCTACACCACCGGATACGTGCCCGGGACCAGGATGTCCCGGCCCACGTTCTGCAGCTGCGTGTGGCCGCAGAAGGCCATGGTCACGTCGAGCTCCTTGTGGAGGATCTGCAGCGCCTTCGTGACGCCGGCCTCGCCCATCGCGCCCAGGCCGTAGACCATGGCGCGGCCGATCATCGTGCCGCGCGCGCCCAGGGCCCAGGCCTTGAGCACGTCCTGGCCGCTGCGGATGCCGCCGTCCATCCAGACCTCGGTCTGGTGGCCCACCGCCGCCACGATGGCGGGCAGGGCGTCGATGCTGCTCGGCGCGCCGTCGAGCTGGCGGCCGCCGTGGTTGCTCACCACGATGGCGTCCGCCCCGTGCTGCACCGCGAGCTTCGCGTCCTCGACGTCCATGATGCCCTTGAGGATGAGCTTGCCGCCCCACTGGCGCTTCACCCAGTCGACGTCGGCCCAGCTCAGGCGCGGGTCGAACTGCTCGTTGGTCCAGGCCGCCAGCGAGGCCATGTCGCTCACGCCCTTGACGTGCCCCACGAGGTTGCGGAAGGTGTGGCGCCGCGTGCCGGCCATGCCCAGCAGCCAGCGCGGCTTGCTCAGCATGTCCAGCGCGTTGCCGAAGCTCGGGATCACGCTCGCGCGCAGCTTGTTCTTCAGGTCCTTGTGGCGCTGGCCGATGACCTGCAGGTCCAGCGTCAGCACCAGGGCGCTGCATTTGGCGTCCTTGCAGCGCTGGATCATGCGCGCCATGGCCTCGCGGTCGCGCATCATGTAGAGCTGGAACCAGAACGGCGCCGTCGTGTTCTCGGCGATGTCCTCGATGGAGCAGATGCTCATGGTGGACAGCGTGAACGGGATGCCGAAGGCCTGGGCCGCGCGCGCGGCGTGGATCTCGCCGTCGGCGTGCTGCATGCCCGTCAGGCCCACGGGCGCGATGGCCACGGGCATCTTCGCCGCCTGGCCCACCATGGTGACGGCGGTGCTGCGGTTCTCCATGTTCACGGCCACGCGCTGGCGCAGCTTGATGCGCTGGAAGTCGTCGCTGTTGGCGCGGTAGGTGGTCTCGGTCCAGCTGCCGCTGTCGGCGTAGTCGTAGAACATCTTCGGCACTCGCTTCTTGGCCAGCACGCGAAGGTCCTCGATGGTGGTGATCACGGTCATGGGTGTTGTCTCCTGCTGGGCCGCGATGCTAGCCATCACCGCGCCGCGCGCCCGGAAACGGATTCAGGCGACGCCGGAAAGCAGCGCCTGCGCCTCGCGCGCGGCCTCGTCGCAGGCGCCGCGCAGCCAGCCCGCGAAGCCCGCGGCCGGGCCGTCGGCGGCGTGCGGCAGCAGGTAGTACTGGTGCGCGGGCTCGGCG
>ERZ1066136.809-NODE-809-length-19421-cov-12.290922_pt1 | contig 19421 bp, 18 predicted proteins | sample MGYA00382783_ERZ1066136 | MGnify/ENA primary metagenome ERZ1066136 (study PRJEB33369, sample SAMEA5778366) | biofilm metagenome | biome: Industrial cooling water; feature: Water cooling tower basin; material: Biofilm | place: United Arab Emirates | collected... | reverse complement strand
GCTGCAGGCCCGCGGCCTGGTGCTGGCGCGGCCGCAGCGCGGCTTCTTCGTGCGCGAGCCCGCCGCGGCCGAACCCGCGCGCCGCGGCCCCGCCGCGGCCGAGCGCTCGGCGGCCCTGCCGCCGCCGGTGGACGCCACGGCGCTCATCCGCAGCATGTTCCAGGCGCAGCAGGGCCGGCCCGCGCCCGGCATGGGCACGCTGCCCGTGGCCTGGCTGGACGCGCCGCTGCTGCAGCGCGCGCTGCGCCGCGTGTGCCGCCGCCCGGACGGCTGGCTGGGCTACGGCCACCCGGCGGGTGACGAGGGCCTGCGCCAGGCGCTCGCGCGCCGCATGGCCGACCTGGGCGTGCCGGCCTCGCCCGCGCAGATCGTCACGCCCGTGGGCGCCACGCACGCGCTGGACCTCGTCTCGCGCGCGCTGCTGCGGCCGGGCGACGCGGTGATGGTCGACGAGCCCGGCTGGGCCGTGGAGTTCGCGCGCCTGGCGCGCGCCGGCATGCGCCTGCTGCCCGTGCCGCGCGGCGCCGACGGCGGGCCCGACCTCGTGGCCATGGAGCAGCTGCTCAAGGCGCACCGGCCGCGCCTGTACGTCACCGTCTCGGTGCTGCACAACCCCACGGGCCACAGCCTCACGCCCGCCCAGGCCCACCAGGTGCTGCGGCTGGCCGAGGCGCACGACCTCGTCATCGTCGAGGACGACACCTACGCCTGGCTGGCCAGCCCGCACGCCACGCGGCTGGCGCAGCTCGATGGCCTCAAGCGCACCATCGCCGTGAGCGGCTTTTCCAAGGTGCTGGCGCCGCAGTGGCGCATCGGCTTCGCCGCCCTGCCGCAGGCCCTGGTGGACCGCGTGATCGACACCAAGCTGCTCACCACGCTCACCAGCCCCGGCCCGCTGGAGGCCGCCGTGGCCGACTGCCTGGACCAGGGCCTGCTGCGCCGCCACGCCGAGCGCCTGGTGGAGCGGCTCGATGCCGCGCGCACGAGAACCGTTCGCCAGGCCGAGGCCGCGGGCTGCCGCTTCGTGGCGCCGCCAGCGGGCCTGTTCGGCTGGCTCGACGTGGGCTGCGACACCGAGGCCCTGGCACAGCCGCTGCTCGACGAAGGCTGGCTCACCGCCCCCGGCAGCCTGTTCCACGCCACGCCGCGGCCCACGACGCTGATGCGCGTGAACTTCGCCAGCGCCGACGAGCCGCGGTTCTGGCAGCGGCTGGTGGCGCTGCGGCGCACGCTGCCGGCGGCCGCGGCGCACACATCCGGTCACCGCTGAAACAGCGCGCGGGCCGCGGGCTGCGGTCCAATCCCCGGGTGTTTGCCGCCACCCGCCCCCAGGCGCCGTCTGTACCGCGCCCCATGCCCGACCGCCGTGCCATCCCCACCCTGCTGGCCCGCTCCAGCGACTTCCGCCGCCAGCAGCGGCTGCAGCCGCTGGGCAAGGACACGCTGGCCGGCTCCACGCGCCTGTCGTCGCTCGACCCGCTGCTGCTGAAGGACCTGCAGCGCTTCGAGGCCACCGCCCGCGCGGGCGACGGCCTGGAGCTGCTGGAGGTGCTGGCCGCCGCCGTGCGCCACAACCGCGCGCTGCGCCTGATGGTGGAACACGGCGAGCACCTGCTGCCGCTGACCGTGCGCCCCCGCGAACGCGTGGTGCGCGCGCCGCTGGCCGCCGCCGCCTTCGACACGCTCGACTGGCCGGCGCTGCGCGTGCTGCAGGTCGAGCCCGCGGGCCCGCCCTTCAGCACCGACGACCAGCCCACCACGCCGCTGGGCCCGGTGCTCTGGGCGCTGGCCCTGCGCGGCGCGCGCGCCGAGCTGCTGCCCGAGATCACCGGCCCCGCGGCCTACCGCATCGCGCCCACCACCGACCTCGCGGCGCTGGCGCTGGGCGACACCCTGGGCCCGGCCGTGCAGCGCCTGCAGCGCGAGGCCGCGTCGCTCGACGACATCGCGCGCTGGCCCGGGCTCAACCGCGAGCGCGCGACGCGGCTGCTCAACGGCGTGTACCTGCAGGCCGGGCTGATCGTCTCGCGCGCCCACCCGGCGGCCAGCTGACACCCCCGTGGCGCGGCCCGCCGCGGCCGCCCTGCTAACCTAAGGGGTTTCCCGCCCCGGCGCACCGCGCCCCGCCCCATGACCTACTGCGTCGGCATCCGGCTCAACGCCGGCCTCGTGTTCCTGTCCGACTCGCGCACCAACGCGGGCCTCGATGCGATCAGCACCTTCCGCAAGATGATGATCTACGAGCAGCCGGGCGAGCGCTTCATGGTCATGCTCTCGGCGGGCAACCTGAGCATCAGCCAGAGCATCCGCGAGGTGCTGCAGGTCGAGAAGATCCCCGGTGGCGAGGGCGAGGAGCCCATCACCATCTGGAACGCGAAGAGCATGTTCGACGCCACGCGCGTGCTGGGCAGCGCCGTGCGCCGCGTCTACCAGCAGGACGGCCCCTCGCTCAAGGCCGCGGGCGTGGACTTCAACGCCAGCATGATCTTCGGCGGCCAGATCAAGGGCGAGGCCATGCGCCTCTTCCTCGTCTACAGCGCGGGCAACTTCATCGAGGCCACGCGCGAGACCTGCTTCTTCCAGGTGGGCGAGAGCAAGTACGGCAAGCCCATCCTCGACCGCGTGCTCACGCCCACCACGCAGCTGGACGAGGCCGCCAAGTGCGCGCTGGTGAGCATGGACAGCACGCTCAAGAGCAACCTCAGCGTGGGCCTGCCGCTGGACCTGCTGGTCTACCGCGAGGGCAGCTTCAAGAGCGACGAGCACGTGTGCATCGACGAGCACAACCCGTACTTCCGCATGATCCGCGACACCTGGGGCCAGCGCCTGCGCGAGGTGTTCGAGGGCATCGACGACCCGCGCTGGGACGGCGGCGACGCCGCGCACCCGCTGATGACGGGCAGCAGCCGCTTCGAGCCCATGCGCAAGATCACCAACGCCGGGGAGCGGATCGTCTGAGATGACGCGCGCCCCGAGTTCCCTGCCCGCCACCCGCACGATCGTCTTCAGCCACGCCAACGGCTTTCCGGCGGGTACCTACCGCGTGCTGTTCGAGGCCTGGCAGGCCGCCGGCTGGCGCGTGCTGGCGCTGCCCAAGTTCGGCCACGACGAGCGCTTCCCGATCACGAGCAGCTGGCCGCGGGTGCGCGACGAGCTGCTGGCCTTCGTTGACGAGCAGGCGCCGCGCCAGCGCGTGTGCCTGGTGGGCCATTCGCTGGGCGGCTACCTGAGCCTGCTGGCCGCGGCGCGGCGGCCGGGCCTGGCCAGCGCCATCGTGCTGCTCGACTCCCCCGTGCTCGGCGGCTGGAAGGCGCACAGCGTGCACGTGCTCAAGCTCACGGGCGCCATCAAGCGCGTGAGCCCGGGGCGCGTGTCGCAGCGGCGGCGCGAGCGCTGGCCCTCGGCCGATGCCGCGCTGGCGCACTTCCAGGGCAAGCGCGCCTTTGCCGTGTGGGACCCGCGCGTGCTGGCCGACTACGTGGCCGCCGGCACGGAGCCCGACCCGGAAGACGCTGCGGGCGGCGTGCGCCTGGCCTTCCGGCGCGAGGTGGAGACGCGCTTCTACAACACGCTGCCGCACAACCTGGCGGCCACGCTGGCACGCCACCCGCCGGGCTGCCCCATCGCCTACGTGGCCGGCACGCGCTCCGAAGAGGGCCGCACCGTGGGCCTGGCGACCACGCGCGCACTCACGCACGGCCGCATCCGGTGGCTGGAGGGCTCGCACCTCGTGCCCATGGAGCAGCCCGAGCTCACCGCGGCCACGGTGCTGGAGCTGCTGGGCGAGATGCTGCCGGCCCAGCCCGCCTGAATCAGTCTTCGAAGCGCCCCAGCCGCACGGCCGTGCCGCCGGGCTTGAGGTTGTGCGTGCCGGGCATCACCAGCACGCAGTCGTCGTAGGGCGTGAGCCAGACGTGCTCGCCGTCCTGCGCCAGCGGCGTGCCGGCCTTGGGGATGACACCCAGGCCCTCCGTGGGCAGCAGGAAGCGGAAGCCGCTGCTGCGGGCCACCACGGGCTCGGTCACGCGCACCAGGCGCTGGCGCGCCGGGCGCGGCAGCCGCGTGTGGGCGGCCACCCAGGCCTCGTCGGCCAGGCCCTCCAGGCCCAGGAAACGCACCAGCGCGTCGATGGCCACGTCGGCGGCGGCGCGCTCCCAGTGCTGGCCGCACTCGATGAGCACGGCGTGGCGCGGCGAGGCCGGGTCGCCGAAGGCCCCGCGCTCCACCATGCGCAGGCCGGCCGGGTGGCCGGTGTCGATGAGCAGCACCTCGGGCACGCCCAGGCGGCGCGAGTAGGCGGCGTTCTTGTCCTGCGTGCCGCAGACCATCAGCGGCACGCAGGGCTCGCCCATGGAGTGGATGTCGAGCAACTGGTCGGCGTCGTCCACGAAGGGCCGCAGGGCGCGGGCGCGCCGCAGCTCGCGGCTGTCGCGCGGGCCGTCCAGCACCTCGTCGGCCCAGACGCGGTTGAGGTCCTCGTCGACGCAGCGCGAGGGGTAGGGGTCGGCCGGGTCGAAGCGCGCGTAGGCGTCCACGTTGGCAAAGGCCAGCGTCAGCGTGCCGCGGCGCGGGCGCCAGCCGGCCTGCACCTGCTGCAGCAGCCAGTCCAGCGCGATGGCGCCGCAGATCTCGTTGCCGTGGGTCAGCGCCTGCACGTGCAGCGTGGGACCGTCGGCCTCGGCGCGCAGGCGGTGCACGTAATCGACGCCGGTGTTGCCGGCGCGCCAGCGGGTGATGTCGGGTGCCCGCAGTTCAACCGGGGGCTTGGGGCGGGGGGCGGCGGGGTCGGGGGCGTTCATGCGGCGGGCTCATCAGCTCACGTGGCCGCCGCATCAAGGCACGCGGCTTGCTCACGGCTGCCGCCTAGTATCGCCGCCGTGGCGCTACGGGCCGACACCGATGGCCGGTGCGGGCGCAACGCATAGCATTCGCGCCACTTTGCACCAGCCCGGTGCCTGCCCGCGTGCCGCGGCTGGGCGCCGCCCCTTTGTTGCCAGGAGAGCATCCCCATGCAAGAACGCGAGATCCGTGAGTTGATCGAAGAGGTGCGCGAAGGCACCCTGCCCCGCCGCAGCTTCATCCAGCGCATGGTCGCCGTGGGCCTGACGGCGCCGATGGCCTCGATGATGCTCATGCACGCCGGCATCGCCCAGGCGCAGACGGCCATCCCCTACAAGCCCACGCGCCGCGGCGGTGGCGGCACGCTCAAGCTGCTGTGGTGGCAGGGCCCGGTGCTGCTGAACCCGCAGTTCGCCACCGGCACCAAGGAGCAGGAAGGCTCGCGCATCTTCTACGAGCCGCTGGCCGCCTGGGACGCCGACGGCAACCTCGTGCCCGTGCTGGCCGCCGAGATCCCCAGCCGCGAGAACGGCGGCCTCACGGCCGACGGCCGCAGCGTCACCTGGAAGCTCAAGCGCGGCGTCACCTGGCACGACGGCCAGCCCTTCACGGCCGACGACGTGGTCTTCAACTGGGAATACCACCGCGACCCCGCCACCAGCTCCAGCTGGATCAGCACCTACCGCGACATCACGGTGGCCAAGGTCGATTCGCACACCGTGCGCATCACCTTCCCCAAGCCCACGCCCTTCTGGGCCGAGCCCTTCGTGGGCACGGTGGGCATGATCATCCCGCGCCATGTGTTCAAGGACTTCATGGGCACCAAGAGCCGCGAGGCCCCGGCCAACACGCGGCCGGTGGGCACCGGCCCGTACAAGATCGTCGACTTCAAGCCGGGTGACCTGGTGCTGGCCGAGGCCAACATGAACTACCACATCCCGAACCGGCCGCACTTCGACCGGCTCGAGATGAAGGGCGGCGGCGACGCCACCAGCGCCGCGCGCGCGGTGCTGCAGACCGGCGAGTACGACTTCGCCTGGAACCTGCAGGTGGCCGACGAGATCCTCAAGGGCCTGGAGCGCGGCGGCCGTGGCCGCGTGACCATCGTGCCCGGCGGCAACATCGAGTTCATCATGCTCAACGTCACGGACCCCTGGAACGAGGTCCAGGGCGAGCGTGCCCACGCGAGCAGCCGCCACCCCGCGTTCAGCGACAAGGCCGTGCGCGACGCCATGGCCCTGCTGGTGGACCGCAAGGGCGTGATGGACTTCATCTACGGCCGCACCGGCGTGGCCACGGCGAACTTCCTCAACAACCCGCAGCGCTTCCGCAGCAACAACCTGACGTTCGAGTTCAACGTCGCCAAGGCGAACCAGATCCTCGATGCCGCCGGCTGGGTGCGCGGCTCCGACGGCATCCGCGCCAAGGGCGGCACCAAGCTCAAGTTCGTGTTCCAGACCTCGGTGAACAAGCCGCGCCAGGACACGCAGGCCATCATCAAGAGCGCCTGCTCGCAGGCCGGCATCGACCTCGAGCTCAAGAGCGTGACGGCGGCGGTGTTCTTCGGCGGCGACCAGGCCAACCCGGACACCTACACCAAGTTCTGGGCCGACATGCAGATGTACACCACCACCATGACGCAGCCCGACCCGCAGCTGTTCATGGAGCAGTACTGCTCGTGGGAGATGGCCCAGAAGGAGAACAAGTGGGCCAAGCGCAACATCCTGCGCTGGCAGAACGCCGACTACGACAACGCCCACCGAGCCGCGCAGAGCGAGCTCGACCCGGTCAAGCGCGCGGCCCTGTTCATCCGCATGAACGACCTCGTCGGCGCCAGCAACCACATCATCCCGGTGGTGTTCCGGCCGCGCGTGTCGGCGGCGGGCCTCAAGCTCGCGGCGCCGCTGTCGGGCTGGGACAACGACATGTGGGCCCTGCCGCACTGGTTCAAGGAGGCGTGATCGCCCCATAGCCCCCGGCGCGCGGCCCGCCCCTTGCGGGCCGCGCCCCTGTTCACCTTCTTCCGGGTTCTCTCCCCTTGGGTTCCTACATCCTCCGCCGCCTGCTGATCGCGGTGCCGAGCCTGCTGGGCATCAGCATCGTGCTGTTCACGGTGCTGGCCCTCGCGCCCGGCGACCCCTTCGAGGAGCTGGCCACCAACCCCAACGTCCCGCCCGAGGTGCGCATGCAGCTGCGCGCCAGCCTGGGCCTGGACGACCCCGTCTGGCAGCGCTACTGGCACTGGCTCACGAGCATGCTGCAGGGCGACTGGGGCTTCTCGTTCATCAGCCGGCTCGACGTCGACACGCTGATCTGGCAGCGCCTGCCCGTCACGATCGCCGTCATCGGCCTGAGCCAGGTGGTGGCGCTGGCCATCGCGCTGCCCGTGGGCATCCTGGCCGCCGTCAAGCCCTACAGCTGGTTCGACCGCATCGCCAGCACGCTCAGCTTCATCGGCTTCTCGCTGCCCACGTTCTTCACGGGCCTGCTGTTCATCCTGTTCTTCAGCATCTACCTCGACTGGTTCCCGTTCGTCTTTCAGAGCGAGATCACGGCCACGGGCTGGGACTGGTGGGTGGCGCAGTTCAAGCAGAGCATCATGCCGATCATGGTGCTGGGCCTGTTCCAGGCCGCGAGCTGGATGCGCTACGTGCGTTCCAGCGTGCTCGACGTGGTGCGGCTCGACTACGTGACCACCGCGCGCAGCAAGGGCCTCAAGGAACGCGTGGTCATCATGAAGCACGTGGTGCGCAACGCGCTGATCCCGGTGGTCACGCTGGTGGCGCTGCAGATGCCGGGCATCTTCGGCGGCGCCATCGTCACCGAGCAGATCTTCCGCATCCCGGGTGTCGGCAGCCTGCTCATCGACAGCATCCTGCGCAACGACACGCCGGTGATCATGGCAGTGACCTTCGTCTTCGCCATCCTCGTCGTGGCCTTCAACCTCATCGCCGACATCCTCTATGGCTGGCTCGACCCCCGCATCTCCTACCGCTGAGCCAGCGGCGGCCAGGCCGGTGAGCACCTCGCCCTGGGCCGAGGCCTGGCGGCGCTTCAAGCGCCACCGCCTCGCCTACGCCAGCCTGTGGCTGCTGGCGCTGCTCTCGCTGGCCGTGCTGCTGGGCCCCCTGGTCTACAAGGTGGGCATCAACGACATCGACTTCACCGCGCGCCTGAAGGGGCCGAGCCCGGCGCACCCGCTGGGCACCGACGACCTCGGCCGCGACCTGCTGGCGCGCATGCTCTACGGCGGCCGCATCTCGCTGGCCGTGGGCCTGGCGGCCATGCTCACCGGCATCCTCATCGGCGTGGTGGTGGGCGCCATCGCCGGCATCTCGCGCGGCTGGGTCGACGCCTTCCTGATGTGGCTGACGGACCTGTTCCTCAGCCTGCCCCAGCTGCCGCTGCTGCTGCTGCTGATCTTCTTCTTCCGCGACCCGCTGAAGGCCGTGTTCGGGCCCGAGGTCGGCATCTTCCTGCTCATCGTGCTCGTCATCGGCGGCCTCTCCTGGATGCCGGTGGCGCGGCTGGTGCGCGCGCAGTTCTTCAGCCTGCGCGAGAAGGAGTTCGTCGAGGCCGCGCGGGCTTTGGGCGCCAGCACGCAGCGCCAGGTCGTGCGGCACATCCTGCCCAACGCGCTGGGGCCGGTGATCGTGGCGGCCACCATCAACATCGCCGCGGCCATCATCGCCGAGAGCACGCTGAGCTTCCTGGGCCTGGGCTTCCCGCCCGACATCCCCACCTGGGGCCGCATCCTCAACGACAGCCGCGACTACCTGGACATCGCCGTGCACTGGGCCATGTTCCCGGGCCTGGCCATCTTCATCGCCGTGCTGACCATCAACTTCATCGGCGACGGCCTGCGCGACGCGCTGGACCCGCGCCGCGTCCTCTGATCACATGGCGCTCCTCGAGATCCAGGGTCTGAAGACCCACTTCAAGACCGACGACGGCTGGCTGCACGCCGTCGACGGCGTCGACATCGCCATCGAGAAGGGCGAGACGGTCTGCGTGGTCGGCGAGTCCGGCTGCGGCAAGAGCGTCACGGCCAAGACGGTGATGAAGCTCATCGACATGCCGCCGGGCAGGATCGTCGCCGGCCGCGTGCTCTGGAAGGGCCGCGACCTCGTGCCCCTGGGCCCGGAGGAGATGCAGAAGATCCGGGCCAAGGAGATCGCCATCGTCTTCCAGGAGCCGATGACGAGCCTGAACCCGGTGTTCACCGTGGGCGAGCAGATCGCCGAGAGCGTGCGCCTGCACGAGGGCCTGTCCAAGAAGGCGGCGCTCGAGCGCGCGGTGGAGATGCTCAAGCTGGTGAACATCCCCACGCCGGCCAAGCGCGTGAACGACTACCCGCACCAGTTCTCGGGCGGCATGCGCCAGCGCGTGATGATCGCCATCGCGCTGGCCTGCAGCCCGCAGCTGCTGATCGCCGACGAGCCCACGACGGCGCTGGACGTCACCATCCAGGCCCAGATCCTCGAGCTCATGCAGGAGCTCAAGGACCGCCTGGGCATGGCCGTGATGCTGATCACCCACGCCATGGGCGTGGTGGCGGAAGTCGCCCAGCGCGTGGTCGTCATGTACGCCGGCCAGGTGGTGGAAGAGGCCCCGGTGGCCGCGCTGTTCGCGAACCCGCGCCACCCGTACACGCAGGGCCTGATCCGCAGCATCCCGCGCATCGACACCGCGGCCACGGCCGCCGGCCACCGCCAGCGGCTCGAGGCCATCCCCGGCACCGTGCCCAAGCTCATCGCGCCGGCGGCGGGCTGCCGCTTCGCGTCGCGCTGCAAGCACGCCCAGCCCTCGTGCACCACGGCCGACCCGCCGCTGCGCGAGATCGCCCCCGGCCACAAGGTGGCCTGCTTCCTGGCGGAGGCCGCATGAGCGCGCCCCTGCTGCAGGTGAAGAACCTCGTCAAGCACTTCCCGGTGCGCGGGGGCATCTTCAAGCGCGAGGTCGGCCGCGTGCACGCCGTCGACGGCGTGAGCTTCGATCTCGCCAAGGGCGAGACCCTGGGCGTGGTGGGCGAAAGCGGCTGTGGCAAGAGCACCACGGGCCGCTGCATCCTGCGCCTGATCGAGCCCACCTCGGGCGAGGTGCGCTTCGAGGGCAAGGACGTCACCGGGGCCGGCAAGGCCGAGCTGCGCGCGCTGGCGCGCGACATGCAGATCATCTTCCAGGACCCGTACGCGAGCCTGAACCCGCGCATGACGGTGGGCGCCATCATCGGCGAGGCCCTCACCATCCACAAGCTCACGAAGACGCAGGACGAGTACACCGCCCGCATCGTCGAGCTGCTGCAGACCGTGGGCCTCAACGCCGATCACATGCGGCGTTACCCGCACGAGTTCTCGGGCGGCCAGCGCCAGCGCATCGGCATCGCGCGCGCGCTGGCGGTGAACCCCAAGCTCATCGTCTGCGACGAGGCCGTGAGCGCGCTCGACGTGTCCATCCAGGCCCAGGTGATCAACCTGCTGGAGGACCTGCAGGCGCAGTTCGGCCTGACCTACATCTTCATCGCGCACGACCTCAGCGTGGTCGAGCACATCTCCGACCGCGTGGCCGTGATGTACCTGGGCCGCATCGTCGAGATCGCGAGCGCGAAGGACCTCTACACCGCGCCGCGCCACCCCTACACCGAGGCGCTGCTGTCGGCCGTGCCCATCCCCGACCCGCAGGTCAGGCGCAAGCGCATCATGCTGCAGGGCGACGTGCCCAGCCCGCTGAACCCGCCCACGGGCTGCCACTTCCACACCCGCTGCAGCATCGCGCAGAAGGGCCTGTGCGACGTGCAGCGCCCCGAGCTCAAGGCCGTGGCGGGCAGCGGCGACGGCCACCAAGTGGCCTGCCACCTGCGCAGCTGAGGGCGGCTCAGCGCCCGCCCTCGCCCCAGGCCGGCAGCGTCCAGCCCGTGGCCAGCGCCAGCCCGCGCAGGCCGGTGGCGGTGGCCGCGCCCAGCAGCAGCGCGGCGCCCTCGCCCGCCCCCAGCGCCATCGCACCCACCAGCACCCAGCCGCCCACGAAGGCGCACACGGCATAGGGCCGGTGGTCGCGGAAGGCGGTGGGGATCTCGTTGAGCACGATGTCGCGCAGCACGCCGCCGAACACGGCCGTCACCACGCCCATGAGCACGGCCACGATGGCCGGCAGGCCCTGGGCCAGCGCGAGCTGCGTGCCGCTGGCGCTGAACAGGCCCAGGCCCAGCGCGTCGGGCCACTGCATGGCGCGCTCGGTGATGGCGAAGTGGCGGCGGCGCAGGAACAGCATCGCGCCCACGCACAGGCCCAACAGCGCCCACAGCCAGTGCGCGTGCTCCACCCAGAAGAAGGGCCGGCGGTCGAGCAGCACGTCGCGCAGCGTGCCGCCGCCGAAGGCCGCCAGGCCGGTGACGAAGCACAGGCCCACGGCGTCGAGCCGCTGCCGCGCGCCGGCCAGCAGGCCCGACAGGGCAAAGGCCACGGTGGCCGCCGACTCGACGGCGACGAGCAGCCAGGGAATCAGGGATTCGGGCGTGTCCACCGCCCGATGATGCCGTGCGCCACCGGGCGCGGCGGCTCAGCGGCCGCCGCCCAGCAGCCGCGCCGGCAGCGTGAGCACGGCGCGCAGCAGGCCGAACACGGCGTCGACCGCGATGCCCAGCAGGCGCAGCGGCAGCGTCAGCAGCCACACCAGCGGCCACAGCAGCAGCGCGAGCAGGGCCAGCGGCCAGCTCAGCGCCAGCAGCAGGCACCACAGCAGGAAGGCGATCAGCGCCTTCATGGCCGGGGCCGCGGTCAGCCGCGCGCGGCGGGGGCGGTGGCGGCCATCTCCTGCGGCTGCAGCTCGGCGTGCGGCGCCTGCGCGAGGCGGTCGATGCCCCCGAGCATGCCGAGGGTGACCACCAGCGCCAGGCCCAGGCTCACGGCGCGCTGCAGGACGAGGTCGAGGGTCTTGAGGTTCATGGCGGGCTCCAGGGGGGGGGTGCGGGGTGGCGGGTGATGACAGCGTCGATGTGGGCGCATCTTCGGCCGCCCCGCGCCGCGCCACGAGCCCCGTGCGACGGGCTGCGGCTCAGCGCGGATGAACCGCCGCTGGCGCCGGCCAGCGCACGAGCTCGCCGTGGCGCGGCGGCGCGGGCCAGCGCGCGGCGTCCACCGGCCCGGCGCCGGCCAGCGGGTGCGCGAGGGCCGTGATCCAGCCGCCATGGCCCACCAGCAGCACGGCCGCGTCGCCAGCGGCCGCGCGCTCGGCCACGAAGGCCCGCACCCGCGCCTGCAGCTGCGCCAGGCTCTCGCCGCCGCCCGGCGCGTGGTGGCGCAGGTCGGCCTCCCAGGCCTGCACCTCGGCCCAGGGCACCGCGGCCCAGGCAAGGCCGTCCCAGCGGCCGAAGTCCAGCTCCTGCAGCCGGGCGTCGACGCGGCAGTCGAAGCCCCAGCGCGCCAGCCAGCGCCCGACGGCGCGCGAGCGCTCCCGTGGCGAAACCCACACCACCCGCGGCAACCCCACGCGGCGCACGGCGGCGCGGATGCGGTGCGCCAGCCGGCGCGCCTGGCGCGGGTCCACCGGCAGCTCGGTGCGGCCGATGCAGCGGCCGGCCGCGCCGCGGGCGCGCGGGTGGCGCCAGCACCAGAACACGGGCGCCAACGCCGCCCCGCTCAGCGCGACAGGGCCGCCAGCGCGGCCAGCAGCATGGCCAGCTCCACCAGCTGCTGCGTGGCGCCCAGCGTGTCGCCAGTGAAGCCGCCCAGGCGGCGGCGCAGCCAGCGGCCCATCGCCCACAGCGCGGCGGGCGCGGCCAGGGCCGCGGCCAGCAGGGCGTCCGCCGGCACGAAGGGCGCGGCCGCCCCGAAGGCGATCAGCACCCAGGCCGCCGTCACCAGCAGCGTCAGGCCATCGGCGCGCTGGGCCAGCGGCTTGGCCTTGGCGTGCCCGGCGTCGCCCGCGTACGGCAGCACGGCCAGCAGCCCCACGGTGGCCGCGCGCGAGACGGCGTGCCCCAGCGGCAGCAGCGCCAGCACGGCCAGCAGGTCGCGCACCGCCAGCGCGTGCAGCGCCGCCACCTTGAGCGCCAGCACCGACAGCAGCGCCACCGTGCCGTAGGTGCCCAGGCGGGAGTCCTTCATGATGGCCAGGGCGCGCTCGCGGTCGGCGCTGCCGCCCAGGCCGTCGAAGGTGTCGGCCAGGCCGTCCTCGTGGAAGGCGCCGGTCAGCCAGACCGTGGCCACCACGCTCAGCAGCACGGCCAGGAAACCGCCGAACACATGCGCCGCGGCCCACAGCACCAGGGCGCCGAAGCCGCCCACCAGCAGGCCGACGCCGGCGAAGTGGCGCGCGCTGGCCTGCAGCCAGTCGTCGTGCCAGTGCACGAAGCGCAGCGGCACGCGGGTCAGGAACTGCAGCGCCACGCCGAACAGGCGCAGCTCGTGGGCCAGCGCGTGCATCAGCCGGCCGCCCCGGCGGTGGCCACGCCGGCGCTGTCGAACGAGGCCATGCCCTCCAGCAGGCCGACGGCCGCGGCCACCAGGGGCCAGGCCAGCGCGGCGCCGCTGCCCTCGCCCAGGCGCAGGCCCAGGTCGAGCAGGGGCCGGGCGCCCAGCTGCGCCAGCCAGCGCGCGTGGCCGCTCTCGGCCGAGGCGTGGGCGAAGACGCAGCCGCCCGCCAGCGCCTGCGCGCCCGCCGGCGCCAGCGCCGCGGCCACCGCCACCGCGGCCGTGGTGATGAAGCCGTCGACGACGACGAGCCGGCGCTCGCGCCAGGCCTGCATCACCGCGCCGGCCATGGTGGCGATCTCGAGGCCGCCCAGGGCCGCCAGCAGGGCCTGCGGCCCCTGCACCCCGGCGTGGCGCTGCAGCACGCGCGCGAGCACGGCCTGCTTGTGCGCGAGGCCGGCGTCGTCCAGGCCCGTGCCGCGGCCCACGCACTGCGCCAGCGGCAGGCCGGTGAGCCGCGCCATCAGCAGCGCCGCGGCCGAGGTGTTGCCGATGCCCATCTCGCCCAGCAGCAGCACGTTGCCGGGCAGGCGCTGCAGCAGCGCCGCGCCCTGGGCCAGCGCGGCGGCGCACTCGGCCTCGGCCATGGCCGGGCCGAGGCTGCTGTCGGCCGTGCCGGCGCGCACGCGCGCCACGGCCAGCCGGGGGTGCGGCGGCAGCGGCGTGGCGACGCCGCAGTCCACCACCGTGAGCGCCAGCCCCATCTGCCGCGCCAGCACCGACACCGCGGCACCGCCGGCCAGCATGTTGGCCACCATCTGCGCCGTCACGGCCTGCGGGTAGGCGCTCACGCCCTGCGCCGCCAGGCCGTGGTCGGCGGCGAACACCACGAGCTGCGGCGCGTGCAGCGCCGGGTGCTCGGTGCCCTGCCAGCGCGCGATCTGCAGCGCCAGGGCCTCGAGCCGGCCCAGCGCGCCCAGCGGCTTGGTGAGGCCGTCGATGCGCCGCTGCACGCGATCGGCCAGCCCGGGGTCGTCGGAGGCCGTCATGCCGTCGCCCCGGCCCAGGCGCGCATCAGGGCGTGCAGCTGCTCGAGGCCGTCGGTCAGCGCGGCGGGGCCGGGCTGCAGGATGTCGCAGCTCTTGATCTCGTGCAGCCGGCCCTCGCGCACGGCCGGCACCCCGGCCCAGCCGGGCCGCGCGGCCACGCGCTCGGGGCGGAACTTCTTGCCGCACCAGCTGCCCACGATCAGGTCGGGCGCGCGGCGCGCGGGCTCGAGCGCGTCGGCGATCACGCGGTCGCGGCCCAGCGACTGCGCGGCCAGCTCGGGGAAGACGTCGTCGCCGCCGGCCAGCGCCACGAGCTCGCTGACCCAGCGGATGGCGCTGATCATGGGCTCGTCCCATTCCTCGAAGTACACGCGCGGCCGGCGCGGCCAGCGCGTGGCCTCGGCGGCGATGGCGGCGTGGCGCGCCTGCACGCCGGCGATCCAGGCCTCGGCGCGCGCGTCGGCGCCCACCAGCGCCGCCACGTGGCGCAGCGTGCGGAAGATCTCGGCCACGCTGCGCTGGTTGGTGATCCACACCTCCAGGCCCGCGCGCACCAGCTTGTCGGCCAGCGCGGCCTGCATGTCGGAGAAGCCGATCACGAGGTCGGGCTCCAGCGCCACGATGCGGTCGACCTTGCCGTCGAGGAAGGCGCTCACGCGCGGCTTCTCGCGCCGCGCCCGCGGCGGCCGCACGGTGTAGCCGCTGATGCCCACGATGCGCCGCTCCTCGCCAAGCAGGTAGAGCCACTCGGTGGTCTCCTCGGTGAGGCAGACGATGCGCTGTGGGCCGTGCCGGGGGTCCATCGGGCTCCTTCAGGCGGGCGGCAGCGGCAGCACGAGGCGGAACTCGCTGCCCTCGCCCTCGGCGCTGTCGAACTCGACGGCGCCGCCCATCTGCTCCACCAGCAGCTTCACCAGCGCCAGGCCCAGGCCCGTGCCCTCGATGCCCGAGGCCTCGCGCCCGGCGCGGTTGAAGGGCTGGAACAGCTGGCCGGCGCGCGCCGGCGCGATGCCCAGGCCGTTGTCGCGCACGCTGACCACCGCCCGGCCCTGGCGCCGCGCCGCGGCCACGCGCACCCAGCCGCCGCGGCGGTTGTACTTGACGCCGTTGCTCACCAGGTTCAGCAGCAGCTGGCGCAGGCGCGTGGGGTCGGCCCACACGGCATGCGGCTCCAGCGCCGGGCTGTCCCAGTGCACGGCCACGCCGGCCTCGGCCGCCTTGGGCGCGATCATGGCGATGCACTCGGCCACCGCGGCGCCCAGGGCCACGGCCTCGGGCTTCATGGGCGCCTCGCGGGCCTCGATGCGGGCCAGGTCGAGCACGTCGTTCACCAGGGCCAGCAGGTGCCAGCCGGCGGCCTGCACGTGGGCCAGGCGCTCGCGCTGGCCGGCCGAGAGCGGGTCGGCGCTGTCCAGCGCCATCAGCTGCGCAAAGCCCAGCACGGCGTTGAGCGGCGTGCGCAGCTCGTGGCTCATGCGCGAGAGGAACTCGGTCTTGGCGGCGTTGGCGCGCTCGGCCAGCTCGCGCGCGTGGCGCTCGGCCTCGGCCTCGCGCAGGGCGGTGGTCTCGAAGCACACGCCGGCGCTGCGCACGGGCCGGCCCTGCTCGTCGGCGAGCACGCGGCCGCGCGCGCGCACCCAGCGCCAGCGCCCGTCGGTGCGCGCGATGCGGTACTCCAGGTCGATGGGGTCGCCGCGCTGCTCGGCCCCGGCGACGGCGGCCTCGAGCCGCGGCCGGTCTTCGGGGTGGACGCGCGCGCGGAACTGCGCACGCGTGGGGGTGGGGGCGCCCTCGGGCAGCTCGAACAGGGCGCGGGTGCGCCCGTCCCAGCGGGCCTGGCCGCTGCGCAGCTCCAGCTCCCACACGCCGAGCCCGGCGGCCTCGGCCGCCAGGCGGTGCAGCTCCTGCAGCTCGGCCAGCGCGCGCTCGCGGCGCAGCAGCTCGGTGTGGTCGCTGACGACGAAGAAGGTGCGGCCGGGCCGGCCCGCGGCGTCGTACTCGGTGTAGGCGCGCGTCGTCAGCGTGCGCCGCTCGCCGTCGTCGGCGCGCCGGATGTCGAAGCTGTACTCCTGCAGCCCGCCGGGCTCGATGGGCGTGTACAGCCGCTCCCGCACGCGCTCGCGGTCCTGCGGCACGACCCAGGCGAAGATCTGCGCGCGCAGCGGCGTCGGCCCCTCGGGCGGCAGGCCCCACAGGCGCTTGAGCTCGGGGCTCCATTCGCCCTGCTCGCCGTCGGGCTGGCGCACACCGAAGCCGAAGCGCACCTGGCGCGCCGCATGGCCCAGCTGGGCCTCGGCCTCGCGCGCGCGGCGCTCGGCCTCGTGGCGATCGGTCACGTCGAAGGTGACGCCGAGCACGCGGTCGCGCTGGCCCAAGTTGAACGCCGAGCGGCTGACGACCCAGCGCAGCTCGCCGGTGTCGGCGCGGCGGATGCGGTACTCGGCCTCGTAGGGGCCGCCGCTGCGCTCGGAGGCCGCGGCCGCCGCCATCTGGCACGGCAGGTCGTCGGGGTGCACGAAGCGCTCGCGCCACTCGGCGCGGCTGGGCGCCGGGCTGCCCGGCGGCAGGCCGTAGAGGGCCAGCGTGGTGTCGCTCCACCACTCCACGCCCGTGGCGAGGTCGATCTCCCACAGCCCCACGCCGGCCGCGGCCACGGCGCGGGCCAGCGGGCTGTCGAACAGCGTGGCCACGGAGGGCGAAGGGGGGTCGATGGGCCGTTGCATCGGGGCGTCGGGCGGGGTGGCGGGAGTCTAGTGCGCGCGCCCCGGGCCCCGGGCCTGGGCCTGGGGCCGGCGGAACCCCGCTCGATATACTCACGCTTTACCACCAGGGCCCCCGTGCAACACCGTGCGGGGCTGCCACCATGACCAAGTTCGTGTTCGTCACCGGCGGTGTGGTGTCCTCGCTCGGCAAGGGCATCGCGGCGGCGTCGCTGGCCGCCATCCTCGAGTCGCGGGGCCTCCGGGTCACCCTCATCAAGCTCGATCCCTACCTCAACGTCGACCCGGGCACCATGAGCCCGTTCCAGCACGGCGAGGTCTTCGTCACCGACGACGGCGCCGAGACCGACCTCGATCTCGGCCACTACGAGCGCTTCATCACCACGCGGATGAAGAAGAGCAACAACTTCACGACCGGCCAGATCTACAAGACCGTGCTCGAGAAGGAACGCCGCGGCGACTACCTCGGCAAGACGGTGCAGGTGATCCCGCACGTCACCAACGAGATCCAGGAGTTCGTGCGCCGCGGCGCCGAGGCGCAGGCCGTGGACGTGGCCATCGTCGAGATCGGCGGCACCGTGGGCGACATCGAGAGCCTGCCCTTCCTGGAGGCCGTGCGCCAGATGAGCCTGAAGCTCGGGCCCGCCAACAGCGCCTTCGTGCATCTCACGTACGTGCCCTACATCGCCGCCGCCGGCGAGCTCAAGACCAAGCCCACGCAGCACACGGTGCAGAAGCTGCGCGAGATCGGCATCCAGCCCGACGTGCTGCTGTGCCGCGCCGACCGCCGCATCCCCGACGACGAGCGCGAGAAGATCAGCCTGTTCACCAACGTGGCGCTGCACGGCGTGATCTCCATGCCCGATGTCGACACCATCTACAAGGTGCCGCGCGTGCTGCACGAGCAGGGCCTGGACGAGCTGATCTGCATGAAGCTGCAGAAGCTCACCAAGCCGGCCGACCTGAAGCGCTGGGACAACCTCGTGCACGAGGTCGAGCACCCGGCGCACACGGTCACCATCGCCATGTGCGGCAAGTACACCGACCTGTCGGACTCGTACAAGAGCCTCAACGAGGCGCTGCGCCACGCCGGCATCCACAACCACGCGAAGGTGCAGATCGAGTACGTCGACGCCGAGACGCTGACGCCCGACACCGCCGCGCAGCTGGGCCGCTTCGACGCCATCCTCGTGCCCGGCGGCTTCGGCAAGCGCGGCATCGAGGGCAAGATCGTCGCGGCGCGCTACGCCCGCGAGCACCGCATCCCCTACCTGGGCATCTGCCTGGGCATGCAGGTGGCCACCATCGAGTACGCGCGCCACGTGGCGGGCCTGGCCGGCGCCAACAGCACCGAGTTCGAGCCCGAGTGCCCGCACCCCGTGATCGCGCTCATCGAGGAGTGGAAGGACCGCGACGGCAGCATCCAGAAGCGCACGGCCAGCTCCGACCTCGGCGGCACCATGCGCCTGGGCGCGCAGAGCTCCGACGTCAAGCCCGGCACGCTGGCGCACCAGATCTACGGCGCCGTCGTCACCGAGCGCCACCGCCACCGCTACGAGGCCAACGTCAACTACCTCGACCGCCTGCAGCAGGCCGGCCTCGTGATCAGCGCGCTCACGCAGAGCGAGCAGCTCACCGAGATCGTCGAGCTGCCGCGCGAGCAGCACCCCTGGTTCATGGGCGTGCAGTTCCACCCCGAGTTCAAGAGCACGCCCTGGGGCGGCCACCCGCTGTTCACCAGCTACGTGAAGGCCGCCCTCGATCACCACGCCCGCAAGGGCGGCAGCGCGCCCGTGGCGCACGCAAAGGCCCTGGCATGAAGCTCTGCGGATTCGACGTCGGCCTGGATCGGCCGTTTTTCCTGATCAGCGGCCCCTGCGTCGTCGAGAGCGAGCAGCTGCAGATGGACGTGGCCGGGCGGCTGAAGGAAATCACCTCCGCGCTGGGCATCCCCTTCATCTTCAAGAGCAGCTACGACAAGGCCAACCGCAGCAGTGGCAGCAGCTTCCGCGGCCCGGGCATGGAGCGGGGCCTGGAGATCCTGGCCAAGGTGAAGCGCGAGCTGAACGTGCCGGTGCTCACCGACGTGCACGACGAGAGCCAGATCGCCGACGTGGCCGCCGTGGTCGACGTGCTGCAGACGCCCGCCTTCCTGTGCCGGCAGACCGACTTCATCCGCGCCGTGGCGCAGAGCGGCAAGCCGGTCAACATCAAGAAGGGCCAGTTCCTCGCGCCGCACGACATGAAGAACGTCATCGACAAGGCCCGTGCCGCCGCGCGTGAGAAGGGCCTGCCCGACGACGTGTTCATGGCCTGCGAGCGTGGCGCGAGCTTCGGCTACAACAACCTCGTCTCCGACATGCGCAGCCTGGCCATCATGCGCGAGACCGGCGCGCCGGTGG
>ERZ1066136.808-NODE-808-length-19427-cov-7.674169_pt1 | contig 19427 bp, 18 predicted proteins | sample MGYA00382783_ERZ1066136 | MGnify/ENA primary metagenome ERZ1066136 (study PRJEB33369, sample SAMEA5778366) | biofilm metagenome | biome: Industrial cooling water; feature: Water cooling tower basin; material: Biofilm | place: United Arab Emirates | collected... | reverse complement strand
ATCGACGAGATCGAGGCGAACCTCGCCACGACCGCGGGCACCTGTGCCGTCATGGGGACCGCCAGCACGATGGCCGCGATTGCCGAGACGCTCGGCATGAGCCTGCCCGGTACGGCCGCGATACCTGCCGTCCACGCCGACCGCATCCGCGCCGCCGAAGCCGCGGGCACGCGCGCCGTGGCGATGATCGGCAAGGGGCCGCGCCCGTCGGAGATCATCACGCCGAAGTCCGTGGAGAACGCGGTGCGCGTGCTGCTCGCGCTCGGGGGCTCCACCAATGCCGTCGTGCACCTGGCGGCCGTGGCCGGACGCCGCGGCATTCCCCTCGACCTGCACGCGTTGAACCGGCTGTCCGACGAGACACCCGTGCTGGTGGACCTCAAGCCCACCGGCAGCCACTACTTCGCGGACTTCCACGCGGCGGGCGGCATGTCTGCGCTTCTGTGGGAGCTGCGCCATCAGCTGCATCTGGACTGCATGACCGTCACCGGCGAGACCCTCGGCGAGCGCCTGAACGGGCCGGCGCCGTGGGTGGACCGCGGGGTGATCCGCTCCTTCGCCGAGCCCTTCGACCCGGTGGGCGGCCTCGTCGCGCTGTTCGGCAATCTCGCGCCCAATGGGGCGATCCTCAAGCGCTCCGCCGCCGACAGCCGTCTCTTCGAGCGCGAGGGCCGTGCCGTCGTGTTCGAATCGCTGGAGGACCTCGCTGCGCGCATCGACTCGCCGGACCTCGATGTCACGCCCGACGACTTCCTCGTGCTGAAGAATGCCGGGCCGTCGAGCCTCGCGGGCATGCCCGAGGCTGGCTATCTGCCCATTCCCAAGAAGCTCGCGCGCACGGGCGTGAAGGACATGGTGCGCATCTCCGACGCGCGCATGAGCGGCACGGCCTACGGCACCGTGGTGCTGCACGTGGCGCCCGATGCCGCGAGCGGCGGACTGCTCGCGTTCGTGCGCAACGGCGACCGCATCCGGCTGAGCATCCAGGCGCGCAGCATCGACCTCCTCGTGGACGATGCCGAGATCGCGCGTCGCCGGGAGGGCTGGAAACCGCCGGAGTTTCCGGCTCGCGGCTACCGTCGGCTCTATGCGGACCAGGTGCTGCAGGCCGACGAGGGCGTGGACTTCCGGTTCCTGCGCGGCGTCTGAGCGGGCGGAGTCCGCATTGCGTTCGTTCCGCGACTGGCAGCGGCGCGACCTGCTGCTGATCGGCCTGCCGAGTGCGGTGGCGCTGGTCGCGGCGCTCTGGATCGCAGCGCGTTTCCTGCAGCCCGCACCGCCGCGGCACGTGATCATGGCCACCGGCGTCGCCGGCGGCGGCTATGCCGAATTCGGCGCACGGTATGCGCAGATTCTCGCGCGCCACGGCATCACCCTGGAGCTGCACGAGACCGAGGGCTCGGTCGAGAACGTGCGCCTGCTGGGCGACGCGAAGAGCGGCGTGCAGGTGGCGCTCGTGCAGAGCGGGATCGGATCGCCGGAGACGACGCCGGGGCTCGTGTCCCTGGGCAGCGTCGCCTACGAGCCCCTGTGGGTGTTCTGCCGAGGTCCGCAGCGGCTCGATGACCTCGGGCAGTTGCGCGGCCGCCGCCTTGCCATCGGACCGCCCGGCAGCGGCACGCACGAGTTGTCACTGGGACTGCTGGCCGCGAACGAGATCGATGCCGACGCCGTCACGGCCGTGCACGCCACCGGCATCGACGGCGCGGAGATTCTGCTGCGCGACGTGGTGGACTGCCTGTTCGCCATCGCGGCACCGGAGGCCGGGCTCGTGAAGGCACTGGTGCAGGTGCCCGGGCTCACGCTCATGCACTTCCCGACGGCGGACGCCTACCTGCGGCGGCTGCCGTATCTCACGAAAGTGACGCTGCCCACCGGCGTGTTCGATCTCGTGCAGCGGATGCCGCCGCGGGATATCGATCTGCTGGCCGCGACCGCGGAACTGGTGACGCGTGAAGATCTGCATCCCGCGATCCAGACCCTGCTGATCCAGGCCGCCACCGAGATCCACGGCGGCAGCGGACTGTTCCAGCGCCGCGGCGAGTTTCCGGCGCCGCGCCAGCTCGGGCTGCCGATCGCCGACGGCGCGCAGCGCTTCTACCGGTCCGGGCCGCCGTTCCTGCAGCGGTATCTGCCCTTCTGGGTCGCCAATCTCGTTGATCGCGCCATCGTGGTGCTGATCCCGCTGGTCGCCGTGCTGTTTCCGCTGTCGCGGGTGATTCCGCCGATCTACCGCTGGCGCGTGCGCTCGCGCATCTACCGGTGGTACGGAGAGCTGATGTTCATCGAGAACGAGACGCGCAGCCGCATCACGGCAGGCGAGAAGCGGGACTTCAGCGCGCGGCTCGACGCCATCGAGGCAACGGTGAACGGGCAGCATCCGCCGCTCGCCTACGCCGACCAGCTCTACGCGCTGCGGCAGCACATCGACTTCGTCCGGGAGAAGCTCGCCAGGGCGACGATCGGGCACGAGTGAGCCACGGCGATCGGTTGGGGCGGGAGGCGCATGATGGTTTCGTGCGAAGGCGCCTCCGGCCTCGCCGGATCGGCCCGCGGCGAGCCGATCTTCACAGCCACGCATCCGAAGCCGGCGCCCGCGCGTAGAAGCCGGCGTGGCGCAACGGAACGGGGAGGCGGCGCCACCGGGCATCCGCGTTGCGGGTCCGATCCTCATCCCCTGGGAGATGTCCGATGGAAACCGGAAAGCTGAGCGGAGTGGCCCTCGCCGCGGCCGCGGCGTCACTGTTGCTGGCCGCGTGCACCACGCAGAGCAACGTCAAGCCTGCCGAGGTCGGTCAGGCAGCCAATGCGGTCGGATCCAAGATCCGTTGCTTCGGCGGCAATTCGTGCAAGGGTCATTCTTCGTGCAAGAGCACGCTCAACGAGTGCAAGGGCCAGAACGCCTGCGCCGGTCAGGGCTGGACGTTCATGGGCGAGGCCGAGTGCGTGACGACCCTGAAGAACATGCGTGCGCCGCAGACCTGACGGAACCGGATCCCCCGGCGGTGGAGCGGCGCGCGAGTGCCGACCCCTCCGCTGCCCGGGAAGGAGGAGACATGGACACCCCGTCCAAGGCACTGCAGGGACGCTTCGGACTCGGACTTCGAACCGACCACTACGAGCGATTCGCCACGGATCCTCCCGCGGAGGTCGAGTGGCTGGAGATCCTCACCGAGAATTTCATGGTGCCGGGCGGGCGTCCGCTCGCGTGGCTGGATCGCATTCGCGCGCAGCGCCCCATGGTCATGCACGGCGTGTCGCTGTCCGTGGGCAGCACCGATCCCATCGACGAGTCCTACCTGGACGCGCTGGATGCGCTGATCCGGCGCGTAGAACCCCTGTGGGTGTCCGATCATCTCTGCTGGACGGGGGTCGCATCACGCAATCTGCACGACCTGTTGCCGCTGCCCGCCACCGAGGAGGCACTCGATCATGTCGTGGCGCGCGTGGAGCGCGTGCAGGACCGGCTCGGTCGGCGACTCGTGCTCGAGAACGTGTCGAGCTACGTGGAATTCGAAGATTCGACCCTGTCCGAGTGGGAGTTCGTCGCCGAGGTGGCCCGTCGTGCCGACTGTCACCTGCTGCTGGATGTGAACAACATCCACGTGTCTGCGTTCAATCATGGTTTCGACCCGCGGACATTCCTGGACGCGATCCCTGCCGATCGCGTGCAGCAGATTCACCTCGCCGGACACCGGCATCACGGTGACTTCATCGTCGACACGCACGACGCGCCCGTCGCGGGTCCCGTCTGGGCGCTCTATGCCGCGGCAGTCGAGAGATTCGGTCCCGTGCCGACCATGATCGAACGCGATGATCACGTCCCCCCGCTCGAGACGCTCGTGGCCGAGCTCGGGCAGGCCAGGGCGGTGGCGCGATCGGTGCTTCGCGGCGACGAGCGCGGGATGGTTCCGGCGTGAACGCGCCCGTGCCGAAGCTCGCCGAACTGCAGGCGCAGTTCCAGGCTCACGTGCTTTGCGGGACGCCCGGAATCGCAGCCCGATTGCGGGGTGGCCCGCGCGGTCGGGTCGACGAGCGGCTCGCGGTGTATGCCGAGGGGTACCGGGTCCGACTGATCGAAGCCCTCGGGGAGGAACTTCCGGCCCTGTCCGCGTACATGGGCGAGTCCCTGTTCCGGACGGCGTGTCACCGGTACGTGGAGGCGCATCCGTCCACGTGCCGCAACCTGCGCTGGTACGGCGCGGGCTTCGCGGACTGGCTCGCGGCCACGGCACCCTGGCAGGACGTGCCGCTGCTGGCCGAGATCGCGCGATTCGAGTGGACGCTTTCCCTCGCGTTCGACGCGCCGGACGAGCCTCCCGCGACCATGAGCGATCTGATGGCGCGGCATCCGGACGCGTGGGCCGGACTGCACTTCGCGCTGCATCCGGCGGCGCACCTGCTCGACCTGCACGGCAACGCGCCCGAGATGCGTTCGGCAGCCGATGCAGGTGGCGCCCTGCCTCCTGCGAGCTACTCCGACAGGGCCGTCACCTGGCTGATCTGGCGCGAGAACTTGGTGCCGCATTTCGAGTCGCTCGCGGACCGCGAGGCCCAGGCGCTGCGCGCGGCTGCCGCGGGAGCGAGTTTCGGGGAAGTGTGCGAGATCACCGCGTCCGGGGGGCGCGCGGAATCGGCGGCGTCAGCCGCGGCCGGCTGGCTCGGGTCGTGGCTCGCGCGCGGACTCCTGTGCCTCGCGACGGAACACCCGCCGCCGACGCGGTGACGGTGGTGCGCGCGAGACTCTGCCGTCACCGACGACCCGTCGGTCTGCCGCGGCGCCGGGCCGCGCCTGCCACTCCAGCGAGGCCGACGAGCAGCAGCGCGTAGGTACCGGGTTCCGGTACCGGCCCGATCGTGACGCGGTAGGCGAGGAACATCGTGTCGATGTCCTTGCCGTCGTCGTAGGCCGATCCTGCGTGGAAGCCGTCGGTGGTGGCGAAGTCGTTGTCGTTGGCGACGAACAGGAAGTAGTCGTTCGGCCGCTCGGCATCGAGGGCTGGCAGCAGCACGAGGCCCTCCCATTTCTCGGAGAGGTTGTCCAGCCCGGCCACGTTTCCGTTGACGAGACCGAAACGCGCGAGCTGCGCGTTGTCGTTGATGTCGAGGAAAGGCGTGTACAGCGCGGGCGTGATCGCCGGGTTCAGCACGCCCCCCGGCGCGATCGCGGCTTCGAAGCTCTCGCCCAGGATGTTCGTCGCGCTGCTGATGTCGATGACGTCGTCGCGCCGCAGTTTCGACTCCTCCGTTCCAACCCGGAATCCGTTGCTGTCGCGCGGCAGGATGAGCAGCTGCGTGTCGGACAGGGCGAGCACCTCGCTCTGGGCGGCGACGAGCGTCGCGTTGCCCTGCTGAAACTTCGGCAACTGCACGACGTACTCGCCCGTGAGCGAGATGGCGTCCAGATCGCTGATGTCGTAGGTGAACAGCCGGGTGTTGTCACGGGTGGCGCTGCCGCCGCCGGCGCCGCCGTCCTGTCGCGCGGCGCTCTGCAGGCCCACGAACAGCGTCCGGCCGTCGGGGGAGATCGACAGGCCCTCGAATCCCTGGTTGTTCTGGCGGCCGAAGGACGGGTTTCCCGGGACCGGTGCGGGCTGACCCACGGTGGCGTTGTTCGAGCTGTAATCAGTGACGCCGTTGCGGATCGGCCGGACCGAGGGCGCGACGGGCAGGGCGCCGAGAAACTCGCCGCCGGAGGAGAACCGGTAGATCGACGGGCCGTACTCGTCGCTGATCAGGCGTGATCCGTCGGGCAGCAGCACGATGCCTTCGGCGTCGAGCGACAGCTTGCCGTTGAAGGCCTGGGGAAGCTCGGGCAGGGTGCTCGTGGCCGCGCGCGCACCGCCGGTCGCCACGCCGCCGGGCACCGGGTCCAGCCCGCTGAACGGCCGCTTGCCGCCGCCTGCCAGCGTCTCGTGGAGCAGCGTCGACTGCGTGAGGGTGAGACCGATCTGGTTCTGCGAGAGGCCCGTGGCGGCGGTCGCCGCCGGGGTGAAGGTCACGGCCAGCCGGTTCACCCGGGCGGTGTAGTCGATGGTCCCGGCCACGTTGTACCCGCGATCGGGCGCGGCGTAGAAGATGCCGCTGTAGGTGGCGCCACTGCGGGTCCAGCTCGCCGGGTCCGCCACGAGGCCGGAGATGGAGCCGAAGGTCTCGCCGTGCTCGTCGCGGAGATTGGCGGCGATCCGTCCGACGCCGACCAGTTCGTGAACCGTGAAGACGGTTCCGTTGACGACCGTCTGTGCCTGGGACGGGGCGGCGCAGGCGAACAGCAGCGCGGCGCCGAGCGCGATGCGCGTCGGGGCCGGAAGCGTGATGCGGGACATGGGGTTCTCCTGAGTCTGTTCGACGGTCGGGGGTGCTGCGCCGGGACGCGTGCGAGGTGCCGTCGTACGCGATCATCACCGTCGCCCGTGACGCAGGCGTGACGGCGCAGGATGCGTATGCGCTATGCGCTCCGGCCCGGTTCGAACAATCCCGCAAGAAACTCCACGAAGGCGCTGACCCTCGGCGCCACCGGCTGCCCCGGATGCCACAGTGCGAACAGCTCGTACTCGGGGGACAGCCAGCGCGGCATCACGGGGACCAGTGCGCCGCTCGCGAAGAGCGGTTCGAAGGTTTCCTGCACGTCGCTCACCAGCCCGAAGCCCGCGACCGCCGCGGCGATGCACGCATCCGAGTTGTTGCAGCACAGCCGTCCGCGCGCCGGGACGACGACGGGACGGGTCCCCGGTCTGCCCGGCGTCTCGAACTCCCAGTCGAAGGGCTTGCCTGAGGCCGAGTTGATGTAGTCGACCGTCACATGGCGCGCGAGGTCACGGGGGTGCTTCGGCGTGCCGTGGCGGGCGAGGTAATCCGGGCTCGCGGCGGTGATCAGCCGATAGCCCCCGAGACGCCGGTACTTGAGGTGATGCGCGCCCGGCAGGGTGCCGCGGACGAAGACGTCGGCATCGACGTTGGCGACCTCGTCCACGCGATCGTTGAGCACGAGATTCATCTGCACGCCGGGATGGCGGAACAGGAATTCCGGCAGGCGCGCGGCCAGCACGCGGGTACCCACGAACTCGGGGACCTCCACCGTCAGCGGACCGGAGACGTCGCCCGAGCGGTGGGCATACTCGTTCTCCAGGTGGTCCAGGTCGTCCAGGATTCGGCGGACCCGGTCGGCATAGCGGGTGCCTTCGTCCGTGAGGGCGACCGTGCGCGTCGTGCGCCGGAACAGGCGGACGCCGAGGTTCGCCTCGAGACGGGCGATCTGGCCCGAGACGGCTGCGCGGGACAGGCCCAGCGCGCGGGCGGCGGTGCTGAAGCTGCCCGTGCCGGCCACCTGGTCGAAGGTGCGCATGAGGGTGAGGGTGTCGGCCATGGTCCGTTGCGGTCTGTGATTGTCCTTTCAGGGTGAACAATGTTGCCAGAGTCGACGTCCAATGTTGACACCATAATGTCGTCCATCCGCGGTCGCCGGCCGCACACCCGCCCTCGCCGGGGGCACCCTCCGCCATGAAGCTCCTCCCCGCCAGCCGGGCCGAAGTGCCCAGCCTCGTCCGCCTCGCCGTGCCGCTCGTCTCCGGGCTCACGGCCTCCACGATGCTCATGCTCACCGACACCTGGATGCTCGGGCCTCTGGGAGCCGTCGCGCTCGCCTGTGCGTCGCTCACCGGGAGCGTGATCCTGATCCTCTGGTCGGCCCTGTACGGATTCCTCGCGCCCGTGGGCATCCTCGTGGCGCGAGCGTTCGGCGCGGGAGACTTCGAGCGGGTCGCGAGCGTGGTGGCCCACGGCCGCTGGCTGGCCGTGGCCATCGGCGTGGGGTCGGCGCTGGCGATGGTCGCCATGCTGGCGGTGCTGCCGGCCGCGGGACAGCCGCCGGAAGTCGTGGCGGCGATCGGTTCCTACTGGGTGGCGATGGCGCTCGTGATGATTCCGTACAGCATGAACCTCGTGTTCAAGCAGCTGCTCGACGCGATCGACCGGCCCTGGACGGGCGTGGGCCTGATGTTCATCGCCGTCGTTGTCAACGTGCCGCTCAATTTCGGGCTCATCCACGGTCTGTGGGGGCTGCCGCGGCTGGGTCTGCTCGGGGCTGGCGTCGCGACGTTCGTGGCCGAAGTCGCGTCGCTCGGGGCGTTCTACGCGTACTGGCGCTTCGCGGCCTCCATGGCGGGAGTGCGTCATGCGGTCAAGGTGGGACGCCGCGGTTTCGGCGAGCAGTCGCGCGAGGGCATTCCGGTCGGCCTCCAGTACCTCGCGGAGGGCGGTGCCATCTCGGTCGCGGGTGTCCTCATCGGTCTGCTCGGTGCACCGTCGCTCGCCGCGAACCAGATCGTGTTCAGCGTGGCTTCCGTGCTCTACATGGTGCCGCTGGGCATGGCGGGTGCGGTCGCGGTGCGGATCGGCCAGGCCGTCGGCGCGGGCGAGCATGGGCGCGTGCGGCCGATCGGCGTGGCCGCCGTGGGACTCGTGAGCCTGTGGACCGTGACCTTTGCGCTGCTGGTCGCGTTCACCGGCGATCACATTGCCTCGGCGTTCGTCGACGACGCCAGCGTGGTCGCGATCGCGTCGGGCATGTTCGTGGCGGTGGGGGCGATGCAGTTCTTCGATGGCATCCAGTCGGTGAGTCTCGGCGCGCTGCGGGCGCTGCTCGACACGCGCTGGCCCACGGGCGTGACGCTCGTCGCCTACTGGCTGGTGGCGCTGCCGCTGGGGTGGCTGCTGGCGATGCCGTTCGGATTCGGAGCCGCGGGCTTCTGGACCGGGTTCGCGATCGGGCTCGCGTCGGCCGCGATCCTGCTGTTTAGCCGATTCCTGCGGCTGCGAGTCGCCGTCTAGAAGCCCGAGCCGGGGGTCAGCAGGAACGTCGCCTCTTCGGGGGTGGTGTCGCGTCCGAGGATCGCGTTGCGGTGGGGAAAGCGGCCGAAGCGCGCGATGATGTCCCGGTGCCGGATCGCGAAGTCCACGTAGCCGGCCGTCGTGTCCCGGAACGCGGGTGCCGCAGCCGCGTGAACCTCGCGCATCCTGGCGACGCACTCGTCCTGGTCCGCGATCGATTCGGCGTGTTCGAGGGGCAGCAGTGCGAACACGCGCTCGACCAGGCGCAGGCTGTCGAGGCCCCGGCTCGCGAGCAGCGCGCGACTCCATGCGCGGGCGAGCGAATCGAATGCGAACGCCCGCGGCGTGCCGCGGAAGGCGTTCCGCGGGAACTGGTCGGTGAGCAGGACGAGCGCGAGCAGACCCGCGGGCGACTTGGTCCAGTCCGAAAGCTCCTCCGCTGCCGCGCGTTCGATCCAGGGGCCGAAGCGGTCCCGGATGGTGCGGTCGACGGCGTTGTCCTTGCCCCACCACAGCTTCGACTGGCGGGCGGCGGTGGTCGCATCGTCGGCGTCGTCGCCGAACCAGAACCGGTGAACGGACGCCGGGGTCTCGTTGGCGTTCACGGGCGCATCAGGTAGCCGCGCGCCGCGTACGGAAAGCCCTGCAAGCCGGTGTCGCGCGACGGATCGTCGATGAGATAGGCGCGGATCTCCCGGAGCCTTCCGGCGGCGAGCACGTACCACTCCGTGCCTCGCATCATCACCGGCCTGTTCGTGCCGGGCGGCGTCCAGAGACAGCTCCATTCGCTCACGACCTCGTCGTCCCGCGCGAGGAGGCGGTCGAGCGCCCAAGTCGGTGCCAGCAGGCGGTGGAACCGGGCCCAGTGGCGCGCCAGGTGCTCCGCGCCGCGGATCGGCGCGAAGCGTTCCGGAAGGAAATAGTGGACGACGTCGTCGGCCAGGGTTTCCCGCAGGAGGGCGACGTCGCCGGTCTGGCAGCCTTCGAAGTAGCGGCCCACCACCCCCACGTTGGCGGTCTCGGTCGGGGTCATCACGACGGCGCGGTGGAGGGCGGCGACGTGACGCTCCGCACGCGGACCGTCACTCGTCCACGGTCCGGCCGGAACCGCCGAACTCCGTGGGGAAGTCGGCGAACTTCGGCAGGCCGTCTCGCACCTTCAGCACGGCCTCGGCGTAGTAGACGTGGAGATGGGGGTCGAAGGGAAAGGTCGGGATCGTGGCCGCATACACGTCGACAAGGCCGAATCCCGGGTGATCGGTGAAGACGTGGCCACCGCAGGTCTTGCACCACTTGCGATAGCTCTGCTCAGTCTTGTGGTACGCGTCGATGTTGTCCGCGCCCTTGGTGACCTTGACCGACGACGGCTTCCACAAAGTGAACGCGTTGACCGGTGCGGCGGACCAGCTGCGGCAAGAGGTGCAGTGACAGTAGCCCATGCCTTCGGGTGCGCCCTTCACTTCCACTTCGACTGCCCCGCAGAAGCAGGACCCGCGGTGGGTGTCGGTATCGCTCATTGCTCTCTCCCTGTGTGTTGTGGTGTCGACGCCCGGTATCGACAGGCGGCCGGTCCGGCGGGCGTCCGCCCGGTGCCGGCTCGCGGAATCAGTCCTCCTGCGGGGCGAACGTGTCGCGGTAGCGGCGGGTTTTCTGCACGTAGTTCTCGGCGCTCCACATGAGGAACTCGACCTCCTCGTCGGTGACCGTCCGGACCACCTTGCCCGGAGAGCCCATCACGAGCGAACGGTCCGGGATGTCCTTGCCTTCGGTGATCAGACTGTTGGCACCAATAATGCAATGCTTGCCGACGCGCGCGCGGTTGAGGATCACGCTCTTGATGCCGATGAGCGAGCCGTCGCCGATGGTGCAGCCATGGAGCATCACCATGTGCCCCACCGTGACATTCTGGCCGACCGTGAGGGGCAGGCCTTCGTCCGTATGCAGCACCGCATTGTCCTGGACGTTCGAGCGGTCGCCGATCGTGATGAGATCGTTGTCACCGCGAAGCACGGCGTTGAACCATACGCCGACGTCGTGGCCGAGAACGACCGATCCGATGACCGAGGCGTTGGGGGCGATGTAGACGGGCCCGCGGCATTGCACGCGGGTATCGCCGAGTCTGTATTTCATGGAGAAGGTCCGTGGACGGTCGGGAGGAGTGAGCCCGATTATAGCCAGCGGTCCCCCGGGGGCATTCCCCGTGGAAGCGCCGGCCGGCCGCATTTGTCCCCGGAACGGTCGACGGGGATAATACAGGCCGCTTTTTCGCATCCCACTCGACCGGGACTCAAGACTCAGGAGGATTCCAATGACCGACATCGTCGGGCTGCTGGGCGCCAAAGCCGACAGCCTTCTCACCCACGTCTGCAAGGGCATCCCGAAGGAATCCGTGCACCTGCCGGGTCCGGACTTCGTGGACCGCGTCGTGGCGTCGAGCGATCGTTCCCCGAACGTGATGCGCAGCCTGCAGCAGATGTTCGACCACGGCCGGCTGTCCGGTACGGGCTATCTGTCCATCCTGCCGGTGGACCAGGGCATCGAGCACAGCGGCGGGGCATCCTTCGCGAAGAATCCCATGTACTTCGATCCCGAGAACATCGTGAAGCTCGCGATCGAGGGCGGATGCAACGCGGTTGCCTCCACGCTGGGCGTACTGGGCGCGGTGTCGCGCAAGTACGCACACAGGATTCCGTTCATGCTGAAGTTCAATCACAACGAATTCCTGACCTACCCCAACAAGTTCGACCAGATCTTCTTCGCGCAGATCAAGCAGGCGCGTGACATGGGCGCGGTTTCTGTCGGCGCCACCGTCTATTTCGGCTCGCCGGAGTCCTCGCGTCAGATCGTCGAGGTGAGCCAGGCTTTCCAGATGGCGCACGAGATGGGCCTTGCCACCGTGCTGTGGTGCTACCTGCGCAACGGCGCCTTCAAGTCCGACAAGGACTACCACGTGTCCGCGGACCTCACGGGCCAGGCGAACCATCTCGGCGTCACCATCGAGGCGGACATCATCAAGCAGAAGCTGCCCGAGAACAACGGCGGATACCTCGCGCTCAACACGAAGGAATCGCCTTACGGCAAGACCGACAAGCGCATCTACACGGAGCTGTCGTCCGATCACCCGATCGATCTCACTCGCTACCAGATCGCCAACTGCTACATGGGGCGTGCGGGCCTCATCAACTCGGGCGGAGCCTCGGGCGAGAACGATCTGGTCGAGGCCGTCACCACGGCCGTGATCAACAAACGCGCGGGCGGGATGGGCCTCATCTCCGGCCGCAAGGCGTTCCAGAAGCCCATGAAGGACGGCGTCGCGCTGCTCAACGCCATCCAGGATGTCTACCTCTCGCCGCAGATCACCGTGGCCTGAGGCCGCGGCCGGCGTCGCGATCCTGGCAGGGCTCCTGCCGGGACGCGCGGCCGCGGATGACGCCGCGGACCTCGCCCGTCTTCGCGACGAGATCCGCGCGATCGTCGGCACGCACAGCGACTGCTACAACGTCGTGCATTGCCAGGTGGTCTCGATGGGGTACGATGCCTGCGGTCAGCCCACGCATCACCTGGGCTACAGCAACCGCACCGGCATCAAGGGGCAGCTCGAGGCGAAGGCCGCCGAGTACACCTTCATCGAGGAGGAGTTGCAGCGTGGCAAGCCCCGGCCGGCCACTTGCGCTCCCGCCGCCATCCCGAAGCCCGTGTGCCATCGCAACCACTGCACGGCAGGAGCTTCCGGCGAGTGATTCCGTTCCACCCCGCAACGACGCTGTTCCCGCTTCGGCTTTCCCTCTCCGGCGCGACCGTCGTCGCTCTGCTCGTGGCATGCCCGGCGTACGCCGAGGATGACGCGATGGCCCTCGCGCGGCTGGAACGCGAGATTGCCCAGGCCGTCGGCGACAACGCGTGCGGCAACGTGTCTTTCTGCCGCGTCGCGCCGATGGGGCATGACGTCTGCGGAAATCCATCGCGCTGGTTGCCCTTCAACAACTACCCCGGCGTGCGCGAGATCGTCGAGACGAAGGTGGCCGAATACACCTTCATCGAGGAAGACATGCACCGTGGCAAGCCGCGCCCGGCCGACTGCAAGCCGGCGGGCAAGCCCAAGCCCGCGTGTGTCAACGGTCGCTGCACGGTGGGCGAAATCAGCTACTGACATGGCCCAATCTCCCGCGAAGAAGGCGCGCGTGCGCAAGCTGGTGCCGAGCCTCGGCGTCTCGGACCTCCAGCGTTCCCTGGACTTCTACTCCGACCTGTTCGGGTTCGAACTGGTGGATTCGTTCGAGAACGACGAGGGTGACACCGTGTGGTGCTGGCTGCGTTCCGGCATCGCGGAACTGATGCTCCAGCAACTCGACGAGGATCAGCAGATCACGCTCCAGCCCGCCATCGGGCAGAGCTGGGCCCTGTACCTTCGGCCGGACGACCTGGAGGATACGCATCGCAAGCTGCGGGCCGCAGGCGTCGAGGTGAGCGACGTCGAGACCACACCCTACGGCGCCAAGGAGTGCTTCACGACCGATCCCGACGGCTACGAACTCTGGCTGTCGGAGCCCGATGCCGGACTGGGCCCCGACGACGAAGACGACGATGAGGGTGCGCCGGACGAGGATGACGACGAGGACGACGGGGATCTGCGCAGCAAGCCCTTGCCGCCGTCGATTCACTGAACCGGCTGATCCAGCAGTTCGCGGATCGCGGTCTCCAGGAATTCCGTTTCCTGCGGAAAGCGCCCCGGCGCCCCCGCGCAATGCCCGAAGGGTGAGCGGAACGGCCGCACCTGCGCACCGGGGATCAGCGTCGCCTCGTAGACGCACTCCTCGAGCGTGAAGTACATGTCCTCGTCGCAGGGCATCACGATGGTCTTTGCGCGGATGCCGGACAGCGCGCGCGCGAAGTTTCCGCGGTACATGCCGTTCCGGCTTACGTCCGCGTCCTGCCAGGTTCGCAGCATGCACAGCAGGTCGTTCGCGTCCCAGGCGAGGTGATCCGCCTCCCACGCGGCGAGCAGTTCCGCGGGGCTGCCGTACCCGAGCACCTCGTACAGTCGCCTCCGGTAGAACGCGCCCGAGTACGCCCAGCCGGCGTACGCCCGGCCGAAAGCGCGCAGACCCGCTTCCGGCGGTGAGGTGTAGTGCCCGCCCGCGAAGGCGCCGTCCGCTTCCAGCGCTGCCTTGACCCCTTCCAGGAACACATGATTGAGCGGCCAGCACTTCGCCGTACCGCAGAAGGGAAGCAGGCGCTGCACGAGGTCCGGGAACATCGTCGCCCACTGGTAGGCCTGCATCGCACCCATGGACCAGCCCGTGGCCAGCGCCACCTTGCGCACCCCAAGATGGTCGAACAGCAGCCGGTACTGGCAGACGACGTTGTCCGCCACGGAGATGCGAGGGAAGTTCGCACCGCCGCGGGGACCCGCTGTGTTGCTCGGGGAGGACGACAGGCCGTTTCCGAACATGTCGGGAACGACGATGAACCATCGGTCGGGATCGAGCGCCCGGCCGGGCCCGATGAGGCGGGCGTTGGACCGGTGATTGCCGGCGTAGTAAGTCGGGAAGACGACGCAGTTGTCCCGCGCGGCATTGAGTCGGCCCCAGGTCCGATAGGCGAGACGGGCGTCCGGGAGAGTCTCCCCGCTCTCCAGGCGCAGATCGCCGAAGGGCAGGATGTCGTGGTCGATGGTGGTTCCCTCGGACAAGTCGGTCATGATGACGATGCGCCGGTGTGCACTCGGCTGGCGAGTAGGGCGATGGACGCCGACTTGCACCGCCCGTACCAGGGCGGTCGAAAAAGCTCGCAAACGGCTGACTTTCCGGAGGACAGGTGCGAGGCCCCCGGAACGCCGATGTGTCGGGCGTGCCCCGAGGCAGGGCCCTCGCCCGACCATGGTGCACCGCACGGTGCAGGCAGGGCTCGTACGCCGCCGCCGCAGGCGAAGGAATGCCGTCCGCATCGGGGCCTCGCCGGTCGATCGGCAGTCCCGCTCGGCGGCTCCGGGCGTGGTCCTTGCACCTCGGCAGGGCCCGCGTGACCGGGCGGGCGGGCCCTCGGGGGGATGGGACGGCGGAGCGGTGAGGGCCCATGCCCCGGGAGGCATTTCGAGGGCTATGTCATTGCCCCAAGTTCTGCCATGATCGGGAATTCCGAATCAATCGTTTAAGCGGTCAATCTCAACAAACACATGAGTTCGATTCGCAAAGCCCTGGGCTTGCTCCCCGGCAGCAGACGGCTGTTGCTGATCATCTGGCCGTTCCTGGTCATCGTGATCATCCTCGTCTGGCTTGCCGGCGAGAGCATGAGCATTCTTGCCGCTACGCGCGCGTACTCGGAGGGCGAGAGCCTCTGGTCCAAGGCGCAGAAGCAGGGGGTTTTCCACCTCATCCGCTATGCGGAAACGAGTGATCCGGAGCATTACGAGCAGTTCCGGCTGCTGATCGCCGTACCCCTCGGCGACCGCAAGGCTCGCGAGGAGATGCAGAAGACCGGCCGCTTCGATCCTGCGGTCGCGTGGCGGGGATTGACCGAGGGCCGGACGCATCCGGACGACATCGCGCCGGTCATCCGCCTGTTCCGCCGCTTCCAGCACGTGCCGCCCATCACCGACGTGATCGCTACCTGGACCGAGGGCGACGGCTACATCGAGGAGCTGATCCAGGCCGCCCAGGCGCTGCACGCGCAGATCCAGTCCGGGGACACCTCGCGTCCGAGTCTGGAGCCGCTCGTGGCGCGCGTCCTGGCGATCGACGCCAAGCTCACGCCGCTGGAGGACCGCTTCACGCAGATGATCGGCCAGGCCGCCCGCCGCGCGCAGTCCGTCCTGCTGCTGCTCAACTTCGTCGCCGCGGCCATTCTCGTGCCCATCGGCATCTTCCTGTCCCGCCGCATGCTTCGTCACAGCGAGCGCTTCGAACGCGCTTTGGAGTTGAGCGAGGAGCGTTTCGAGCTGGCGGTACGCGGAAGCAACGATGGCCTGTGGGACTGGAACATTACCGCGGCCGAATGGTATTTCTCGCCCAGGTTCAAGCAGCTGCTGGGCTTTGCGGAAAGCGACATGGAAGGCACGGCGGAGGCGTTGCTGCGGCTCATGTCCCCGGAGGATCGGAAGATGTTCTGGGATGCGCTCCAGGCGCATCTCGATCACAAGGCCCCCTTCGACGTGGAAGTGCGCATGCAGATCCGGTCGGGTGAGTTCCGGTGGTTTCGCGTGCGCGGCCAGTCGGTGCGCGACGCCGCGGGTCAGGCGGTCCGGATGGCCGGCGCCCTGACCGACATCACCGACAAGCATATGGCCGCCTCCGAGCTCTTCGCCGAGAAGGAGCGCGCCCAGGTGACGCTCGCCTCGATCGCCGACGGCGTGGTCACCACCGACCTGGACGGCTGGGTCGAGTATTTGAACCCGGTGGCCGAGATGCTGACGGGATGGTCCTCGGACCGCGCATCGGGCTTGCCCATCCAGGCGCTGTTCCGGGTCGTGGACGAGGGCACGCGGCGGCCCGCGCCGAACGTGATCGAGATGGTGCTGAAGGAGGAGCGCACCATCGAGGGTGGGGCCAACATGCTCCTGCAGCGCAACGACGGCGCGGAGATCCCGGTCGTGCATTCCGCAGCGCCCATCCGGGACCGCAGCGGGAAGGTGACGGGCGTGGTGCTCGTGCTGAGGGATGTGAGCCGGGAGCGCCAGTACGCCGCGCGGCTGTCTTACCAGGCGAGCCACGACGCGCTCACGGGCCTCATCAACCGTACCGAGTTCGAGCGCCGCCTGGAGCTGGCCCTGCAATCCGCGGCGCAGGCGGGCCGGCATCACGCGGTGATGTACCTCGATCTCGACCAGTTCAAGGTGGTGAACGACACCTGCGGCCACGCCGCGGGCGACCAGCTGATGCGGCAGGTGGCCACGCTCCTGCAGACCTGCCTGCGCGAAGGTGACACGCTCGCGCGTCTGGGCGGCGACGAGTTCGGCGTGCTGCTGGAGAATTGCCCGCCGGATGCGGCAGACCGCATCGCGGACAAGCTGCGTCAGATCGTCACGGATTTCCACTTCGCGTGGGGACACCTCAGCTTCAACATCGGCGTGAGCATCGGCCTCGTGAACGTGGAGGACGGGCTGTTCACGCTGGCCGAGGTGCTGCGTGCGGCCGACACGGCGTGCTACATGGCGAAGGAGAAGGGCCGCAACCGTGTGCAGGTCTACCGCGCCGAGGACAGCGAGCTCACGCTGCGCCAGGGCGAGATGGAATGGATCGGCCGGCTGCAGAAGGCCCTCGACGAGAACCGCTTCGTGCTGTTCGCCCAGGACATCGTCGCCGTGCAGGACTCCGGGTCAGGCGGGCGGCACTGCGAACTGCTGGTGCGGATGCTCGACGAGCAGGGCGATCTCGTGCCGCCGATGGCCTTCATCCCGGCGGCCGAGCGCTATGGCCTCATGCCCTCCATCGACCGGTGGACGTTGCGTACCGCGCTGGCGACGCTGTCGCGGCTGCGTGCGGAGGGCGTGTCGCCTCCCATCGACCTCTGTTCCATCAACCTGTCCGGCGCGTCCATCACGGACGAGCGGTTCCTGGAGTTCGCCCGCGAGCAGCTGGAGCGCTTCGACGTGCCGCCGGCCATCGTCTGTTTCGAGATCACCGAGACCGCGGCCATCGCCAACCTCGACAAGGCACAGCGCTTCATGCAGGAACTGAAGGCGCTCGGCTGCCGCTTCTCCCTGGACGACTTCGGCGCGGGGATGTCGTCCTTCGCGTATCTCAAGCATCTGCCCGTCGATTACCTGAAGATCGACGGCGGCTTCGTGAAGGACATGGTGGTGGACCCCATGGATCGCGCGATGGTCGAGGCCATCAACAACGTGGGCCACGTGATGGGCAAGAAGACCATTGCCGAATTCGTCGATGGTCCGGACGTGCTCGCCGCGGTTCGCGCGATCGGCGTCGACTTCGCGCAGGGATACGGCGTCGGCCGGCCCAAGCCTTTCGCATCCCGCCTGGAACTTGCCGCCCGGGTAGCCTGACGACTGCACGAGGCGCAATCGCCAGATCTGGCGATGTTGTCAGGTTTGCGTTCGGGTGTGGCATCTGCGCCACACATTCCCGCTGGCTCGCGCGAGCCGATTCAACCCGAATTCTCAGTGCGTTAGCGATTTGATCCCACGTGACAGCAGCTTCCGCGCCACCGGTGCGTGCGTAGTAGAAACTTGCCACTGTCATTTCCCCCAACTACACTGAGTCTAAATCGCACGAGGGTATGGTCGTCGGACTCGACCCGAAACTCGAGCAGGTTCCCGAATGTCATCTGCATGGACGGAAGCGCCGCTGCGCGGAGCCCCCGCGCGTCGGCTCGCTTGCAGGTCTGTCACGTGCGGCTGACACTCGATCAGTCAAGTTTCAATGTTCAACTTGGAGAGCATCATGGGAATGGGATACGAGTTGACGCCGGATCCGGAGTGGGTCCAGTCGCTGCGGGAATTCATCGATCCATATTGGAAGGAACTGCTCGAGAGTGAATGGGCGGATGGTGTCTCGAGCGGTCGTCTCACCGTTCCGGAAATGCGCGGTTGGATTCTGCAGGTGTATCCGTTCATTCACGCCTTTCCCAAGTTCCTCGCCGAGGCCCTGATCAAGGTCGAGGACGATTACGCTCGCTCCTACTTCATCGACAACATCCGCGTCGAGAAGGCGCACGCCGAACACTGGCTGTGGATGGGGCAGGGGTTCGGCCTCGACCGGCAGGAAATGCTCGACGTCGCGGAGGGTACGCGTCCCGTGCTGCGCGACGTGCAGTCCCTCACGGACTGGCTGTGGTTCATCAACACGAAGGGCAGTCTCGCAGAGGCCGTGGCCGCCACCAGTTTCGCCATCGAGGGTGTGACCGGCGATCTGTCCCGCCGGATCATCACGGGCTTCGAGTCGTATCGTGACCGCGAGGGCGTGGAAATGGGGCCGAAGACCTACAAGTGGATGCGCGAGCACGCGAAGTACGACGACGAGCATCCGAAGATCGCGCTGGAAGTCATCAAGCGCTACGCCACGACCGAGCGCATGCAGTCACGCGTAATGACCGCCGCGAAGCGCAGCCTGCAGCTTCTGCATCTCGCGCTGCACACCTCCTACCGCGCTTACTCCACGGTCTCCGAGGAAGGCGCCGTCGATCGCGATCGTCGCCTGGTGGACCGGCGGCAGCAGCAGTTGGCGCTGGCGTTCCCGGATCGCCGGTTCGGCGATCGTCGCGGTCGAGCGCTGCAGGCCGTCGCCTGACGATCCCGCGCGGCCGTCCGGCCGCGTCGGAAGCACCAAAGACAACGGCCCGTGTCTCGCGACACGGGCCGTTGTCTTTGGTGTCGGCCCCGCGGGACCGGGCATGCCCCGGTCCCGGAGGATCGATGCGGTGAATCACTGCACGACGCGGACTTCCACCCGGCGTGCCTCATCCGCATCGCCGGAGCCCGTGATGACTTCGGGCTTCTGCAGCGCGATGCGGTCTTCGGCCACGCCACCCGCGACGAGCGCCGCCTGGACGGCCTGGGCGCGCTCCTTGGCCAGTTCCTCGTTCCTGGCCGGGTCGCCGGACGAGTCCGTGAAGCCGGAGATGGCCACCTTCGCCGCGCTGTT
>ERZ1066136.807-NODE-807-length-19460-cov-16.125019_pt1 | contig 19460 bp, 8 predicted proteins | sample MGYA00382783_ERZ1066136 | MGnify/ENA primary metagenome ERZ1066136 (study PRJEB33369, sample SAMEA5778366) | biofilm metagenome | biome: Industrial cooling water; feature: Water cooling tower basin; material: Biofilm | place: United Arab Emirates | collected... | reverse complement strand
AGGATACGCCGCGTTCATTCTCAGGACCTCATCCACAGCTTCTGGTCATACCTCTGCTATTGCGCGCGACTGCTTGACTTGCCGTCACCTGCAAGCCCTTGTCGGCGCCGGGAACGCTTGCCGCACACTCAACTTTCGCTGAGCAGGGGAATGATCCTCTGTCCTTCTCGGATGAGCTGGATGCCTTCGATCAGGACCACGGCATCGAGCTCAAGGTCCGGCTCGATGACCAGTTCCTTTTCGAGCAGCAACCTGGGTGTCACGGGGCGGGAGTGGACAGCGCCATCCGGAGAAACCAGATAGATGAAGTGTCGATGTTGGACTTCGAAGGTGGCGCTGCTCGGCAACGTCATGACCTCGGCGTGCTGTTCCTGCAGTTCGACTCGAGCAGTCCCCCCGTGGCTGAATTCGCCCGCGCTGTTGTCGAAGCGAGCCCTGAGGGTGCGCGTTCCGGTCTCGGGACTGACGATCGATTCGATCGAGTCGATCACGCCTGTGACGACTTCACCCACACCACCCGACTGCGCGGCGAGCGCCGGGCTCCGGAGGCCTAGGCCAACCGCGGCTAGCTTCCTGAATCTGGACTCGGGCACCCGGAAGTACGCCAAGACCTGACTGTCGTCCACCAGGGTGCTGAGGAGGTCCCCCTCCTCGACCAGGCTGCCACGCTTTAGTCGAATGCGGCTCAACCGGCCGGCGAAGGGGGCGCGGACGCTTGTGTGCTCGACCTGGATCCTGGCTGCCTCGACCTCGGCCTCGGCGGTCTCGCAGGCCGCGCTCGCGGCATCTAGGTTCGCCTGGGCGATTTCGATCTCACGGTCCGAGATCATCCCTTTGGCCAGCAGCTGCTCCCGGTTCTCCAGCTCGATCTCCTTGAGGCGCCGGTCTGCCTGGGCCTGGCCGAGGCGCGCCTGCGCAGCAGAGAGGGCCACCTGGGCCGGTCGGTCGTCGATCTTGAACAGCAGCTGACCTTCCGATACCCCCGCGCCCTCATCGACCAGGATCTCGGACAGGTACCCCCCCACCCGCGCGCGGAGCTCGACGTGCCTGTGGGCCGTCAGCTGAGCTGCGAAGCGATGCGGTTCCACGACGGTCTCGATCCTTGGGTGCACCGCCCGGTAACTGGCAAGGGTCTCGGGGGTCGGGCTCTCGCTGCGTGCCGGCGAGCAGGCGGTCAATAGCGCTCCCGCGAGGGTCGTCAGGACGCACCGGACCGCCCTTGCTGACCCTTGCCGGTCGATGCGCTTGCCGCTCGGCCATTCAAGACTCGCTTGTCCCGACTCGCCGCCTGCGGCCGGCCGCGAGGGCCGCATCTGCAGCGGTCGTGTAAGGAGTGCAGGGACACTGCGATTCTGGCGTGTTTGCTGATCCATGACCACAGCTTGCCCTGTCGACCTAGCTCATGCCTGTCGGCTCGTCTGCCCTCCTCGTGTCGGGGAACGGACAGCGTCTGTGTAGGGGCAGCTCCTACACGACCGGGAGTGTTGGCCCCTTTTTCTCCGCTGCGCTCTCGTCAGTCTTCGCCGAGAGCTTGAAAATCACCCCTGCCCACTGCCGCGGTGCAGCCCTAGGGGCTAGGTTGGTCGGGATCTCGAGCGATCGAGGCCTGCCACGCTGCTGCCCCCGGTCCACTCCATGCACCCCCCCCGGCCCTCGTCCATGCGCCAAGCGATGCGGCGACCCAGCACAGCCTCGCGCCCTGGGCCTCCTGAAGGGGGCATCCAGCACAAGCTCCCGGTCCTCAAATCACGCTGGCTCCCCTCCCCGATCGGGCGTTCAACAGGGAGTCAACGCCATATCGCCGTGGCCTGCGGTACGGCCGTGCTCCTGGTCGCGCTGCTCGACTTCCTGACCGGTTACGAGCTGCTTTTCTCTGTTTTTTACTTGCTCCCGACCGGTTTCGCGACCTGGCTTGTCGGCCTCCGCAGCGGTGTATGCTTCTCTTTGCTCGCCGTGGTCCTCTCCCAGGGCGGTGACCTTGCCAGCGGAGTAGGCTATGACAGCGACCTGGCACTGCTGTGGAACTTCATCATCTCGAGCATCTTCTATCTGGCTGTCGTCTTGCTCGTTAACGAGCTCAGGTCGATCCACACCAACCTGGAGGGGATCGTCGCCCGCAGGACCTCCGATCTGCAGCGCGAGATCGAGGAACGCAGCCGCGTCGAAGCCATGCTGCTCGAGGTCAGCGAGCGCGAACAGCGGCGGGTAGGCAACGACCTCCACGATAGCCTGTGTCAACACTTGACGGCTACAGCGATGGCTGCCCAGATATTGACTCGCAACCTCGAGAACTCTTCCGAGGCCAGGGCAGCGGAAGCCGAGCGCCTGGTGACCATGCTGGAGGAATCGATCAGCCTATCGCGGAGCTTGGCTCGCGGACTGGCGCCGGTGGAACTGGATGCAGAAGGATTGATGACAGCCTTGGCCGAACTTTCCAGAACGACATCCAATGACCACGGCGTTGATTGCCGGCTGTTACTGCCAGAGCAGGTGCTGATCAACGACTCCAGCGCCACCGTGCACCTCTTCCGTATCGCGCAGGAAGCTGTACGGAACGCGATCCGACACGGAGGCGCCAAGAAGATCGAGATTCGACTGACCCAAGAGCCTGATCGGGTGCGGCTCTCGATCGAGGATGACGGATCCGGGTTCGATCCGAACGCTGTGGCCGGCGACGGCATGGGCCTCAGCATCATGCGCTATCGGGCTGGCATGATCCCCGCATCTTTCGGTATCGAACGGCTTGGGCGTGGGATGCGAGTATCAGTGGAAAAGCGCGATGAGCATCCCGATACCGCGGCACTGACCACCATTGCCTGACATGTCTCACCGGATCTTCATCGTCGATGACCATCCGCTGGTCAGGGAGATGCTCTCCGGACTGCTGAACCAGCAGCCCGACCTGCGGGTTTGCGGCGACGCAGAGAGTCTCGAGATGGCGCTCTTTCGCATCAAGGAGACCCAACCCGACCTAGCCATCGTGGACATCGCCTTGCCGTCCGGTTCGGGACTCGACCTGGTCAAGCAGATCAAGCACGTAGCCCCGGGGTGCATGGCGCTGGTGCTGAGCATGTACGACGAGCTGACCTACGCCGAGCGCGCAATCCGTGCCGGAGCTCGCGGCTACCTCAGCAAGCGGGACACGACGAAGAGAATCCTGCTGGCGGTCCGGGAGGTCTTGGCCGGCAGGATCTACATCAGCGAAGAATTCAAGAGCCTCGTGACAGAGAAGTTCCTGGTGCAGGGGCGTGCTCAGGAGCAAGAAGTACAACTGAGCGATCGGGAGTTGGAGGTATTCAGACTGCTGGGCGAGGGCAAGGAGACCAAGCAGATCGCGGACAGCCTGCGCATCAGCATCAAGACGGTGCAGGTCTATTGCGCAAGGATCAAGGAGAAGTACGGGTTGGCAAACCACACCGAGCTGTTGAGGCGAGCGATGCGTTGGGTGGATAGCCAGGAGGGTGGGTTACCCGGCTCCGATGGCTGATCCTGGGGCGCCCGTGCCGGCGGGCATTGACGAGCCCGGCAGCTCCGATGTGGGGTCTCTTGTCTCCCCCCTGGCGCTTTGGGTCTGGGCAGGGGAGCAGCGGCGCGACACCGGGCTGCTGCGGGGATGCCAACCGCATGCATCCGGGAGACTTGTGCAAGGCAGGGGTTCCAGGGTCCTACCGCCCCGATCCCAGGGCGATCTCCCCGCGGACTGGAAGGTCCCCGAGGGCGTCGAGCTTCGGTCGCAGCGCTGGGACGCGGCTTGCGCTCCCGGGGCCGCTGGTCAGCGGACGGCAAGCTTGCTGGCTCGCCCCGCCCTGGACCGCCCGCCCTCCGGCTGCCTTGCTGGTTCCGGATCCCCGCAGCCTGTCCGGAGGTGGGTTCCCGCTCTCCCGCCCAGTTGGCCTGTTGCTGCCCGGTCTGGAGTCGCCTGCGGCGCCAGGGTGGCTTGAGGTTCGTGCCGCTGTCCCGTGGGTTGTCCCGGTGCCCCCCGTCCCGCGGCCTGCCCCGCGCGGATCCGGGCGGTTCCGAGCGAGGCTCGTCGGACGGCCTGCAGGTTCAGCCCGCCCGGCGGACCAGGTCCCCCGCCGCGAGAGCCGTCGCCCACGGCCCGCCGCCGATGCGCCCAAGGCTGCCCCGGTCCATGCTCTAGCCCTGCCGGCCACCGACTGAGGCCTGCCAGGTCCAAGAGCCCCCTGGGGCCTGGCCCTGCCGATCCCGCTGCCGGCGCTTGATCGGTGCCTGGATCGTTTTTCTGCCCGGGCCGGCGAGGCCGCTCTGACCGCCAGGCCGCCCCCCCCGGGGGAATCCCGGTTCCAGGGGCGGGCGCCGGGATTCCGAAAGGGCCGGGATCCGCGCCGCTCGGGAGCGGACAATTGCCTGCGACCTCCCGCCCTGCCGGGCGCTCCATGGACGATTCCGTCGCCAGCCTGCCTTCGATGCCCCCGCCCAGCGCCCTCTTGATCGGGGCCGACTCCCTGCTGATCGAGTGCGGAGAGCGCTGGCTCGGCCGGGGCTTCCCGCTGCGCGGGGTGATCACCGCGGCACCCCGGGTGCGCGCCTGGGCGCAGCAGCGCCAGATCCCGGTCGTGGCCCTCGAGGGGGACTGGATCGGGGCCGCGGCGGGCTTGCAGGCGGACTACCTGCTGGCGATCACGCACCTCGAGCTGCTGCCGCCGGCCGCCCTGGCCCTCGGGCGCCGGGCCACGCTCAACTTCCACGACGGGCCCCTGCCCGATCTGCGCGGACTCTACTGCCCGGCCTGGGCCCTGATCGAAGGGCGCGAGCGCTACGGCATCACCTGGCACCTGGTCGACGACGGCATCGACACCGGCGCGCTGGTCGAGCGCCGCGAGTTCGAGCTGCAGCCGGGCGAAACCTCGCTGACCCTCAACACGCGCTGCTTCGAGGCCGCCCTGGACGGTTTCGAGGCCCTGCTCGATCAGCTCGCCGAAGGCACGCTGCGCTCCACGCCCCAAACCGGCGGCCCCGGGCGCCTGTGCCGCGGCAAGGACCGCCCGCGCGGCGCCGGCCTGCTCGACTGGTCCCTGCCGGCGGAGGAGCTGGAACGCCTGGTCCGGGCGCTCGACTTCGGCCCCTACCCGAATACCTTCGCCCTGGCCAAGCTGCTCCATCGCGGGCCGGACGGCGGCCTGCGCGCCCTGCGCGTGGCGGCGGCGCGCGCCGTCGAGGAGCCGCCCGGGGCAACCCAGCCTGGCCAGGTCCTGGCGAGCGCCCCGGGCCGCTTGACGGTCGCCACCGGGCGCGGCGCCCTGGAGCTGAGCGGCCTGACCTGCCTGCAGGGGCATCCGGTCGATCCGGCGGAGCTCGGCCTCGGGGCAGGAGCGGTCTTGCCGAGCCTGGATCGGGCCAGCATGGACCGGCTCGACGCCCTGGCGCGCGCCCAGGCCCAGCAGCCCGAGGCGCGCTGGGTGCGCTGGCTGGCCGAGCTCGGCGGATTGGCCCTGCCCCTGGGCACGCCGCGGCCGCTCGGCCAGCCGCCGCGCGCCGCGCCGCCGGTCGAGCTGCCCCTGCCGCGGTCCCTGCGCGAACTGCCGGTGGAGCTGCGCCAGCGGGCCGTTTTGGCCGGCTTCCTGGCCTGGCTGCAGCGCACGGCAGCGGAGGAGCGCTTCCTGGTCGGCTTCGTGGACCCGGCGATCGCTGCGGCCCGCCACGGGCTCGAGCCCCTGTTCGCCGCGGGCGGGCTGCTGGCCGTCGAGCGCGACCTCGACCAGACCGCCGCGGGCTGGCTGGAGCGCCTCGGCGCCGCGCTCGATGAAGCGCGCCGCCGCGGACCGCTGCCGCGCGACCTGAGCCTGCGCGACCCGGGTCTGGCGCTGCGACCGGAACTGCTCGATGGGCGCCTGCCGCCGATCGTGCTGCGCATCGGCGCCACGGCGGACGACCTGCCGGCGGAACGGGAATTCGAGCTGGTGCTGGCCGAGGACGGCGGCGCCGCCTGGCTGCGCTACGACGGCGCCCGCCACGGGCGCGCTTCGATCGAGCGCCTGGCCGGCCAACTGGCCTGGTTCCTCGACCAGGCCGCGCGCTCCCCGGAGCGCCCCCTGGGCGCGCTCGAGCTGCTGCCCCCGGAGGAGCTGGCGCTGCTGCTCGGGCCCTGGAACGACACGGCGCGTCCGCTGCCCCAGGGCCTCGACTTGGCGCGCGCCTTCGAGCTCGAAGCCCAGCGCCGCCCGGACGCCCCCGCGGTGACCTTCGAGGACCGCAGCCTGACCTATTCCGAGCTCGACCGGCGCGCCAACCAGCTCGCGCGGCACCTGCTGGCGCAGGGCTTGACCGCCGAAGAGCCGGTGGGCGTGCACCTGCTGCGCTCGGAACTGCTGCCCCTGGCGGTGCTGGCGATCTGGAAGGCGGGCGGCGCCTACGTGCCCCTGGACCCCGATTTCCCCGGGGAGCGCCTGGAATGGATGCTGGCCGACTCCGGCGCCCGCTGGGTGCTGACCGAGGGCCAGATCGAGGCCGAGCTGCCCACGCCCGCGGGCTCCGTCCTGCGCCGCATACGCCTGGACCTCGACGCCCTGCAGATCGGCAGCCAGCCGGCGCTGGCGCCCGCGCGCCCCGTCGATGCCGCGCGGCTGTGCTACCTGCTCTACACCTCGGGCTCGACCGGGCGCCCCAAGGGCGTGATGGTCGAGCACCGCAACGTGCTCAATTTCTTCGCCGGCATGGACGAGCGCATCGCCCCGTCGAAGCGCGCCGCCCCCGGCCAGCCCACCGGCACCTGGCTGGCGGTCACCAGCCTGAGCTTCGACATCTCGGTGCTGGAGCTGTTCTACACGCTGTGCCGGGGCTATCACGTGGTGGTGCACCGCGAGCGCCAGCGCGGCGGCCAGCGCAGCCTGCAGCGCTCCAAGGACCCGCGCCCGATCGACTTTTCGCTCTTCCTGTGGGGCAACGACGCCGGCGAAGGGCCGGTCAAGTACCGCCTGCTGCTCGAGGCGGCCAAGTTCGCCGATGCCCACGGGTTCGAGGCGATCTGGACCCCCGAACGCCACTTCCACGCCTTCGGCGGCCCGTTCCCCAATCCTTCGGTGATCTCCGCGGCCCTGGCCACGGCCACCTGCCGCATCCAGATCCGCGCCGGCAGCTGCGTGGTGCCCTTGCACCACCCGGTGCGCATCGCCGAGGAGTGGGCCATCGTCGACAACCTCTCGAACGGCCGCGTCGGCCTGGCGGCGGCCTCGGGCTGGCAGCCGGACGATTTCGTGCTGATGCCGGAGAACTACGCCGAGAACAAGCAGAAGATGTTCGAGAGCGTGGAGCTCGTGCGGCGCCTATGGCGCGGCGAGGCCGTGCCGTTCGTCAATCCCTTCGGCGAGCCGGTGGCGCGCCAATCCCTGCCGCGCCCGATCCAGCGCGAATTGCCGATCTGGATCACCTCCGCGGGCAACCCGGACACCTACATCGAGGCCGGCCGCCGCGGCTACAACGTGCTCACGCACCTGCTCGGCCAGTCGGTGGCCGAGGTGGCCGAGAAGATCGCCATCTACCGGCGCGCCCGCGCCGAAGCCGGCTTTGACCCGGCCGGCGGGCGCGTCACGCTGATGCTGCACAGCTTCATCGGAGCCTCGCTCGACGAGGTGCGCGAAACCGTGCGCGGACCGCTCAAGGCCTACCTGGATGCCTCGGTGGGCTTGGTCAAGAAGTACGCCTGGTCGTTCCCGGCCTTCAAGCGGCCCGGCAGCGGCGGCCAGGCCACCCACGACCAGGACCAGCTCAGCGAGCTGGACCTCGATTCGCTCTCTCCGCAGGAGCAGGACGCGGTGCTCGAACACGCTTTCCGGCGCTATTTCGAACACAGCGGGCTGTTCGGCACCCCGGAATCGGCCCTGGAGATGGTCGATCGGCTGAAGTCGATCGGCGTGGACGAGATCGGCTGCCTGATCGACTACGGCGTCGACGTGGACCGCATGCTGGCGAGCCTGCCGGCGCTGGCCGAGCTGATGCGCCGCTCGCGGCCGGAACCCGCGCCCGCGGACGGCGCCGGGCCGCAGCAGCACTCGATCCCGGCGCTGATCCGGCGCCACGGGGTCACGCACCTGCAGAGCACGCCATCGCTCCTGCGCATGCTGCTGGTCGACCCGCAGGCCGAAGGCGCCCTGGCCGGGCTCGAGCAGCTGTGCGTGGGCGGCGAAGCCTGCCCCCTCGACCTGGCCCAGCGCCTGGCCGCCCTGCTGGCAACCGGCGGCGGCCGCCTGACCAACCTCTACGGCCCGACCGAGACCACGGTCTGGTCGAGCAGCGCCGTGCTCGAGCCCGGCCTGGAAGCGGTCCTGATCGGCACTCCGATCGCCAACACCCAGCTCTACGTGCTCGATGCCGAACGCCGCCCCCTGCCGGCGGGTGTGGCCGGCGAGCTGTGGATCGGCGGCGCCGGCGTGGTGCGCGGCTACCGCGGCCGCCCGGATCTGACCGCGGAGCGTTTCCTGCCGGATCCCTTCCGGCGCGAGCTGGCCCCCGGCTGGCCCGCGCGGCTGTACCGCACCGGCGACCAGGCAGCCTTCGGGCCCGACGGCCGCCTGGTGTTCCTCGGGCGGCGCGATGCGCAGGTCAAGCTGCGCGGCTACCGGATCGAATTGGGCGAAATCGAGCAGCGCCTGCTGGCCTTCCCGGGCGTCGCCGAAGCGGCGCTGCTGGTGCGCGAAGACAGCCCCGGCGACCAGCGCCTGGTCGGTTACGTGACGGCCCAAGGGCCGGCCCCCCTGGACCTGGAGGCGGCCAAGGCGAGCCTGCGCCAGAGTCTGCCCGAGTACATGGTGCCGGCCATCCTGCTGTTGCTGCCGGCCATGCCGCGCACCCCCAACGGCAAGCTCGACCGGCGCGCCTTGCCCCAGCCCAATCCCCCGCGCGAAGCCTCCTCGGCGCCCTACGAAGCCCCCAGCGAAGGCCTCGAAGCGACCCTGGCCGAGCACTTCCGGCGCGTGCTCGGCCTGGCCGAGGTCGGCCGCGACCAGTCCTTCTTCGACCTGGGCGGCCACTCCCTCCTGGTCGTCAAGCTCCACCGCGACCTGACCGCCGCCCTGAGCGCGGAGCCCGACCCGCTCGAGCAGCTCCCCTCCCTGACCGACCTCTACCGCTTCCCCACGATCCGCGGCCTGGCGGATTTCCTCCAAAACGGCCCCGACACCGACGCCGTCGAGCGCTCCTCCGCCCGCGGCGCCGCCCGCCGCACCGCCCTCCAATCGCGCCGCCGCCGCGGCCGCTGAGAGCGCCCCCCGCGCATCCGTCGCCGTCCCCCTGCCCGGCGACCCGGCCGGCTAGCAGCCCCGGGCCGCGCCGGCGGCGCTGCGGGCCGGAAACGCCCTGGGCAAGGGTGGCGAGCGCGGCGAGCAGCGAACGGAGTCAGGGGCGCTGGGTGCTCAGGGCGGCGATGTGGGTCAGGACGCGCCGGTGGATGCGGTGCACGATCTGGTCGCACAGCAGGCGCCAGTAGGCGACCGGGCCCATATCGAGGCGGTACCAGGTGGAGCCTTCGAGGCGCGTGCGGCCGCCGGGCAGGGCGGTCAGGCGGAATTCGCCGCGCAGGGAGCGGAAGGCGTCGGTCAGGTGCGGGGGTTCGACGCGGGCGTAGAAGCTCCACTCGTGCATGGGCGGCGGGGCCGAGGCCACGTCGAAGGCCAGGCGCGTCGGCGGCTGCCAGGCGGTGATCGGCTCGACGAAAGCGCCCGTGGAAAACTCGCAGTGGCGCACGGCGCCCACGCCGCTGCCTTCGATGCGGGCGCGCAGGGGGAAGGCGATGCCGGTCTCGAACAGCCAATGCTCGGGCGGGGGCAATTCGGCGAAACCGATCACGTTGGGCCAGACCGCCTCCGGAGGCGCGGCGATCTCGATCTCCGAGCGCACCTCGAACAGCGCCGGCTCGCCCAGGCGCTGCTCCAGGTACAGCAGCGGGATCACAGCCAGGGCCGGGAAGATGCCCGCAGCTGCTGGAGCCGGGCGCGCGGTCGCGGTGCCGAGGACTCCGCCGATCAAGGCCACCGGCAGGCTGATGCCCGCCGCCATCACCAAGCAGACGATGCCTTCGAGCGCGAACAGCAGGAACAGCGCCGAGGTCAGGCCCAGGCTCAGCACCACCAGGGCCAGCGTCGGGCGCAGGCCGATCGGTCGGCGGTGGTTGGCGATCTGGGCCGTGGCAAAGCCCATGATCAAAGGCGTGCCCAGGAACAGGCCGCTGCCGTAGCTGCCGATCCAGTGCGAGGAAAGGTACGCCAGCAGAAGGCCGCCCACCGCCGGCAGGCCGATGGCCAGCGCGGTCCGCTGCAGTCCCGCGGGGGGAGCCGGCTCGGAATCGGTGGGCTCGTCCGCAGCGGCCCCGGCGGGCTGGCCGGGCAGGGCCGCGAAGATCAGCATCCATAGGTAGCCGAGAACCGGCAGGAAGATCAGCAGGGCGACCATCGGCCCGTGGCCAGCATCGCGGACGCGGCGCACGGTCAGCGCCGCCCCGGCCCACAGGAACGGCACGGACCACAGGGCCAGCAGCAGCAGCCAAGCGGACGAGAGGGCCTCGAGCTTGGAGGCCCGCAGGCTGTAGCTCGGCACCACATAGTCCCAGGGCGTCCAAACGATCCCGAAGCGCAGGCGCAGGAGCAGCGCCTCCGCCAGGTACTTGATGGCCATCAAGCACACACCGGTCAACACATAGGGGCCGCGGCGCAGGCGACCTTCCAATCCAAACAGCGAGCGGAGCAGGATCAAGCGCGGTTGCAGGGCGGGCTTTTCGCGGCCAGCACCCTCGGACCCTCCGGGAGCACCCGCCGCGGCGCAAGCGCCCGCTTCCTCGAGCGCAGCTTAGCCGCCCTGGCCCGAACGGGTCGGGGGCGCGGCCGCCCGGCCCCGCGCATTTCCCGGGCGGATCGCGGCCTGGACCCAGGCCGCGCCGCGGGGTTGTCACGCCAGCCCGCGATCACGGCCGGATGCCCCCCCCCCGAAGGCGCTGCGGGCAGAGCGCGACCCGGGAACGGTGGGGCGGGCCGGGCCGCGGCGTTCCAGGGCCCGCCCCGGACCGCAGGCGGCGCCCCTGGGCAGCGCGCCGTACCCCCGGGCGGCCCCCGGTGCTGAGCGGCCCGATTCCCCCCCGGGAGACCGGTGCAGGCCGCCGGAATGCCTGGCCGCCGGGCCTGCCCGCAGCCCCGAAGGCCGCGGGCCCCGGGCGCAGCGAAGCCTCGCCGGCGCCCCCAGGCCGCGGGCGGCCAGGGGGGGGCGGCGCTTGGTCCTGGGACCCGGGGCGGCGGCGCGAGCCCCGCAGGCGGTGGCCGAAGCCGGGCCCATTGCCAGACGGGCCCCCGGCCGGCGGGGCAAGGCCGAGCCGAGGCGCGCGCAGCCATTCCGGGCGAATCCCGCCGGCCGGAGCCCCCTGGGCGAGGCCCTTGGCACCGCCGGAAGGGAGCGGCGCAAAGGCGCTCGGGCGGCCGTCGCCGGGGGGACCGACGGCCCGCGGAAGGCCCCGCCGACCGGGGGCAACGCCGATCGAGGGCGCCCCGGGCCCCTGGACGCGGCCCGCGGGGCCAGGATCGAAGCAGCGAGCCTGAGACGGGGGCAGCGGGGCCCCTCCCCCAGCGGTCCGACCGGGGCCAGGGACGGGCCGGGCGCGCAGCCCCCCCGGGGCGCGCCCGGATTCGGGGGCCGGACCGGCTGCGGGCCTCGGACGCCGCGCCCGCGCTGGCCCCCGACCGGCGGCGGTCCGCGGCGCGACCATCCCCGGACGGCCCCCGGACCGCCCGGCACAGCCCCCGCCGGAGCGCCCGCAGGCCCCCCTGGAGAGGCTCCAAAGCCCCCCCGGGGAGGTGGCCGGGGCCCGCTCTCGCTACGCTTGGCGGCTGCGCCTGGCCGATGCTGCTATGCCGAGGGCCGCCCCCCCGACGGCAGCCCGGTCCCCATGTCTTCCCACCCCGCCTCCGGGGCCGCCCAGGGCGGCCTCGAAATCGCCCTGATCGGGATCGGCTGCCATCTGCCGGGGGCCCGGAGTGCGTCGGCGTTCTGGAGGAATCTGCGCGCCGGGGTCGAGTCGATCGTGGCCTACACGGAGGAGGACCTGCGCGCCGCCGGGGTGGGCGACGCGCTGCTCAAGCACCCGGATTACGTGCGCCGCGGGGCCCCCCTCGAGCAGATGGAGTGGTTCGACGCGGACTTCTTCGGGCTCTCGCCCAAGGAGGCCGCGATCATGGATCCGCAACACCGCCATTTCCTCGAGTGCGCCTGGGAAGCGCTGGAGGACGGCGCCCAGGTGCCGGAGCGTTTCGAGGGCCGCATCGGGGTCTTCGCGGGCTCGGGCATGGCGGCCTATTTCGCCTTCAACATCCTGACCAATCCGGAGCTGCTGGACGAGGTCGGGCTGTTCCTGTTGCGCCACACCGGCAACGACAAGGATTTCCTGGCCACGCGGGCTTCCTACATCTTCGATCTGAAGGGGCCCAGCGTCAACGTCCAGACCGCCTGCTCGACCAGCCTGGTGGCGGTGCACCAGGCGGCCCAGAGCCTGATCGCCGGGGAGTGCGACCTGGCCCTGGCGGGCGGGGTGACCATCGAGCTGCCGCACCGGCGCGGTTACCTCTACAAACAGAACGAGATCCTGTCCCCCACCGGGCAGGTGCGCGCCTTCGACCACCGCTCGCAGGGCACGGTGTTCGGTTCCGGCGCGGTGGTCGTGGCCCTCAAGCGCCTGGACGACGCCTTGGCCGCAGGCGATCCGATCTACGCGGTGGTCAAGGGCACCGCGGTCAACAACGACGGCGCCGGTAAGTCGGGCTACCTGGCGCCCAGCGTCGACGGACAGGCCGAGTGCGTGGCCGAAGCGCTGTCGGTGGCCGGAGTGGCGCCGGACACGATCGGCTACGTCGAGACCCACGGCACGGGCACCCCGATCGGCGACCCGATCGAAATCGCGGCGCTGTCCCAGGCCTTCCGGGCGCGCACCAAGCAGAAGGGCTTCTGCGCGATCGGCTCGGTCAAGGGCAACATCGGCCACCTCGACACCGCCGCCGGCGGGGCCAGCCTGGTCAAGGCGGCCCTGGCGCTCAAGCACGGCGAGATTCCGCCCAGCCTGCACTTCGAGGCTCCCAATCCCGATATCGACTTCAAGTCGTCGCCGTTCTTCGTCAACGCCAGCCTGCGCACCTGGCCGAGCCTGTCCGGGCCGCGCCGCGCCGGGGTCACCTCCCTGGGCGTGGGCGGCACCAACGCCCACGCGATCCTCGAGCAGGCGCCCCAGCGGCCCGCCGGCAGCCTGCCGCGCGCCCCGTTCCAGCTGCTGGTGCTGTCGGCCAAGAACCGCGCGGCCCTCGATGAGGGCGGCACGCGGCTGGCCGCCCACCTGCGCGAGAACCCGGGCCTCGAGCTGGCCGACGTGGCCCACACGCTGTTCCATGGCCGCCGGCATTTCGCGCAGCGCCGGGTGCTGGCCGCGCGCGATCTGTCGGAAGCGGCCGCGCTGCTCGAAACACGCGATCCGCGCCGCGTGTTCCAACACGCCGCGCACAGCCCGGCCAGCCTGGTGTTCGTCTTCCCGGGCGGCGGGGCGCCGCACCTCGACATGGCCCGCGATCTGTGGGAACAGGAGCCCACGTTCCGCGCGGAGCTCGAGCGCGGTTTTGCCCTGTTCGAACGGCGCTCCGGCGTGCGGCTCTCCGAGTTGCTCTTCCCCGGGCCCGGGGCAGACCGCCTGCGCCTGGCGGCGGAGCTCGAACGGCCGGCGCTGCAGCTGCCGGCCCTGTTCCTGGTGGAACTGGCCTTGGCGCACTGGTGGATGGCGCAGGGCATCGCGCCCAAGGCCCTGATCGGTCACTCCCTGGGCGAGAACACCGCCGCCTGCCTGGCGGGGGTATTCCGCTTCGAGGACGCCCTGGGCCTGGTCAGCCTGCGCGGGGAGCTGTTCGAGCGCGTGCCGGCGGGCGGCATGCTCAGCGTGCCGCTGGCGCCGAGCGAGCTCGAGCCCCTGCTCGGCCCCGACCTGGACCTGGCCACGATCAACGCCCCGGAGCTGTGCGTCGCCTCGGGCCCGCTCGAGGCCCTCGAAGCGCTGGAGCGCCGCCTGGCCGAGCGCGAGATCGAAGCGCAGCGCATCAAGATCCACATCGCGGCCCACTCGCGCATGCTCGAGCCGATCCTGGCCGAGTTCCGCGCCTTCCTGGGTCGCCTGCGGCTGGCGCCGCCGAGCCTGCCGATCTTCTCCAACCTGACCGGCAGGCGCCTGGAGGCCAGCGAAGCCCAGGACCCCGAATACTGGGTGCGGCACCTGCGCTCGCCGGTGCGCTTCGCCGAGGGCGTCGGCGCCCTGTGCGAAACCCCGGGTCGCGTGCTGTTGGAGGTCGGCCCGGGCAAAACCCTCTCGACCCTGGCGCGGCAGCATCCGCGCCTGGCCCAGAGCGGCGGGGCGTCGATCGCCTCCCTGCGCCATCCGGAGGAGGAACTCGACGACCGCCTGTCGCTGTTGACCGCCCGCGGACGCCTGTGGGCTGCGGGCCTGGGCGCCGAGCAGGGGCTCGATCTGGCGCAGCTGTGGCAGGGCGAAACGCGCCTCAAGGTGCACCTGCCCGGCTATGCCTTCCAGCGCAGCCGCTTCTGGATCGAACCGGGCCGCGCCGTGGAGGGCACGCGCGAGGCCGAGGGTCCGCGCATCGAGCGTCTGGATCACCCCGAGGATTGGTTCTTCGAGGCGCGCTGGCGCGAGCAGCCCCTGCCGGCCCGCAGCGCCGACGCCAACATCGATCGCGGACCCTGGCTGATCTTCGAGGACGAGGCCGGCGTCGGCCGGGCCCTGTCGGAGCGCCTGACCGAGGCGGGCGCCGAGGTGGTGCGCGTGCTCGAAGGCGACGCTTTCGACATGCAGGACGAGCGCACCTTCGTGCTCGCACCCGAGCACGGCCAGGGCAGCTACGAGCGCCTGTGCCGCGAGCTGGTAGCCGCCGGGCGCGCTCCGCGGCGCATCGTGCACCTGTGGACGCTGACCGAAGAGGAAGGCTTCCGCCCGGGCTCGTCGTTCTTCCACCGCAACCAGGAGCGCGGGTTCTACTCGCTGTTCTTCCTGAGCCGCGCCCTGGCCGGCGAAGGCCGCAGCGAGGGCGTGCATCTGCTGTGCGTCTCGAACGGCATGCTCTCGGTCGGCGGCGAAGGGGTGCGCTATCCCGAGAAGGCCACGCTGCTGGGCCCCCTGCGGGTGGCGCCGCGCGAGCTGCCCGGCCTGCGCACGGCGGCCCTGGATCTCGAGCCGCCGCCCCGCAAACGCGGCTGGCGCCGCAGCGGCGGCGAGCGCAGCGCGCGGCTCGCGGGTGCCCTGGAGGGCCTGTGGCGCGAGGTCAGCGGCGAGCCCGCGGTCGGCACCTTCGCCCTGCGCGGTGCGGCCGGGCGACTGCGGCGCTTCGAGCAGAGCGTGGCGCGCGCCGAAGCGCCCACGGCCGGCACCGCGGCCTCGCGCCTGCGCCGCGGCGGCCGCTACCTGATCACCGGCGGCCTGGGCGGCGTGGGTCTGGCCTTGGCACGGGACCTGGCCAAGAAGCTGGCGCCCAAGCTGGCCCTGCTGGCCCGCTCGCCGCTGCCCCCGCGGGACGAATGGGAGGGGCTGCTGCGCCGCGGCGGCGACGTGGACCTGTGTGCGCGGCTCGAGGCCGTGCGCGAACTCGAGGCCCTCGGGGCCGAAGTCCTGGTGCTGTCCGCGGACGTCACCGATGTGGTCGCGATGCGCGCCGCGCTGGCCGAGGTCCAGGCGCACTTCGGCGGTCTGGATGGTGTGCTGCATGCCGCGGGCGTGCTCGCGGATGGTCCCATGGAGGCCAAGAGCCAGGCCGACGTCGAGCGCGTGCTCGGGCCCAAGGTGCACGGCACCTTGGTGCTGGAGGAGGTGCTCCAGGGCCAAGCCCTCGATTTCTTGGTCCTGTTCTCCTCGACCTCGGTGCAGGTCGCGCCCGCGGGACAAGTCGACTACGTGGCCGCCAACGCCTTCCTCGATGCCTACGCGGCGCGCCAGGGCAAGCCCGCCGGGCGCCTGGACCTGGCGGTGGGGTGGGGCGTGTGGAGCGAGGTCGGCATGGCCGCGCGCTTGACGCAGCCGGCGATCCGGCAGGCGCGGGTGGAAGCGCTGCCGGCCAGCACGCCGAGCTTCGAGACGCGCCGGACCCTGCGCAATGGCCGGATCGAGCTCGAGTCCGACTGGAGCCCCGCGACCCATTGGATGCTCGACGAGCACCGCCTGGCGAACGGACAAGCCCTGCTGCCCGGCACCGGTTACCTCGAGTTGCTGCGGGCGGCCCTGGCCGAGATCGGCGAAAAGGGCAGTTTTGCGCTCCAGGACCTGCTCTTCTTCCGGCCCCTGTACGTGCCCGACGATGGCCGGCGGCGGGTGCGCGTCAGCCTGGAGCCGAGCCACGGGGGCTACACGGCTTCGGTGCTGAGCGCGGCCGCGGTGGCCGATGGCCGGCAAGGCTGGGAGCGCCACGCCACATGCACCCTGGCCCTGCGTCCGCTGGAGCAGCCGCCGCCCCTGGAGCCGGGCGTGCTGCGCAGCCAGCTCACGGGCATCCACCTCGGCCCCAGCAACGAAGGCCTGAGGGTCGACCAGGAACGCCACCTGCGCTTCGGCCCGCGCTGGCGCCTGCTGCGCGAGGTGCTGTACGGCGCGGATCAGGCCCTGGCCGACCTGGAGCTGCCGCGCGCCTTCCACCGCGATCTCGCCGAGCACGGGCTGCACCCGGCCCTGCTGGACCTGGCCACGGGTTTCGCCATGGGCCTGATCCCCGGCTACGACCCGGAACAGGGCCTGTGGGTGCCCTTGGGCTATGGCCGCATCGAAGTCTTCGAATCGCTGCCGCGGCGCGTGCTGGCGGTCGCCCGCGCCGGCGCCGGCGGCAAGCCCGAGCGTGGGTTGTTCAGCTTCGACATCGATGTGCTCGACGTGCACGGCCGCGTGCTGCTGCGCGCGCGGGAGTTCACCCTGCGCCGCCTCGACCGTCTGCCCGACCTGGCCCACCTGACGCCTCCGGGGCCGGAGGAGGTCGAGTTCGATCCGCGCGAGGACAGCGCCGAACACCGCGCGCCCAGCGTGCAGGAGCTGCGCTTCGCCCAGCGCGTCGCCGCCGGCCTGACCCCGGCCGAGGGCAGCGCCGCGCTCGAGCGCCTGCTGCGCGCCGATCCCCCGCCGGCGGTGCTGGTCAGCACCCTCGACGTGCGCGAGCTGATCGGCGAGGCCCAGCGAGAGGCCGAGGGTCCGCGCAAATCGGGTCTGGCGGCGCGCTTCGCGCGCCCCGAGCTGGAGACCGAATACGCCGCCCCTGCGGACGAGATCGAGCGTTCGCTGGTCGGCTTCTGGCAGGAATTGTTGGGCGTCGAGCGCGTCGGGGTCGACGATTCGTTCTTCGACCTCGGCGGGCACTCCCTGATCGCCGTGCGGCTCTTCGCCAAGATCCGCAAGACCTTCGAGGTCGACTACCCGATCTCGGTCCTGTTCGAGGCGCCGACGATCCGCGCCTGCGCCGCGCTGATCCGCGGCGCGCGGGGCCAGTCCGGCAAGGATGAACCCGGCCGCGCCGCACGCCGCGAGCGGCGCTACACGCACCTGGTGGCCATGCACGCCGACGAGGGCGGTCCGCGCCCGCCGTTCTTCCTGGTGGCGGGCATGTTCGGCAACGTGATGAACCTGCGCCACCTGGCGGCCCTGGTGGGCACCGACCGCCCGTTCTACGGGCTGCAGGCCCGCGGTCTGTTCGGCGACAAGGAGCCGCACGCCACGTTCGAGGAGGCCGCCCGCGATTACCTGGCCGAACTGCGCACGGTGCAGCCGGAGGGCCCCTACTACCTGGGCGGCTTCTCGGGCGGCGGCATCACCGCGCTCGAGATGGCGCGTCAATTGCTGGCCGCTGGGCAATCGATCGCGGCGCTGATTCTGCTCGACACTCCGCTGCCCACGCGCGATCCGATCTCCCTGGGCGACAAGCTCTCGATCCACTGGCAGCGGCTGCGGCGCCAGGGCCTCGGCTACGGGTACCGCTGGCTGCGCGACCGCATCGCCTGGGAGCTCGACCGGCGCGCCAAGGCCGGCGGACCGCGGGGCAGCGACCGGCACCAGTTCCACGACGAGGTGATCGAAGCCGCGTTCCGCGCCGCGCTGCAGCGCTACCAGGTCCAGACGTATCCCGGGGACCTGACCCTGTTCCGGCCCAAGCTGGCGGTCGTCTACAGGCTCTCCGGCGGCCGGCGCGCGAACCAGTGGCGCGAGATCGTGTTCGACGACAACGGCTGGGGCCGCTATTGCCAGAAAGTCGCGGTCCACGAGGTGCCCGGGGACCACGATTCGATGGTGCTCGAACCCAACGTGCGCGTGCTGGCGGCCCGGCTCCGGGAGACCCTGGACCAGGCCGAACGCAAACACCGGCGTTCCCTGGCCGGCTGAGGCGGCCGAAGCCCGGGCATCCGCCGGGAGAAAGAGCGGCGGAATTCCGCTGCGGATGGACGGCGGCCGGCCCGGGAGGCGCCCCGCAGGAGCCGTCTCCGATGGCTTGCACGTGCCCCTAAACCGGCGCGACGGAAGGCCTTGGGAACAGAGCGGGAAATTTGCACAGCGCCAGCAGCCCGCCAGGATCACCGCGCAGCCTGAATCGCTATCCTATTTCCCCCTCCAACCCCGTCAAGAATCCAACAATGAAGCGTCTGATCCTCAGCCTGACCGTCCTCTCCCTGGCCCTCGGCTCCTGCACCAAGGAGCAGCAAGAAGAGACCAAGAACGCGGTCTCCGGCGTGACCAACGCCGCCGGTTCGGCCCTCGACTCCGCCAAGCAGGCGGCGGACAAGGCCGCCGAGACGGTGGGCAAGGTCACCGAAGATGCCAAGAACGTGGCCATCGAGACCCTCAACGGCTACATGCCGCAGATCGAAGCGCTGCTGGCCTCGCTGCAAGGCAACGCCTCCAACCTGACCGGGCTGGCTTCGCAGCAGCTCGAGCAGCTCAAGAACTACAAGGACGAGATCCCCAAGCTGATCGAGCAGATCAAGGGCGGGGGCGCGGAAGTCCTCGCGCAGCTCTCGGGCAAGCTCAACGAGCTGGCCAAGGAGATCCCGGCCCTGCTGGCCAACCTGCAAGGCCAAGCCGGCAAGTGAATCCCGCGGGCTGCCGCGGCAGCCCCGGGAGGCGCAGCAACCGACGGCCACGGTTTCCGCCGCCCTGACCGCCCAGGAGACGCGGGCGCCCCCGGGGACCGATCGGCAGCGCGGTCGAGCCCCGCTCGCCCGCGCTCCCTGCGGGCCCGTGCGCCGGCCCGCCAAGTCAGCCACGGCGCCTGCGGGGCAGCGCCGATCGGGCGGCCCGCTCCCGGCCCCAGGCGCGGCGCTCCGGCGCGTCCCCGGGCTGGTGCGCCCCTGGTCCCCGGGCTAGCGCCGCCCTGGGCCCGGAGGACATCGGGCCGCGGCTCGCCCGGCCCGCGGCCGTGGGCCCCCGCGCGGAGCTCCGGCCGCGCAGCTGCGGCCGCGCA
>ERZ1066136.806-NODE-806-length-19500-cov-15.052558_pt1 | contig 19500 bp, 13 predicted proteins | sample MGYA00382783_ERZ1066136 | MGnify/ENA primary metagenome ERZ1066136 (study PRJEB33369, sample SAMEA5778366) | biofilm metagenome | biome: Industrial cooling water; feature: Water cooling tower basin; material: Biofilm | place: United Arab Emirates | collected... | reverse complement strand
CGCCCGGCGAGCCTGCGGGCGCCGGGGCGAGCCGCGTTCGGCCGCTCGCGGGCGCCGCCGCGGCCCGCGCCGCGCCTGCCCCGCGCCCCGCTGGACGCGGGTCCGCCCCGGGGATCGTTCCAGGACCCCTGCGCGGGCGACCAGGACGCTGCCCGGGCTGGATTCGGCCGGCCTCGGCCGCGGCGCCTGCGGCAGCGCGCCGCGACCGGACCCCGGGCAGGCCGGGGATCGGTCAGGCCGGCGCGGCTGCCGCAGCGGGGCGCCGGCGCGCGCTCAACGGCCCGAGCCCCACTCGATGAACCACAGCAGCTCGTAGCGCGAGCGCTCCGGGCCACGTTCGTGTTCGTAGAGCCCGAAGGGCAGCAGGGACAGGTGGCTGCTGCGCGCCGGGCGGCGATCCTTGGCGGGCAGATAGCGCGCGCTGCCGTTGCCGCCGAATTGGAAGATGAAGTCCAGGAACGACCAGGAGGAGCTCTCCGTCTCGGAGTGCCACTCGTACAGGATCGGGATGTCGACCGAGCGCCGGCGCTCGAGTCCGGCCTTGGGATCGAGCTCGGCCTGGTGGTGCCCCAGGGGGCCTTCCACAGCGATGGCCAGGGGACCCGCCGGGCGCGCCGGCATTTCGCGGGGGCGCTCGTTGCTGGCGACATCGATGCGCTTGGCTTCGGCGCGCGACAACACCGCGGCCACCAGGTCCTCGAGGCTCACCGGAGAGCGGCCATCCAAAGCGGTGATGCGGTCGCCCGAGCGCAGTCCGGCCAGGTAGGCCGGTGAGCCGGGCTGCACCCCGGCGATCACCAGCACGCCGCCTTGCGCCTCGAAGATCGCCTGGGCTTGGGCCGGTTCGAGCGCGCCCACGGTCATGCCGGTCAGGGCGGCCACCGCCGCGGAGCCCTCGAGAATCTGCGTGTCCGTGGTGCTGTCCTCGATGCGGCGGCTTTCCGGGATCAGGCTGAAGCGGCGCGCTTCGCCCGCACGGCGCGCCTCGAATTCGACCGCCACCCCCGGCGTGAGCTCCAGATCCACCCGTTCGGAAAAGGCCTGGCTCGAGATCAGCGGCCGGCCCGCCAGGGCCACCAAGACGTCCCCGGGCCAGATGCCGGCCTTGTCGGCCGCGCCGCCCGGGTTGACGCGCTCGACCAGCAGGCCGGACCAGGGAGCTTCGCCGAGGGCCTCGGCCTGCTCGCGCGGCAGTTCCTTGACCGACAGGCCCAGGAAGGCCACCTCGCGGCTGCTGCGGGTGCGCAGCTCGAGCTTGGGATCCCCGCCGCTGTGCTGCAGGCGCCAGCGCTGCTCGGTGCCATCGGGCAGGGTGCGCTCGGCCAGGATTTCGGCCGTGGGGCCGATCGCGGTGACGCGCTCCGTGCGGCAAGCCGCCAGCGCGGTCGCGCAGCAGGAAAGCGCCAGCGCCAGGCGTTGGCTCGGCCGAGTTCGGACGGGGCGGGGGGCGTCGGCTGCGGTGCGGATCATGGGGCGTTCGGGGGGACGCGGCAGGATACGCAGCCGTCCCGAGCGCGGTTCCTCGCGCGCGGGCCCGCGGGCCGCGGCGGGCGCCCACGGGGGGGCGCGCACCTCAACCCGCCGCCTGCGAAAGGATCGGCGCGCAGCGCCGATCCCGGGCTGTGTGGGCGGCGGACACCGGCCCACAGGCATCTGGCAGGTCGGTAGCGCGGCTCGGACGCGGCCCGCGTCGATTTCGGCTCAACCGGTCAATGCGTGGCCGCACCGAGCAGGCTGCTGCGCAGTTCCCACCAACTGCGCCAGCCCGCTTCATCGGGCAGGACCCTGACCGGCTGGCCGCGGATGCCGCGGGCGCGCCCGCCGTCCAGGGAGGACCACCAGTCTGCGCTCGAGCTCGGTCCGAGGGGCCAATCGCCGAAACCCTCCGCCACGGCCAGCAGGCGCGCCTCCGCCAGCTCGCGCACCTGCGGCTCGCGATCGGCCAACAGATCGAGCAGGGCCGGGACGACCTCGCGCGCGTCCCCTTGGGTCGACAGTCGCCAGCCCCCGGGCTCCCGCACCAGCGAGACCGGGGCGGGGCGCGCGGGAGCGGGGTTCCTCCGGAGGAACGGGGTCCCGCCCGCCAGGGCGATCGCCGGCCCCGGGGCCGGGCCGCGGGGCTGCTCCGCATCGGACCCGGGGGGCGGCTCCAGGGGCTCCCCGGCCTGCGGCGGAGCGCCCGCGGCGAGCGCTGCCTCGAAGTCCGCCGCCGCCGGCAGCCCGTCCTGCCCGCCGAGCTGCACGGCGTCCTGCAACGCGACCTGCACTGCGTCTTCCACGCTGTCCAGCACGGCGTCTTGCGCCGCCTCCTGCGCCGCCTCCGGCTCCCCGGCGGCCGTCGATGCTTGCGATGCGCTTTCGAGGCCGAGCTCCCGCTCCGCGCCGGGCGGGTGCTCCGGGGTCGGTTCGGCGGCCGATTCGTTCTCCGGCGGGAGTTCGCCGCGCGCCGGGTCGCCGGGCTCCCCAGCGGGCGACCGCGGCGCGCCCGCGAGCCCGGCGTCGCCCTCGGCCGCCTGCTGGTCCACAGCATCCGCCATGGGCGCCGCTTCGGCCGCGCCCGCGGGAGCCGCGGAGGGCAGAGCCGCGCCGGAGTCCCCTCGGGCGCCCTGCGCGGCGCCGGCGGAGTCCGGCGCCGGGGCCGCGACCGGGGGCGCCAGGGGCGCGGGCTGCCCAGCGGCGCGGGGATCGGAATCCGGGCGCTCCGCGGCCGCTTCCGGAACGCTCGCGCCGGAGTCCGCCGGGCGGGCGCTGCGGTCCGCGGGCTGCGCTGCCACGGCGGGGTCGCGGACCGGCGGCTCCGCGGCGGCCTCCGGCGCAGCAGCCCTGGCCAGCCCCCGGGCCGTCTCGGCCCGGGGCTCGATGGCCGCGAGCTCGATGGCTGGGGAGCCCCGGTTCAGCCGGGCGGCCAGCAGGCCCGCGAAGGCGACCAGCAGCAGCGCGGCGGCGGCGTAGCGCGCCAGGGCCTGCCTGCGCCCGGCAGCGGGCTGGCGGCCTCGGGCGGCCAGCGGGCGGCTGCCGGCGCCCTGGCCGGGCAGCGCTGCCAAGATCGCAGCCAGGTGCTCCTCCGGCAGGACCACAGCGGGGTCCGCCGCCAAGCGCCGGGCGTCGGCGCGCAGGCCGGCTCGCAGGGTGCGGCACGCTGCGCAGGAGGCCAGATGCTGCTGGAGCCAGACCGCGGTCGCCGCGCCCAAGGGCCCGTCGAGCTGTGCCGCCAAGGCGCGCTCAGCCCGGCGGCAGCCGGGGGAGGGGGGCATCGGTCGGGGGGTCATGGGAGGGGCCGGGCGGCGGGGTGCGGGGCGGTGCGGATCGGGGGCGAGGTTGTCGGCGGGGCCGGCGACGGGGGCGAAAGGGCCGGGCGGGTTCGGGGGGTGGGAGGGATCAACGGTCGCGGGCCTGGGGGGACCGACCGGCGGCTGGTCCGCCGGGAACGACCTGGGTCGCACCGGCCCCTTGGGCCGCCGCCGCTGCTCGCTTCCCCGCCGGTCTCCGTTCCAGCGCAGGGGCAGGTCCGGCGGCGCTCTTCCCGGGCTCCGCCGGCGGACCGGACCGCGGGGCCTCGAGTTCGCTGTAGGCCGCCCGGAAACAGAGCCGTGCGCGGTGCACCCGCGACTTGACCGTGCCCACGGGCAGTCCCAGGGCCTCGGCGGCCTCCGGGTAGTCCTGACCGGCGACGTCGACCAGCAGCAGCGCGCTGCGGAACGGTTCCGGGACGCGGGCCAGGGCGGCGGCGATCGCGGCGCGTTCGAGCAGCGCAGCCCCGGGGGCGGGCAGCTGCGCCGGAAACTCCTCCGCATGGCTTTCGCCCAGGGTTTCCTCCCGCCGCGGCCGCTCGCGCAGCCGGTCGCGGGCATGGTTCATGGCGATCGCGAACAGCCAGGGCCGGAAGCGTCGCTGCGCATCGAAAGCCGGCAGGGCCCGGTGCACCTTGATCCACACCTCCTGGGAGGCGTCCAGGGCGCGGTGGTGGTCCCCCAGCAGGCGTTCGAGGCAGGCCAGCACCCGCGCGCCGTAGCGCCGCAGCAGCAGCTCGAAGGCGGCCCCATCGCCCGCGGTCGCCGCGGCGGCCAGGGCTTCGTCGGCGGGCCCGGCGTCCTCGGCATCGATCCCCGCGCCCCGCCGGACGTCGGGCCGGGCCGGGGGCGCTTCACCGCGCTCGCGCGCCGCTGTGGAATCGGACCAGCGCCGCGCCGGGCGCGCGGGCACGGGCAGCCCGGCGGGGCCCCACAGGGGCAGGCTGGCGGCCTCGGCGGAGGGCGGGCCGAAGGGTCTTTGGTGGCGGGCCAAGGGGAGCCGCGGGGGAGCGGCGGGGGAGCGCGGGCGGGAACGCCGGGGCTGCTGCGGGGGTCGGCGGGTGGGACCCGCGGACCGGGGTCGCCGGTCCGCCGGGCTACGGCCGGGGGCTGGGTCCGGTTCCGGCCCCGCCCGCATTACGCACGCAGGCGCCGATTCTCGCGCTCGAGTTCGCGCCACAGCGGGGCCGGCTCGAAGCGTTCGGCCCCCGGCCCGCGCGCCTCGACGTCGGCCTGCCGCCGGCAGCGCTCCAGGCGGCGCAGCACCTCGCGCGGCCCCAGGCTGTCCGCATAGGTCAGCAGGCCGCCGCGGAAGGGGGGGAAGCCCATCCCGAAGACCGTGGCCAGGTCGAGGTCCGCCGGGCGCGCCACGACCCCCTCGGCCAGGATCCGCGCCGCTTCGTTGAGCATCGGCAGCAGCAGCCGGTCGAGCAGCTCGGCCTCGCCGAGCCCGGAGCTCGCGGGCGCGCCGGGGGAGCGGCGCAGGCGCGGGTTGAGGGTCGGACCGGCCGGGCCGATCCCCAGCCCGGGCAGGGCCGGCGCGCGGCGCGCCCCGTGCAGGTAGATGCCCCGGCCGGTCTTCTTGCCGAGCTCCCCCGCCGCCACCAGGGGCGCCAGCACAGCGGTCGGCGCCATGCGCGCCCCCAGACCGGCCTCGAGCGAAGCCGCCGTGTGGGCCGCGATGTCGAGGCCGACCTCGTCCAGCAGCGCCATCGGGCCCATCGGCAGGCCGAAGTTGCGGGCCACCCGGTCCAGCTCGAGGGCGCCCGCCCCGGCCTCGAACAGGCGCAGGGCCTCATCCAGGTAGGGGCCCAGCAGCCGGTTGACCACGAAACCCGGGCGATCGCCGACCAGCACGGGGGTTTTGCCGAGGTCCAGCGAGAGCTGCACCACGCGGCGGACGGCGCGCTCGTCCGACAGCGGGCCGCGCACGACCTCCACCAGGGGCATGCGCGCCACCGGATTGAAGAAGTGCATGCCGACCACGCGCTCCGGCGCCGGCAGGCCGGCGGCGATGGCGCCGACCGACAGCGACGAGGTGTTGGTGGCCAGCACCGCGTCGGGCCGGCAGCGGCGGGCCAGGTCGCCGAGCACGCGCTGCTTGACGTGCAACTGTTCGCTGACCGCCTCGATCACCAGGTCCACCCGGCCGAAGCCGAGCTCGCCCTGGGTCAGCTCGAGCCGGTCGAGGGCCGCGGCATGGGCGGAGCGCTCGATGCGGCGCCGGGCGAGGGACCTGCCCAGGCGCTCCTGGTGTTCGCGCTGGGCCTGGTCCAGGGCCGTGCGCGAGAGGTCCTTGAGGCGCGTCGGGATGCCCCGCTCGGCCAGCAGGCTGGCGATCGCCCCGCCCATGACGCCGGCGCCGATCACCGCCGCCCGCTGGAAGCCGGGGCTGCGCCCGCCGCCCGGGGCCAGCCCCTGCTTCTTGGCTTCCTCCGAGCTGCGGAAGATCGAGACCAGGGCTTTGCACTCGCTGGTCACCGCCAGGGCCCCCAGGGCCGCCGCCTCCCGGTCGAGACCCTTCTCGAGCGGCGTGCGCGGGGCTGCCAGCACCAGTTCGAGGGCCGCCAGGGGCGCCGGATAGCGCCCGCGGGTCTCCCGCATCACCCCGGCGCGGGCCTGCTTGCCGATCAGGGCCAGGGCCAGGGGATTCTGGTCGAGCAGGGGTCCGAACAGACCGCGGTCCGGCGCCTCCAGGCGCTCGATCCCGCGCGCGATCCGTTCGGCCACGCCGAACAGGTACACCGGCTTGGCCAAGCGATCGACCAGGCCCAGGCGCAGGGCCCGGCGCGGGTCGTAGAGCGTGCCCGAGAGGATCGCCGCCAGCGCCTTGGGCACCCCCAAACGGCGCGGCAAGCGCTGGCAGCCGCCCCAGCCCGGCAGGATGCCGAGCTTGACCTCGGGCAGTCCGAAGCGGCTCTTCGGGTCATCGGCGAGCACGATCCAGTCGCAGGCCAGGGCCACCTCGCAGGCGCCGCCGGGCACCGGCCCGCCGACCGCGGCGACGCTGACCAGCCGCCCGCCGCCGCTCTTCGAGAGCCGATGCAAGCGCTGGAACACGCGCTGTCCCTCGCGGGCCAGCTCCTCCGCCTGCGGCGCGCTCTCGATCGCCGCGATGGCCTCCACGTCGGCGCCGTAACAAAAGTGCAACGCCTCACGGCCGCGCAGCACCAGCCCCTGGGCGCGCCCGTCGCGCTCGACCTCGGCCAAGGCCAGGTCCAACCCTTGCATCAGCAGCCGGTCGAACACGGTCTGCTTGCGGTGCGGCGGGTCGAGGGTCAGGGTGATCACGGCCCCGTCCTCGCTGCGCGACAGGCGCACGCAGGCGGCGGCGCTCTGCGGCGCATCCGAGGGGGGCGCGGTCGGAGAAGTGCTTTCGGCGCTGGACATGGGGGCGGCGAGTCAGAGGCGTTCCAGGAGGACCGCACCGCCCTGGCCGCCGCCGATGCACAGCGTGGCCAGGCCCAGTTCGCAGTCCGCTACGGCCAGTTCGTGGGCTGCGGTCAGCAGCAAGCGGGCGCCCGTGGCCCCGACCGGATGGCCCAGGGCGATGGCGCCGCCGTTCTTGTTGAGCCGGGCGGGGTCGAGCTCGCCCAGGGCCCCCGGCGCGCCCAGGTTTTCCCGGCAGTAGGCGTCGCTGGCGAAGGCCTGCTGGCAGGCCAGCACCTGCACGGCGAAGGCCTCGTTGAGCTCGACCACGCCGATGTCCGCCAGCCGCAGGCCCGCGCTCGAGAGCAGCTTGGCGCTGGCGTGGACCGGGCCGAGCCCCATGCGCGCCGGATCGCAGCCCGACCAGGCGTAGTCCCGCAGGCCGGCCAAGGGCCTGAGGCCCAGGGCGCGGGCGCGGGCCTCGCTGGTCACCAGCAGCACGCTGGCGCCGTCGGTGATGCCGCAGGCGTTGCCCACGGTCACGACCCCGTCCGGCTTCTCGAAATAGGGGCCGAGTTTGGCCAAGGCTTCGGGGGTCTGGTTGTCGCGGATGCCGTCGTCGCTGCTCAGCGCGGCTTCGCCGGCGCGGCTGCCGAGCGGCAGATAGGGCAGGATCTCGCGCTGGAACCGGCCGGCGTCGCGGGCCACCGCGGCGCGCACGTGGCTGGTCAGCGCATAGCGGTCGGCCTGCTCGCGCTCGATCCCGAAATCGCGCGCCAGCAGTTCCGCCGTCGAGCCCATGATCAGGCCGGAGATCGGGTCGGTCAGACCCTCGCTCAGCGCCACCCGCGGAGCGAAGGCCGCCGGGCGCAGCCCGAGCCCCGCCTGGACCTTGGCCAGGGGCGTGCGCGCCGACGACAGGCGTTGGAAGAACCGGCGGCCCTGCTCGTTGAACACCAGCGGATACGCGCTCATCACCTCGACGCCGAGGCACACGAACAGGTCCCCGCGGCCGGCCTGGATGCGGTCCATGGCCGAGGTCACGGCCTGCATCCCGCTGGCGCAGTTGCGGGCCACGGTGAAGGCCGGAACCTGGCGCGGGATGCCCGCCCGCAGGGCGATCACGCGGGCCACGTTGGCCTGGTCGTGGGGCGCGCCCACGTTGCCGACGATGACCTCGTCGATGCGCTCGGCGTCGAGCTCGAGCTGGGCCAGGAACTCGCGCAGCAGCGCCGCGCCCAGGTGGGCGGGATCCTCGCGCGAAAAGCGCCCCCCGGCCCGGGCTTGGGGGAGCCGGAGGCCGGCGGCGAGAACGGGGCGGCGGTCGGGGGCGTGGCTCACGGGAGTGCGCGGCGGGGTTTCGGTCGGCCGAGGGAGCCGGCCGCGAGGGCGGCTGCCGAGGATTAGACGCGCCCCGGGCCTCGCCCCGGATGTCGGCCCCGGCGCTTCCCATTCCCAAGGCGGCGACGGGCCGGCCGGGCGGCGGGGCACAAGTCCGGTCCGGGCCGCGTCCGATGGGCCCTTGGCTGCGCCGACCATGAATCCCCTGGCCCCGCCCCCCGGCCCACACTCCGGAGGCCTGTCCGGATCGGTCGGCGTCCGGCGCCCGCGCATCGTGCTGGTGCTCGGCGGCGGCGGCATGCGCGGCATGGCCCACATCGGCGTGCTCAAGGCCATGCACCGCCTGGGGATCCACTACGACGCCGTGGTCGGCACCTCGATCGGCGCACTGGTCGGAGCCATGGCTGCGGGGCGCTACTCGATCGAGCGCATGGAGCAGCTGATCCAGGACATCGAGAAGGGGGACTACTTCCAGCTCAACTTCCTCAAGTTCCTGATGAAGGGCGCCCGCGCCCCTTCGATGTACCGCGGCGAGCGCTTCCGCGAGCGCCTGGCCGAGATCCTGCCCGCGCAGGGCTTCGATGAGCTGCCGGTGCCGTTCTTCTGCAACGCCGTGCGCCTCGAGACCGGCGGGGCCGTCTTTTGGGGCAGCCCCGGGTTCCGCCAGATCCCGCTGATCGATGCGGTCTACAGCTCGTGCGCCTTGCCGGGCATCTTCGAGCCCTACAGCGACGGCGAATTCCACTACATGGACGGCGGCATCGTGGACCCTGTGGCCCTGCGCTTCGCGCGCACCCTGGCGCCCGACGTGATCATCGCCGTGGACATCACCATCAAGGCGGCCATGAAGACCCCGGACTACAAGAGCCGGGTGATGTCGACCCTGCTGCGGGCCTTCGAGATCGCCGAGGAGGTCGTGGCCGAGCAGAACCTGCACATGCACGCCGATTATCGCGTGGCCTTGATCCAGCCCAAGGTCGGCCACCTGGCGCGCTTCGACTTCCAGGACGTGGCCAACGTCGTGCGCCTGGGGGAGGAGGAGGCGCTCAAGACCCTGACCGCCCACGCTGCCACCCGCGACCTGGTCACCCAAGAGATCGTGGAAGGCCTGGCCTGTCCGGTGACCCCGCGGGATTACGTGGCGATCCGCATCGACAGCGAGGCCTGCATCGGCTGCGGCATCTGCGAGATGGTCTGCGAGACCGACGCCTTCTGGGCCCGCGGCCCGAAGGCCACGGTGCGCAAGCTCTCGAACTACGAGTGCACCCGCGACCACGCCTGCCAGCGCAACTGCCCGACCGGGGCGATCAAGCTCAGCAACCTGTGAGCCCCGCCCCGGGCCGCCGTCGGCCCGCCGGGGCTGGCCCGTCGCGCCGGCGTCCCGCTCCAGCCCTGGCCCGTTCGGTCCCGGATCGGGCCCGGTCCGCGGTCCCCGGTCCGGCCCCGGGGCCTCCCGGGGGGCGGCGGCCGAGCGCGCCGGCTCGATCCGTGGGGACCGGCGCCCCCCCCGGCGCGGCGCCCCGAGCCCTCTGGGCCGCACCGCGCCGCGGGGCCCCGCCGCTCCAGGGGTCGGCCGCGGGGCGCCTCGAGCTGTTCTTGACTGAACGGTCTGAAAGCGCCAGTCTATGGCATGGCGCGTCCCCGTGAGTTCGATGCGCAGGCCGTGCTCGACGCCTGCCTCGATCAATTCTGGGCCAAGGGCTTCGCGGCGGTCTCCTTGAGCGACCTGGAGGCCGCCACCGGTCTCGGGCGGCAAAGCCTGTACTCGGCCTTCGGCGACAAGCGCGCCCTGTTCGCGGCGGTGCTCGAACGCTACGCCCAAGCGACCGAGCAATGGCTGGCACCGCTGTTCTCCCCCGAGGCCGGCCTGATGCAGCTGGCGCAGTATGCCCGCGATGCGCTGGCCGCCCAGCGCGCCCATGGGGCCCACGGCTGCCTGGTGGTCAAGACCCTCTGGGACCGCGACCTCGACGACAGCGCCCTGACCCGGCGCGCGGCCGCGGCGGCCAAGCGCGTGCGCGCCGCCTTCGCCCAGGCCCTGGAGCAGAGCGCGCGGCGCGGAGAGCTCTCCGCCGGCGATAGCGCCCAGCGCGCCGACCTGTGCTTCGCGACCCTCAACGGCCTGGCCGCCCTGCGGCGCGCCGGCGTGTCCGAAGCGCAGGCCCTGGCCCTGTTCGAGGGGCTGATCGACACCTGGCGCCCCCGCACCGGGCGCTGACCACGGACCAGCTCAGCAGCCAGCCGCACCGGCCGCGCCCCGAATAATTCTTGACTCTTCGGTCGCGAATGGCGCGGACGCCCCTACCCCCGACAGTCACCGACCAACCCCTCGAGCCTCCCGATGAAGACCTTCCAACCCCTCGATTCCGTGGCCCTGATCACCGGCGCCGGCCGCAAGAATGGCATCGGCAAGGGCACCGTCGATGCCCTGCTCGCCGCCGGCGCCGCGCGCGTCTATGTGGCCGTGCGCGATCCGCAAGCCGCCCGGCCCATCTACGCCGCCGCGGGCGCGCGCGTGCGCCTGATCGACCTGGACGTGACCCAGGTCGGCCGAGCAGCGAGCCTGGCGCGCGAGCTCGGTGACGTGAACCTGTTGATCCACAACGCCGGCCTGTTCACCGGCGCGACGGCGCTCGGGGACGAAGCCGACCAGCGCCGGGAGTTCGAGGTCAACGTCTTCGGACCGCTGGCCTTGACGCGCGCCTTCGCACCGATCTTGGCCCAGAACGGGGGCGGCGCCCTGGTGCTGATCAACTCGGTCGCCAGCCACTTCTCCTTCCCGCTGGGCGCCAGCTACTCGGCCAGCAAGGCGGCCCTGCACAGCTTCACGCAGGCGCTGCGGCGCGAGCTCGCCGCCCAGGGAACCCGCGTGCTCGGGGTCTATCCAGGTCCGATCGACACCGACATGGCCGAGAAGATCGACATGCCCAAGACCTCGCCCGCGGAGGTCGGACGCCGGATCGTGGCGGCCCTTCAGGCCGGCGAGGAGGATCTGACCCCCGATGCCACAGGGGCCGAGATGCTCGCCACCTTCCGCCGGGATCCCAAGGCCTTCGAGCGCTATCTGGCCAGCATGGGCTGAGCCGGCCAGGGCCGCTGGCCGCGGCCCTCCCGGGCGGCCCTAGCCCCGCCCGGGCCGGGCCGTGGGCAGCACCAGCAGCCGCGGCTCGGTCAGGTCCTCGATCGCAAAGCGCGGGCCTTCGCGGCCCTGCCCCGAGGCCTTGACGCCGCCATAGGGCATGGCGTCGCTGCGCCAGGTGGGCACATCGCCGACGATCAGGCCGCCGACCTCGAGCTCGCTCCAGCAGCGCTCGATCGCGGACTGGGAGTCGCTGAACAGGCCCGCCTGCAGCCCGTAGCGACTGTGGTTCACGGCGGCGATGGCCTGGCCCAGGTCGTCGAAGGTCTCGAGGATCAGCACCGGCCCGAAGGCTTCGCCCTGGTACAGCCGGCAGTCGCGCGGCACGTCGGTCAGCACCAGGGCCGGGAAGCGTGCGCCCTGGCGCTCGCCGGAGAGCAGCAGGCGCGCGCCCCGGGACACGGCCTCGTGGACCCATGCCTCGAGGCGTTCCGCCTCCGCGCGGGAGATCAGCGGCCCGAGGCGCGTTTCGCGGTCGTCGGGGTCCCCGTGCACGTAGCGGCGCGCTTCGGCCAACAGGCGCTCGGTGAAGGGGGCGGCCACGCGCCGATCGACCAGCGCGCGCTGGACCGAGATGCAGCTCTGGCCGGCCTGGCCGAAGGCCCCGCGGGCGATGCGTTCCGCCGCGTCCTCGAGGGGCCAATCCGCGCACAGGATCGCGGCGGCATTGCCGCCCAGCTCCAGCACCACGCGCATGTGGGCGGCGCGGGCCTTGAGCGCGAAGCCGACCTCGTCGGAGCCGGTGAAGGACAGCAGGGACAGGCGCGGGTCGGCGCTGAAGGCCTCGGCGCCATCGCGGCGCGCGGGCAGGATCGCGAAGCTGCCCGGCGGCAGGTCGCAGGCCGCGAGCAACCCGCCCAGCTCCAGGGCGCACAGGGGCGTCAAGCTGGCGGGCTTGAGCACGAAGGGCACCGCCGCGGCGATCGCCGGGGCGACCTTGTGGGCCACCAGGTTGAGCGGGAAGTTGAACGGTGTGATGAAGCTGGCCACGCCCACGGGCACCCGGCGCCAGTAGGCCCGGCGGCCTTCGTCGTGGGGGTAGGTGCCGAGCTCGAAGATCCGGCCCTCCTGGCGCAGCGCTTCGCCCGCGGCCAATTCGAAGGTTTGGATCGCGCGCTGGACCTCCGCTTCCGCGTCCCGCCGCACCTTGCCGGCCTCGCGGATCAGCAGCTCGGCAAAGCGCTCGCGGCGTGCCGCGATGCCGCCCGCCAACGCCAGCAGGATGTCCCGGCGGCGCCAGGCCGGCAGGGCCAGGAGGGCGGGGCGGGCCGCCACGGCGGAAGCGATCGCGGCATCGATCGCGGCAGCGTCGGCCAGGCAGACCCGTTCGAGCGGCCTGCCCGAGTGCTTGTCCTCGACGATCAGGTGGTTCGCAGAGGTCAGCCGCCGGCCGCCGGCGAAAAAGGGCAGCGCGCTCACGGCTCGAAGGCCCGCGCCCGCAGCGGTCCCGGGAAGGCCTCGAGCAGCCGCAGCACCTCCGGGTCGAAGCCGTGGCGCCGCCCGCGCAGCAGCAGGGGCTCGAGGGACCACAGGGCCGGCCGGCGTGCGCTGGCCGCGCTGGCGGCGGGGCCCTCGGCCGCTGCGGCCCTGGGCGGGGGCGTCTCGCCGCCGCCCACAGCGCCCGACCCGGCGGCGTCCGGGCGAGCTCCGATACCTCCCCGGGACCGCTCCGGGGGCGCGCCGGGGGGCTCCCGATCCGCCGCGGGCTCGAACCCTCGATCGGCCGGCCCTCCGAACCCGGCGCCCGAGCCGATCGGGCCGGAGGCGGAGCCGGCGCCGGCCCGAGCCGCGCCCGATGCCCGCGCGAAGAACTCGCCGGCGTGGCGCAGCCGGACCTGGGTCAGTTCGGAAAAGCCCTCCCACCACAAGAACAGGGCCAGGACCAGGAACACCAGGCCCAGCTCCGGCAGGCGCACCAGCCCCAAGAGCAGCAGACCCAGGGTGGTGAAGCGGCTGACCTTGACCGCCGCCTCGGTGGCCTGCAGCCAGCTGTAGCGCCGGGCCAGCAGGGCCCGCAGCACCCGGCCGCCATCCATGGGGAAGGCGGGCACCAGGTTGAACAGGCCCAGGCTCAGGTGGATCCAGAAGGTGCTCTGCAGAAACCGCAGCCCGAGGCCCGCGTCCGCGGCGGCGACCTCGCCAGCGCCGGCGAGCCACATCGCCGGGCCTGCCACCAGGGCCACCCCCAGGTTGACCAGCGGCCCGGCCAGGGCGATCCAGGCCTCGACCCGCGGCGATTCGGGCACCTCGCTCATGCGCGCCATGCCGCCCAGGGGCCAGAAGGTGATGTCGAGCACCCGGATCCCGAAGCGCTGGGCGCACAGGGCGTGGCCGATCTCGTGCAGCAACACGCCGCCCAGCAGCACCACGAAGGTCATCCAACCGCTCTGCAGCAGGCCGCCCTGGCCCGCCAGGAACAGGACCGCGGCCAGCACGGCCACGAAGCTCCAACTGGCGCGGATGCGGATGCCGAACAGGCGGCCGAGTTCGAGGGGGGGAAACACGCGGATCCGCCGGCGGCTGGGAGGACCCTAGGCCCCCGGGGGCCGCGGGACAAGCGCCCGCTGCCCGGGCCCCGCCGCGGGTCCCCGGCCAGCCGGGCCCCGCGGCCGCCGCGGATGGCCCGCCCCGGGCCCCGTTATTCTTTGGAGATGGCGCCCGCGCGCCCGGTGACCGGATCGATCGAGGCCCTGCGGCCGGGGGTCTGGGCCCTGGACCTGTCCGCGCTGACGCCCGGGGGCCCGGCCCAGGCCCCGGTTTGGCTCGAGCGCGCCGACGCTGCCGGCGCCTGGATGGCGGTGGGGGGCTCGGCCGCGGCGCTGCTGGCTCTGGAGCTGGCCGAGGCCCTGCCGGGCGGGGCCCGGGGAGCCCTCGCCCTGGCGGTGGGGCCCGCGGTGCGGGCTGGGGTGCCCACGGCAGCGCGCGCCACGGTGGCCGGGGTCGGGCCGCTCCAGGATCGCTACGTGGAGGGGCAGGTCGGCGGCGAGCTCGGCCCGCAGCTGGCCGAGCTGGGCGCGGCGCTGCTGCTGCACGGCCGCGCCTTGGGCCCCGGGGCGGTGCTGGTGATCGAACCCGGGCCCAGGGCGCGGCTCGAGCTCTGGCCCGAGCTGGTCGGCGCCTCTCCCGCAGAGGCCGCCGCCCGGCTGGGCGCCCGCTACCCGGGCGCGCCCAGCCTGCGCATCGGCCCGGCCGGCGAGCGCGGCGCGCTGGCCGCGGGGCTGGTTTCGGGCCAGAGTTTCGTCGGCCGCGGGGGGCTCGGGGCGCGCTTCGGCGCACAGCTCGGACTCAAGGCTTTGGTGCTGGCGGGCTTTCGCTCCGGGCCGCCCGAGGGGCAGGCCGCCTGGACGCGCCTGCTGCGCAGCTCGCCGCGCCTCGAGCAGCGCAGCGAACTCGGCACCCTCGAGCTGTTCCACTCCGCCGCCGCCCGGGGGGAGGCCGGACTGCGGGGCCCGGAGGCCTTGCAGCTGGTGGGGGAGGCGCAGGCCTCCCGCGCGGAGCGCCATGGCTGCCGCGGCTGTCCGACGCCCTGCGGTTGGAGCTTCTCGCGCAGCCTCGGGCCCGCGGTGCGGGCCCACTTCGGGGCCACCGTCGCGCTGCTGCCCGGGCCGGGCCCGGCGCGCTTGGAGGCCGCGCTCGGGCTGCTCGAACGCTGCGACCGCCTCGGGGTCGATGCCAAGGAGGTCGGCGCGGCCCTGGAGCTGTGGTGCCGGGCCGCCGGGGAGGCCCTGGATGGGCCGCGGGCCGCCGCGTTGCTCGAGCGCGCCCTGGAGCCGGGGGCCCCGGAGCGGGCCCTGCTCGATGGCGCCCTGGCCACGGCGCGCTGCCTGGGTCTGCCAGCGCCGCTGCATCTGCACGGCCAGGTGGCGCCGCGGGGCCTGTCCGGGGCCTTGGCCCTGGCCCAGTGGACCAGCAGCGGCGGCAGCGATCCGATGCGCGCCTTCCCCTTCCTGGAGGAGCAGGCGGCGCCCCTCGATCCGCAGGGCTGGCCGCGCTTCGATGACCTGCCGACGCGGCTTTGGTGGCACCAGAACCTGGTCGCGGCCCTCGACGTGAGCGGATTTTGTGCTTTTGCGGCCGCCGGGCTGCTGGCGGACGGGGTGCTCGATCTCGAGGCGTTCGCCGAGCGTCTCTGGCCCGCGGCTCTGCCGGCGGGCAGCGGCAGCGCGGCGCAGCGCTTGATCGGGCTCGGCGCCGCGCTGATCGAGCGCCGGCGCGCCTTCGACCGACGGCTGCCGGCGCCGCAGCGGCCTCCCCCTGCCGACCTGTTCGAGCGGGCCGATCTCGAGGCCCTCGAACTGCTGCGGGGCCAGGGCCTGCCGGCGCTCGACAGCGACCGGCCGGATTTCGGCCTGTGGAGTTTTCCCCGCGCCCGCCCCCTGCCGGGGCCGGCCCGCGCCTCGACCGGCTGCGCGCCCGCAGCGCAGGACCTGCCCCCGCGCCCGGGATCGGACGGATCCACCGGCGGCAACCTGGGCCGGGTGCAGCTGGTCGCGGTCGGACCGCTCGGGCGCGCGCTGGCCGCGGCCCTGCCGGAGGGGCAGCTCGAACGGCCCTTGCCCGCGCCCCTGATCGACGTGCTGCAGACCGCTGCCGCACTGGACGCGGGACTGGCGGCGCGGCTGCTGCGCGGGCAGCGCATCCTGCCCGAGGTGCTGCGCTCCGGGCGGCGCCTGGGGGCCTCGGACCGGGTCTGCGACGGAGATCGCCTCGATCTGGTGCTGGCGATCGCCGGCGGCTGACCTCCGCACCGGAGGTCGCCGCGGCGCCACGGGAAAGCACGGGACCAGCACTGGCTGCGACCCGCGCGGCGGCGCGCGCCGCGCCGCTCAATCCCGCGCCGGATTGCGCCGCAGCGCCGTGGACAAGACGTGCAGGGCGGCGCGGTAGATCTCCTTGCGGTTGATCTTCGAGACACCGCGCTCGCGGTCCTCGAACAGGATCGGCGTCTCTCCGATCGCGAACCCGTGGCGGTGCACCCGCCAGACCATCTCCTCCAGGAACGAATAGCCCGAGGAGCGCACCTTGAAGGGGTCCACCCGACGCAGCACCTCGGCGCTGTAGCAGCGGAACCCGCTGGTGCAGTCCTTGACCGGCAGGCGCAACAGCAGGCGCGTGTACAGGTTGGCGAAGGCGGACAGGAACTTGCGGTGCAGGGGCCAGTTCTTGATCCCGCCCCCCGGCACGTAGCGCGATCCGATCATCAGGTCGTGCTCGGCCATGCCGGCCAGCAGCTCCGGCAGATAGCGCGGCTTGTGGCTGAAATCGCAATCCATGGTCAGGACGCGCTCGAATCCTTGCTCCAGGCCGTAGCGGAAGCCCGCCAGGTAGGCGCTGCCCAGCCCGAGCTTGCCCGGGCGCTCGAGCAGGTGCACCCGCGGCTCCCTTTGGGCGAGCTCCGCGACCAGCCGCCCGGTGCCATCGGGGCTGGCGTCATCGACGACCAGGACGTGCAGGCCCGGATCCTGGGGCAGGATTTCGGCGATCAGCGGCAGGACGTTCTCCGCTTCGTTGTAGGTCGGCAGGACCACCAGGCTTTGCATGGGCGGATCGTAGTGTCCGCGGGCCTCCGGTCCGCGCTTCGGCCCGGCCGCTCGGTTCCCCGGCGCCGGGGCGTCCGGCCCGGTCCGGGGCCCCGGGCGAGGTAGGATTTCGGGCTGCCCTGCGCCCCCCCCGCTGCCCCCCCCACGCCGCGATGTACGAGCTCCTGGTGATCAAGACCGGCGCCCTGGGCGACGTGCTGCGGACCACCTCGATCCTCCCCGGGTTCCGCGTGCGCCATCCCGACCTGCGTGTCACCTGGCTGACCGCACCGGGCGCCCGCCCCCTGATCGAGCGACACCCGTTGGTGGCACGGGTCCTCAGCGCGCCCCCGGAGGACGGCGCCGCGCTGGCCGCGCTGGGCCGAGAACTGGCCGCTGCCCCGCTCTCGAGGGTGCTGTCGCTGGACGATGAGCTGCCGCTGTGCGAGCTGGCGACCGCCCTGGCCGATCCCGAGCGCCACCCCGGCCGCCTCTCGGGCGCCTATGCCCGGGGCGGTCGGCGCCTCTACACCCCGGACGTGGCCCCGTGGTTCGACATGGGGCTCCTTTCCGTGCACGGCAAGGCCCGCGCGGACGAGCTCAAGATCGCCAACCGCGAGAGCCATGCGGCGATCTACGCGCGCATGTTCGGGATCCCGAAGGGCGAGCCGGAGCTGCCCCTCGAGGTCGACCGGCTGGAGGCGGCTCGGGCGCGCTTGCGGCGCGGGGGCTGGGTCCCCGGCCGTCCCCTGATCGGCCTCAACACCGGTTCGGGCGGCCGCTGGGAGTCGAAAAAATTGCCGCTCGACCGGACCGTCGAGCTGGCCCGTCGCCTGGGGCTCGCGCTCGCCGCCCGCGGGCGCGGGAAGCCGGTGTTCGCCCTGCTGGGAGGTCCCGAGGAGGCGGAGCGCAATCGCCAGCTGCTCGCCGCCCTCGCGGGCGCGGTCGATGCGATCGACACGGGCACCGACAATTCGCTGCTCGACTTCGCGGCCCTGGTGGACGCCCTGGACCTGCTGATCTCCAGCGATTCCCTGGCCCTGCACATGGCGGTTGCCCGGCGCCGTCCCGTGCTGTGTTTTTTCGCGCCCACCTCCGCCGCGGAGATCGAGCTGTACGGCCGCGGCGCGAAGGTGCAGAGCACCGCGCCGGACTACTGCTCCTATCGCAAGGATGCGGACACGTCGACCCTGACCGTCGATCGCTTGCTTCCGGCCGCCCTGGGCTTGCTGGAGGCGCACCCGGCCAGCCTGGCCGGGCGGGATTGAGGCCGGGCACGGGCCGGCGACCCCCGCGGATCCCCGGGGCCCAGCGGCGCCGCCGCCGGGCCGAGGCCAGCTCTGCCGACGGAGCACAAGCCGCGAGCCGTCGTCCGCGGGGCCGAAACCGGGGCCTGCCCGGGGGCCGGACGTCCCCCGCGCGGGTCCCCGCCACCCCACGAGGCCGGGCTGCTGGGCCGCCGCGGGGCGCCGCCGGGCGGCTGGGGCCAGAAAAAAAAGGTTCCTCGGCGCTTTCCGAGGGGACCGGCAGCTTTTTCCGGAGCACCCCAGCGGCGCCCGCGCGGGCTCGCCAAGGCCGCAGAGTCCGGTGGCGGCGTCCGGGTCGTGGACCCTGGATCTCGCCCTCTGTCCAGGCTTGAGGCTGGACCGTCGGGCTTGGAAAGCGCCTTCTGCTGCGCTTTCCCCGACCCGAGGGAACTAGGAGCTGGTTCGCCCACGTCTTCCCCCCCGGTTCGGGTTCTCGGCGTACACTCTGTAGGACCCTCCCGCGGCCGGGCGGCCTTGGCGCCGTCTCGGCCCGACTCCTCACCGTGGGCCCACCCACGCCCCTCACCAGCTCATGAGCAACCCCACTTCCAAGACCCTCGCCCTCCTGGCGAGCGCCGGCCTGCTCGGCTTCGCAGGTACGGCCAACGCCCAGTACGTGGAGGACAATTCCGGCAATCCGACCGGCGCCGGCATCGCCTCCAGCACCGAGAACGTCGACTTCGGCGACGTGGACCTGGATGGCGACTGGGATGCCATCTTCGCGGACGGCGGCGACGCCGGCAACGACCAGAACCGCATCTGGATCAACCGCGGCGGTCTGCAGGCTGGCCCGATCGGCGTGTTCCTCGACCAGACCGCGACCCGCTTCCCGGTCGTCCAGGACCAGAGCCGCGACATCGAGTTCGTCGACTTCGACAACGACGGCGACATCGACATCTACAGCTCGAACACCGCCCAGCTCTCGAACCAGGGCAACAAGTGGTGGACCAACCGCGGCTTCATCCAGGGCGGCACCCTGGGCTTCTACATCGATGAGACCGCCACGCGCTGGATCGGCCTCGGCGGCCCGGGATCCTCGATCCCGCCCGGCGCGGTGCTGCCGAACGGCACCTTCATCGACTGGAGCTGCGACTGCGACTTCGGCGACCTGGACAACGACGGCGACTCCGACCTGGTGCACAGCTCCTACGGCGGCGCCTTCGGCGGCAACGTCCCGACCCGCCTGTTCCTGAACGACGGCACCGGCCGGTTCGTGGAGTTCAACCCCAGCGGCTTCCAGCTGACCACGAACAACATCGCCAACGGCAACCCGGCGCTGTGGGCCGAAGGTATCCACCAGTCCAATACCACGAACACCAGCGGCGCCCAGGCGGACATCGCCAGCTCGGCCCTGGACATCGACGTGGGCGACCTGGACGGGGACTTCGACCTCGACATCCTCCACGGCGCGCGCCAAGAAAACCCGCGCATCTTCCGCAACCGACTCCAAGAGACCGGCACGCTGAGCTTCCGCGACGTGTCGAACGCGGCCCTGCCGCCCAACTGGTCGACCGGCGCGGACAACTACGAGCAGG
>ERZ1066136.800-NODE-800-length-19591-cov-7.713452_pt1 | contig 19591 bp, 19 predicted proteins | sample MGYA00382783_ERZ1066136 | MGnify/ENA primary metagenome ERZ1066136 (study PRJEB33369, sample SAMEA5778366) | biofilm metagenome | biome: Industrial cooling water; feature: Water cooling tower basin; material: Biofilm | place: United Arab Emirates | collected... | reverse complement strand
CGATGCAGATGGCTTCATCGGCCAGCCGCACGTGCATGGCATCGGCATCGGCGGTCGAGTGCACGGCCACGGTGCGGATGCCCATTTCCCGGCAGGCGCGGTGCACGCGCAGCGCGATTTCGCCCCGGTTGGCGATCAGGACCTTCTTGAACACAGGCGGGTTACTCGATTACCACCAGCGGCTGGTCATATTCCACCGGCTGCTCGCTGTTCACCAGAATGGCCTTGATCACGCCGCCCTTGGGCGCGGCAATCGGGTTCATCACCTTCATCGCCTCGATGATCAGCAGCGTGTCGCCCTGCTTGACAGTGGCGCCTTCGGTGATGAACGGCGGGGCACCCGGCTCAGGCGTCAGATAGGCGGTGCCGACGATCGGCGATTTCACCACGCCGGGATGGCTCTTCAGATCATCGCCGCCGGCAGCAGGCGCCGCAGCCGGCGCCGCAGCCGCAGGGGGCGGGGCCGGCCAGCCGCCGGGCGGCGGCGCCGGGGCATAGGACGGCGCAGCGGCCATGGTGACGCTGGCGGCGGTGCGGGCGACGCGGATGATGCGCTCCCCGTCCTTCACCTCGATTTCGGTCAGGTTGCTGGCGTCCAGCAGTTCGGCCAATTCGCGCACCAGCTTGGTGTCGACGGCAATTCCCTTGGCTTCCGGCATGGCGATCCCGTGTTGTTTGCCCCTGAAAGCCCGGCTTACTGCCGCAAAGCCGCCGCCGCGTCCAGCGCAAGCCGGTAGGATGCGGCGCCAAAGCCGGAAATGCTGCCTTTCGCCGCCTTCGCGACGAAGCTCTGATGCCGGAAGTCCTCGCGCGCATGCGGGTTCGAAAGATGCACTTCGATCACCGGCACGGCGATGCCCTTGATCGCATCATGGATGGCAATCGACGTGTGGGTGAGCGCGCCAGCGTTCAGGATCACGGCCAGCGCGCCGCGCGCGCCGGCCTCGTGCAGCCAGTCCACCAGATGGCCTTCGTGGTTGGACTGGCGGATATCGACGGCGAGGCCGAGCTGCTGCGCCTGTTCCTCCAGCCGCTGGGCGATGTCGTCCAGCGTGTCTTGGCCATAGATGTGCGGCTCCCGGCTGCCCAGCAGGTTGAGGTTGGGCCCGTTCAGCACCAGGACGAGAGGCGTGTCGCTCATGGCCCACAGGCAAAGCACGATGGCGCCGCGCTGGCAAGCTTGCGGGGGGGCGGTGAATGCGCCAAGTTGCGCGCCGGGTTGCAACCATAAAGACATCGCCCATGAAGCTGATCATCGGCAATCGCACCTATTCCAGCTGGTCGCTGCGCGGCTGGCTGGCGGCGAAGCAGTCGCTGCTGCCGTTCGAGACCGAGCTGCGCGTGATGGACTCGCCGGACTGGATTTCGGGCGCCGCCAAGGCTGACATGCCATCGGGCAAGGTGCCGGTGCTTTGGGATCATGGCGAGCCGGTGTGGGATTCGATGGCGATCATCCTGCACCTTGCCGACAAGGCCGGCCACGATCGCTATTGGCCGCGCCCGGTGGCGGCGCGCGCGCTGGCCTATGCCATGTGTGCCGAGATGCATTCGGGGTTCGGGCCATTGCGTTCGGGCTGCCCGATGGACCTGCAGCAGCATTTCCCGAACTTCGTGCCATCGCCGGAGGTACTGGCCGATGTGCGCCGCATCGAGGGCCTGTGGGAACAGGCGCTTGCCCGTTTTGGCAGCGAGACCGGGGAGCCCTGGCTGTTCGGCCGCTTTGGCGCCGCCGACATCATGTTTGCACCCGTGTGCACCCGCATCGACACCTATCATCTGCCGGTGAGCGCGCCGGCCCGCGCCTATGTGGATCGGGTGCTCGCCCATCCCTGGATGCAGGAATGGACAGCGGCCGCGCGCGCCGAAACCTATGATTTCACCCGCTACAACGTGCCGGGGGGAGTAAAACGCCCATGAACACCGCCAACATCGCCCGCGCCACGCTGGCTGCCGCCCTGCTGGTGGGCCTCGCAGGCCCGCTGCACCGCTTCGGCATCATCGGCTGGCAGGTATCGCTTGGCCTGTTCGTGATGGCGGCGCTGCTTGCCGGGCTGGGCGGCCTGTGGTGCCTGTGGCAACTGCTGCGCCGGCGCGGCGGCACGCTGGGCGTGATCGCGGCGGCCGTGGGCCTGGCCGCCGTAGCCGCCCCCATTTCGGTGATGGTCGCCGCGTCTGACAAGCCGCCGATCAACGATATCAGCACCGACACGGTGGACCCGCCCGCGTTCGAAGCGATCGACGCCCGGCTGCGCGGCGCCGATGCCAGCCCCATCGGCTACAACCCGGCCTTCGCCCCGCAGCAGGCGCGCGCCTATCCCGAAGTGCGGCCGCTCGATCTGCCGGTGCCGCCGGGCGCCGCCTTCGATCTGGCCATGAAGGCCTGCAACCCCGATTGGCAGATCGTGCGCGCCGATCGCGCCACCGGCCGCATCGAGGCCATCGAGCGCAGCCTGTGGTGGGGCTATCGTGACGATATCGTGATCCGCATCACGCCCACCGAAGCCGGCAGCCGGGTCGACATGCGGTCGAAATCGCGGGTGGGCGAAAGCGATCTGGGCGCCAACGCGCGGCGCATTACCGCCTATCTTGACCGGCTGGCGGTGCAGATGCGCAAAGCCGGGACATGAGTGCAGCCGCCCTTTCCCATGATCCGATTGCCCTGACGCAGGCCCTGATCCGCTGCCCCAGCGTGACGCCCGCCGATGAAGGCGCACAGGGCCTGCTGGCCGAGACGCTGGCCGGGCTGGGCTTTGCCATCACGCCCCTGCCCTTTGGTCACCCGCCCGATGGCCCGGTGCCCAATCTTTTCGCCACGCTTGCCGGCGCGGCCGGGGCACATTTTGCCTTTGCCGGCCACAGCGACGTGGTGCCAGTGGGCGATCATGCCGCCTGGAGCGAGGATCCGTTCGGGGCAGAGGTGAAGGAAGGCTTCATCGTCGGCCGCGGCGCCAACGACATGAAGGGCGCGCTGGCTGCCATGGTGGCGGCCACGGCGCGACATCTGGCCAAGGGGCCGCTGCGGGGCCGCATCAGCTTCATCATCACCGGCGACGAGGAAGGCCCGGCCACCTTCGGCACCAATCCGATGCTGGACTGGTTGGAGGCCAATGCGCTGGTGCCCGACATGTGCCTGGTGGGTGAGCCCACGTCGCAGAACCACCTGGGCGACATGATGAAGATCGGCCGGCGCGGCAGCCTGAATGCGTGGATCACGGTGAACGGTGCGCAGGGGCACGTGGCCTATCCGCACCGGGCCGCAAACCCGATCACACCGCTGCTCGCCATCCTGACAGAACTGAAGGCGCGCGTGCTCGACACGGGCAACGACTGGTTCCAGCCATCGAACCTTGAGGTGACGGACATCGCGGTGGGCAACCCGGCCACAAACGTGATCCCCGCGCAAGCCCGCGCCCGGCTCAACATCCGTTTCAACAACGAACATACCGGCACGGCGCTGGAGGGCTGGATCCGGCAGGTGGTAGCCGCTCACGCTGCGGCAGCCCATGTCGAAGTCAAAATATCCGGGGAGGCCTTCCTCACCGAACCGGGCACCCTTTCGTCGCTGGTGGCAGACGCCGTGCAGGCTGCAACCGGTCGATCGCCCGAACTCTCCACCAGCGGCGGCACCTCGGACGCCCGCTTCATCCGCCGCCTCTGCCCGGTCGTCGAATTCGGCCTGCCCGGCCAGTCCATGCACAAGGTGGACGAGCACGTGGCCGTGGCCGACGTCGACGGCTTGGCCGCGATCTACGAAGGCGTACTGGCTCGCGCGCTGGCCGGCTGATCAGCGTGGCGGTGCGGTGATCCCTGGCGGCGCGAAGATGCGCAGCGGTGTTTCCGGCACCTGCCGGCCCGCTTTCAGGACTTCAGCGTTGCACCAGGCCAGCAGCCTGGCATCCTGCGGCAGCGGTGCATCGACGCGATCCGCCTCGAGGCGGCAGACAGCCAGGCTGTAGGCCCGGTCTTCGCCGGCCTTGACCAGGTCGGGCTCCGAAAAGCGCAGGATCACCCCGCTGCGGGCATCATGCGGCAGCCCAAGCTCGAAATAACTCTCCTTCAAGCCGCTGACAATGTTCGCCGCAGGTGCCGGCACCCTGGCCACCATGCGCCAGTCCTGCCGGCTCCATGGCCTGGTGTGGAAGGCGAAACTCGCTGGCGTCTCACGCTGGGCAGCAACGACGCTGGCCTGCCAGGTCACGCCGGCCACCGTGAAGCGGGCGCTGGCAAATGTCCTGAATGGCTGCTCCAAATCCTGCGGCCGGGGCCGGTTCCAGCTGAAGAAGGCCAGTGGCACGCCCGGGACTGCGCGCGGGGCACAGCTCCTCGGTTCCAGCAGCCCGATTATGTCGGCATTGGTCAGCAGGGCACCGCTGGGCAGACGGTCTGCACGCATCACCAACCGACACAGGCGGGCGCGGCGCGCGGCCTCGTCAAGGACGAACAGCCACCAGAATTCCATCCGGTCGACATAGATGCGCTGCAAATAGAGGAAGCCCTGCTGGCTTTCGCTGAGCAGTCCCGGTTGGGCAGCGGGCACAAGCTGGGGCAACAACGGCGAGGGCTGATCGACGAGCGGATAGGGCCACGTCATGATGCCGTTTGGATAACGCTTGCCGGCAGGCAGTGGGCCGGCGGGGAGTTGCACGTCCACAGGCCCGGCCGTCATGAATTCGGCCAGCGGCAACAATGGCTCAGCTGCCGGCGATTGCACCGCTGAGGCCCCGGCAGCGAGGGGAACGGCCACCCCAGCCAGCAACAGCCGCACCGCGATCGCTGGCGACGGTCTCAAACCTGCCCCTCGTTGTAGCGGGCTTCCAGAAACTTGCCCTGCACGCGCAAACCATCGCGGTCGGCTTCGGCAAGCTGGGCCGAGGCGCGGGCGAGTTCGGCTTCGACGGTCTTCAAGCCATCAATCACGGTGGCTTCCGGCGTGCGGCCATCGTGCTCCACGATGTTCGTGCGCTGCAGCGGCGGGATGCGGGTGTAGCGGTCAACGAGTTCGGGCAGGTGGCTGCCGAGCAGCCGGCCGACATCCTGCGCCACCGGATGATCGGCCGGTACCCGCGCCAGTTGCTTCTCCAGCGCCGCCAGCTGCACCTGGATGGCATCCAGTTGCGGCGCAGCGAGGCGCGGCAAATTGCGGCGCTGGCGTTCCAGCAGGCTCTCGGTGATCCCCGGCAGTTCGGCGGGCGCGGCCTTGTCGAGATCATCGACATCCGGGCCACCAACGGGCAGCAGCATGCCGGCAATGCCGGCCATCGGCACCAGCAGGATGGCCAGCAGGAACAGGCCAAGCCCCATGCCATCGGCCATCCAGCCATAAACGGTGAAGGCGGCGATGGCGGCAAGGAAGGCGATCATGCCGCGCGTTACCCGCGTCGCCATGTTGGCCTTGCGCTTTTCCCAGCGGCGCTGGCGGGCCATCTGCATGGCCTCGCCGCGCGCCAGCCGGCGGCGGCGGGCTTCGGCTTCGTCGTAGGGTGCGCCGGTGGCCATCTTCAGCTGAGCGCGGTCAGGCTGTTCTGCGGGCCGGCAATCTGGGCTTCGGCCTGGCCTTGCGCGCGCGCCACATAGGCCCGGCTCTTCTCGACCTCGACCGACAGCGTGTCGACCGTCGTCTTCATCGCTTCCAGCGACTTCAGCTTGAACGTGTCGATGGCGTCCATCGTCTGATAGACATTCTGGAAGGCACGCTGCAGCGTTTCCACCGGGATGGTGCTGCTGGCCGCCTGCTCGTGGATGGTGGCGGTGTTGGTCTTCAGCAGCTCGCCCGTCGAATCGATGATGCCGGCCGTGGTGGTGTTGAGGCTGGTGATCTGCTCCAGCACCAATTTCTGGTTGGTCATCGCTTCGGCCACGGTCACGGCGGTGCGCAGCGCGCTCACCGTGGTGGTGCTGGCGCGGTCCACGCCCTTCATCAGCTCGACATTGTTCTTCTTGACCAGATCGAGCGCCAGATAGCCCTGCACCGAAACGGCAAGCTGGGTGAGGAGATCCTGCGTGCGCTGGCGCACATAGAAGAGCGCATTCTCGCGGATCGCCTTGGCCTTGGCCGGATCAGACACATCAAGCTCGGCCGCGCGCTCCTCCAGCTTCTCGTCGAGCGCCTTGGACATGTGGACCATCTGTTCCAGCTTGCCCATCGCGTCCCACAGCTTGGCGCGCTCATCCTCGATGGCGATATTGTCTTTCAGCAGTTCGTCCTTGCCGCTCTTCAGCGCGCCCAGGATGGCGTTGATGTTGCCCTGCGCGCTCTTGTAGCTGTCGAAATAGGAGCGAAGCTTGTCGCCACCCAGCGGGATCAGCCCGAACAGCTTGCGGCGCCCTGTGGTCTTCAGCGACTTGCCGGGATCGAGATCCTCGACGATCTTCCTGAGCTGCACCAGATCGGCGCCTATGCCCGTCTCCTTGTTGATGGCGCGGGTCGGCCGGTCGAGGAAGCGGTTCGATTGCGCGGCGGCGCGGGCGATCTCGGTGGCGCCCAGGTTGGCCAGCGCATCGACCTTCTTGCCGAATTCCGGGCTGGCGGCATCGGTGGCGATCAGTTCGTCGATGAAGGCTTCCACCTTGGCATCAAGCTGCTGCTTCTGCTGATCCTTCAGCGGCACCAGGCCGGCGGCCTTGGTGGGGGCAATGGCGCTCACCGCCACCGGGGGTTCCAGCTTGATCGCGACGTCTTCAGACATGCCTGTTCTCACCTCTTGCAGCCGCAGCTTATCAGCACCGAAACGGCCTGCCTACTGTGTTAGGATTGCGACACGCTTTTGCAAGGGGGCGCAGGGCTTCTGTCCTCAAAAAGTCTTCGTCATGCTGAACTTGTTTCAGCATCCATGGGAGCGTGCGCCGACATGCGCGTCTTGCGGTGTCTTTCTGCCATGGATCCTGAAACAAGTTCAGGATGACGAGCGTTGGATGACAGGGTCAGCCATCAACGCTGCCAGCGTGTCGTGATGCACGCCAATCCCCTGCTCCAGACCGCCGATCAGCAGATGATCGACCGCGCCCGACATCAGGCCTTCCTGGCCCAGCGCGGCGGCGCGGAAATCCTCTGATCCGAACACCCCGCCATCCAGCAGCGCCCAGCTCTTTGCCCAGTGCCGCTCCGCCTTTTCATCACGCGGGGGTTCAGGGATCAGCATGAAATCCTCCACCCAGGTCTCGCCCACCGAACGCGGCATCAGCACCATGATGTTGATGTAATCCGGGCTGGCGATGATGATGGTGCCGGGCATCAGCGTATAGGTGAAGGTCATCGTGCGCCTGAGGTCGCGCATGTCATCAAGGTCCATGCCCTCCAGCGCCGCCAGCCGGGCGACCGCCGAGCGCGAATGTGGCCCGATGCGATCGCCGGTCGTCACCCCATCCTGGAAGAAGGGCGCGATGGTGTTCGCGTGCAGCCTGAGCACATGGTAGCTTTCGGAAAAGGCATCCATGATCAGCTTCCAGTTGGCCGCGACCTTGTGGGTGCGCCGCGCATAAAGATGCTGATCCGCAAAACCGATGGCGTCGAAATCGGCTGCGAGCGGGCCTGCCGCAAGGCTGAAATCGGGCGCTGCCTCGCGGTCCAGCCCCACCCAGATCAGCCCGCCGGCCTCAAGGCTTGGCATCTCGACAAGACCGCGCGTGGACTTGTCCAGCCCGGCGAAGCTTTCGGCACGCGGCAGGCCCTTCAGCCGGCCATCGGTGCCATAGCTCCAGGCGTGATAGGGGCACACCAGCGCGGGTGACCTGACGATCTCGCACCCCTCCACCAGCCGCGTGCCGCGATGCCGGCAGACGTTCATGAAGACGCGGGCCGCCCCCTTGCCATCCCGGGCAATCAGCAGCGGGAGCCCGAAGCCATCATGCGGCACCGCCATGTTGGGCTGCGGCAACAACGCCGACGGCGCGATCACGACAGGCAGCCGCCTGAAAACACGTTCCCATTCGCGGGCAAAATGCTGAGGGGACGTATAGGCGCTGGCCGGCACGTCCCGCATCGCGCCGCTGGCCGGCCGCTGCGCCGCCGCCGGAATCGCCGCCGCCAGCGCGCGCTGGCCGGGCGTGGGGTGGCGGGGCTTGAAGGCGATATCCATGGCGCGGATGCTGACTCCAATCGCCTTCGCAATCAACCTGTCGCTATCGCTGCCTCATGCCGCGCGAAATGCGGCCGGAATCGGGCAGTCGGTGCAGGCCCGATCATCACACAGCCGGCACAGATGGCAGCGGTCGGTGTCGCTGGTTGGCAGGCCGGTCAGCAGCTTGGCCAGCAATTCGCCGAGCATGTCCTGTTCCTGAGCCGTCAAACCCGCCAGCAGCGGGCGCAGCGCGGCCAGGCGGCCAGTCAGCAATTCTTCGCGCAAATCATGGCCGGCCTCGGTCAGGAACAGCGCGATGCTGCGCCGATCCGCCCCGGCCCGGCGTTCCACCAGGCCATCGGCCACCAGCCGGTCCACCAGGCGCACATTGCCAGGATGTGACAGGCCGAGGATGCGGCGCAACTCCTCATTGGACGGCCCGAGCCCATAGCCGATCACCACCACCGCCGCCGGCGTTTCGCCGCCATGGCTCAGCACAGCACGCGCTGCGGCTTCGATGCGGGCGGCAACGGCCAGCCCGACCGTGCCAAGCAGATTGGTGGTGCGATCGTTCATGGGCCAAACAATATGTGCAGTGCGCACATTTTTCAACTTGACGATATGTGCTTCATGCACATAATCGCGGCAACAGTTGAGGAGATGCCGCATGACCGAGGAACAACTGGCCGCCCTGTCACCCGAACACCGCGACTTCTATCAGCGTTTCTGTTCCTTCTGGGCCGCGCCTTCGGGTGCGCGTGTGCCCGAAGTGATCGCGCCGGATGCCACCATCAGCTTCACCGGCGCCGGCACATTTTCAGGCGCAGACTATGTGAACATCATGCAGGGGATGCTCGATGCCAATCCGGGCATGATCGTCACCCCGCTGGATTGCGCCGGCCATGGTGACCGGCTCTACATCGCCTGGCAGACCGAGGCGACAATTCACGGTGAGCGGCGCACCTATATGGGCGTCGACCGTTTCCGCCTGAAGGACGGCCGCGCCATCGAAGAGCAGGTGATCTTCGATTCCGCCGTGCTGGCCCCCTGAACTGGTCAATGAGCCACCGCCCTGGGCTTCCTGTTGACACCATGGGCCGCCCCGCCAAGGGTGCGCAACCATGGTCAACCTGTCCTCCAGTCGCTCGCTCACTGCCGCCATCCGTCCCTATTTCGAAGCCGGGCCGCTGGGCGCGCTGGCGCTGGGCATGGCATCGGGCACGCCTTATGCGATGATCGCCGCCACCCTGACCACCCGCCTGGCGGAAAGCGGCATCGAGAAGAAGAGCGTCACCGCCTTTGGCCTCGCCCTGCTGGTCTACAGCTTCAAGCCGCTGTGGGCGCCGCTGATCGACCGCGGGCGCATTCCGGTGCTCGCCAATCTGATCGGGCAGCGTCGCGCCTGGCTGGTGGTGTGCGTGATGCTGGCCAGCCTCGCCATCGCCTGGCTGGGGGTGGCCGATCCCACTGCCGATCTGGCGCTGTTCGCCGCTGCCGCCGTGGCGGTGGGCTTTGCCGGGGCGACGCTCGACATCGTCATCGATGCCATCCGCATCGAATGGCTGCGCACCGATCAGATGGGCGCCGGTTCGGGGATGACCCAATATGGCTGGCGCATGGGCAGCTATCTGGCCGGCGCCGGTGCGCTGCTGCTGGCCGCGAAGGGATCATGGGCGCTGGCCTATCTCTCCTCCGTGCTGCTGTTTGCCCCGGCCCTGATCGCCGCTGCCGTGCTGGGCGAGCCGCAGCGCCCGGCCGCGGCGCCATCGGGCCAGGGGCTCGGCGCCATGGTGCGCGATGCCATCATCGCGCCGCTGAAGGATTTCCTCACCCGCCCCGGCGCCGGGATCGTGCTGGCCTTCGTGCTGGTCCACAAGATCGGCGACACCGTGTGCCAGCTGTCGGTGCGGCTGTTCTACAATGATCTGGGGTTCACCAAGGAGGAAGTGGCCTTCTACGATGTGTCGCTGGGCCTGTTCGGCTATCTGGCGGGCGTGTTCCTCGGCGGCCTGCTCTACAAGCGGTTGGGGTTGGCGGGATCGGTGTTCCTGTCGCTGGTGCTGATGGGCGTGTCGAACGCCGCCTATGCCGGCCTCGCCATTGTGGGCCACGATGTGTGGGCGCTGGCCGCCGTGCAGGGCTTTGAAAATCTCGCCAGCGGGATCGGCGGCGTCACGGTGGGGGCCTGGCTGGCGCTGCTGTGCGACCGGCGCTTCACCGCCACCCAGTTCGCGCTGCTCTCCAGCGCCGCCGCCATCCTGGGCCGGGCCTTCTCGTCGGGCACCGCTGGCGCACTGATCGAGCGCCTGGGCTATGTCGATTTCTACTGGCTCACCACCGTGCTTGCGCTGCCCGGCCTGCTGATCTTCCTGTGGTTGTGGCGGGCCGGGCTGGTGCTGGCCGACGGTACAGCCAGCACTGCAACCGGCGTGTAACCTGTTGGCCATGGCGCTGTCATCGGCAGGCCACGCCCCTGTCACACGGGCGCGCTAAAGGCCGGCAAACCGGTGGAGCCTGCTGCATGACCACAAGCCTCTCTGGCGCCCTCTCCCGTGCTGTCGAACTTACGCCGCGGCTGCTCGATCAGGCGCCGACGATCTGCCGCGCCGGCCTGCTGGAAGTGCGGCTGGCCGCCAGCGCCGCCGAGATCGCCGCCGCCCAGGCCCTGCGCTTCGAGATCTTCTATGACGAGATGGGCGCCCGGCCGACGCCCGAAATGGCGCGCTTTCGCCGCGACGTCGATGCCATCGATGCCATCTGCGATCATCTGCTGGTGATCGATCATGCCGAGCCGAAGTGCCCGCGCGTGGTTGGCACCTATCGCCTGCTGCGGCAGGACGTGGCGATGGCCAATGGCGGCTTCTATTCGGCCGGCGAATATGATCTGGCGCCGCTGCTGGCCCAGGCCGGCGCTGATCACCAGCTGCTGGAACTGGGTCGCAGCTGTGTCGCGCCGCAATGGCGCACCAGCGCCACCATCTCGCTACTGTGGCGCGGCATCGCCGCCTATCTCCAGCAGCACCGGATCGGCCATCTGTTCGGCTGTGCCTCGCTGCACGGCGCCGATCCGGCCCTGCACGCCGCCGAGCTCTCCTATCTCTATCACCATCATCTGGCCCCGCCCGAGCTGCGCGCCCGCGTGCTGCCGCCGAACGGCGTGGACATGAACGCGCTCCCGGCTGCCAGCATCGATATACGCGCCGCCGCCCGGGCGCTGCCGCCGCTGGTGAAGGCCTATCTGCGCGTGGGTGCCATGGTGGGCGATGGCGGCTTTGTCGATCACCAGTTCAACACGGTGGACGTGTTCGTGGTGATGCCGGTCGATCGCATCACCAGCCGCTATGCCGAGCGGTTCGGCGCCGCCAACGACTAAGACAGTTGCGTCATCGCCCCACTGCGCTAGCCATGGCGCATGAAGGCGCGCATCCCTGCCCTGCTCCTGATCGCGGTCACCGCAATGGCCGCCGCCGATCCGGCCAGCCCGCCGCCCGAAAGCGCCATCCCCGCCGGCCCGGATGGGGACGCCATCCGCCGGGGCCTCGACATCATCACCAACACAAGGCAAGCCGCGCCCGAATATGCCGGCAATCACCTCAGGTGCGCCAACTGCCATCTCGATGCCGGTCGCACCGCCGGCGCCGCGCCGCTGTGGGCGGCTTACGGCAATTTCCCGGCCTTCCGCGAGAAGAACGGCCGCATCAACAGCTTCGAAAAGCGCGTGCAGGATTGCTTCATTTACTCGATCAACGGCAAGCCGCCGCCGCTGGGCGGCGAAGTGCTGCTGGCCATTTCCGCCTATGCCGGCTGGCTGGCGCAGGGGCAGCGCATCGGCGTGTCGCCGCCGGGGCGCGGCTTCCCGGCCATTCCGGCGCCAGCGCTGCCGCCAGATGACGCCCGCGGGCGGGCGCTGTTCATCGAGAAATGCGCCAGCTGCCACGGCGAAGATGGGCAAGGCCTGCGCGATGGCGACACGGTGGTGAACCCGCCCCTGTGGGGCGCCAACAGCTACAACTGGGGCGCCGGCATGGCGCAGGTGGACAAGGCCGCCGCCTTCATCCGGGCCAACATGCCGCTGGGCGAAGGTGGCAGCCTTTCGGTGCAGCAGGTATGGGACATTGCCTGGTACATCGATGGCCAGGTGCGCCCGCAGGATCCGCGCTTTGCCGGCGATCTGGCCGCGACCCGGAAAGCCCATCACGACCGAGCGGGTGTTCGCTATGGGAGCCGCTATGGCACCCGCGTCGCCGGTGTTATGCTGGGCGATCCGGCCAGCACCCCGCCGCACCACACGCCCGCCGGGCATGATTTCTGAAGGAGGCCGCGATGACCGCCCCGCCACCTGCATCCTTGCGCATCGACTTCGTGTCCGACGTTGTCTGCCCCTGGTGCGTGATCGGCATGAAAGCGCTGGAACAGGCGCTGGCCGCTCTGGAAGGCGAAGTGCAGGCCGACTGGCACTTCCACCCCTTCGAACTCAATCCGCAGATGGGCCCGGAGGGCGAGAACAGCGCCGAGCATATCGCCCGCAAATATGGCCGCCCGCCCGAAGAAGGCGCCGCCGCGCGCAGCCACATCAGGCAGATGGGCGAACAGCTGGGCTTCGCCTTCAAGGGCGGGCCAGAGGCGATGATCTGGAACACCCATGATTGCCACCGTCTGCTGCACTGGGCCGAGCGCGCTGGCGGCAGCGCGCACGCGCTGAAAACCGCGCTGTTCGAAGCGCATTTCAGCCGCGGCGAGCCGCTCAACGATCCCGAAGTGCTGATCGCCGCCGCCCGCGACGCTGGCCTCGATCCCGCCGCCGCCCGCGAGGTGCTGGACAGCGGGCGCTATGCCGAAGAAGTGAACGCGGCCCAGCGCTGGTGGCGCGAGGAGCAGGACATCACCGCTGTTCCCGCCATCATCTTCAACGGCAAATATGCCATCCTCGGCGGCCAGCCACCGGCCACGTTCGAGAAGGTGATCCGGCGGATCGTGACCGGCGAGGTGTAAGAACGGCTCCTGTGACGGAGGCCATGGCGTCAAACCCGTCGTCATGCTGAACTTGTTTCAGCCTCCATTGCAATTCACCCAGCCAAGCGCGCTGGTGAAGTCGTCCTCCCATGGATGCTGAAACAAGTTCAGCATGACGAGCGATGTTCTTGAAGGCGAGCACAATTGAAAACAGACGGGTGCAGGGACGAGTCCCTGCCCGCCGGAGGCCCTCCTGCCTTTCCCTCACAGCGCCTTGCGCACGTCCAGCGGCAGGCCCAGCGTCTTCAGCTGCGGCTCCACCTTCGCGGCGTCGCCGACCACCACCCAAAGCAGGTCATCGGTGCCGAACAGCTGGACGGCGCGGTTGAGATCCTCGGTGGTCAGCGCGCCCAGGCGCCTGGCGGCCGTGACGAAATAATCGTCCGGCCGGCCGAGCAGTTGGTTGCGTTCGAGCGCGCCGAGGAAGCTGGCGCCGCGCTCGAACTCGCCGGGCAGGGCGAGCACGCTGTTGGCGATGCTGCGGGTGCGCTCCTCCTGCGTGATCGGCTTCGCCGTCCTGATCGCCTTGATGTCGTCGATCATTGCCTTGATGCTGTCGGCGGTGCGGTCGGTCTGCACGGGCGCATAAACAAGGCTGCTGAGCTGGCCCCTGGCGTCAGACAGGCCGGCGAAGGCGCCATAGGCCCAGTTCTTCTCCTCGCGGATGTCCATGTTGATGCGGCTGGTCGACAGCCCGCCCAGCACATCGACGGCGGCGCGGTGGGCGATCAGGTCCTGCCGGCCTTCCAGCGGCAGCAGCGCGCCGCCAAGGATCAGGCTCTGCGGGCTGTTGGGGCGATCGACGAGGATGATGCGCGCCGGCTTGGCAGGGTTTGGCGCGGCGGCGCGGATCACGCCGCGCGCTACGGCGGGATCGGGCCGCCAGCGCCCGAAGCTGGTTTCGAGCAGCGGCCTCAGTTCTGCGGCGGTGATGTCACCGGCCACGAACAGCGTGGCGTTGTCGGGCCGGATCCAGCGCTTGTGCCAGGTCACCAGTGCGTCCCGCGTGATCGCCTTGACGCTGACCTCGGTGCCAAGGCCCGACGGCGGCGCGCCATAGGGGTGCTCCGGGCCATAGAGGGCGGGCGTCAGGATGCGGCGGGCGAGACCCAGCGGGTTGCTGCTTTCCTGGCGGATGGCGGTCAGCTGCTGGCCGCGCACCCGCTCGATCTCGGCCACCGGGAAATCCGGGCGCTGCACGATGTCGGCAAACAGCAGCAACGAGGGTTCGAGATTGGATTTCAGCGCATCCAGCGTCAGCCGGGTGCGGTCCTGCCCGGCCGAGGCGCCGATGCCGGCGCCCAGCCGCTCGCGCGCTTCGGCGATCTGCGGGCCACTGAGGCCAGCGGCGCCCTCGTCCAGCAGGTTGAGCGCCATGGACTGGATGCCCAGCGCATTGCGCTCATCGGCGGCCATGCCGGCCTCGTGGCTGAGCATCATGCGCACCAGCGGCACCGTGGTGCGGCGGGCGAGCTCCACCTTCAGGCCGTTGGACAGGGTGAAGCGCTCGATCGCCGGCCATTGCAGTGCCGGCGGCGGGCCCACGGCCGGCTCGGCCATGCGTGGCGGCCCCTTGGGCGGCGGCGCGGCGGCGGCGACCTTTGGCGGCGGCGGCACGTCCTCAGCGGGCGGGCGCTCGCCGGGCAGCACCGTCTGCACATAGACGCCCTCGTTCAGCCACTGCCGGGCCGCGCCCTGCACCTCCGCCGGGGTGGCCTTGGCATACCAGCCAAGCTCGGTGCGCCAGAAGGCCGGATCGCCGGCATAGACCGCCCCTTCGGCCAGCGCGGTGGCCTTGCCGCTGAAGCCGCCGACGGCTTCAAGGCCGCGAATGGTGCCGGCAACATTGCGGGTGGCAACTCGGCTCACCTCGTCGGCGCTGGGGCCGGTGGCAGCCAGATCGGCGAGCGCCTTCTTCACGATGGCCTCCACCTCCTCCGGCTTCGCGCCCGGCGCCAGCGTCACCTCGATTTCCGCCATGCCCACCTTCTCATAGGCCTGCACCCCGCCCGACACCGCGACGGCAAGCTTCCGGGTGCGCACCAGTTCGTTGTAGAGCCGCGACGACGCCCCGCCGGCCAGCACGGTGAGCGCGATGTCGGTGAGGGCGGATACCCGCTCCAGACGGCCGGGCACCACCCAGTTGAAGCTCAGATGTGGGGTGGGGATGCTGTCCGAGAGGGTCTCGCGGCGCTCCTTCGTCCAGCGCAGCACCGGCGCAGCAAGCCGCTTCACCTCCGGCCCGCGCGGAATGGCGCCGAAATAGCGCTCGACCAGCGGGCGGGCGGTGGCCACATCAATGTCACCGGCCAGCACCAGCACGGCATTGTTGGGGCCATAGTTGCTGCGGAACCAGCTCTGCACGTCCGCGAGGCTGGCGGCATTGAGATCGGCCATCGAGCCGATCGCCTCGTGCGCATAGGGGTGGCCGGGCGGGAACAGCGCGGCCAGCGTGGCATATTGGGTGAGGCCGAGCGGGCGGTTGTCGCCTTCGCGCTTCTCGTTCTGCACCACGCCGCGCTGCGCATCGAGCTTGGCCTGGGTGACGGCGCCGAGCAGCCAGCCCATGCGGTCACTTTCAAGGAACAGCGCCAGGTCGAGCGCCTGGGTGGGCACGTTCTGGAAATAATTGGTGCGGTCAAACCAGGTGGTGCCGTTGGCATCGGTGGCGCCGACATCTTCAAGCTTCTTGAAGAACACGCCGTCGTTGTTTTCGCTGCCATAGAACATCAGATGTTCGAACAGATGCGCAAAGCCGGTCTTGCCCTTGGGCTCGTCCTTGGAGCCGATGTGATACCACACGCTCACCGCCACGATCGGCGCCTTGCGATCGGTATGGACAATGACCCTGAGGCCATTGGGCAGCGTGAACTGATCGAATGGCACATTGGCCTGTTCCACCAGCGCGGCGATGCTGGCCGGCTGCCGCGGTGCGGCCTGCCCTCCCACCTGCGCTGAGACCTGCGCTGGGGCCGGCGCCACGCCCAGCACCGTCGTCGCCACCAACCCGCACCAGAGCTGCAAGACCCGCATCACATTGTCCCTCGCCATCAATTGCGCCTGTCTAGCCGTGCTGCTACCCGTCGCCAATGAACAAGGCCTTGCTCACCCCGCTTTTCGCCCTGCCGCTGATCGCCGCAGCGCCTCTCGCCGCCCAGAAGCCGAAGGCAGCGGACCCGCTGGCCCTGTCATTCCGCGCCCATGTCGCCTTCCTCGCCGATGATCTGCTGGAAGGCCGCGGCATCGGCACACCGGGGCACGAGATTGCCGCCAACTATATCGCCCAGCATTTCGCCCGCCTTGGCCTCACCCCGGCCGGCGATAACGGCAGCTGGTTCCAGCGCGTGAACTTCGCCGAGAGCCGCTTTGCCAGCGAGCGCGAGACGGCGGTGATCGAGACCGCCGCCGGCAAGACGATCACGCTGGAGAACAGCATTGGCCTGGTGGTGGCGCCCGGCAACGAGGCCGGGCCGGAAAGCGTGAGCGGCGAGATGGTGTTCGTCGGCTATGGCCTGCAGGACAAGAGCCAGGGCATCGACGATTTCGCCGGCCTTGATCTCAAGGGCAAATATGCCGTGGTGCTTTCGGGCGCGCCCGATGGCATGAACAGCGAAGTGGCGGCGCACCTGGCCCGCACCTCCAAGGGTATCGCGGCGCTGGAAGCCGGTGCCATCGGCATCATCACCGTGCGCACGCTGAAGGAAGCCGCGCGCCTGCCGTGGGACAAGTTTGCCAGCCGCGCCCGCCTGCCGCGCCGCGTGCTGCTGGGCCCCGATGGCAAGGCGCTGGGCGATGGCGCCGCGCTGAAGGTGCGCGCCAGCATCGATGACGTGGCCGCCGCTGCCATCTTCGAAGGCTCGGCGATGCGCTTTGCCGATGTGCAGGCCGCCGCCGCGAAGGGCCCGGTGAAAGGCTTTCCGCTGAAGGGCCGCTTCAAGATCAACCGCGCCACCAAGCTTGAGCGCATCAGCAGCCCCAACGTGCTGGCCCTGCTGCCCGGCACCGATCCGAAGCTGAAGGCCGAGATGGTGGTGATCTCCGCCCATTCAGACCATGTCGGCACCAAGGTGGGCACGAAACCGGGCGAGGACCGCATCTTCAACGGCGCCATGGACAATGCCAGCGGCACCGCCACGCTGCTGGAAGCCGCCAGCGCGCTGGTGAAGGCGCCGCCGAAGCGCTCCGTACTGTTCCTCGCCACCACGGCCGAGGAATCCGGCCTGCTCGGCGCCGATTATTTCGCGCGCCGGCCCACCGTGGACATGGCGCGTGTGGTCGCCGACGTGAACATCGACATGCCGATCCTCACTTGCGATTTCGGCGACGTGGTGGCCTTTGGCGGCGACCGTTCCACGCTGGGCAGTGCGGTGGCGGCGGCGGCGAAGGCCGAGAAGCTCGGCGTTTCCCCCGATCCGCAGCCGGAAGAGGCGGTGTTCACCCGCTCCGATCATTATCCCTTCGTGCGCCGCGGCGTGCCTTCGGTGTTCCTGAAGACCGGCTGGAGCGACGTGAAGGGCGGCCAGAGCTGCAAGGACGCCGAACGCGTGTTCCGCCTGACCCATTATCACGAGGTCTCAGACCAGATCGACCTGCCGTTCGACTGGGCCGCCGCCGCCAAGTGGACGCGCCTCAACATCGGCATCATCCGCACCATCGCCAATGGCCGGGCGGCGCCCCGCTGGTATGAAGGTGATTATTTCGGCACCGCCTTTGCAGCCGATGCCCCCAAGGCACCGAAGCCGCGCTGAGCGCTATTTGCCCAGCCGCGTCACATGGCCCATCTTGCGGCCGGGGCGGCTTTCGGCCTTGCCGTAAAGATGCACATGGGCGCCTGGATCGGCCATCAGCCGCGGCCAGTCTGCCACATCATCACCGATCAGGTTGGTCATCTCCACCCGGCTGGCGACCAGCGCGGTGGGCCGCAAGGGCAGGCCGGCCACGGCGCGGACATGATTCTCGAACTGGCTGGTGGCGCTGCCCTCGATCGTCCAGTGGCCGCTGTTGTGGACGCGCGGCGCCATCTCGTTGAAGCGCGGCCCGTCCTTGCAGGCGAAGAATTCGGCGGTCAGCACACCGACATGGCCCAGCTTTTCGGCCACGGTCCGCGTCAGCGCCACCGCCTCGGCGGCCTGCGCCTTCACCAGTGCCGGTGGCGGCAGCGACGATGTCGCCAATATGCCGCCCTTGTGCAGGTTGACCGGCACCGGCCAGTCCACCATCGCGCCATCAGCGCCCCGGCACAGGATCACGCTGAATTCGTGCGCGAAGGTCACGAAGCCTTCGAGGATGGCCGGCTGGCCGCCGATCGCCTCCCAGGCGGCATCGGCATCGGACGCGCTGTGGATGCGGGCCTGGCCCTTGCCGTCATAGCCGAAGCGGCGGGTCTTCAGGATGGCGGGCAGGCCAAGCTGGGCAATGGCGGCATCAAGGCCCGCCCGGCTGTCCACCTGCACCCAGGGCGCGGTGCGGCCGCCCAGCCATTCGACGAACTGCTTTTCGGCCATGCGATCCTGCGCCACTTCCAGGCTGTGGGCGCCCGGATGCACCGGCACCAGCCCGGCCAGATGACGCACGGCGGCGCGATCGACATTCTCCCATTCCAGCGTCACCGCATCGACCTGCCCGGCGAAAACGGTGAGCGCCGCCGTGTCGGCATAGTCGGCGCGCGTGTGGAGCGCGCTCACGTCAGCCGATGGCGGATCGGCTTCCGGCGCGAAGATGTGGCAGCGATAGCCCAGCTCGGCCGCCGCCAGTGCCAGCATGCGGCCGAGCTGGCCGCCGCCCAGGATGCCGATGGTGGAGCCGGGGGCCAGCATGATGGTCAGGGCAGGCTGTCCGACGGTGCTTCGGCCACGGCATCCGTCTGCGCTTGCCGCCAGGCGGCCAGGCGGGTAGCGAGCGCCGCATCGTTGAGCGCCAGGATGGCGGCGGCCTGCAGCGCGGCATTGATGGCGCCGGCCTTGCCGATGGCGAAGGTGCCCACCGGCACGCCGGCCGGCATCTGCACGATGGAGAGAAGGGAATCGACACCGTTCAGCGTGCGCGATTCCACCGGCACGCCCAATACCGGCAGGCTGGTCATGGCAGCCGCCATGCCGGGCAGATGCGCCGCGCCGCCGGCCCCGGCGATGATGATCTTCAGGCCACGCCCGGCCGCATCGCGGGCATAGGCATAGAGCCGATCAGGCGTGCGATGAGCCGAAACGATCCGGGTTTCATGCGCGACGCCCAGCGTTGCCAGCGTGTCGGCGGCATGGCCCATCGTCTGCCAGTCGGACTGGCTGCCCATGATGATGCCCACCAGAGGGGCGCTGTCGCCTGCCATGTTGTGCCTGCTCGTGGCCGGGGAAAGCGCGATGCTTTAACCGCGCGGGGCCACCGGCGCAAAGCTATTTTCGCCGTTCAGTCCCTGCCGGCCAGCAGCGTCTCGATGGCGGCGCGGATCACCCTGGCACTGGCCTCGTGATCCAGCTTCTGCCGGTCGCGCAGGCGGCCATAGGCTTCCAGGCTCATCCACAGGT
>ERZ1066136.798-NODE-798-length-19613-cov-7.508130_pt1 | contig 19613 bp, 17 predicted proteins | sample MGYA00382783_ERZ1066136 | MGnify/ENA primary metagenome ERZ1066136 (study PRJEB33369, sample SAMEA5778366) | biofilm metagenome | biome: Industrial cooling water; feature: Water cooling tower basin; material: Biofilm | place: United Arab Emirates | collected... | reverse complement strand
GCGCGACGACGCCCTCTCCCGCGCCCGCTTCGAATTCCGCTGGCGCGACCAGTTCAACCTGTCGCTCGATCCCGAAACGGCCATGGCCTATCACGACGAGACCCTGCCAGCGGAAGGCGCCAAGGTCGCCCACTTCTGCTCCATGTGCGGGCCGAAATTCTGCTCGATGAAAATCACCCAGGACGTGCGCGACTATGCCGCCAAGGTGAACAACCCCGACATGATCGAAGCGGGCATGGCCGAAAAGAGCGCCGAGTTCCGGGCGAAGGGCGGGGAGATTTACCTGCCAGCAGCGGAGTAGGCGGCGGCGCGCATGACCGGCTACCGCCGCCTGATCGATCACCTGGCCGGGCTGGCACGCGATTGCGTTCTTGCCGATCGGATCGAACGCAGCGGCCATGCCGAACGCAGCAACGACGACGCGCTCGCCCTTTCCGCCGACGAAGCCGAACGCAAGGCCGTGCTGCTGTCAATGACAGCGGACCAGCAGGCCGTAGTGGCGGCGCTGTTGCGGCAGGAACGGGCAGGCGCCATCCACGATGTTCTTGCCAATCTTCCGGCCTTTGGCCTGACGCTTGACGGCCAGCCGCTCGACGCCCTGGGCGACGAGCAACCGCATTGGGATTTCCTCGCCCGGCTGGACGGCGACCGCTGGCGCAACTGACCCCGCAGAACAGGAAGGCACATCCCATGGCCACCCGCGATGACATGGACACCGCCTTCAAGGCCATCATCCTGCCGCACCTGCGCGCGATGGGCTTCAAGGGCTCCCTGCCGCACCTGCACCGGCTGCGCGATGGCGCGGCCGATCTCCTCAGCGTGCAGTTCCGCTCGGCCGGCGGCAGCTTCGTGATCGAAATCGGCCGCGTCGCCACCAACGGCTTTGATTCCTACGGCCGCCACGTCCCGCTGGCCAAGGCCAAGACCTCCTACCTCAATCCCCAACACCGCCACCGCCTCGGCGCACCCCTCAGCGGCGGCGATCACTGGTTCTGCTTTGCGGATACCGATGCCGAAGCAGTGGCGCACGCGGTGATCGCCGAGCTCGGCCGGCCCGAGGTGTGGCAACTCATCGACAGCTGGCCGATCCTCGGCGCAGCCCCGGCATGAACGTACCCCCGCGCGCCCCGCGCCGCCCACAACGCCGCTGGGGCTACGATTCGCGCGGCACGCCGCTGGCTGTCCACCTGCCCGGCATCCTCATCATCGCCCTGCTCTGCTTCCTGCCCATGCTCGCGCCCGATCTGATCGAACGCTGCATCGGCCACACGCCGAACGTGCCCAGCAGCAAAGGCGCCGCCACGGTGCTCAGCGCAATCGCCACCCTCTGCTCCCCCCTGCTCTTCACCGGCCCCACCCGCGACCTGCTGCTCGGCCTCACCCTCACCACCCTCATCATCGCCGCCCTCTGGGCGCGGAAATGGATCAAGGAACACCAGGCCCACTGGGACATAATCCGCGCGAAGGAACGCGAACGCCGGGCAGAGAAGCGAAGGGCGAAGGCTTTGGAGAAAAAAGAAAGAGAGCCTCCGGCGGGCAGGGGCTGAACCCCTGCACCCGCTTTCTTGCGGAGCGCTTTTCCCACTTTTTTCTTCTGTTCGATAGGGCGCTGATCCAATTCAGTGCTCAAGTGCGCGAGGCGCAGGCGATCTGGCAGCGTTGCCGCGCATCATCTTTCAGACCAATCGGTCCTTGCGTTTCGCGCGCATGTGAACTCCAACGCTACCGTTGAAGATAGTTGAGATAGGATTCGCCGTCCTTGAGAGCGGTTCCATACGGCCCTTCTCCGCCTCTCATTGAATCCACATCGCCCCGAGACAAGATCGGCGCCATGATGGGTCGTCTCAGGTCTGTATTGTAAAGATATTGCAGCATGGTTCCCATCGACTCATTTTGAGAATGGGCGTTGCCGTCAGGCGCGACGGCGTGCCAATTTGCATAAAAGGCCTGCATCAACTTGGTTGACGTTTCGCGATCCTGGTTGTGCGCGAGAAAGAAGTTCAGCATGTCGAGCGTGGTGCCCGATGTGCCCTGCAAATAATCGAAGCTGGCCGCGCCATCCGGTTCGTGGGCGCGGTAGATATCCGTTCCCTGGTTCATCCTGGTACCAAGAGGCTGAACAAAACGATTGCGGAACGCCCGGCTTTGCCCATGCTGCGCGGGAACATTATGGTCACCAGTGCCTCGGCCTCGCTCAATGATGCGATTGCGCAGGTTGATCTGATCCTCGCCAATCATCTTGGTTGGGTTGCCTAGCATTGACTTGATCAGGCCATCTACCTGCCCCTGGCCGCCGGCACCCGGCACGCGGCCCTTTTCCGTTTTCATGACGTCGCGCAGCTGGCCCATCGCGCGCAGGATATAGCTGCTTTCCTCCAGCGTGTAGGGTTGATCTGGCCGCCGCTTCTTCAACCTGGCCAGCTTCTTCCTGTTGGCAGCAAGGCCCGTTGCCAGCGGGTTGGGATCACGGCTGCGGAAGTAGCTGCCAACATAGTTGCCGATCACCGATTGCCAGCCGCGGTAATCGGAATTGGCCGTACCGCTGGTATTCTGATCGGGCCACATATGACGCATTTCGGCACTATGGCCGGCAAGAACATGCGCGCGCCCCCCTCCCGTGCCGTAGACCTTCGACATCTTGTGCGCGAAGCGCGCCGCCGTCTTCATGATATCGTGATTTTTCATGATATTGGCAACGAACACATCGTTCTTCAGCTTGGCATCAGCCGTGGCACCCACCGTACCCAGAGAGGCAATATGCGCTTGCTGGCGTTCCCGCCACCTTTTGCGGCTCCCGCTATTCTGCGGCATGGCCTTGCCAAACACATGCTTGATCACCGCCTTGTGCCGGCTTTGGCCCGGCAGCGCGCCTTCCAGCGTGCCCGCCGGGGTTGGCGCGGTCTGGTAGCTGCTCAGCCCTTCCAACCGTCCTGCTTCCGGCCCGTGACGGGTGCCCCGAGTGGCCTGATACAGAAGATTGGCCTCCGTCATGGACTGGCCAACAAGGGCACCAATTCCCACTCCCGTAGCGATGTTGGAAAGCAAGGGCCAGCCGAAGCCTGTCGCCAGGTTGTCATTGCCCAGCTCGCCGAGCTCGCCTTCAAAACGCTGCACCGGGGCGGAACTGCCGGTCTGCGTTGCCAATTGCCTGACCGGCTGCACCACAGGGTCCGACATCGCGCGCGTGCCATCATTCTGTGAAACTGGGACGCCCGTGCGATGCGGGATAGGCCGTTCGGCAAGGCGCTGCACCGGCGCGCTCCCATCAAGCGCTGCCTGGGCCTCAGTCAGCGCGGCACGTCTTGGGCTCGCATCGAGTCTCGCCTTCGTTTGGGCCAGCGACGCCTTGAGCGGCCCGGAAACGGCATTCCCCCTTGGCGACTTCGCCGGGCCGGATGCAGCCTGACGGTCGACATATGCCATTTCCGTCATCAGAGACCTCTCTTCTGCGCTCGAAAAACAGTCATAGCTGCCTAGCTGATCGAAGCACAATTTACTGGTCTGTCACAAGATTTCGATGAAGGGTTACTGATAAGAAATCTTCAGCTTTCGTTTCTTGAGTGCCGGCATGTACGCCACATTCAGAGCGAGAAAAGAGGGATTCTTAACCGACATCACTGACTTTACCAGCTCTGGGTCACGTGACGACTTGCTGCTTGATGAGCTGGCGAACACTGAAGTTCAAAAAGCTCCGCCCCAGCAATGGCGTGCCGGCCTTCCATCGTCCCAGTGCGACACAGCTTGTCGACGTTACCCAGGGAGCAACGGGTGCAGGGACATGCTATTGCCGGCAAGCATCGCCACTTTCCTTTTCCCCCAGCACGAGCAGGTTTGGCTTTGGAAGCCAGCATGATAGGCTCCGGCCAACAAGAACGTTCGGGGGAACGGTCGATGCGACATGCGCTGATCATCGCGATGGCAACTGGCCTGCTCGCGGCGCCGCTGCACGGGCAGGCGCGGCGGCCCGCGGCGAAGCCGGCTCCGAAGTCGGCGGCGGTTGTGCAGAAGGTGATCCCGCCCAAGGCGAGTTACTGGCTGTCGGCGCAGACGATGACCGGCTTTGGCATGGGCGGGAACATGCCGTCCGCCGGGGACATGATGCGCATGGCGATGGGGGGTCAGCAGCCTGGTGCGATGGCGAAGTCCTTGAGCCTTGATCTGGGCGGCAAGTTGCCGGTGAGCGCGCCGCCGCCGCTGGGGCGGCATCTGATCCCGGCGGGCATGAACATGGGGGACCTCTTGTTCCTGAAGACGCCGCAGCGCCAGCCTGCTGAACCGGGCCGCGAGCCGGAGGATTTCGAGCGGCCGAAGGGCAAGCTCCTGATCTTCTGGGGCTGTGGGGAGGAGGCGCGGCCGGGTCAACCGGTGGTGATCGATTTCGCGTCGCTGGCCGCCGGGCAGGTGCCGGCCAATCTGTTTGCGGGGGAGCGGGTGCGCATCGCCCGCCCGCCCTCGGCGAGCAGTTGGCCCACGCATGGGCATTGGCCCAATGATGATCGCGCCAGCCGCAATGGCGTGCCGTCCAATGCCTCGCTGATCGGCGATCATGCGGTGACCGGCAATTATATCCCGGACATCCAGTTCACGCTGACCAAGGATTTCATGGGGGCGCTGAACCTCGATCAGAAGAAGCAGCCTTCGGGCGCCATCGCCATGAGCTGGAACCAGCTGCCCGACGCCACCGGGCATTTCGCCAGCTTCATCGGCGGCCAGGGTGATGACCCCAACAAGGGTGCCACGATGGTGTTCTGGTCTTCCTCGGAGAGCCAGACCTTCATCTCGGCGCTGGGCGACTATATCGCCCCGGCCGAGGCGGCCCGGCTGGTGGGCACGAAGCAGCTGATGCCGCCCACCCAGACCAATTGCGCCATCCCGAAGCAGGTGATGGCCGCCGCACCCAACGGGCTTGTTTCGCTGGTTGCCCATGGGCCGGAGGAGAATTTCCTGTTCCCGCCGCGCCCGGCCGATCCGAAGATCACCTGGGACCAGCAATATGCCGTGAAGGCCCGCTTCGTTTCCCGGGCCGGTGGGCCCGCCGGCATGAACATGGCCGAGATGATGGGCGGCGGCGAGCGTTCCGGCCGCAACAGCCGGCGCGGCGCGAAACCCAAGTGCGAGTCCAGCGGCCCCGCGCCCGGCGGCGTGCTGGGCGGCGTGGTCGGCGGCCTGTTCGGCAAGAAGAAGAAGGCCGAGGAGTGCGACCCCAGCTGATGCCGGAGGCTGATTCCCCTTCTTCCACCGGAACATCTTCGGCTGGTCACCGTGAGCGCCTGCGCCAGCGGCTGTTGGCGAGCGGCGGTGAGGCTTTCCATGATTATGAGCTGCTGGAATATCTCCTCGCGCTCGCCATTCCGCGGCAGGACACCAAGCCGCTGGCCAAGCGGCTGATCGCCGAGTTCGGCAGCCTCGCCGCGCTGATCGCCGCCACGCCGGAGGAGCTGAAGCGGGTCGAGGGGCTGGGCGACGGCGCGGCGGCGGCGATCAAGTTTGTCGAGGCGGTGATGCTGAAGGCGCTGCGCAGCCAGGCGCTCAATCGCCCGGTGCTGTCGGGCTGGCAGGCGCTGCTCGATTATCTGCACGCCAGCCTCGCGCAGCGGCCCACCGAGCAGTTCCGGGTGATTTTCCTCAACAACCGCAACATCATGATCCGTGATGAGGTGATGAACGATGGCACGGTGAACGCGGCGCCGGTTTATCCGCGCGAGATCGTCAAGCGCGCGCTCGATCTGGGCGCGGCGGCGGTGGTGCTGGTGCACAATCACCCGTCCGGCGATCCGCAGCCCAGCCGCGACGACATCCAGATGACCCGCGCCATCATCGAGGCCGGGCGGCACCTGGGGCTGACCGTGCATGATCACGTGATCATCGGGGCATCGGGCCATGTCTCGATGCGCGCGCAAGGTTTGATATAGGGGGCCTGATCTGACCAATACGCAATAAACGCCTTGCGCTTGGCCCGGCGGCTTCGCACAACCATGGCGAGGAGAGCATGGGAGGAGCAATGCAGGCGCTGCCGGCCTTTGACGAGATGTTCGGCACACCGGATGGACTTGGCTCAGGCTACAACAGCCAGTCGCCAGACGGCGTGACATCGGCCTATCGCGCCATCCGCCAGTGGCTGGCCGACAGCCCGCCCGAGCTGATGGCCACGCGCCGCGCCCAGGCCGAGCTGTTCTTCCGCCGCATCGGCATCACCTTCGCCGTCTATGGCGATGCGCAGGCGACCGAGCGGCTGATCCCCTTCGACATCGTGCCGCGCATCCTCACCCGCGCCGAATGGGATCGGCTGGAACGCGGCCTCAAGCAGCGGGTGCAGGCGCTGAACGCCTTCCTGGCCGATATCTATGGCCCGCAGGAGATCTTGCGTGCCGGACTGATTCCGGCCGAACTGGTGCTGCAGAACCCGGCCTATTGCCTGCACATGGTGGGCCGCACCCCGCCCGGCAGCGTGTGGGTGCATATCGCCGGCATCGATCTGGTGCGCACCGGTCCAGACGAGTTCTTCGTGCTGGAAGACAATGCGCGCACCCCCTCCGGCGTGTCGTACATGCTGGAAAACCGCGAGGTGATGCTGAAGCTGGTGCCAGACCTGTTCGATCGCGTGAAGGTGGCGCCGGTCGAGACCTACCCCGAGAAGCTGCTGGAGACGCTGGCCAGCGTGTCCCCCCGCAAGGTGCGCGGCGGCCATCCGACCTGCGTGCTGCTCACTCCCGGCCAGTATAACAGCGCCTTCTATGAACACAGCTTCCTGGCCGACAAGCTGGGCATCGAACTGGTGGAAGGCTCTGACCTGTTCGTGCGCGACGATGTCGTGTTCATGCGCACCACCGAAGGGCCACAGCGGGTGGACGTGATCTACCGCCGGCTGGACGATGAGTTTCTGGATCCGCTGGTGTTCAACCCCAGCTCTATGCTGGGCGTGCCTGGCCTGATGGCTGCCTATGCCGCTGGCAATGTCACGCTGGCCAACGCCGTGGGCACCGGCATCGCCGACGACAAGGCGATCTACAGCTACATGCCGGAGATCGTGCGCTTCTACACCGGCGAGGAGCCGATCCTGGCCAACGTGCCGACCTGGCGCTGCCGCGAGCCGGAAGCGCTGATGTATGTGCTCGATCACCTGCCGGAACTGGTGGTGAAGGAAGTCGATGGATCGGGCGGCTATGGCATGCTGGTGGGCCCGCACGCCTCCAAGACCACGATCGCCGCCTTTGCCGCCAAGCTGAAGGCCAACCCCGAAAAGTTCATCGCCCAGCCCACGCTCGCCCTCTCCACCTGCCCCACCGCCACCGATGGCGGCGTGGCGGCCCGCCATGTCGACCTGCGCCCCTTCGTGCTGACCGGCGCCGATGGCGTGCGCATCGTGCCGGGCGGCCTGACCCGCGTGGCCATGACGGCGGGTTCGCTGGTGGTGAACTCGTCGCAGGGCGGTGGCACGAAAGACACGTGGATCATAGACGGATGACGCCGTGTTAAGCCGCACCGCCGGAAACCTCTACTGGATGGGCCGCTATCTCGAGCGGGCCGATTTCAGCGCGCGCCTGATCGAGGCGACGCAGCGGCTGGCTGCCCTGCCCTCCTCCTATGGCGGCGCCTCCAACGCCTGGGAATCGGCGCTGGCCGCGGCCTGCCAGGTCGACGCCTTCGCCGCCACCGGGCTGGCCATCGACGAGCATGAGGTGACCGAGTTCCTCACCCTCAATGCCGGCAACAGTTCGTCCATCCGATCGTGCCTCGAAGCTGCGCGCTCCAACGCCCGCGCCGTCCGCACCGCACTGACCGAGGAAGGCTGGGAGGCGATCAACACCGCCTGGCTGGAAGTGAGCCGCTATGGCACGCATCTTTCCAGCCGCGAGACGCTGGCGCAGCTGATCGAATATGTGAAGCATGCCGTGGCCGCCTTCGATGGCGCTGCCAACCGCACCATGCTGCGCGGCGATGCCTTCTGGTTCATCAACCTGGGTGCTGCCATCGAGCGGGCAGACAATTCGGCGCGGCTGCTCGACGTGAAATATCACCTGCTGCTGCCGCGTGACGAGCCGGTGGGCGGCTCCCTCGATTATTTCCAGTGGACCACCATCCTGCGCACCGTCTCGGCGATGACCGCCTATCGCTGGGTGTACAACGACAGCGTGAAGCCCTGGCTGGTCGCCGATCTGCTCATCCTCAACCGCCAGATCCCGCGCAGCCTTGCGGCCTGTTATGACGAGATCCTGCGGCACCTCGATCTGCTGGCCAGCCACAGCGGCCGGCGCGGGCCGGCGCATCGGCTGGCGAGCGCCGGCCATGCCCGGCTGGCGAATGGCAACATCGATGCCATCTTCGCCTCCGGCCTGCACGAGTTCCTCACCCAGTTCATCATCGACAACAACCGGCTCGGCGATGCCATTGCCGAACAATATCTGTTCTAGGTGATGTGATGCGCATCCGGGTCGATTATGCCACCATCTATGAATATGCCCATGCGGCCAGCAACGTGCTGCAATTGCTGCGAGTGCAGCCGGCAGGGCACGAGAGCCAGCACGTCGTGCACTGGCGCATCGACAGTGATTGCGATGGACATCTGAAGCGCAGCGAGGATGCCTTCGGCAACCTCACCCACATGTTCTACCCTGATGGGCCGATCCGGCGGCTGGCCCTGCATGTGACCGGCGAGGTGGACACGATTGAAAGCCATGGCGTGCTGGCCGGGACACGGGAACGCCTGCCAGCCAGCGTCTTTCTGCGCCAGACCGATCTCACCATGCCAGACGAGGCGCTGCGCGCGCTCGCCCGCACGCTGGATGCCGATGATGCGCTGGCCACCTGCCATCGCCTCACCAGCCACCTGTTCGACACCCTGGCCTTCGATCCGGATGTCACCCACGCCCACAGCGACGCGGCCCATGCCTTCGCGCTGCAGGCCGGGGTGTGCCAGGATTATGCCCATATCTTCCTGGCGGTGGTGCGCACGCTGGGAATCCCGGCGCGCTATGTCTCCGGCCACCTGGTGCGCAGCGATGGCCTGATCACCCAGCCGGCCGCCCATGCCTGGGTGGAGGCGCTGATTCCCGATCTGGGCTGGGTGGCCTTCGATCCCACCAATGGCGTGTGCGCCACCGAAGCCTATCTGCGGGTAGCGGTGGGCCTGGATTATCGCGATGCCGCCCCCATCCGCGGTGCCCGGCGCGGCGGCGGCATGGAAACCATGAACGTGGCCGTGACGACCCAGGCCAGCGGACTGCATCCCGGCCTTGGCGAATTGGGCGGGACCGCGCCGGAACAGGCGCAGGCGCAGGAACAACCACAGGCCTGACCCTCTTGCCGGCATTGGGCTGGCACGGCAGACTCGTCCGAAAACAGCTGGTTGAGAACGGACCATGACCTATTGCATCGGCATCCTCGTGCGCGAAGGCCTTGTGCTGATGGCAGATACGCGCACCAACGCCGGCGTCGACAACATCTCCTCCTATCGCAAGTTGCGCGTGATGGAGCATGGGCCGGACCGGGTGATCTTGTGCGCCTCGGCCGGCTCGCTGTCGGTCACGCAGAGCGCCCTGTCCCGCGTGGCACTGGGCGTGACGATGCCGGATACCGGCGAGAAGGAAATGCTGGCCGAGGTGCCCACGGTGTTCCGCGCCGCCCAGCTCGTTGGCCAGGCCTTGTCCGACGCCAAGGCCGAGATCGACCGGGTGGTGAAGGACGACAATGTCTTCACCGATGCGACACTGCTGCTGGCCGGCAGCATCGGCGGGCGGCGGCCGCGGCTGTTCCTGATCTATGGCGCCGGCAATTTCATCGAGTGCCAGGCCGACACGCCGTTCCTGCAGATCGGTGAACTGAAATACGGCAAGCCGGTGCTCGATCGCATGCTCACCTATGAAACGCCCATGGCCGAGGCGATGAAGATCGCGCTGATCAGCTTCTCCGCCACCATGCGCTCCAATCTCGCCGTCGGCCTGCCGATCGACATCGCCACCATCCGAACCGGCATCTCCGATCTCGAGCTCATCCACCGCATCGAGGCGGATGATGACTATTACAGCGAGCTCAACAACCGCTGGAGCAACGCCCTGCGCGCCGCCGCCGCCGCCATCCCGCTGCCGCAATATGCCAGCCAGCCGGAGCAGGAATTGCGCCGCTAGGCCGCTGCGAGCCGGGTGCCCGGCTTTTCCCGCGATACCCAAAGCATGAAGGTCAGCACCAGGCCCACCACGCTCACCGCCGTCATCGACAAATAGCCCAATGCCGCCTCGCCGGTGGGGGCCAGCCAGTCGTAGAGATAGCCGGAAATGAAGGTGGTGAAGGCCTGGGCCGGGGCGGAGGCCAGCGCCATGTAGATCATCTGGGCGGTCGCGGTCTTCTCGTCCCCCATCATCTGGTTGACCAGCCGCATGGCGCCGAGGAACACCGCTGCAAAGGTGCCGGCGTGCAGCACCTGCAGCGGCCACAGGAGGAGTTCCGGCGGCAGGAAGGCCATCGCCGTCCAGCGGATGATGCAGGCAATGGCGCCGACAAGGATCAGGGTTTCAGAGGCGAACTTGGAAGACCAGCCGCCGAGGAACATCAGGAACAGTACTTCCACCGCCACGCCGACCGACCAGAGATTGCCGGCGACCGTCTGGCTGATGGCCTGGTCCTTGGTCCAGATCAGCACGCCGAAGCCATAGAAATAGCCGTGCGTGGCCTGCAGGATGCCGGCCGCGAAGATCAGCAGCGCGAAGCGGCGGTTCTTCAGCAGGCCAACGCCTTCCTTGAGGCGGCCGACGAAGTCGCCCTCTTCATTGCCTTCAACCGGCTCCTTGGGCATCACGAAGGCGGCGCCGATCAGCGCGATCGAAATGCCCAGCAGCCAGGCCCAGATCGCCCAGGGGCCGAAATCCGTCACCAGCGCGCCGACGCTGGAGGAGCCGACGATGAACGCCGCCGAGGCCAGCCCGCGCGCCACGCCATAGGGCGGCAGGCCGGATTTGGTGAGCCGGATCAGCGCGGCTTCAACCGCCGGCAACAGGCCCCAGAAGCCCACGTCCATCAGCAGGATGATGCCGAACACCGGCCAGAAGCCCTTGACATACCACAGGGACGCAAAGCCCGCGGTGAGCAGGAAGGCGAACAGGAACAGCGGCGCGCGCTTGTCGCTCTGGCCGGCGGCCCAGGCGGCGGTGAGCGGCCCGGCGATAATGCGCGACAGGCCGCCGATGGTGAGCACGAGGCTGATCTGCACGCCGGTGAAGCCCTGCGTCGCATCCAGCCAGGTCGGCAGGTGCGGGATCAGTGCGCCAAAGCCGGCGAAGAACAGGCACGACAGCAAGGTTGCCCGCACGCCATCGGAGGAAAACTTCGCTGGTGCTGATTCGGCGGCTGATTCGGGCATGACGTTTGATGGCAGGCTGCAATGAACCTGTCATCTGTAGGGCGTGACATTCGCCGGCCGCCCGTCCTACTGTGCTCAAAACACCGCATCTGGGGAGACGCGCCATGGCCCTGCCGGCCCTTTTCGACCTTACCGGGCAGACTGCCCTCATCACCGGTTCCAGCCGCGGCATCGGCAAGGCCATTGCCCACCGCATGGCCGAACATGGCGCGAATGTCGTGATCTCCAGCCGCAAGGCCGATGCGTGCGAGGCGGCGCGTGACGAGATCAACGCCGCCGTGGGCCGCGAGGCGGCGATCAGCGTGCCGGCCAACATTGCCAGCAAGGAAAGCTTGGCTGCGCTTGTTGATGCGACCATCGCCAAGTGGGGCCAGATCGATCACCTGGTGTGCAATGCCGCCTCCAACCCCTATTATGGCCCGCAGGGCGGCATATCGGATGAGGCCTTCTCCAAGATCCTGCAGAACAACATCATTTCCAACCACTGGCTGATCTCGATGGTGGCGCCCGCCATGCGCGCCAGGAAGGATGGCAGCATCACCATCGTTTCCAGCATCGGCGGCCTGCGCGGCTCGACCATCATCGGCGCCTATTGCATCTCCAAGGCCGCCGACATGCAGCTGGCCCGCAACCTCGCCTGCGAATATGGGCCAGACAATGTGCGCGTGAACTGCATCGCGCCCGGCCTGATCAAGACCGATTTTGCCAAGGCACTGTGGGATGATCCCGAGACGCTGAAGCGCTCCACCGCCACCGCGCCGCTGAAGCGCATCGGCGTGCCGGATGAAATCGCCGGCATGGCCGTGTTCCTGGCCGGCAAGGCCGGGGCCTTCACAACCGGGCAGAATTTCGTCATTGATGGCGGCGTCACCATCGCCTGACGGGAGACAGGGATCATGGTCGAGACCTGGGACTGGTTTGCCGCGTCCGTCAGCGGGCCGAATGGCTTCTGGTGGGCGCTCTCGTCCTATGTCGCCATGATCCTGATCGAACGCTGTGCCTATCTGTTCGAACATGGCTTGAAATGGCCTGAGCGCGATGCCCGGGTGAATGTGATCAATTCGTCGGTGACGGCCATCGGCGACGCCCTGCTGGGCGGCGCCCTGTTTGCCGGCATCTATGTCACGCTGCATGATCAGGTGCGGCTGTTCGATTGGCCGGTCACGGCGCTGGGTTGGGTGAGCGCCTTCGTGCTGCGCGATCTGGCCTATTATGTAGATCACCGCATCGCGCATCGCACCGGCTTTTTCTGGGCCTTTCACATCGCGCACCACAGCTCGCGCGAAATGAACCTCACCGTTTCGTCGCGCGGTTCGGTTTTCTCGCTGGGCGGCACCTTGTCGCCGGCCTATTTCCTGCTGCCCATCCTGGGCGTGCCGTTCTGGATGTTTGTCGTTGTCGGCTTTGTTGGCAGTCTTTGGGGCATCTTCAATCACACGCGGCTCGTCCGCCGCATGGGCTGGCTGGACGCGATCCTGTGCACGCCGTCAAACCATCGCGTGCATCACGGCATCGAGGCCAAATATCTCGATCGCAACTATGGCCAGACCCTGCTGATCTGGGATCGCCTGTTCGGCACCTGGCAGCGCGAGGACGAGGAGCCGACCTATGGCCTTGTCAAGCAGCAGGAAAGCGACCGGATCTGGGACATTCAGACCGCCGGGCCACGCTGGCTGTGGGAGCAGCTGCAATCGGCGCCGCGCTGGCAGGACAAGCTGCGCTATCTGGTGATGCCGCCAGGCTGGCGCCACGATGGCTGCCACCAGACCGCCGAAGCTATCCGCGCCGGTGCGCCAGGGTGCGCCCTCACTTAGCGCCGGTCGTAGTAGATCTGCCCCATAAGCCCGAACAGCCGGATGGCATCGGGCGGCGTTGGATCGTTGCTATACTCACGATACAGCGTGTCGACATTGACCGCGATGCGTTCGGCGTCCTTCCACGTCGCGTAACGCCCCAGCCCGATGTCGCGCGCGGCGTCCTCCGCCGACAGGCCGGCGGCGTGGCGGGCGCGGGCTTCACGATCGATATAGGCGAGATAATCCGCCACCTCGCGCACCCCGGCCTTGTCGGTGAGGGGGCCGTGGCCGGGCACGATCACGTCAACGTCCATGGCGATGATGCGTTCGCAGGCGGCGATCCAGTTCGATACCGGCCCGGCCCACATGATCGGCGTGCCTTCGATGAACAATATGTCGCCAGTGAACACCGCCCTGGCCTGCGGCACATGCACCAGCACGTCCCCGGCGGTGTGGGCGGGGCCCACCTCGATCAGCTCGACCGCGCGGCCACCGACATCCAGCGTCTCGTGGCCATGGAAAGTGCGGGTGGGCGCGCGCTCCGTCACGCCGGCAAAATCGAACGGCGCGAACACTTCGGCGAAATAGCGCCCGGCCACACCCAGCTGCCCGGCGGCGCCGGCCGCCTTCAACTGGGCGAGCAATGCCGGTGAAAAGGCCTCCATCTCGCGGGCCGAGGCTTCCGAAGCGATGATCTCAGCCCGTTCCAGCAGGTGATTGCCGTGGGTGTGATCGCCATTGGCATGGGTGTTGACCACCTGGCCGATGGTGGCCGCGCCAAAGCCGGTGGCGCGCTCCATGGCGGCCAGCATCGCGGCGGTGAGCTGGGTGTCGAACAGCGTGTCCACCAGCGCCGCCGCGCCATCGCCGGGCCGGCCCTCGACAATCAGCCCGGCGTTTGACCAGCCCCAGCCACCATCGGGCTGCAGCCAGGCGAAAAGGCCGTCGCCGATCTCGTGCAGGCCGTGGGTGAAGCGCATCGGGCGGCCTTTCAGGGCTGCTTGTCGGCCAGTTCGAACAGCATCGTCACCCGGGCGCTGAGCGTGAGCTCGCCCGGCTCGACCGGAGTGGACTCCACCGCGCCGGCGGCCATGCGGGCCATCATCGGCCGGGGCAGCGGCATCGGCAGCTCGCTGCCCGGCTCGCTGATGCTGACGATGCGTTTGACCGTCATGCCGGCTGCGGCGGCATAAACCTGGGCGCGGGCGCGGGCCTTGGCCACGGCAGCGGCGCGCGCCTTGTCCAGCGCGGCTTCGGGATCGGCCACGCTGAAGCTGGGTCCGCTCACCTCGTTGGCGCCCGCCTTCACCAGGGCATCGAGCAGCTTGCCGGCGTCGCCCAGCTTCTGTGTCTTCAGGGTGACGCTGTTGCGCGCCTGGTAGCCGGTGCGCAGCGGCGGCTGGTTGGGCTGATAGCGATATTGTGGAGTGACCGACAGGCTGCTGGTCTGGATGTCGCGTTCGGCCACGCCAGCGGCCTTCAGGGCGGCGATCACCGCGTTCATCCGCGCCGCATTGCCGGCCATCGCCTCGGCGGCCGTGGGCGCATCGATCACCACGCCGGCGGCCAGCTGCAGCTGATCGGGCACCAGCCGGGTTTCGGCTTCGGTGGTCAGGCTGAGCTGGGTGGGAGGCGTCATCATGCGCTGGATCATGACACGGCGCGGGCCATCGGGACCAGCCTCCGCGGAAGGCGGCCCCGGAGGAAGGGGTTGCGCGAGCGCCGGCAAGGCCATCAGCGCCGTGATTGCAACAAGATATCGCATGGTCGCCATCCTTTGTTTACCGGGCCGTGGCATGATGACTGATATGCCGTGTGCCGTCATCATCCGTTCCAATGTCAGTGCCCCGGCCGGCCGTCTGTGTGGCGGCGGCCGGATGTCCCGGCGCTGAACGACCAGGTTGCGGCATTGCGGCATCAAGTGACACTCAAATTTGCCTTTCTGCCGCCATCATCCTCCTGTAAAGGGAAGGCTTGCACGCGGTGATGTATTTCGATAATACACCATCGCAGAGGACTTATGACCATGAACGCCCACAACACCATTCCCAGCGCATCCGATGCGCAGGTCTTTCCGTTTCCGCCCGGCGGCGAGACGGCGGTCTCCAGCGGCGGTGCACGTCGCCGCTGGCTGAAGCCGGGGCTGATTGCGCTCGCCGTGGCGCTGGCCGGCGTGGCTGGCTGGAAGGCGTTCGGGCCCGGCGCCGCGCCGCCGCCGGCCCCGGCCAGCAGCGTGCCGGAGGTGACCGTGATGGTGCCCGGCACCACCATAATGGCCGACAGCGTGACGGCGCCCGGCAGCATTGCCGCGAAGCGCGATGAACCGGTGGGCGTGCAGGGCGAAGGCGGCCGCGTGACGCGCGTGCTGGTCGAACCCGGGCAGCGGGTGGGCGCAGGCCAGGTGCTGGCGCAGATCGACCGGCAGGTGCAGGAACAGGAAATCGCCCAGCTTGCCGCCGGTGTGCGCCAGGCCGATGCCGATGCCCGGCTGGCTGCGGCGAATCTTGCCCGCGCCGAATCGCTGGTCGCCAAGGGCTTCATCAGCCGCGCCGACATCGATCAGCGCACCGCCACGCGCGATGGCGCTCTGGCACGCGTGAACGTGGCCCGCGCCCAGCTGGCCGCCGCCCGCGAACGCGCCGAACGGCTGGATGTGCGCAGCCCGTCGTCAGGCCTGATCCTCACCCGCAGTGTCGAAGCTGGCCAGGTGGTCGGTCCCGGCAGCGGCGCGCTGTTCCGCATCGCCGATGGCGGCGTGCTGGAAATGCGTGCCCAGCTGGCCGAACAGGATCTGGCGCGGCTGAAGCCCGGCATGGTCGCCACCGTCACCCCGGTTGGCAGCAAGGAAGGCTTCAAGGGCCGCGTGTGGCTGATCGATCCGGTGATCGATCCCACCTCGCGCCAGGGCATCGCGCGCATCCAGCTCGATTATGCCCCCGGCTTGCGCGTTGGCGCCTTCGCGCGGGCCCGCATCGAAGCCGGCGAAACCACGCGCCCGCTGTTGCCGCAATCGGCCGTGCTGGCCGATGCGCAGGGCAATTATGTCTATGTGCTGGGCAAGGACAATCGCGTTGAGCGCCGGGCCATCGTGGTCGGCACGGTCGGCGATGCCGGCGTCGGCATCACCAGCGGCCTTGCCGGCAGCGAAAAGGTGGTGGCCAGCGCCGGCGCCTTCCTGAAGGCCGGTGACAAGGTCAACCCGGTGCTCGCCGCCGCCGCCAAGACGCGCTGATCGCAGCCGAACCGGATTTTCCCCATGCGCAACATCTCGGCCTGGTCGATCAAGAACCCGGTGCCGCCGCTGGTCGGCTTCACCCTGCTGCTGCTTGCCGGCATCCTGTCGTTCCGGGCGATGGACATCAACAACCAGCCCGATGTGGAGTTTCCGGGCGCGCAGGTGGTCATTTCCCAGCCCGGTGCGGCACCCGAAGAGCTGGAAAACCAGGTGACACAGCGCGTCGAAGCGGCGGTGCGCAACATCACCGGCGTCGACGAGGTCAACAGCTTCGTGTCGGAAGGCACCAGCCGCACCATGGTGCAGTTCGCCATCGGCACGCCGATCGATCGCGCCGTCAACGATGTGCGCGATGCGGTGGGCAACATCCGTTCCGATCTGCCGCAGGGCATCCTGCAGCCGCAGGTCAACCGGATGGACATCGCCGGCGGGCCGATTGCCTATTTCTCGGTCGAATCCACCGCGATGACGCTGGAGGAACTGAGCTGGTTCGTGGACAACACGGTGGCCAAGCGGCTGCTCGGCATCCCCGGCATGGCGCAGGTCAGGCGCTCGGGCGGGGTGAGCCGCGAGATCAGGGTGATCCTCGATCCCGATCGCATGCAGGCCTATGGCGTCACCGCCAGCCAGGTCAACGCGCAGCTGCGCCAGGTCAATCTCAACGCCGCTGGCGGCCGCGCCGAGATCGCCGGCGCCGAGCAGTCGGTGCGTGTGCTGGGCAATGCCCGCAGCGCCATCGGCCTTGCCGAAACCCAGATCAACCTTGGCCTTGGCCGCAGCGTGCGGCTGGGCGACATTGCCGATGTGCGCGACGGCTATGCCGAGCAGCGCTCGGTCTCGAAGCTGGGTGGCCGCCAGGTGCTCAGCTTCTCGATGTCGAAGGCCAAGGGCAGCTCGGACGTCACCGTCTATGATTCTGCCTATGCCGAGATCGAAAAGCTGCGCAAGCAATACCCCAAGGTCACCTTCCGGCTGATCTACACCTCGGTGGAATATACCAAGGCGCAGTATCACGAAGCCATCAAGGCAATGATCGAAGGCGCGCTGCTGGCCGTGCTGGTGGTGCTGATCTTCCTGCGTGACTGGCGCGCCACCATCATCTCGGCGCTGGCCATCCCGCTGTCGGCGATCCCCACCTTCTGGTTTCTCGACAGCTGGCTGGGCCTCACCCTCAACGAACTGTCACTGCTGGCCCTGAGCCTGGTGGCCGGCGTGCTGGTCGATGACGCGATCGTCGAGATCGAGAACATCGTCCGTCACATGCGCATGGGCAAGTCCGCCTATCAGGCGGCGATGGACGCGGCCGACGAGATCGGGCTGGCGGTGGTGGCCACCACCATGTCGATCGTGGCGGTGTTCCTGCCGGTGGCGCTGATGCCCGGCATTTCCGGCCAGTTCTTCAAGAATTTCGGCGCCACCGTGGCGGTTTCCGTGCTGATCAGCCTGGCGGTTGCCCGCCTGATCACGCCGATGCTGGCCGCCTATTTCCTGAAGAGCCACGGCACGGCCGAACATGGCACCGGCAAATGGGTCGATACCTACATGAAGGCGCTGGACTGGGCGCTGGCGCACCGCAAGACGACCGTGTTCGGCATCGGCGGCGCCGCGCTGGTGTTGACGGTGATCCTGTTCGTGATGCTGCCCAAGACCTTCCAGCCGGATGTCGACATGGACAGCAGCCAGGTCTCGATCAGCCTGCCGCCCGGCGTCACGCTGGCGCAGACCGAAGCCGTTGTGGACAAGGCCGTCGCGGTGCTGGAAGCCTCGCCGGATGTGGCGATCGCCTTTGCCGATGTCGATATCGGCAGCGGCAACATCTACCTGACCCTGAAGAAGACCCGTTCGATGCACCGCATCGAGTGGGAGCGTTCGATGGCGCCCAAGCTGGCAGCCATTCCCGATGCGCGCATCGGCTTTGCCAGCCAGGGCGGCGGCCCGCCCGGTGGCCGCGACATCGGCGTGACCCTGACCGGCAATGATCCTGTCCTGCTCGAGCAGACGGCCCAGACGCTGGTGAACGAGATGCGCGAGATGCCCGAACTGCGCCAGGCCCGCATCGATGGCGGCCTGCAGCGGCCGGAAATCACCATCAAGCCGCGCCTCGATCTGGCCGCCGAGCTTGGAGTCACCACCGCTGCGCTGTCGGAAACCATCCGCATCGCAACATTGGGCGACATCGATCAGAATGTCGCCAAGTTCAGCGTCGCCGATCGCCAGATCCCGATCCGCGTGCTGCTGGCCGAAACCTCGCGCCAGAGCCTGTCCACCATCGAGAATCTGCCGGTGCCCACCCAGCGCGGCGGCACCGTGCCGCTGCGCGTGCTGGCCGATATCAGCTTCGGCGCCGGTCCCACCGAAATCCGCCGCTTCAACCAGCAGCGGCGCGTGCTGATCGGCGCCGATGTCGCCCCCGGCCTGGTGTCAGGCGAGGTGCAGACCAAGGTGGACCAGCTGCCGACGCTGAAGAACCTGCCGCCCGGCGTCGAGAAGGTGCAGCTGGGCATGCAGAAGTGGCTGGGCGAACTGGTGCAGAACTTCATCCTGGCGGTGATCGCCGGCATCGTGATGGTGTTCGCCGTGCTGGTGCTGCTCTACAAGCGGGTGCTGCCGCCGTTCGTGAACATGGTGTCGCTGCTGCTGGCGCCGCTGGGCGGGCTGATCGCGCTGGTGATCACCGGCAACGTGATCTCCATGCCGGTGTTCATCGGCCTGTTGATGCTGTTTGGCATCGTTGCCAAGAACTCCATCCTGCTGGTGGACATGGCGATCGAGGAAATGGCCAAGGGCGTGCCGAAGCGCGAGGCCATCCTGGAAGCCGGGCACAAGCGCGTGCAGCCGATCGTGATGACCACCATCGCCATGGTCGCCGGCATGCTGCCGGTGGCGCTGGCGCTGGGTGGGGATGGTTCGTGGCGGGCGCCGATGGGCATCGTGGTGATCGGCGGCCTCATCCTGTCGACCGCCCTCACGCTGGTCATCGTGCCGGCCGGCTTCTCGATCGCGGTGTCGGTGGAAGAATGGCTGGCACCCCGCATGAAGCGCTGGTTCACCAACAACGAGGGCGCTGCTAAGGTCGGGTCTGCAACCCCTGCGGAGTAAGCCCGTCTGAACCGCCTGCTGCCGGAATCGCCCTTTCACCGCATGCGGCTGCTGGCCACGCTGCTGCTGGCGGCGATGGCGCTGTTGTTCATCGCCTGCCTGATCTGGCCGAAGGCGCACCCGCTCGTGC
>ERZ1066136.794-NODE-794-length-19830-cov-34.736081_pt1 | contig 19830 bp, 19 predicted proteins | sample MGYA00382783_ERZ1066136 | MGnify/ENA primary metagenome ERZ1066136 (study PRJEB33369, sample SAMEA5778366) | biofilm metagenome | biome: Industrial cooling water; feature: Water cooling tower basin; material: Biofilm | place: United Arab Emirates | collected... | reverse complement strand
TCAAGAGGCATATTTATTTGTTTTGGGTCGTTAATAAGCTTGCAGATTGATAAAACGGTCTATGCTGTTCCAGTCCAAATCCACCGATCAACAATCCTAACCAGAGGTCGATCAAACTGATCCCCAACCCCTTTCTCAGGGTCTGTAATGAAGTCTTGCCTCGGTGCTTAAGGTACTGAGCGATCGCGGCGATCGTCTCCTGGACATTTTCATCATGGGCCAGGTTGAGAATGCCCTGCTCCACCGTTACCGTGCCAGGGAGAATCTCTACGCTGATTTCCTCTATCCAGTCCAGCAAATCTGCTTTAGCAACTTCCCCGACGATCGAACCTGTCCGCTCTGCCACTTTACGATGGATTGGATAAGCTACAGGTTCAGCTTCTTCAAACAAATCAGACACATCCAGGGAAAGAGACTGAACGAACAGATTCGCACAGTCTTCCAGGTCAATCACGGGTTCCTGGGGCTGATAGCGCCGTTCCCAAGCCTCAATCATCCCCGCAGATCGATCCGCATAGACTTCAGAAAGCTGCACCATCGCATTTCCAGCGATCGCCAGTTGGTCTGTGAGCGTCTGCCCCTCCAGCGTCTGTTCCAGCACCTGGCCGAGCGATCGCAGGTTCGCCGTTTCCGGCACTTGGGCGGCGGCTTCCAGCGATCCCCACAAGTTCAGTTCGAGCTGCTGCATCATGGCTGGAGTCCTTCTGGGTAAATAGGGCAGGGGCGAATCGGGCAGTAGTCCGGGTGCAGTTCCACACTGCTGCGAAACCGCTCCACCTTCCGTCCACATTCTTGTGAGAACAGCGCCAGAATTTGGAGCAGCAAGGCTTTCACCTGGGACTCCGTCAGCCCCAAACAATGAACGGGTTCAATCCTGGCCGTGCGGTCATTCCCCACCCATAGTTCCGCCCCGATCGCGTGCAAGGGCGCATCCTTGGTCACCCGATACCAATGCACCACGGCTGCGGGAACGGCTGGAGCCGGGAGTTCTAAGACCACGGTTCCCCCCGCGATCGTGCCTGCCCTGGCCTCCCGTCGTCGCAGTTTACGTCCCTGATTGCGGACCCCGCGGTGGCGGTAATAGGAGCGGCGATTGTAGCAAACCTGAGGCGTCCAACAGCCATCTCCCTCCGCCCCATGGCGGTGTTGAGCTTCCTGAGCGGTGAGCTTCGCACAGAGGCGACATTTCTCCTGGTCAGGACGGGACATCACTCCCCTCGAATCGGAGCCAGTAAAGTATCTACCCACCGCTGCTCAGCCTCTGATAACCGGGGGGGTGGTACAGGTTGACGATAGTCAATGCGGAGGTGGTAACTGCCCCGATCGTAAACCCCCTGCACAGCCGCTTGTAAATCAACAGCCAATTCTGGATCCTCAGGTTTGAGCGGTAACATGAAAGCGGGGATTGGATCTGGCAATTGAAACTGATACAGATCGGCTATTGGACGGTGAGAGGCGCGACTGACAACGATCCGATAGTCGCTGGTCTCCTCCACCCCAATCATCGGCATGGGTGGACTGTCTCGGAGTAAATCAATTTCAATCAGGTGAGATGAACTTCCCAGGACTCGCTGCCGCTTTTTCTCATAAGCCGTTCGCCCTTCACCTTTGCGCTTATTCTTGGGGGACAGCACCTCAATCACCGTAATCACCTGATGCGTGCCGACCTCCCGCACTTCTAAATAGCGCTCCTTAACTTCAATCGGCGTCGGGAGTTGGATCTGTTTCGGGCGGGTTTGGGTCGCAATGGACCCAGGGTGTGCTCCAGGTGTTTTTGGGGCAGTCAGCACAATCGCATCAGGAATGCCCACCAGCAATTCGGGATTATCGTCATCCAGATAGGTGCGAGTTTCGACCGCAACATAATACCTGGGTTGCAGATCAGGCGTCAGAACATCCGAAAGGGCCACAATCAAGCGGTTGTGAAACTCGTGCCACAGTGCAGGCAATTCCAGATAAGGATTCATGCCAGGAAACGGCGAAGGCATCGATGTAACTCTCCTCATGCAAGGATCTGAAAACAGTATACGCCACCCGCTCTCAATATAGTCACAGTTTAGTCGTAGGTTAGATAATGTTCACTTATCCTACTTAAAACCAGGTAGACGAGGGAGGAGCAACGGAAGCATCAGATGTTGGAGCAGCAACTTGAACCACAGGGGTTACCTACTCTGAAATTAATCGTAGGGGAAACCAAGATAGAACCCCGATTTCAATATTGGTGGGAATGTGACAGCCACAGGTGGACCAAAAGGAGTATCCCCTGTTACGGGGAGTTCCACAATCCCGGATGTCTATACCTACGTCCGCAATCAGGAGGGGCTGTTCGCAGGTCTATTTTTACAGGGAGCAAAATTAGGGATTAGTGGCGATCGCAACTCCGAATTTTATGGACAACCAAGTGTAACACCAGAACAAATTTGGACGACTAACCTTCAGGCTCCTCCGGTCGCAGGTGAACTTAGGGCTTCCCTCGACAAGTTTGCGCCCCGTTAACTGCCAACCTGGTTCAGTATTGGTGGGTTTGGAGTGAGTAAATTTCATCTCAAGAATTTATCGCCCTGAGTATCACCCCGATAAACGTAACCACACCGATCACTAACAGTGCTACGGCAATAATCTCAGCTAAATTTGAGGTTTTGTAAATATAGTGATCGCTCTGAATTTGTCTGAGAAACCGGCGGTGTTCTCTCAACGCTGCTGCCATCGCAAACACACCCACACTGATAAAAGATAGACCGACAATCACAGAAATGTTTTGGCTGTGAATTGCGCTACCAATTCGAGTTTCTTCGATCGCTTTTACAATCGTGGGAATCCCAAAGCCAAAGCTGATCAAAGACAGGGACGTGCGAATCCAGGCCATTAACGTGCGATCGGCAGCAGCACGGGTGCGGGCTTTGGCCAGTTCGTTATTGAGATTATAGGGTTGTTCACCAGGTTTAGATCGGGACATGGGAGTGCAGCCTTTAACGTCCAGGGTGTTCGGAGCGAGGCGGAGCTTTGCGGCTGATGTTTTGCTGTTTGTCGCCATGACATTTTTTGAATTTGCGATCGCTCCCACAGGGACAGGGATCATTGGGGCGGGCTTTGGCAAAGGCAGCATCCTGGGCCCTCAGAATCGACATAATTTTGGGGGCAGGTTGGTGTTGCCGTAACAGTTTAGCCAGCAGCCGTAGTGGTTGATCGACGTGATGGAAAAATGCTTTATAGCCAGCACAGAGGTAATTTAACCCCGGTTCACCCTCCGGTGTAGTGAGAAATCGATTCTTTGGACACTCGCCGTGGCAGGCAAAGCGAACATCACAGTCCAGGCAATATTTGGGTAGGGTTGCTAATTTATCACGGCCAAACTGGTGCTGGTGATCGCTGCTCACCAGGTCTTTCATCGGTTGTTCCAGCAGGTTACCCAGCAGATAATCGGGTTCAACAAAGTGGTCACAGGAGTAGAGGTCACCGTTATGTTCCAGGGCTACCCCCAGTCCACAGGTTGGATCAAAGATGCACATTCCAGAGGGTAGGCCCATCCACTGCCGGGCCGCCGCTTCAAAGGTCTGGACAAAGATCTGACCGACATCGTGACGCACCCATTCGTCAAAGATGGTGATTAAGAAATGCCCCAACTGTTCGGGTTTTACGGAGCGATCGGACACGGTTGTGCCCTGCTGATAAAGCGTTTTTCCGTCCCCACTCATCCGCTCAACCACGGGGATAAACTGCATCCAGCGCGTGCCCACTTCATCTCTGAGAAACCGATAAACCTCCAGGGGATGATCCCCATTGATGGCATTGACCGTGGTCAGGATGTTGTACTCCACTCCATGTTTCTGTAACAACCGCAGCCCCCGCATCACCTTCTCAAAGGTTGGCCCGCCGGCCTTATCAACCCGATTGGCATCGTGCAATTCCTGCGGCCCATCCAGGCTTAAGCCCACCAGATAGTTGTTTTGCTTCAGAAACTCACACCATTCATCGTTAAGCAGGGTGCCGTTAGTCTGGATCGTATTCTCAAACGTCATACCCGGCTTACGATACTGCTCCTGATAGGCAATGGCTTTACGAAAGAAATCAATGCCCATCAGGGTGGGTTCTCCCCCCTGCCAGGCAACCGTAACCTGCCGCGATCGATGGGTTTCAATGAGCTGTCGAATATAGGTTTCTAAGAGTTCATCACTCATCCGAAAGCGACTACCCGGATAAAGCTCTTCTTTGTCCAGAAAGAAGCAATAGGAGCAGTTGAGGTTACAGATTGCTCCAGTGGGCTTTGCTAGAACATGGATGCGGTGCGGTGTTTGAGTTTGGCTCATGGCTGTGACCTCAATTGTCTGCGGTAGTTATCGATCAAAATATAGACACTGATCAGAAGTACCCAGAGGGGAAATAGCAGAATTGTCCAACCCAGGCGGTTAATTGCCCCAATTCTCAAGAGCATCAGCACCGCAAACCCATAACCCAACCAGACGAACAGGCGGTTAATGACCTGCGTACGCATGAACAGAGTGCTAGTGGAAATGATAAATACCCCGGCCATCCTGACCACATAGATATTCATGATTTCCCTGGCAACCGTACTCCCAAAGGCGTAAATTCCTGCTGCCAGCCGGGGATCGGACTGATTAATGTACAGGACAATACTGCTGCCCGCTACCACTGCGAAAACAAATAGGAGGGCGAGAAATAACAGCCCACTGCCCAGAGACACGGTGAGCAGAAAACGATCCCTGCACTCGCCAGACCGATCGTTGAGCACCCCCATGAACCAGAGAAAAGCAATACCGGCAAAGGGGATCAGGTTAATGGCCAGGAGAACGCTATTTCCACGGCTGGAGAGCCAGCTTCCCCCGGCATTTAGATCACTGGGGAGGGAAGTCAGAATTAATACCAGACTGATGCCCAATAAAACTGAAAACAGAATACCGGCGATCGCCGCGGCCTTAGGGGCCCTCAAGCTGGTTCGGATTGAAGATGCTTCTGAATTCATGCTTTTCCCTCGTCTCACCCGATTATCAATCGAATCCAAATATGCGCTTCCAGTCCCGCTTCATATCCACTACAATCCAACCCTCTCGCTCGGCATCGATAAGTGCCTGCTGGAGACGGCTCATTCCGGCTTGTGTGTAAGCGAATTCACGATCGCTATCGGTGTGATGCACAATCATCCCCAGGCTCTTTCCTGGGCCTGCACTGGTCCACTGAAGCATCTCCAAATCGCCATCTGAGTTACCAAAAGCGGCAATGGGTCGTCGGCCAATGTAGTGTTGAATGGCAGCTGGCTTGCCTGCCCCATCATTGAAGAAATACAACTCGGGCAGTCGTAGAATAACGGGTTGACCATCTCGCCAGGCAAACTGGGTTTTGATGCTGCTGCCAATGATTTGATCTGGAGGAATGCCATACATTTGCTCTGTCCAGGACCGCATAAATTCGACTCCACCACCAGAGATAATAAAGGTTTTGAAGTCGTTGGCTTGCAAATAGTGAATCAGTTCCAGCATCGGTTGATACACCAGCTCCGTGAAGGGCCGCTTCAGCGTGGGGTGCTTTGCCGAGGCCAGCCAATCCTTGACAATGCCTGAAAACTCGTCGCTGGTCATTCCTGCATGGGTGGCCATGACCATTTCCAGCAGCTCATGCTCACCCCCAGCGAGTGCAGATTTCACATCGCCTTTGAGCACTGCTGCAAATGGCTCCTGATTTTGCCATTCAGGATGTTGGGAGGCAAGCTGTTTGATGCGATCGAAAACAAAGAATGCCTGGACATACAAGGGGTACTCCACCCAGAGGGTTCCATCATTATCAAACGTGGCAATGCGATCGCAGGGGGGGAAAAACTCCGGACTGTGCGGGGTAGTCACCATGGCAACAAAGTCCAGAATGGCCGTTTTAGCGGTTCCCTCGTTCCAGGAAGGTAAAGGGTCTGAGTCTGAATCAAGACTCATCGGTATCACCTGTTGAGCTTTAACAGTTTGAGTGGTATCAGCCGTAGATAGAGGAGTGATAGAAGTTGTCTACCCTACGGCTGCACAGAAAAAATCGGCTTAATGGCTGCCAATACTGGACAGGATCTTTTCTATTACCTGTTCAACCGTAAAGCTGGCTGCCTTCTGACGGGGCGGAAATTCCTGGAAGCTGGCCATGAATTGGGCAACCAGAGGCTGAGCTGCCAAAACCAGGGGAATGTGGTCGAACATCCAATCCCAGTAGGTATTTGAAGTGATATCGGCCCGCTCATAGGGATCAGTACGCAGGTTGAATAATTTCGGCACCCGCAGCGTCACGAAAGGTTCGGCCCAGATCTGGCAGGTACCCTGCACCCGTTGCTCCATAAAAACAGTTTTCCAGTTGTCGTAACGCAACGCCATCAGGTCGCCATCGTCACTGAAGTAAAAGAACTCCAGACGTGGACTTTTCTTCTCCTCACCCTTGAGATAGGGCACCAGGTTGTAGCCATCCAGATGCACTTTGAAGGTCTTATTGCCTGCCTGGTATCCCTGGCGCAGTTTATCTTTAATATCTGGATCGCCTGCTGCTGCCAGAATCGTTGGCAACCAGTCCATATGACTGATGATTTCATTGGAAATGCTACCCGGTGCAATCACCCCGGGCCAGCGCACCAGAGCGGGTACCCGGAATGCTCCCTCCCAGTTAGTATTCTTTTCACTCCGAAACGGGGTCATGCCAGCATCGGGCCAGGAGTTCATGTGGGGTCCGTTGTCGGTGCTATACACAACCAGGGTGTTATCCGTGATATTGAGGGCATCGAGATAATCCAGCAACGCGCCGACATGCTTGTCGTGATCAATCATGACGTCGTGGTATTCCGACTGCCAGCGACCGGATTGCCCCATACTCTCAGCTTTGCCATGGGTACGGAAGTGCATGTGGGTGGTGTTGAACCAGACAAAGAAGGGCACACCGGCTTTCACCTGGCGATCAATGAAATCCTTGGCTTTAGCCAGAACCTCATCATCAATGGTTTCCATCCGCTTTTTCGTCAGTGGCCCGGTGTCTACAATCGTCTGAGTGCCATCGGGGTTAGCTTTGCAGTCCAGCACACCACGGGGACCAAAGTTTTTGCGGAAATTTGGAAAGTCCACAGCAGGGGGATAGTCTCGCAGTTCCGGTTCTTCTTCAGCGTTGAGGTGATAAAGATTGCCAAAGAACTCATCGAACCCATGCATCGTGGGCAGCATTTCATCTCGATCGCCCAGATGATTCTTACCAAACTGGCCAGTGGCGTAACCCAATGGCTTCAGCAGTTCGGCGATCGTCGGATCTTCAGCGCGTATTCCCAGGGTAGCTCCAGGCATTCCAACCTTACTGAGTCCTGTGCGGAAGACACATTGTCCAGTAATGAAGGCCGATCGCCCTGCCGTACAGCTCTGCTCGCCGTAATAGTCTGTAAACATCATCCCTTCACGGGCAATGCGATCGATGTTAGGGGTTTTGTATCCCATCACGCCATGGGAATAACAACTCAGATTAGATTGCCCAATGTCATCACCCCAAATGATCAGGAAATTTGGCTGGCTTGGGTTAGTCATAGTCCTCCCAGAAATTGGATCAAGGCTGGAATTAGATTCATTGCGCTTTAAGGCTTCAGGTTACTTTGATGAATAGGCATCGGGATCTCACCCGGATGCCCTCCAGAAGCCAGGGAATAGGGGTGGCTGGGCTCGACTACAACAGGAAAGAAGTAAAAAAACATACCCCTACTGGATCGTATGCCCTTTCTAGAGCGCACCCAAAGTAATGTAACAATAGTTTTCAGCCACCAACTATCCCAAAAGTCCAGCTTATAAGAATTTAATTATGTTTTTGGATTTTTATAACCCAAGCAAACTTAAATCAACCGTATTCGCTTATTAAAACTCTTAATATGTTAATTTGCCAGTGCAATGACAGGAAAAATATTAATATCTTATCGGGCCGGGTTAAAGATGTTGAAGACTTCAATCAGGCGTTCCGGGGGTTTGGATTCTGTCTGAATCAAATTAATCCTGGGGCACAGGAAGGCAAATATCAAATTATTCAAATAGAAGATTTAAAAATAATCCGCATCATTTCTAGCGCTCCTGTTTATGCGACTGGGTCTAAGCCACCCGATAAAACGATGTTTAGTGTGTTGTTGGACTCTCCTGAGGGAGATCTGGTCAGCCATAAAACCCCATTACCTTATCAATCTTTGTTTGGCTTTGATAGCCAGCGTGAAGTTAACTTAATTACCCCAATGCGGCTAGATTTAGTCACCCTCATCATCCCCACTCTAATATTTCATAAATACTTAGATAAACTAGAGCGTCACGATCTCGATCATCGTTTTTTCGAGCAGAATCATATTCAACTCACGATTGAAGCCTATAGCCAGTTGCAGGCCTATCTTCACCAAATCTTCCACCTAGCTGACACTAATCCAGGTTTAGTACAACAATCTCACCCCCTGATCCGAGGAGATTTACTGCCATTGCTCGTTGCCTGCTTCAGTGCTGAAGTTTGTCCCAGAGTTCGCGTCCATCCCTTTCGTCGTGCTGCCATTATCCAAGCAGCTGAAGCCTATATGATGACCAACCTCGATCGCCCTGTAACCCTCCAGGAGGTTTGCCAGGCTATTAAAGCCAGTAAAAGTGCTGTGTCCTATGGATTTCAGGATATCTTTGGCATGAGCCCAATGGCATATCTCAAAATCAGGCGACTTAATGGGGTAAGACATGCTTTGAAAATGAGTCATCCGGCTGCAGATTCGGTTGTGGGGATTGCCAACCGTTATGGCTTCTGGCACATGGGACATTTCTCCAGTGATTATAAGCGTATGTTTGGTGAGTCACCTTCTCAAACATTACAACGATCGCCTGATGAATCATAAATCAACCAAATATTGGAATTTTCGGATAGTCAGATGCTGGCAGAACAATTAAATTTTTCCCAATGGCCATTTGTGTGTAATCTAATCATTCAGTTTTGGCAACACTTCCATGAATTTCCGCCCCTTCTATACTCTATCTGCCTCAGCAATAGCTATAGTGATTGCTGCTCAGCCCTTACTGGCCAGTCAACAAGCGATCGAGACTGTACAGAGCGCCAATCGCTTATTCACAAGTGAGATGTCCAGGCCGCAGTCCCGCATTCCTGCTTACGTTCTGAAAAATGCTCTGGGAATTGCCATTATTCCTAATATCGTTAGAGCAGGCTTTATTGTCGGGGCAACAAGGGGTACAGGCGTACTGGCAACACGGGATGCCAAGGGGGGCTGGAGTAATCCCGCTTTTGTTAACCTGACGGCAGGCAGTATTGGTTTTCAAGCTGGGGCCCAGTCCAGCGATGCCATTATCGTCTTTAACACCAGAGGTGCAATTGAGAGAGCACTAACCAGTGACTTCAGGATTGGTGGAAGTGTGACGGCTACGGGGGGACCAGAAGGCGTAACCCCAGTCAGTGGTAGTTCGACCATTCCGGATGTCTATACCTATGTCCGTAATCAGTCCGGGCTGTTTGCTGGAGTTTCTTTACAGGGAACACAGCTAGGGATTAACAGCAGCCGCAACGCCGATTTTTATGGAGTGCCGGGTGTGACTGTACAACAAATCTTTACGACTAATCTGACTGCTCCACCAGTGGCGGCAGAGTTAAGAAATACCCTGAATAAATTCGCCCCCCGTTAACAGCGAAGTTGGAGCTGGGCTTAATAATTCTTGTATGTAGTTTGTCAATGTGAGTGTGTGGGTTGGGAAATATGTGCCAATTAAATCCTTCTTCGGTCAAAGTTTGGGCTTTTTTGACGATCGGTTTGTGCGCTGTTTCATCACCCGCGTTTGCAGATTCATCAACCAATTCATCAACTGAGGTAAGTTCTGTCCAGGCAGATGCTGGATTACTGCCCTTAGGTACAGCCCAGACAATTCAACCTTTAATGCTGTCCCAGGTGATTCCTGCTGCTAAAACTATTTCGACGATCGAACGTTTGATTGTCAATCCCTATGACCCTCCTCCTCCCCTGCTTCCCGATCCTCCTCCCCCGCAGTCCCTAGGACAGGTTACCTCCATTTCTCAGTTATCTGATGCTCAACCCACGGATTGGGCCTATCAAGCCCTGCAATCCCTCGTGGAGAAATATGGCTGTATTGCCGGGTATCCCGATGGCACTTTTCGCGGCAACCGGGCGGCCACTCGGTTTGAACTAGCGGCAGCTCTTAATGCCTGCCTGGATGTAATCAGCGATCGCTTTGCCACCCAAGAAGACCTGGAGACAGTGAGAAAATTACAGCAAGAACTTGCCGCTGAACTGGCTACAATTCGGGGGCGAGTGGATAGCCTGGAAGCCCGGACGGCCCGATTGGAAGCTCAGCAATTCTCAACAACCACCAAGTTATTTGGAGTGGCTAATGTCTGGCTAGCCGGGGCAACCAATAGTTTCAGTGGAGATAGCAATAATCCCCTGGTTAATGCAGCTTTTGGTGACAATAACCCTGTCGTGCAATACCGAACCATTTTAAACCTGCTTACCAGTTTTACAGGTAAAGACTTGCTCGCCACCACCATCATTGCCGGAAACGTCCCCCCTCTGGCTACTGGTTTTAACCTACCAGGGGAAGTTGTGGCTGGTCTCCCCATTGCCTCTGCTGAGGGAACCCTGGCAACCCAGTTTGCTGCCAACAGTAATAATCAACCCTACCTGGCTACCCTTCAATATACCTTTCCATTCGGCAAAAAATTAAGCATTAATGCGGTCAGTAATATCGGATATTTTAATTCCATTGTTCCGGTTTTAAATCCCTATCTTGGGGATGGCTATCTTGGCACAGGGTCCATTTCTGCCTTTGGTCAGGGCAACGCTATCTATGCCCTTGGAAGTGGTACTGGTCTCAACCTGAATTTCCATCCCATTCCGCAAGTCCAGATTACGGCAAGTTACCTGTCAGATTTTCTTTCTGCCCCTAATACCAACAGAGGATTTATCGGTGGTGGCTATGCAGCCCTGGGGCAGGTGACCTGGCGACCGACCAAAAAGTTTAGCGTGGCCGCAACTTACATCCACTCCTACTTTCTCCCCGGACGATTTGGCTTCAATTATAATGCCTTAAATATTATGGGCACTGCAGTTGCCAATACCTTAGCCGGGCAGACCCGTCTGGCCCTCAATCCGGAATTGTTCAATCTGAGTGCAGTTAATGTCGATTCCTATGGCGGAGAGTTCACTTACCAGGTTAATCCCAGGTTTACGGTGAGTGGATGGTTTGGAGCCAGTTTTCCAACCCTGCTTGGCCGGGGAAATGGGCAAATTCTTAACTATGCGGTAGCTTTTGCCTTTCCAGATTTGGGTAGGCAGGGTAATTTACTGGGCGTCGTGGTTGGGGCAGAACCCTACCTTACAAACTTTAATGGGGGCAATCCTCAGCCCTTTAAGGTCGATGTGCCATTACACCTTGAAGCTTTCTATAAATATCAGGTTAATCCAGGTATTTCAGTTACTCCCGGCTTTATTGTCCTGACCGCTCCTAATCAGGATAATAGTAACCCTACTGCATTTATTGGCACGGTACGAACCACTTTTACGTTTTGATCCATGAAACCTTAGTGCTGGTTCTGAAGTTCTCTCAACTCCAGTTCCAGCCGCTCAATCTGCTTCTCCATTCGTCGATTTTCCAGATCCTTGATCTTAGAATTGGCGGTCTGGAATTCTTCCTGGGTCACCCAAGAGTCCTTCATTTTTTCATTAAGAATATTCAACCACATGGACTCCTCGGCTCGTGCTGTATTTACAGGACTTCGGGCTCATGTCCACTTTTGATACTGTTGGCGAATTCATGAGAGAAAAGTCAAGGGCAAGGATCAGCCCGTGCAAAACGACCCAACAATCACGCTCTATCCCGACACGCTTGCAGTGATTTTTGTGCATCGGCTCTAACTAAAATAGGCAAGATCACACCCTGAAACACATGTTGAGAAAAGTTTTCAGCCGATGTGGTACTTAATTGCTAGGAACGGTGTCATACCCCTAATGGCAGTGGAACGCGGGATACCGCACGGGTGCTCAACATAAGTCGGGGTTCTCTTAAGGTTGGAACAATAAACAACGTTAAGCCTGTAATCCTTGCTCTATAAGACTTTCAGGCATTTATTTTTCCGGGTTTTTAGACTTCAAAATAGCTCTAATGCTTGTTTCACCTGACTTCCAAGAGTTTGAGAGGCAATCTACTGTGACAAGCTTTCCCGATGAAGGGTAGACAACTGCGATAGGTGGATTGATCGTGTGACAGATAAACTCATACAGGGCAATCCGTCCCTCCCCTCCAACCACTCCTGCTGATCTCAAGATAATGTGCTTTGCCCGATAGGAGAAATTAAGGGAAGTCTTTGTCCTCCTGCATTGGGCTGCAGAAGTGCCACGGGAACATGGGCATTTCAGATGGCAGAGAAAAAACAAATCCACTGTTGTACTAACGGATTTTCAGTAGTACAAAGTCCAACATCAGTCCACCTTTGTACTAATCCGGCTCTAAGGCCATAGCCGCTTTGTCTCCGGCGCTGGATATTTGCGCCGCTACCTCTGTATCGATAATATATTGTCCTTTATCACTTGGATTTAGCCAAAAGCAAGACTAGGCAAGGATTACACCATTGAGACCTTTGGACAATATGAAAAATTAGAGCCTAGAAACCTTACAGAGCAAAGGGTTCAGCCTTAACGTTGTTTATTGTTCGGATCTTAAGAGAACCCCTATCCGCTTGATTCCCGTGCTCGCCATTGTTCCACCGCTGCGTATGGATGTAGCTATGGCTTAATGTAGCTATTAAGCCGTAGAGTTATTGTATGTTTCAAGCCTGGCTAGATCGCGTCTTAGCTGTCCAGCTTGATCACGCAATTTCTTCCGCTGCTTAGCCAGATCAATGATCTGCTGGAAGAGCTGCGGATCATCTTTAGCTATCAGGTAAGCAGCTTCAAAGAACGTTTCAAAGGTAATTTTTTCCTTCCTGAACTGCGCTTCAGCCTGATCCAGCAGTGTTTCATCCACCCTGATATTGGAACGCCGAGCGACCTGGGGTAGAGCGGCCAGTTCTGCCTTAATCCGCTCCAGCAGCTCCAGACCTTTCCCATCGGTTCCCCCTAGCTCAACAGGCTGAAGCAAGGAGGTATCCCGTTCAGGGACAACCGCCCGGCTGCGTCTTTGCCGGATAAAGTCAAGTGTGTTAGCTTCATTTGCTGCGGTATTGCTCATCTCAGACTCCAACCAGATCAGACTGCTTCACATCAACACCCAGGGTTTGGGCAAGCACCTCAAATGGATACTCCAGGTCTGGATAGCCCATTTCAGCTAACGTCTTACCGTGATTAATCGCCCGCTTAAACTGCTCCGATTCACGTACAGAAGGAAAAATCTTATCCTCTCCCACTTCCTCGATCATCGCGGCGATCGCCTCGCGGCTCTCCTGGGTACGATTGAGCCCAACCCATTTGTCGCGGAATGGGATCACACCGAGGAACTCAGCAGCAAGACTACCGTTCTCCTTGATCTGCTGAAACAGATCCAAGGTTCTGACCAGTGACCCGTAACCCTTAATGACCGCCTCCGCTGGTATCACGGTGTAATCAGCTGCACCAATGATCGTTAGGGCTAGCTGCGATCGCTGGGGGGGTGAGTCAATGATGCAGAAGTCGATGCCAGAAGGCAGGCCACTCAGCCGCTGCCGCAACAGCGTTGCACCAAAGCCACTGTTGGCAAGATAGTCCTGAACTTTATTCAATCCGTCGTCAGAAGGGAGCAAAAACAAATTCTTCTCTCCAGTCGGGTAGATGGCCTCTGAAACTGGAACCGTTCGCTGAATCACTTCGGACAGCGTTGGTTCATTTTTCTCCACGCTATGACGCAAGTAGGTCGTCAGATTGGACTGCGGATCACCATCGATCAAAAGCACGGTATATCCCTGACGCTCCAGGTACTTTCCCATCAAAACAGAAAGCGTTGTCTTCCCCTGCCCACCAGACAGAGAAACAAATGCAAGAACTTTCATAGCCATTAGTTAGTTAAACTACTTTGCTATGAACTTAGTGCCTAAAGTACAGATTATGCAGTTACAGAATGGCAAGCTTAAGTAAAGTCGTTATAGTTATTAAGCTTAAAAGCTACATTAAGCTATAGCTACATTGAGTTAATTATTTTATTAGAGATTGCACTCCCAGCAGGACTAGCCAACAGCTGGCGTTGCTCGGCTCACTTTCCTGTTCTGACTCTGAAGCTGATGGGAAGGGACTTTAAGCCACGATTGGGCAGTTTTGGCAGCCACTCCAGTTGCTCTTTGGACAGGCGCAGATCGGTTAACCGATTGATGAGAGCATTAAAGGCAATCTGTCCCTGAACACGAAGGAGATGGGCACCTGGACAGAAATGGATTCCAGCTCCAAAGGCAATCTGACGACTGTGGCGACGATGAATATCCAGGCGATCGGGGTTAGGAAAGCTCTCTGGATCACGATTGGCAGCCCCAAGATAATCCAGACGGCTTCTCCGGCAGCGATCTCAGTCCCTGCAATTTCTAGATCGGTTTTGGCCCGACGTTGCATGAACTGGAATGGGGTATCGTAGCCAATAAGTCTATGCACCAGTCATTCTCCCCATCTATTGATCTCAAAGGCCCCGGCGATCGCCACTGGTCACACAGCTTTTAATGTGGGGGTTCTCCCGCTGCATTCGATTCCAGTCCAGTGAATTCTATTGTCTCTCCCTTACCTCCACCTCGCTTCCCCCAGCACTGGTATTACAGATAGAAACAAAAGCTGTTTAAATTTATTAGCGGTTGACGAAATGGGCGATCGCATACTTCACTAGATCAAACCCTACATTAGGTTGAGTGCGATCCCTCTCGCTGGAAATATACTTTTTGAAAAATTAGAGGTACAACGGATGGTCTAAGAAACCCTTTAAAGCAAAAAAACCCACTGCAGCGAACAGTAGGTGGTTTTGCTTCCCCGGCGATACAACCAAGGAACCGGAAATAATGCTTTTTGGCAGGCATTGATTTGGTCTCCTTACGGAGCCTTGCGCTCATTTTAGGCATTCTTTGCCTGCAAGGTCAAGCCTTGTCCATTTTTTTGGACGCAAGGCTCCCTATTCATTTGACGAAAACGATAGGGAGAACGATGAAAACATGGCTTTTCTAAAAACTAATTCTCTCTATCAAACTATTCATGATAGGGAGAATATTAATGGTTTTACAGACTTTATCCCCAGATAGCATCACAGATTCCAGTCTGGAGGGCTTTGCAACACGCACCCGGCTGGAGTGGACCGTTGGCAGCGCAATTGATCTGGAGCTGTTCCGTGCCACCGTCCAAGTGGTCTCGGATACCGAGGTTGATCCTTACTCCCGTGAGGTCAGCTATCCCATCCACGAAGCCCTGAACTGGAAGGTCACCCGGTTCGGCCAACAAGCACGAGCAACCCTGTTCGGGGCCTTAATCCTCAATGACGATGGCACGGTCTGGCAGGTCAAACTTAGCCAACCGCGGGTTGATCGAGAAAGGGGCAAGTCCCGCAAGTACGAAGTCCCGGTGGGAACCCAGAGTCGGGCCTGGCTTCCTCATCAGTTCCCACTCCCCCTGTGGCAACGCATTGCCAGCCGTTATGGCCTCAAGCTCTCAGAAGCTGATTTAAGCCTGGGGTTTCGGGCCTGGCTGATCCAGCACCCCGAAATTGACATCACGATCTGTGAGGGGGCCAAGAAAGCCGCCTGTCTGCTGAGCCTCGGTTATGCCGCGATCGCATTGCCGGGGATTTTCAACGGTTATCGCAAGAATAATCAGGGACTGATCCCCGACCTGGCCGCGATCGCAGTCCCAGGACGGCCCATCTCCATCTGTTTTGACCACGACCTGAAGCCCCGAACGATCGAGAACGTGAACCTGGCCACCAAGCGGCTCGGGACGTTGTTCCTCGAATCCGGCTGTACTGTCCGGGTCATTCCACTGCCGGGACCAGAAAAGGGGGTCGATGATTTTGTCGTGGCACAGGGAGCAGAAGCCTTTGCCCAGCTGCATGACACTGCGCCATTGCTCCAGCAGTGGAATAGTCAAAAACGATGGGAGTTGACGCTACAGCCCACGCACAAACTCAATCAGCCCTATCTGGGAAATCTGCCCTATCCCGCCAGCGGGTTTGCCTTCATCAAGTCACCTAAAGGGACTGGTAAAACTCAGGCGCTGCAGTCCCTTATTCGGGAGGCAACTCGAAACGGACGACGGGTCATCGTCATCACCCACCGGATTCAACTGGGGCGCTCCATCTGTGCCGGGCTTGGGATTGACTGGATCGAGGAAATGCACCAGTCGGAAACACGAGGACTGCTTGGGTTTGGGCTCTGTATCGACAGTCTTCATGCTTCTTCTCAGGCTCGGTTTAATCCGCAAGACTGGCGGGGCGCCATCCTCATCCTGGATGAGCTAGAGCAGATTATCTGGCACGCCCTCAACTCCCAGACTTGCTTTGAAAAGCGGGTCTTGATCCTGGAAACTCTCAAGGAACTGATTCAAACCGTCTACAACTCCGATGGACTGATTATTGGGCAGGATGCCGACCTCTCTGATGTCAGTGTGAATTACTTGATGGGACTGGTGGAAAGTCCCGTCCTCCATCCGTGGTTGGTGGTGAATGAATGGCGATCGCAGCAACCCTGCCCGGTGTCCTTCTACCACACCCCCGATCCTGCCCCATTAATCGCTCAGTTGGAAGCATCGATTGAGGCCGGAGCGGTGTTTCTCTGTGTCGATGCCCAGAAACCCAAAAGCCGGTGGGGGTCAATCAACCTGGAAGCCTACTTCAAGCAGAAGTTTCCCCATAAACGCATCCTCCGCATTGACAGTGAAACCGTCGCTGATCCTCAACATCCTGCCTGCGGCATCGTAGAACGGCTCAATGCAGCAGCATTGCACTATGACCTGATCATTGCTACTCCCACGATCGGCACGGGGGTAGACCTGAATGTGCAGGGGCATTTTGTCGCGGTTTTTGGCATCTTCCAGGGCACCACCCCCGATGCGGAAGCTCGGCAAGCCCTGGCACGGGTCAGGGAGCCAGTTTCCCGTTATGTCTGGGCTCGTTCCTTTGGAGCCAGCAAGATCGGTAATGGCAGTTGTGATTATCGAGAAGTGGTCCGTTCCACTACCCGTAATCTGGAACTGAACCTTCACCTCCTGAAGGACATTGACTTTGATCTCGATCGATCCTACGACCCGATCACGCTCCGCACCTGGGCTAAGATGGCCGCACGGGTCAATGCCTCCCTCTGGAACTTTCGGGAAGAACTTCAGCGCGGACTCCAATCCGAAGGGCATCAGGTCACAATTCTGCAGCCGGGAGAATGTCTATCCAGCGCTCCCATTAAACCTGCACTCATCCAAATTCAAACCCACCACCAGGAGCAAGAAGCCCACCAAATCGCTGCCGCCGAGGACATCTCCGAGTCGGACTATCAACAGTTGAAGGCTAAACGCTCCAAGTCAGCCCCAGAACGAGCAAGGGAACGCAAATTTGCCCTCAAACAGCGCTATGGGGTTGAGGTCACTCCAGACCTGGTGCTCAAAGATGCAGACGGTTGGTATCCCCAGATTCGGCTGCACTACTACCTTTTGTATGAAATTGAGCTGGTCCAGCAGCGCGATCGCCGCGAACTCCAGAGCCATTTGGACCGGGGCAATCAGAAGCTGGCCCTTCAGGATGTCCGATTACTTGGAGCACAGGTTGAGACTTTACGCAGTTTGGGAATTGCTCAACTGCTGCTCTCTGGCCAAGAAATCCGGGGCAGTGACCCCCTGATCCAACACCTCGCTGCCCTCGCCGTGGAATATGCCCGTGACCTGAAGACGGTGCTGAATTTGACCTTCACTGAGGCCATGACTCCAATTCAGATCGTGCAGGCCCTGCTGGGCAAGCTGGGGCTGAAGTTAAAGCGGCTCAGACAAGAACGGCTACCGGATGGCACACGCGAGCGGGTTTATCAGTATCAAGCGCCCACAGATGGACGAGAAACCGTCTTCCGATCATGGAAAGCCAGAGATCTGGAGGGGGCGATCGCTTTAGGCACACCCCTTTATACTTAAAAAGTATCTATAGGAACAGCCAGTGATAAATCTAGTTTATTTTCTGGGTGTCGTCAGACCCCCATTAGATTGACTCTTCCCTGCTGCGGTCGCTTCCGGCTCGGTTGCTCCTGTCGTCGCCTCCCTCACCTCCAACTCGTCTCCCCCGAATTGGAAAGCTCTCACGCTGAGACCGCTGGATAGTTCCCCACTGGGACTGCTGGAAAGTTTTCACGCTGATGCTGCAAGCAGCCCTACGGTACGCCCAGACTTTTTGGACTCCCCCGCTGCACTCCCTCAACTGCACCTCATTCCGCGCCCCGGTCCCCAAACCCCTGCCCCGCTCAATCGCTCCTATCGTCGCTCAATTGCCTCCCCCAGCTAGCACAGAAAGAACAGCTATCGCCACAGTAGATAATGACCACCATTAATCAGGACAAAACAGCGTTCAAAGAATGGCTGAAAGCTCTACCAGCAGATTCCTACTGCATTGCAGGCGATCCTTGCCACTGCTGGTTAGCGGAATGGTTCACAGTGCAAGGGGTCTACGTCTGGGGAGTTTTCCCAGAACACTACAGGGAACGAACAACAGACGCACCAGGTGGAGCCAGTCAGGAAATACTACTGGATGACCCCGAAGCCCAAGACTTCGACCCAAACGATCGGATCAAGCTGGAAGACTGGGCCTGCGAGTTTGCAAAAGAAATTGATTACCTGTACCACATGCCAATGCAAGCCTCAATAGTAACGAAAGCCGAGGCACTAGAAGTGCTGGAAAGCATCAGCGATTAGCAGTAGCCTGGCTGATGGCCATCAAATTACCATCCTCGTCAGTTGGCTCCAGATAAAACTCACCAGTATCAACACCCAATTGCTCCAATTCCTTGACCTGGCAAGAGGTGTAGTAGGACAAACGATCGTAAATCTCAACCTGGTAAACATTCACCCATTGCTCAGGATCAAAACGATGTTCGTCGGCCCAGATACCCCTGACAATCATCTCAAACCCCAGTAAGAACAAAATTATTTTATATTTTGATACCGGAAAGGGGCAGCCCTGCTCACTACGTTCGCACCCCTGCCCCTCTGGGCTTTCGCCCATTCACCCCTGCCCCACCCTTGGGGACTCCCCCGCTCCACTCGGTTTCGCTTCGGTCGTTGCACTCCCTCAACTGCACCTCATTCCACGCCCCCGTCCCCAAACCCCTGCCCCGACTCGCTTACGGCTCGGTCGCTCCTGTCGTCGCCTCCCTCACCTTCAACTCGTCTCCCCGCAGGATCGGACAGTTCCCACGCTGAGACCGCTGGATAGTTCCCACGCCGATCGCCCAGACCTTGGGGACTCCCCCGCTGCACTCGGTTTCGCTTCGGTCGTTGCACTCCCTCAATTCCACCTCATTCCGCGCCCCCGTCCCCAAACCCCTGCCCCGACTCGCTTACGGCTCGGTCGCTCCTGTCGTCGCCTCCCTCACCTTCAACTCGTCTCCCCGCAGGATCGGACAGTTCCCACGCTGAGACCGCTGGATAGTTCCCACGCCGATCGCCCAGACCTTGGGGACTCCCCCGCTGCACTCGGTTTCGCTTCGGTCGTTGCACTCCCTCAATTCCACCTCATTCCGCGCCCCCGTCCCCAAACCCCTGCCCCGACTCGCTTACGGCTCGGTCGCTCCTGTCGTCGCCTCCCTCACCTCCAACTCGTCTCCCCCAGAAATTTGATCTCAATGTGCCCTAATCAAAGCATAAATGCCTATTTTACAAACTCA
>ERZ1066136.792-NODE-792-length-19869-cov-12.372817_pt1 | contig 19869 bp, 17 predicted proteins | sample MGYA00382783_ERZ1066136 | MGnify/ENA primary metagenome ERZ1066136 (study PRJEB33369, sample SAMEA5778366) | biofilm metagenome | biome: Industrial cooling water; feature: Water cooling tower basin; material: Biofilm | place: United Arab Emirates | collected... | reverse complement strand
GGCCACGGGCTCGGCGCCTTCGTCGCCGTCACTTACACACCCGCGACGCTGGCGACGACACGGGTGGTGTAGCAGCACGGCCAGGGTGGAACGGCGGGCGGCGGGGGCGATCAGGTGCATGGCAGGGCCTCGGTGGATGCGGGGGCGCGGGCTGGCGGAACCGCCCACATCCGGCTTTCGCAGCAACGCGGCCGCGAACGGCTCATGGCCGCGCATGAACTCGCGCACGCTCCGCCGCACGGCGCGCCGCGGGGCTGCGCCGAGAATCGATGGCCATGTCGACGAGCGAGCCGCCCCTGGAAGTCACCGCCTGGCTGCAGTCGCTGGCCGAGCGCGGCACGGCGGCCGGGGCCGCCACCTCGTCGGCCCTGTTCCAGCACCTCTACGACGAGCTGCGCCGCCTGGCGCGCAGCCACCTGCGCCGCGAGGACCCCGGCCACACGCTCAGCGCCACCGGCCTGGCGCACGAGGCCTGGTTTCGCATGGCCGGGCAGGACCGCACCGAGTGGAAGAACCGCGCGCACTTCCTGGCCGTGGCCAGCACGATGATGCGGCGCATCCTCGTCAACCACGAGCTCGCGCGCCGCGCCGCCAAGCGCGACGCCGAGCGCGTGCTGCTCACCGGCGAGGAGCTGGCCGCCATCGGCCTGCCGCCCGACCGCGACCTGGTGGCCGTGCACGACGCGCTGGCCGCCTTCGAGCGCGTGGACGAGCGCGCGGCGCGCGTGGTGGAGCTGCGCTTCTTCGGCGGCCTCGAGAACGAGGAGGTGGCCGAGGTGCTGGGCATCTCGCTGGCCACCGTCAAGCGCGACTGGGCCCTGGCGCGCGCCTGGCTGGCGCGCGAGCTCGCCGTCCGCTGAGCCGCCGGCGGGCCGGCTGGTTATGCTGGCCGCATGGACGACGCCCCCGAACCGACCGAACCCCGCGACCTCGACGCCCTCTACGCCCGCGGCCTGGCCACGCGGCGCGAGGTGCTGGGCGCCGCCTACGTGGACCGCGCCATCGCCGGCGCCGACGACTTCAGCCGCCCGCTGCAGGAGCTGGTGACCACCTGGTGCTGGGGCGAGGTGTGGAACCGCCCGGGCCTGGACCGCCGCACGCGCAGCCTGCTCAACCTGGCCATGCTCACGGTGCTGAACCGCCCGCACGAGCTGAAGCTGCACGTGCAGGGCGCGCTGAACAACGGTGTCACGCGCGAGGAGATCCGCGAGGTCTTCCTGCACGCCGGGGTCTACGGCGGCGTGCCCGCGGCGGTGGACGCCTTCCGCCAGGCGCGCGAGGTGTTCGCCGCGCTCGACGCCGCGGCCCCGCCCGCGGGGCAGAATCCGCGCCAACCCGACTGAGCCCTGCGAGCCCCGCCATGGAAGTCCCCGTCCTCGAAACCCCCCCTGCGACCAAGGTGCACCTGATCGGCGGCGAGAAGGGCGGCGTCGGCAAGTCCATGGTGGCGCGGCTGCTGGCGCAGCACTTCATCGACAACGAGCTGCCCTGGATCGGCTTCGACACCGACCGCTCGCACGGCTCGCTGCTGCGCTTCTACACCGACTACGCCAGCCCCGTGCTGGCCGACCGCTTCGAGGCGCTGGACCAGATCATCGAGAGCGCGGTCGAGCAGCCCGGCCGCCGCGTGCTGGTGGACCTGGCCGCGCAGACGCACGACCCGCTCGTGAAGTGGATGGACGAGTCGGGCGTGCTCGACATGGCCGATCTCTCGGGCCTGCAGCTGCAGTACTGGCACGTCATGGACGCCGGGCGCGATTCGGTGGACCTGCTCGAGCGGCTGCTCGACCGCTTCGGCCAGCGCCTGCACTACGTGCTGGTGCTGAACGAGCTGCGCGGCGACGACTTCGGCATGCTGGAGCGCTCCGGCCAGCTCGAGCGCGCGCTGGGCCTGGGTGCGCGCGTGGTGCGCCTCCGCCGCCTGCACGACGCCGTGGTGCAGAAGATCGACGCGCGCAACGCCAGCTTCTGGAGCGCGCGCCACCTCACGGGGCTCGACGGCCCGGGCCTGGGCCTGATGGAACGGCAGCGCCTGAAGATGTGGCTGGCCCACGCCTACGGCGAGCTGGCCAAGGCCGAGCCCTGACGCCGGCGCGACTGCGGCGCGGCGCTCAGCCGCCGTCGCGCGCCAGGCGCTCGCTCTTCCAGTAGACGTCGTCGCCGCCCAGCCCGTCGAGGTTGGCGCGGTTGAGCACGCGCGCCAGCACGAACATCAGGTCCGACAGGCGGTTGAGGTACTGGCGCGGCGCCTCGTTCACGGCCTCGGCCGCAGCCAGCGCCACCACGGCGCGCTCGGCCCGGCGCGCGATGGTGCGGCTCACGTGGGCCAGCGCGGCGCTGCGCGTGCCGGCCGGCAGGATGAACTCCTTCAGCCGCGGCAGCTGCTCGTTGTAGCGGGCCAGGGCCTCGTCCAGGCGAAGCACGGCGCCTTCCTTGAGCAGCACGAAGCCCGGGATGGAGAGCTCGCCGCCCAGGTTGAACAGCTCGTGCTGGATGGTGACGAGCAGCTCGCGCACGTCGGCCGGCAGCGGCTCGGCCAGCAGCACGCCGAGGCTGGAGTTGAGCTCGTCGACGTCGCCCATGGCGGCCACGCGCAGGTGGCTCTTGGGCACGCGCGTGCCGTCGCCCAGGCCGGTGGTGCCGTCGTCTCCGGTGCGGGTGGCGATCTGGGTGAGGCGGTTGGCCATGGCTTGGTTCGGGGTTCGGGGAGGCGCGCTATTGCACCATCTCCCTCGCGGCCTTGTCGCCACGTGGGCAGCGCCCGGGCGGCGGCGATCGCGGCCGGTTCCGGCGCGGGGCGATGGCGCTTCAGTTCTGCGGCTGCAGCGTGTACTCGACCCGGCCCGAGCCCTTCTGGCCCGCGCCCGAGGCGCGGTGGGTGCTGATGCGCTGCGTGGCCACCATGCGTTCGCCGACCACGGCGAAGACCTGCTCCTCGGTGTTCTCGAGTTCGAAGTTGAGGACGACGAAGGCGCTGCCTTCCACGCGCTGGCGCTTGCGGCTGGCCAGCGGCACGCCATCGGCTCCCAGCCACACCTCCATCGTCGACTCGTGCTTCTTGACGTACTTGTCCTTCTTGGCCGGGGGCAGGTCGAAAACCAGCGCGCGGGCCGGGCGGCCCTGCCAGGGCTCGTTGCGTTCGGCCACGAACACGGCCCGGGCCAGGTCGCGCTGCAGGCTCTCGGCGGCGCGCGACAGCTCGCTCACGTCGCCAAAGCCCAGGCCGCGCAGCCCGGTGGCGGTCGGCGCCGGGGCCTTGGGGTTGGCGGCGCGTGCGGCGTTCTCCTGCGCGGCCCGGCTCAGCGCCGCCTGCGGGTAGCTCAGGCGCAGGCCCTGCGTGCCGTCTTCCAGCTGCACGGTGGCCAGGCCGGCACTGGCTTCGCTGTCCTCACCGTCGGAGTTGCGGCTCTCGCTCCGGAGCTGCACCGAGGCCTTCAGCGGCGTGTGGCCGGCCAGGCGGACGAGGGTGTCGCGCAGTTCCTGCAGCGGGTTGGCCTGCACCGGCAGGGCCAGCCACAGCGCGCCGGCAACGAAGAGGGCGGTCTTGAGCATGGTCCGCATTCTGAACAGCGCCGTCGCGGGTGGGCAGCATCCCGCGACGGCCTGCACCTTGCGCGGGTCGAAGCGCGTGCTTCGGGCCGCAGCCTGCAGGGCGGGCCCCAGATGGGCCGCCTACGCGGCGCCCGCCGTGCGCCGCTGGCTGGCGCCCAGCCACAGCAGCGCCACGCCCAGCAGCGCCAGCGGCACGAGCGAGCCCAGGTTCAGCCAGGTCCAGCCCTGCGTGGTGATGAGCGCGCCCGAGCTGATGGAGCTCAGCGCCATGGTCCAGAACACGCAGCTGTCCATGAAGCCCTGGGCGCGCGTCTTCTCCTCGGGCCGGTAGGTCTGCGTGAGCAGCGTGCTGCCGCCGGTGTAGAGGAAGTTCCAGCCCACGCCCAGGGCGGCCAGCGCCACCAGGAACTGCATGAGGTCCACACCCGACAGCGCCACGGCCACGCACACGATGTTGAGCGCCAGCCCCACGGCCATCACCGGCAGCGCGCCGAAGCGCTTGATGAGGTGGCCGGTGAAGAAGCTGGGCACGAACATGCCCAGCACGTGCCACTCCAGCACCAGCGCCGCGCTGTCGAAGGGGTGCTGGCACTGCTGCATGGCAATCGGCGTGGCCGCCATGAGCAGGTTCATGACGCCGTAGCCCAGCGCCGCCGCCACCACGGCCACCACGAAGGCCGGCTGGCGCGCGAGCTCGGCGATCGACCGCCCGGCCGGCGCGCCGGCGGCCGGCTGCGGCATGGCCGGGAAGCGGATGAAGCCCATCACCACCAGCCCCACCAGCGCCACCCCCACCAGCGCCAGGTAGGCGCCCACGAAGGGCGTGGCGAACCAGGTGCGCGTGGCGCTGGCCAGGTTGGGCCCCAGGAAGGCGCCCACCACGCCGCCGGCCAGCACCCACGACAGCGCGCGCTCGCGGAAGGCCGGCGCCACCAGCTCGGTGCCGGCAAAACGGTAGAGCGCGCCGTTGGCGCTGTAGAAGCCCGCCACCACGGTGGACGCCACCAGCAGCCAGAAGCTGCCGATGCCGACCGCGAAGGCGCACATCGCCGCCGAGCCCGCAGCCACCAGCAGGCCGATCTGGAACGTGCGCTGCCGGCCCAGCCGGGCCTGCAGCCGCGCCACCGGCATGGCCGACAGCGCCGCGCCCACCACGTAGCCCGTCACGGGCAGCGTGGCCATCCAGCCCCAGGGCGCCAGCTGCAGGCCCACGAGGCCGTTGATGGCGATGAAGGTGACGTTGTTGGTGAGGAACAGCGCCTGGCAGAAGGCCAGCAGCAGCAGCGGCGTGTTCAAACGAGCTTCTTCAGCAGCTCGGCCTTCTTGGCCGCGAACTCCTCGGCCGTGAGCACGCCCTTGCCGTGCAGCTCGCCCAGGCGCTCGAGGGTGGCCAGCACCTCGTCGGGCCGCAGCGGCTGCACCGCGGCGGGTGCGGCACCCGCGGCCGGCTGCAGCTGCTGCGCGAACATCTGGCCCAGCGTGACGCCGGCGCCCAGGCCCAGCGCGTCGCCGATGACGCCGCCGCCACCACCGCCCGTGCCCCCGCCGCCCTCGCTGGCGCCCTTGGCCAGGTCGGGCAGGCTCTGGCCCATCTGGTACTGCACGAAGCGGCCCATCTCGGGGCCGACCATGGCCATGCCGCTCTTCTGGTCGAGCAGCTTCTGCAGCTCGTCGGGCAGCGAGAGGTTCTGCACCGTCACCTGCTCGAGCGCGATGCCGATGCGCGCGGCCTCGGGCGCGCACACGGCCTGCACGCGCGCGGCGAACTCGGCCTGGTTGGCCGCGAGGTCCAGGAACGACAGGCCGCTGTCGCCCACCACGTCGGCCAGGTGCTGGTTGATGAGCGCGCGCAGCGGCTCGTCGATGGCCGCGGGCGCCACGCGCTCGCGCGAGCCGGCCACGCCGCGCAGCAGCAGGGCGGGGTCGGTCACGCGCCAGGCGAAGTTGCCGAAGGCGCGGAAGCGCACGGCGCCGAAGTCGGCGTCGCGCAGGGTCACGGGCTGCGGCGTGCCCCACTTGCGGTCGAGCTGCACGCGCAGGCTCACGAAGACGACGTCGCTCTTGAACGGGCTGGCGAAGGCCTTGTCCCAGTGCTGCAGGTTGGTCAGCACGGGCAGGGTGCGCGTGCTCAGCCGGTAGCGGCCGGCCGGGAAGACGTCGGCGATGCGTCCCTCGCTCACGAAGACCGCGGCCTGGCCCTCGCGCACGGTGAGCTGGGCACCGTTCTGGATCTCCTGGTCGGCCATCGGGTAGCGCCAGACCACGGGGCCGCCGTCGTCCTCGAGCCACTCGATGACGTCGACGAACTGCTTGCGGATGAATTCACCGATGGCCATGTTTCGTGCTCCCGGGGTGGATCTCCCCATCATACGAAGGGCCTGCCGGCGCTATGCTGGTTCGCACCCCACCGCGACCGTCCCGGACGCGGGGACATCACGGAAACCGCGACATGGTGCTCACCCTCGCCGGCGCCTTGCTGGCCCTGATGGGCCTGGCCAGCGCCCTGATGCTGCTGCTGGGCCAGGGCGGCTGGCTGCTCTGGCTGCTGTTCCCGCTGTTCACGGCGCTGGGCTTCGGCCTCGTGGCCACCGGCGGGCAGGGCGACCAGGGGCGCCAACCGCTGAAGTGGTTGTCGTTCGCGCTGCTGGGCCTGGCCGGCGTGGCGGCGGTGGCGCTGTTCGGCCACGCCAGCGGCGCGATGCCCGCGCGCGGTGGCGTGATGGCGCTGTGGTACGTGCTCGTGCTGGCCGGTGCGGCCGGTGGCCTGGGCACGGCCGCGCTCACGCGGAAGCCCGACGACGCCGGCGACCCGCCTCCCGGCGCGGCGCGACGCGGTTGAACACCAGCGCGTCGTACAGCAGGTAGGCCAGCAGGAAGGCGGCGGTGGCCAGCAGGGCCGCCGCCACCGAGCCCGTGGCCAGCAGCACCGAGGCCGTGCCGAAGCCCTGGCCGAAGCGCCAGGCCAGCGGCACCAGCAGCACCAGCATGAGCCCGGCGGCCACACGCTCGCCGGCGGTGCGCGCCACGAGGCAGAACACGATGAAGGCGCCCAGCAGCACGGCCAGGGCCTGGGCCAGCTGGCGCGGCGTGGGGGCGCTGGCCCAGGCCGGCTCGGGCTCGCGCACCCAGCCGTCGCCGGCGGCCTGGGCCCGAGGCGGTGTGGGCCCCCTCACCTGGATGGGGCAGCGGCCGCGCAGCTCGCAGGCGAGGTGGGCCTGCGCGAAGCGCGCGGTGCGGTCGGGCACGACCGCCGTCACCGCGGCGAGCATGTCCTCGAGCGCGCCCTCGCGCTGCAGGTCGGCCGACTGCCAGCGCACGGCGGCCACGCCATCGCGCCGCAGCGCGTCCACCAGCGCCTTCAGCACCGGGCTGCGCAGGTCGGGCTCGCCGCGGCTGCGGCAGAGCAGCCGCCAGGTGTCGCCGGGCCGCACGGCGCGCGGCTGGCCGCGCTCGGGCGGGCAGTCGAACACCAGCGCGCCGGCCCCGGGGGCGCCGAGCGAGGCCTGCAGCGCCTGCGGCGCCAGGGGCACCGCGCCGCGCACCGAGACGCGCTGCGCCCACACGAGGTTGCGCGCCCGTCCGTCGGGGTGGCGCGTGAGCCACAGGCCCGGGGCCAGCGACTCCAGCCGGGCGGCCAGCGACTCGATCTCGCCCGGCACGGGCCCGGCCTCGGCGCGCAAGGGCACGAGGCCGCGCTCCAGCACCGCGGCCCAACGGGCCTGGGCCTCGCGGTCTTGCTCCAGCGGCGGCAGGGCGGCGCCGGCGGCGCGCAGCGCGGCCAGGGTCGTGTCGGCCGCGAAGGGTTCGCCCAGGCCCTGGCGCAGCATGAGGTCGACGAAGCCGCGGCGCAGCGCGCGGTAGCCCTCGAGGTCGCCGGGGAAGGACTGGCGCCACGCGCTCAGCCACGACGAGGCGGTGGCCGGGTCCGGGCCCAGGGTCTGTGCCTGCAGGGCGCGGCCGGCGGGGCTGTCGGCGGCGGCGGGCAGGTGGGGTTCGACGGCACCCGCCACGGCCACGAGCAGGCCGCTGGCCGCGGCCAGCGCGCGGCGCAGCCAACGACCCGGCGCCGGCGTCACAGCCACCAGGACGCCACCAGCGACAGCAGCAGCGCCAGCCACAGGGGCAGGTAGCCCCGCATCAGCAGCGCGCGCAGCGCCGGGTGCAGCCCGGCGAGTGCCGCACGCTCCGGCAGGCGATGGCGCCGCCCCGGCCGCGCGGCCTGGTCGCCCAGCAAGGCGGCGATCTCGCGCGCCGCCTCGCCGCGCGGCGGTGGCGCGTTCAGCAGCGCGCCCGCGCGGGGCGCGGCGTCGAGCTCGGCCTCGGCGGCGTCGAGCAGGGCCGTGATGTCGGGCAGCGTGCTGGCCACCACCAGGTGGCCGCAGCGCGGGCAGCTCGCGTCGCGCGCGGGGTCGAGCGCGGTGCCGCAGGCGCGGCAGCCCCAGTCCACGGCGCGGCCGGGCAGGGCCGGCGCGGCGCCCTGGTCCACCGTGCGCGGCTTGAGCGAATGCGCCAGGCGCGGCAGGTCCAGCACCACCAGCGCGGTGTGGCAGTAGGCGCAGGTGTCGCCGGCGCCGTCGGCCGGCGCGCCGCAGTTGAAGCAGGTGATCTGGTGGCGCTCCTCGCGCAGCGCCTTGCGCTCGGGGCCCAGCAGCGGCCGCACCAGGCCGCGCTCGGCCAGCACGCCGGCGTGGCTGTGCAGGTGGCCGTGGCGCTGCGGGCACTCCAGCGCGACGTAGCGGCCGAAGCGCGTCTGGTTGGAGACGGTCTTCAGCGGCGCCTGGCAGGTGGGGCAGCCCAGGCGCGGCGGCGCGGCGGCCTCGGTGGGCTGGCTCTGCGTGGCCTGCATCACGCGCAGCAGCTGCAGCCAGCCGCGGGGTGCGAGCTGCACCGACTCGAAGGCGTCGAACCAGAACAGGCGGCAGGGGCCGCAGTGGTCGACCACCGTGTGCGCCTGGCCCGGCGTGGGCGTGTGCGTGGCCAGGGCCAGCGGCAGCATGGGCGCGGCGCAGCGCGGGCAGGCGCGGCTGGGCTGGGTGTCGCCCGCGTCACCGCGCGCCGCACGGCGGTTCATGCCCCGGCCCCGGGTGCACCGCTGCGGGGCGGCCGCGGCGCCCGCGTGTGCGGCGAGCGGTCAGCGGATCGCAGGGCTGGTGCGTTGTAGGTGGGTGAACGCGGCATGCGGCTTGCTGCAGCACGGGACGACGGGCATTGTCATGGCCAGCCCGCCAGCGCCTGAAGAGGGATTGGCCCTCGAATGCGGCCTTGTTCAACAGTCGGTCAATTTCAGAATGGGTAAGCTGCGGGAACACGTCGTCGCCGGCAGGGTCTGAAGCAGGGCCCGCCGACTGCACCGGAAAGCTCTGATGGAGCCTGGGTCCGTAAAGCCGGGACTCCATCAGAACTTCCCTACACGCCAGGGCAGGGTTGCGGAATCGTCCGCAGCCGCCCGCGTGGGGACCGGAGGCCGCCCATGGACGTGATCAAGCACTTCGCCGCCCGCTTCGAGCGCACGCGCGAGGAAGAGATGTCCCTCGAGGACTACCTCGCCGAATGCAAGCGCAACCCCCTGGCCTACGCCACGGCCGCCGAGCGCATGCTCAAGGCCATCGGCGAGCCGCAGAGCGTGGACACGCGCAACGACCCGCGGCTCTCGCGCCTGTTCGCCAACAAGGTCATCAAGATCTACCCGGCCTTCGCCGAGTTCTACGGCATGGAGGACTCGATCGAGCAGGTGGTGAGCTACTTCCGCCATGCCGCGCAGGGCCTGGAGGAGAAGAAGCAGATCCTCTACCTGCTGGGCCCTGTGGGCGGCGGCAAGAGCAGCATCGCCGAGCGCCTGAAGGCGCTGATGCAGGAGGTGCCCTTCTACGCCATCAAGGGCAGCCCGGTGAACGAATCGCCGCTGGGCCTGTTCGACCCCGCCGAGGACGGCCCCATCCTCGAGAGCGAGTACGGCATCCCGCGCCGCTACCTCAACCGCATCCTGAGCCCCTGGGCCGTGAAGCGGCTGGAGGAGTTCGGCGGCGACATCCGCCAGTTCAAGGTGGTGAAGCGCTACCCCAGCGTGCTCAAGCAGGTGGGCATCGCCAAGACGGAACCCGGCGACGAGAACAACCAGGACATCAGCAGCCTGGTGGGCAAGGTCGACATCCGCAAGCTCGAGGCCTACAGCCAGGACGACCCCGACGCCTACAGCTACAGCGGCGGCCTGTGCCTGGCCAACCAGGGCTTGCTGGAGTTCGTGGAGATGTTCAAGGCGCCGATCAAGGTGCTGCACCCGCTGCTCACGGCCACGCAGGAGGGCAACTTCAAGGGCACCGAGGGCTTCGGCGCCATCCCCTTCGACGGCATCGTGCTGGCGCACAGCAACGAGAGCGAGTGGAAGGCCTTCCGCAACAACAAGAACAACGAGGCCTTCCTCGACCGCATCTACATCGTCAAGGTGCCGTACTGCCTGCGCGTGAGCGAGGAGATCAAGATCTACGAGAAGCTGCTGAAGAACTCGTCGCTCTCCACCGCCACCTGCGCGCCGGGCACGCTGAAGATGATGAGCCAGTTCGCCATCTTGACCAGGCTGAAAGAGCCCGAGAACAGCTCGCTGTACTCCAAGATGCTCATCTACGACGGTGAGAACCTCAAGGACACCGACCCGCGCGCCAAGAGCTACCAGGAGTACCGCGACTACGCGGGCGTCGACGAAGGCATGGCCGGCATCAGCACGCGCTTCGCCTACAAGATCCTGAGCAAGGTCTTCAACTTCGACAGCACCGAGGTCGCGGCCAACCCCGTGCACCTGATGTACGTGCTGGAGCAGCAGATCGAGCGCGAGCAGTTCCCCAAGGAGCTGGAGGACAAGTACGTCGGCTTCATCAAGGAGCTGCTGGCGCCGCGCTACGCCGAGTTCATCGGCAAGGAGATCCAGACCGCGTACCTGGAGAGCTACTCCGAGTACGGGCAGAACATCTTCGACCGCTACGTCACCTACGCCGACTACTGGATCCAGGACCACGAGTACCGCGACACCGACACCGGCGAGGTCTTCGACCGCGCGAGCCTGAACGCGGAGCTGGAGAAGATCGAAAAGCCCGCGGGCATCGCCAACCCCAAGGATTTCCGCAACGAGATCGTCAACTTCGTGCTGCGCGCGCGCGCCAACAACCAGGGCAACAACCCGGTGTGGACGAGCTACGAGAAGCTGCGCACGGTGATCGAGAAGAAGATGTTCTCGAACACCGAGGAGCTGCTGCCCGTGATCAGCTTCAACGCCAAGGCCAGCGCCGACGAGGCCAAGAAGCACGAGGACTTCGTGACGCGCATGGTGGCCAAGGGCTACACGCAGAAGCAGGTGCGCCTGCTGTGCGAGTGGTACCTGCGCGTGCGGAAGAGCAGCTGATGCAGCAGATCATCGATCGCCGGCTGGCGGGCAAGAACAAGTCCATCGGCAACCGCGAGCGCTTCCTCCGCCGCTACAAAGAGCAGGTGAAGGAAGCGGTCAAGCGCGCGATCGACGGCCGCGGCATCCGCGACATCGAGCGCGGCGAGGACATCCGCATCCCCAGGAAGGACATCTCCGAGCCCGTGTTCGGCCACGGCCAGGGCGGCATCCGCGAGGTCGTGCACCCCGGCAACCGCGAGTACGTGCAGGGCGACCGCATCGAGAAGCCGAAGTCCGGTTCTGGGGGCCAGGGCGGCAGTGGCAAGGGCCAGGCCAGCGACCAGGGCGAAGGCGAGGACGACTTCGTCTTCGCGCTGAGCAAGGAAGAGTTCATGCAGGTCTTCTTCGAGGACCTGGCGCTGCCGCACCTGGTGCGCACGCAGCTGGCCGAGGTGCCGGAGTGGAAGTCGCACCGCGCGGGCTTCTCGAGCGACGGCACACCCAACAACCTGCACGTGGTGCGCAGCATGCGCGGCGCCCTGGGCCGGCGCATCGCTTTGGGCGCCGGCAAGCGGCGCACGCTGGCCGAGCTGGAAGACGAGCTCGCCGACTGCCGCGCCGCCCTGCAACCCGGTGATGCGGTGGCCGAGGCCCACATCAAGGCCCTGCTGGAGCGCATCGAGCTGCTGCGCGGCCGCGTCGAGCGCATCCCCTACCTCGACCCCATCGACCTGCGCTACCGCAGCCGCGTGCGCGTGCCCGTGCCCACCAGCAAGGCCGTCATGTTCTGCCTGATGGACGTGAGCGGCTCGATGGACGAGTCGCGCAAGGAGCTGTCCAAGCGCTTCTTCATCCTGCTGTACCTGTTCCTCACGCGGCACTACGAGAAGATCGAGCTGGTCTTCATCCGCCACCATACGCAGGCGCAGGAGGTGGACGAGCAGAACTTCTTCCACGCCCGCGAGACCGGCGGCACCGTGGTGAGCAGCGCGCTGGTGCTCATGGAAGAGATCATCCGCGCGCGCTACAGCCCCAGCGAGTGGAACATCTACGGCGCCCAGGCATCGGACGGCGACAACTGGCACCACGACAGCGGCCGTTGCCGCGAGCTGCTGAGCGAGAAGCTGCTGCCCCTGGTGCGCTACTTCGCCTACGTGCAGGTGGCCGAGGAAGAGCAGAACCTCTGGGAGGAATACACCCAGCTGCAGGCCGCGCACAAGCACTTCGCCATGAAGAAGGCCGTGAGCGCCGACCAGATCTACCCGGTGTTCCGCGACCTGTTCAAGAAAGAGGGAGCCAAAGCCGCATGAGGACTGCCGCATGAAAGCCCGCCCGCTGGCCCTGGAGCAACCCCTGCCGCTGGCCGAGCGGCCCGGCGAGCCGCTGCCCGGCCCCAGCGACTGGAGCTTCGAGCTCATCGAGCGCTACCACCGCATCATCAAGGCCACGGCCGACCGCTTCGGGCTGGACACCTACCCGAACCAGCTCGAGATCATCACCGCCGAGCAGATGATGGACGCCTACGCCAGCGTGGGCATGCCGGTGAACTACCGCCACTGGAGCTACGGCAAGGAGTTCATCGCCACCGAGAAGAACTACAAGCGCGGCCACATGGGGCTGGCCTACGAGATCGTCATCAACAGCAACCCCTGCATCAGCTACCTGATGGAGGAGAACACGCTGGCGATGCAGGCCCTGGTCATCGCGCACGCGGCCTACGGCCACAACAGCTTCTTCAAGGGCAACTACCTGTTCCGCATGTGGACGGACGCGGCGTCGATCATCGACTACCTCGTCTACGCCAAGAACTACGTCGCGGCCTGCGAAGAGAAGCACGGCATGGAGACCGTCGAGGCCTTCCTCGACAGCTGCCACGCGCTGGCCAACCACGGCGTCGACCGCTACCGCCGCCCCACGCGCAAGAGCCTCGCGCAGGAGCTGGCCGAGCGCGCCGACCGCGAGGCCTACGCGCAGCGCCAGGTCAACGACCTCTGGCGCACGCTGCCGCGCAAGGCCGAGAAGGAGGCCGCAGCCAGCGAGACGCGCCGCTTCCCCGAGGAGCCGCAGGAGAACCTGCTGTACTTCATCGAGAAGAACGCGCCGCTGCTCGAGCCCTGGCAGCGCGAGATCGTGCGCATCGTGCGCAAGGTGGCGCAGTACTTCTACCCGCAGCGCCAGACGCAGGTCATGAACGAGGGCTGGGCCACCTTCTGGCACCACAAGCTGCTCAACACCATGTACGACGACGGCTTCCTCACCGACGGCGTGATGATCGAGTGGCTCAAGTCGCACACCAACGTCATCTACCAGCCGCCCGTGGGGCACCCGGCGTACAGCGGCATCAACCCGTATGCGCTGGGCTTTGCGATGTACACCGACATCCAGCGCATCTGCGAGAGCCCGACGGACGAGGACCGCGCATGGTTCCCCGACATCGCCGGCAAGCCCTGGCTGCCCACGCTGCACGAGGCGATGCGCAACTACAAGGACGAGAGCTTCATCGGCCAGTACCTGAGCCCGAAGCTCATGCGCGAGCTGCGCCTCTTTGCCATCCGCGACGACGAGAAGGACGCCGAGTACGAGGTGGCCGCCATCCACGACGAGCGCGGCTACCGCCAGGTGCGCGAGATGCTGAGCCACCAGTACGACCTGGGCAGCCGCGAGCCCAACATCCAGGTCTGGAACGTCAACCTGCGCGGCGACCGCAGCCTCACGCTGCGGCACTTCCAGCACAAGGACCGGCCGCTGCACGACACGGCGGCCGAGGTGCTCAAGCACGTGGCGCGGCTGTGGGGCTTTGGCGTGCAGCTGGAGAGCGTCAACGGCAAGGGCGACGTGACGAAGCGCTTCAGCGTGCCGGCGCCGGCGGGCTGAGCACCGCGGGTCGGCGCTGCGCCGGCCGCGCCCGGCCACGCTTGTCGGGCAGCTTGACACCCGGGCCGGCTCCGGATCGGCGCGCCGCTCGCCAGGCGGTCATCGACGCGCCAGCACCGCCGATCCGCCATCAGATGTCCCGTGGTTGCGACAGAAAGCCGCGCGCCTGCACGCTGCGCGGCGGATCGTCCGTGATGAATTCACGAAAGCGCTGTCGACTCCCCTGACAGAGGGAACCCCGGCGCCGGCCCGCCGTTGCGGTAACACCCTGATTCATCAGGCGCCCTGCCGGCCGGGCACGCCCCGTGCGCCGTGGTCTGCACACCCCACGGAGCACCCATGAACCAGCGCGGATATCTGACACCCCTCGCCCGCGGCATCGCCACCACCGCCCTGCTGGCGTCGTCGCTTGGCGCGCAGGCCGCGGTCGTCACCTTCGACGACCCTGTGCTCACCGGCAGCGCCGCGCCGGGAGTCTGGTACACCGACCGTTATGCACCGGCTGGCTTTGGCAACGGCACGCTCGCCGGCGAGAACGTGCTCAAGCAGTCGATCTCGGCCGCCGACGGCGCCAGCAGCCGCCCGAGCGCCTTCGCCGGCGCCTTCTACAACACCCAGGGCCGCAAGCTCGACGCCCCGGCGGCCACCACGCGCCTGTCCATCGACCTCTGGCTCGACAGCAGCTGGACGGACAGCTCGCGCCGCTATGCCGGCCTGTGGGGCACGGCCTTCGGCGACGACGGCGCGGTCTCGGCCTACCCGATCGTCGAGTACGGCATGGGTGAGCTCCGCCTCTACAACACCATCACCGGCGCCTGGATCGGCTCGGGCGTGACGCCCGTGCTGGGCGACTGGGTGACCCTGGGCATCGAGCTGGTCGACGGCGACTGGGTCTACTCGATCGACGGGGCGCAGGTCGGCACCAGCGATGGCGGCGCCAGTGCGCGCATCGGCAACGTCATCCTGCAGGGCTACAACACCACGGCAGGGGTCGGTTACGACATCCACTGGGACAACCTGCGCTTCGACGGCGCGGCGGCGGTCCCCGCCCCCTCGGGCCTGGCGCTCGCCGGTCTGGGCCTGCTGCTGCTCGGCGCGCGGCGCCGGCGCGCCTGAGCCCCCGCTCACGACTCACCAACCACGCAGAAGGAGACCCCATGCATCACCCGTTCCGACCGCTGGCCCTGGCGCTGGGCGCGGCCGTGCTCTCGCTGTCGGCCGCCGGCCTGGCGCAGGCCACCCCGGTCTACGCCAACGGCGTCAGCGGCGACCTCTTCACCAACGCCGGCGCCGGCAACCAGGGCCAGGCCGTGGGTGCCAGCGGCTGGTACTACAACAACACGCGCCAGGAAGGCCGCGTCGGCATCAGCACCGACTACGCGCGCGACGGCAACGGCTCCGCGCGCCTGGGCGGCACCAAGGACGCCAGCAAGGCCGACATCGAGTACCTGGCCGGCGGCGTGGCCGTCGGCGGCAACTTCTTCGCCACCGACACGCTGGGCCGCTTCACCGACCTGCAGGGCATGAGCTACGACTGGTACCGCGCCAGCGGCGGCTCGGCGCGCGCCGGCCTCATGCCGGTGATGCGCGTGCTGCTCGACCTGGACGGCGACCTCACGACCACCGGCGACCGCGGCGGCCTGGTCTTCGAGCAGGCCTACAACGGCGGGGGCGACGCCACCGTCGACGCCTGGGTCAGCCAGTCCATCGGCGCCACGAGCAAGCTCTGGAACTTCGGCCTCGGCCTGGGCTTCGAGTTCGACATCGACGCCGACGGCACGCCCTACGACACGCTGGCGGAGTGGCAGGCCAGCACCCGCCTGGCCAACGCGGCCATCCTGGGCTTCTCGCTGGGCATTGGCAGCGGCTGGGGCGGCACCTTCGACGGCGCGGTCGATCGTGTCGGCTGGACCATCGGCGGCACCAGCGCGAGCTTCAACTTCGAGGTGGGCCCGGCGGCGGCCGTGCCCGTGCCGGGCAGCGCGGCCCTGGCCGGCGTCGCGCTGCTGGCACTGGGCGCGCTGCGGCGCCGCGCCGGCTGAGCGCGCGGCCGGGGCGGCCGGGGCGGCCGCGGCCGCCCCGGCTGCTACAGCCGGAACACCTTGCCCGGGTTCATGATGTTCCTTGGGTCCAGCGCCTGCTTCACGCTGCGCATCAGGGCCACGGCGCCCTCGCCGGCCTCCTGCACGAGGTAGCCCATCTTGTGCAGGCCGATGCCGTGCTCGCCCGTGCAGGTGCCGCCCAGGCGGATGGCCCGCTCCACCATCTGCACGTTCAGGCGCTCCACGGCCTCGGCCTCGGCGGGGTCGGCGGGGTCCATCAGGTAGCTCAGGTGGAAGTTGCCGTCGCCCACGTGGCCGACGATCCAGTACGGGATGCCGCTGGCCTCGGCCTCGGCCACGCTCTCGTTGATGCTCTCGGCCAGGCGTGAGATCGGCACGCAGGTGTCGCTGCTCTGGCAGCGGCAGCCCGGGCGCATCTGCAGCGCCGCGAAGTAGGCCTGGTGGCGCGCCGTCCAGAGCTTGCTGCGCGCCTCGGGCGTGGTGGCCCACTCGAAGCCGCCGCCGCCGAACTCGGCCGCGATGGCCTGCACCATCTCAGCCTGCTCGGCCACGCCGGCCTCGCTGCCGTGAAACTCCATCAGCAGCATGGGCTGCTCGGCCAGCGTGAGCTTGCTGTGGCGGTTGACGGCGCGGATGGCGTGGGCGTCCAGCAGCTCGCAGCGCGCGATGGGCACGCCCATCTGGATGACCTGGATGGTGGTGCGCACCGCGGCGTCGATGCTCGGGAAGTGGCACACCGCCGCGCTCACGGCCTCGGGCAGCGGGTAGAGCTTGAGCGTGACCTCGGTCATCACGCCCAGGGTGCCCTCGCTGCCCACGAACAGGCGCGTCAGGTCATAGCCGGCGCTGCTCTTGCGCGCGCGCGTGCCGGTGTGCACGAGCTCGCCGCTGGCCGTGACCACCGTGAGCCCCAGCACGTTCTCGCGCATGGTGCCGTAGCGCACGGCGTTCGTGCCGCTGGCGCGCGTGGCCGCCATGCCGCCCAGGCTGGCGTTGGCGCCGGGGTCGATGGGGAAGAAGAGGCCGGTGTCGCGGATCTCGCGGTTGAGCTGCTCGCGCGTGACGCCGGCCTGCACGGTGACCGTCAGGTCCTCGGCGTGCACGGCCAGGATGCGCGTCATGCGCGAGAGGTCCAGGCTGATGCCGCCCTGCACCGCGAGCAGGTGGCCCTCCAGCGAGCTGCCCACGCCGAAGGGGATGACGGGCACGGCGTGCTCGTGGGCCAGCCGCACGGCGAACTGGACGTCCTCGTTGCTCTCGCAGAAGAGCACGGCCTCGGGCGGCGCGGCGTCGTAGACGCTCTCGCCGCGGCCATGCTGCTCGCGCACCGCGGCCGCGGTGCTGCAGCGCTCGCCGAAGCGCGCCTTCAGCGCATCCAGCATGGCGGGCGGCACGCGGCGCAGTTCGTGGGGCGGCAGCACGTGGCCGGGCAACGGTGCGTTCATGGCGGTCTCCGGTGGATGGCGCGATTCTGAAGCGGCGCGCGCCGATCGGGTTTGCCCACGCCGGCGGCGGCGATGCAGGTCGGGCGCGGGGGCGGAGCCCTAGGCGCGGTCGAGCGCGCGCTGCACGCTGCCCTCGGCCGCGGCCAGGCGCGCCTCGGCCGTGGCGGCGTCGACGCCGGCCTTGAGCATCACGATGGCGGTCTTCACGCGCAGGCCGGCGGCCTGCAGCGCGGCCTGGGCGGCGGCCTCGTCGGCGCCGCTGGCGCGCACGGTGAGCCGCAGCGCGCGCTTCACGAGCTTGGCGTTGGTGGCGCGCAGGTCCACCATCAGGTTGCCGTACACCTTGTTGAGCCGCACCATGCAGGCGCTGCTGAAGCTGTTGAGCGCGACCTTCTGCGCCGTGCCGGCCTTCAGGCGCGTGCTGCCGCTGATGACCTCGGGCCCGGTGTCGAGCAGCACGCCGATGGCCGCCGCCGCGAGCAGCGGCGCGCCGGGGTTGTTGGCGATGCCGATGGTCAGCGCGCCGGCCGTGCGCGCGGCGTCCACCGCACCCAGGGCGTAGGGCGTGCTGCCCGAGGCCGCGACCGCGATCACCACGTCGTCCGGGCCGGGCCCCAGGGCCAGCAGGTCGTCGGCGCCGCGCGGGGCGCTGTCCTCGGCGCCTTCCACGGCCACGAACATGGCGCCCTCGCCACCGGCCACCAGCGCGGGGGCGCGCTCGCGCGGCCAGTCGAAGGTGGGGCCGAGCTCGACGCTGTCGAGCACGCCGAGGCGGCCACTGGTGCCCGCGCCCACCGTGACGAGGCGGCCGCCGCGGCGCAGGCGCGGCACGGCGGCGTCCACGGCCTGCTGCAGCGCCGGCAGCGCGGCGCGGACGGCCTCGGCGGCGCGCGCCTGGTCGTCCACGAAGGCGGCCAGCAGCGCGGGCGTGTCGTAGCCGTCCAGGCCGGGGTGGTCGGGGTGCGGCTGTTCGGTGCGGGGCAGGGTCATGGTGCGGTGGGGGGCCCTCAGGGCCTGAACAGGTGGCGCGGGCCTTCCACGCCGGTGCGGCTGACGGCCGCGAGCGCCACGCGGTCGGCGCCGTCCAGCGCCGCGCTGCGCGCCGCGCCGGGCAGCACGGCAAAGCGCCACTGCCCGCCGATGCGCCGCCACAGCGCCCAGCGGGCCACGGGCACGGCCTCGCCGGGCGCGCCCGCGCCGGGCTCGATGCGCAGCTGGGCGCCGTCGGCGCGCAGCGTGGGCGCGGCGGGCGCGCGCGCGTCCAGCCAGGGCGTGGCGGGCACCAGCGCGGGCTCGGCGTAGGGGCCGCGCTGCAGCGCCGTGGCCAGGCCGTCGCGGTCCTGCATCAGGGCCACCATGCTGAAGTGGATGTGCCCCGGCGTGCCCTGCTCGCGCATCAGCTGCACCTGGGCCAGCAGCTCGGCCCCGGGCCAGCTGCGCGGGCCGGGCGCGTCGTCGGCGCGGCGCCGCACCTGGCTCGTGAACAGGCCCGGCCACAGGTGGCGCTGCGGCGCCGGCGAGAGCTGGGCGAGCTCGCTCTGCCAGTGCGCCAGCAGCACCGGGAACTGCTGGCCCGGGCGGTCGATGGGCCAGTAGAGCTGGGGCACCAGGTAGTCGAGCCAGCCCTGGGCGATCCAGCGCTCGACGTCGGCGAAGAGCTTGTCGAACTGGCTGAAGCCGGTGATGCCGGCGGGCCGCCGGTCGGGCCGGCCGATGCCGAAGGGGCTGATGCCGAAGCGCGTGCCGGGGCGCACGGTGTGCACGGTGTCGTGCAGCCGCTCGACGAGGGCGTCGACGTTGGCGCGGCGCCAGTCGTCGCGCGCCAGCGTGCCGCCCGCGGCCGTGTGGCGCGCCCAGGAGGCGTCGTCCGGGAACGGCAGCTCGGCGCTGCCCGGCCCCGCAGCCGGGTTGGCCAGCACCGGGTAGGGGTAGAAGTAATCGTCGATGTGCACGCCATCGACGGCGTAGCGGCGCAGCACGTCGGCCACCACGGCCAGGGTGTGCTCGGCGGCGGCGGGCTCGCCGGGGTCCATCCACAGCTGCTCGCCGTAGCGCCGCACCAGCGCGGGCTGGCGCACCGCCACGTGCGGCGCCACGGGCGGCGACTTGGCCGCCGAGTGGCGCGCGCGGTAGGGGTTGAACCACACGTGCAGCTCGATGGCGCGCGCGTGCGCCTGCTCCAGCCAGAAGGCCAGCGGGTCCCAGCTGGCCTCGGCCGCGCCCCAGGGCGCGCGGCCCTGCTCGCCGGAGAGGTACTCCGTCCAGGGCTCCAGCGCCGAGGGGTAGATGGCGTCGCCCGAGGGCCGCACCTGCAGCACCAGCAGGTTCAGGTTCAGCGCCTGGGCGCGGTCGAGCAGCGCCAGCGCCTCGGCGCGCTGCTGCGCGGCCGGCAGGCCCGGGCGGCTGGGCCAGTCGATGTTGGCCACGGTGGCCACCCAGGCGCCGCGCACCTCGCGCGGGGCGGCAGGCGGCAGCTCGGCGGCGGGCCAGGGCGGCTCGCCCGGGGCGGGCGCGGCCAGCGGCGGCTCGATCAGCGGCGAGGGCCGGTCGGCCACGGCGC
>ERZ1066136.790-NODE-790-length-19945-cov-6.885621_pt1 | contig 19945 bp, 19 predicted proteins | sample MGYA00382783_ERZ1066136 | MGnify/ENA primary metagenome ERZ1066136 (study PRJEB33369, sample SAMEA5778366) | biofilm metagenome | biome: Industrial cooling water; feature: Water cooling tower basin; material: Biofilm | place: United Arab Emirates | collected... | reverse complement strand
CTCGTACCCTTCGCGACGGGCCTGCTGGCGCACGGCTTCGAGTTCCGCGGGGTCGAGCGCAGGCACGGGCGGTGCCGCCGGCACCGGCTCGGCCACGGCAGGTACGGCGACGGGGTCGACCGGGGCCGGCACCGGCTCGGTCCGAGGCCCCTCTGCAACAGGCTCGGTCCGGGACGGAACGACCGGGACGTCGGGAGGCGCCGGCTCGGCGAACTCGCCGGGCACCCAGCGCCGGACGCTCCCGGTCTCGTGACGGCGGAACACCCGGCTACTCGACAAGGCCCTCGTCTCCGCCCTTCGAACCGATCACGATCTGCCCCTCCTCGGCGAGGCGCCGGACCACCTTGAGGATCTCCTTCTGCTCGCTTTCCACCTCGGACAGGCGCACCGGGCCCTTGGCCTCCAGGTCCTCGCGCAGCATTTCCGCTGCCCGGGACGACATGTTCTTGAAGATCTTTTCCTTGAGCGCCTCGGAGGTGCCCTTGAGCGCGACGACGAGCGTCTCGGACTGCACCTCCCGCATGAGGAGCTGGATGCTGCGGTCGTCGAGTTCCAGCAGGTTCTCGAAGACGAACATCTTGTCCTGGATCTTCTGGGCAAGCTCCGCGTCGGACTCCTTGATGTAGTCCGTGATGGACGCCTCGAACTGCCCCATGTAGTTCAGGATCTCCGCCGCCACATCGACGCCGCCCATGGCGCTGCTCTTCTTCACGCGGTCGCCTCCGGTCAGGAGCTGCGTGAGGACCTCGTTGAGATCGCGCAGCGCCGAGGGCTGGATGCCCTCCAGGGTGGCGATGCGCAGCATGACGTCGTTGCGGGTGCGTTCGGAGAATCCCTTGAGCACGTCGCTCGCCTGGTCGCTGTCCAGGTGCACGAGGATGGTGGCGATGATCTGCGGATGCTCGTTCTTGATGAGCTCCGCCACCGACGCGGCGTCCATCCACTTGAGACTTTCGATGCCCGCGTTGTCGTTGTTCGTGAGGATACGGTCGATCAGCGCGGCGGCCTTGTCGTTGCCGAGCGCCTTCGTGAGGACGGAGCGGATGTATTCGTCGGAATCGGTACTAATGCTGTCCTGGTGCTTCGCGGCCTCCGTCTGGAAATCGGCGATCACCTGCTCGACGCGCTCTCGCGGGATCGACTTCGTCTTGGCGAGTTCCAGTCCGAGCTTCTGGACCTCCTTGGGCCCCAGGTGCTTGAAGACCTCGACCGAGGCCTCTTCGCCGAGCGTCATGAGGAGCGCGGCCGCCCGCGCCACGCCGTCGTCACTCATCCTTGCTCACCCAGTTGCGGATGATCTGCGCCACCAGCCGCGGATTGTCGCGGGCGAGTTCGCGCACGAGGCGCAGGTTGCGTTCGTACTCGGTCTCCTCGACCGGCGGCGCCTCGGCCACGGCCTGTCCTTCGGCACCCGCCTCGCCACCCTCGCCGGCCGCCCCGCCCTCGCCCGCCACGCCGCCGACGGCACCGGCGCCACCGTCGGCCCCCGCCCCGGCAGGCACGGGTTCAGGCGGCTGACCGAGCTTCACGATGTCCCGCACCCCGGACCGGACCACCAGAAGGAAGGCGACCGCGAACGCGAAGATCGCGAGCCACTTCACGCCCTCCATCGCATAGGGCAGGTTGGCCGGGTTCTTCCAGAACGGCGTTCCGTCGTCGTCCACGCGGAACGCCGCGTTGACGACGTTCACGGAGTCACCCCGGTCCTTGTCGAAGCCCATGGCCTCCCGGACGAGGTTGGTGATCTGGACCATCTCCTTCTCGTCGTAGGGCACCAGCTTGGACTCGCCGCCGTCCACCACTTTCTTGTGGTTCACCAGCACCGCGACCGACAGACGCTTCACGGCGCCCACCTCGCCCTTCACGTGCCGGATGGTCTTGTCGACCTCGTAGTTGGTCTTGGCGTCCTTCTGCGAGGTGGTGGCCATGACCGGCCCGCCGTTGCCCGCGGCCTGCGCGTTCGGGGCGACCAGCGGCGCACTGGCCGCGCCCGGCGGGGTGTTCGACAGCGCCCCGGGGACGCCCTGCGGCGGCTGAGGCGTCTGGCTCGTCGACTCGGCGATCTGCTGGCTGCGGATGGCCTGATCCTTGGGATCGCTGTTCGGCCGGTAGGATTCGGACGTCTGCTCGGTCTCCGAGAAATCGAGCGTCGCCGCCACCTGCGCCCGCACGTTGTCCGGGCCGGTCATGGGCTTCAGGATGGTCTCGATCTTCCGGGCGATGCCGTCCTCGATGCTGCGGAGGTACTTCAGCTGCGCCCGGTCGAGGCCCGCGAGGCCGGCGTCCTGTCCCGGCCCCGACAGAAGGTTGCCCGCCTGATCCACGACCGTTACCTGCCGGGGAGACAGCTCGGGCACGCTGGAGGAGATCAGGTGGACGATGCCGGCGACCTGGGTGGGGTCGAGGATCCGGCCGGGATGCACCGTGACCAGCACGGAGGCGCTGGGCTTCTGGTTGTCTCGCACGAACACCGAAGGCCGCGGGATGGCGAGGTGGACGCGCGCCTCCAGGACTTCCTTGAGGGACCCGATGGTCCGGCCCAGTTCCCCCTCCAGCGCCCGCTGGAAGTTCACCTGCTCCAGGAACTGGCTCGCGCCGAATTTCTGGCCTTCCATGAGCTCGAAGCCGACCCCGCCGCCCTTGGGCAGGCCCTGGGTCGCGAGCTGCAGCCGGGTCTGGTAGACGCGGTCTTCGGGCACGAGGATGGCCCCGCCGCCCTCGGCGATCTGGTAGGGGATGTTCAGCTGGGTCAGCTGGGCGATGATCGCGCCGCCGTCCTTTTCCGAGACGTTGGAGAACAGCACGCGGTACTTGGGGGCACCCAGCAGGAAGGACGCGACGACGATCACGGCCACGAGCCCGGCCACGCCCACGATCAGGCCGATCTTGCGGCCGTTGGACAGGTCGTTGAAGCCCTTGACGAGCGTCTGGAGGATGTCGCGTGGGGACTGGGCCATCCGGTCACCCGTGCGCTGGGGAGAACTGCTGCGGGCGCCGGTGCCATACCGGCGCGGGGACGGAGACCGACGAGATCGATGCGTTCATCGCCTCGCGCAAGCCCATGGGGGGAGCGGCCCCGCCATGCGATCCGCCGGGAGAGATGGCCGTTCTCCCCGGACTCAGACCTGCATGCTCATGATTTCCTGATACGCCGAGACGAGGCGGTTGCGCACCTGGACCATGGTCTGGAAGGACAGGCTCGCCTTCTGCAGCTGCACCATCACTTCCTGCAGGTTCACGTTCGGATCGTTGGCGTCGAAGGACTGCTGCAGGCTGGTCGCCTGCTGCTGCGCGGCGTTGACCTGATCGAGCGACGCCTGGAGGAGGTCGGCAAATCTTGCCGCCTCGGCGGGCGAACTTGCCGGTTCCTGGCTGGCAGCCTTGGCAGCGGCCTGACGCAGTTCCCCGAGGAGCTGATCGATTCCGTTGGTATTCATGGTTCTCCGTGCCTGGCAGCGCCCGCCTCCGCGGCTCCTGGGTTGTGCGGGATCGGCTTCCTGCCGGCCCGCCCGTCGAACGCAAACGTCATGCCGAACCTTCGGGTCAGGATTCCGGGCCCGACGCGTCCGCCGTGTCGTCCGATCCCCCTCCGGGAGGCACGTGGTAGCCCTCGCGCCGGAACGTCTGAAGCTTGTACCGCAGCGTGCGCTCCGCCATCCCGAGCCGCTCCGCCGCGAGCCGCCGGACCCCGCCGCAGGCGGCCAGGGTCTCGAGGATGTGCTGCCGCTCGAGGCTGCGCAGATCCCGGGGCGGCGCCTCTGTGCGGACCGGGCTGGCCGCCTCCGTCGTGGCCACGGCCTCCTGCCGCGGCAGGGCCAGATGCGAGGGCTCGATCACGCTGCCGGGCGCCAGAATCATGGCGCGCTGCATCACGTTTTCCAGCTCGCGGATGTTACCGGGCCACCTATACCCGGTCAACGCAGCCTCCGCCGCCTCCGAGAGACGGTGCGAGGCCTTCTGGCCCCGGCCGAGGCCCCGCGCCAGCACGCGCCGCGCAAGGGGCACGATGTCGAGCGGCCGTTCGCGCAGCGGAATGTTGTGCAGGGGAAAGACGTTGAGCCGGTAGTACAGGTCCTCGCGGAAACGGCCGGCTGCCACCTCTGCCGCCATGTCGCGGTTCGATGTGGCGAGCACCCGGCTGTCGAGCGGAATGCTCCTTCGCCCGCCCACGCGCTCCACCTCCCGCTCCTGAAGGACGCGCAGCAGCTTCACCTGCAAAGGCAGCGGCATCTCCGACACCTCGTCCAGCAGCAGCGTCCCCGACTGCGCCTGCTCGAACTTGCCCGGGGCCGCGTTGGCCGCCCCGGTGAACGCGCCGCGCTCGTGGCCGAACAGCGTCGATTCGAGCAGATTGTCGGGGATCGCGGCACAGTTGATCGCGACGAACGGTCCGGAGGCGCGCGCAGAGTGCCGGTGGATGGTGCGCGCGAGGACCTCCTTGCCGGTACCGCTCTCCCCCGTGATCAGCACCGTCGCATCCGTGGCGGCCACCCGGCGCGCGAGTTCGAGGATCTCGCGGGTCGCCGGGTCCTCGGCGACCACGTCGTCGTCGTCGCCGTGCACGGCCGGCAGCATGTGGCGCACGACCTGCGCGAGGAGGACCTCGGGCTCGAAGGGCTTGGTGATGTAGTTGCAGGCCCCGTCGCGCATGGCGGCGACGGCCTTGTCGATCACGCCGTAGGCCGTCATCAGCAGAACGGGCAGGTAGGGATGACGCTGCTTCACTTCCAGCAGCAGGCGATGGCCATCCATCGGCTGCATCTGGACATCGCTCACGACCATGCCGACCCGGTGCCGCTCGAGCTGCGCCAGCGCGGCCTCGCCGTCGGCGGCCTCGACCACGTCGTAGCCGGCCAGGCCGAGCGTGTCGACGAGCGCCTCGCGCAGCGCCTCGTCGTCCTCGACGATCAGGATCGGCAGCGGACGCGGCCGCGCGGGGTTGGAGTCGGCGGAAATCAAGCGGCTTTCCTCGCAATCGGTAGGTGGATCGTGAAAACGCTGCCCTGTCCCAGTGTGGAGTTCACCTCCACCTCGCCGCCGTGCGCCTGCGCGACGCTGCGGACGATCGCGAGACCCAGGCCCGTGCCTTCCTTCCGGGTCGTGTAGAAGGGCTCGAAGACCCGCGACTTCACTTCGGGATCCATGCCGGGGCCGGTGTCCGTCACGCGCACCGAAACCACGTCGCCCTGCACGCCGCCGCTCAGGCGGACCGTGCCGCCGCGCGGAGTCATCTGCAGCGCGTTCTCCAGCAGGTTGAGCAGCGCGCCCGTCAGCGCCTTGCGGTCCCCGCGCACGGCGACGCCCGGCGCCAGGAACTCGCGTTCGAAACGCAGTCCGCCCGCGCACAGCTGCGGCTCGATGATCTGGGCCACTTCCTGGACCACGGCGTCGAGCGAGACCGGCTCGGTCCCGACGGGCTGACCGCGGACGAACTGGAGCATGTTCTGGATCATGGTCTCCAGGTGGCGCAGACGCTCGCGGAGCCGCTCGCTGAACTTTGCGCGGTCGGCGTCGGCCAGGTCGGGGCGCCCGAGGTTGGCCGTATGCAGCAGCGCCGTGGCGAGCGGCGTGCGCAGCTGGTGCGCGAGCCCGGCAGCCATCTCGCCCATGGCCGACAGCCGCTTGTGGTGCTCCAGCTGGCGCCGCAGGCGGTCCGCCTCGGTGACGTCGTTCAGGAGCAGGATCCGGCCGCCGCCGGCATCCAGCGGGCTTTCCGACAGGGTGAGGCGTTTCGTGTCGTCTCCGGTGGCGAGCGCCCATTCGGTGGTACCCGCCACGGGCACGAGCTGCCGGGCGACCGCGGTCCAGGCGAGGCCCGTGAGCTGCTCGCCCAGCCACCGCCGAGCAGCCGGATTGGCCTCCACGACCAACCCGTTTCCGTCGAGCACCACCACGCCGCCCGGAAGCGCGTCGAGCAGCAGCCGCAGCCGCTCGGACAGGGCCTCCTTCTCGAGATACTGGCGCCGGAGCTCGCCATTGGCGACCGCAAGCTCCTGGGCGAGCCGGTCGACGCGGCCCTGCAGCTCGGTGTAGGCCGAGGCGAGCTGCGAGGATGCCTCGCTGAACAGCGCGAAGGCGGCCTCGAGTTCGCGGGCGTCGATGGTCGGCGTGGATTCGGTCACGGGGCTCGTGTCCATGACGATGGTCTGTCGGATGTTCCCGGATTATCCCGGAAACGGTGCATCCGCGCGTTACATCGCAGGTAAATGCGAGACGCTGACGGTATTCGGGTGCTGGTTTGACACCTATCGGCACGGGTGATAAAAACTTGGCGGATTCGGGGTTGTTCGGCGCGGCTCGGCGCGCTCTGCGTCTCCGTCGTACCAACATCGACCGCCAACTGCTGCGGGCGCCGCTTCGGCCGGGGTGTCCCGGCCCGGCCGGACGCCACACGGGCGCCGCCTCGGCCGGGAGGCGCCGCCGTACGGAACCGCGCCCGGCTGAAGAAAGGACCCCCCGATGAAGCTCGCTGCCGTGATTGTCGTCCTCGCCGTCCTCGTGACGGGCGCGGGGTGCACGCGCATCAAGGGCTACGTGGTGAAGCCTCCGGGCGCCACGGCCACGCTGCTGCCGGCTTCCGGAAGCGACGTGCGCGGCACCATCCGGTTCGCCACGAAGGACGCGCTCATCGAGGTCTCGGGGCGGATCACCGGGCTCACCCCCGGTGCGCACGGCCTGCACATCCACGAGAAAGGCAACTGCTCCGCTCCGGACGCGTCCTCCGCCGGCCCGCACTTCGACCCCGACAAGGGCCGCCACGCCGGCCCGCACGACGCCACCCGCCATGCCGGCGACCTCGGCAACATCGAGGCAGACGCCGATGGCGTGGCCGACTTCCGCATCGAGGTGGCGGGCCTGTCCCTCAAGCCGGCCGCCAACAGCATCATCGGACGCTCGGTCATCATTCACGCGGACCCGGACGATCTCGCGACGCAGCCGTCGGGCAATTCCGGCAAGCGCATCGGGTGCGGGCTCATCAGCAAGGATCCCTGAGGCACCGCCGGCGCTCGGGCGCAGGGCGCGTCCCATGATTCCCTGGCTGGCGGCCGGCGATGCCTTCCCGCCCGTGTCGCGTGCGCTCGCCCAGCCCAACGGGCTGCTGGCCGCCGGCGCCGACCTCTCGGTGCCCCGTCTGCTCGAAGCCTACCGCCAGGGCATCTTCCCGTGGTTCAGCGAGGACGAGCCCATCCTGTGGTGGTCGCCCGATCCGCGCATGGTGCTCTTCCCGGCCGAACTGCGGGTGACCCGCTCGCTCGAGAAGATTCTTCGCAACCGCGCCTACGAAGTGCGGACGGATACCGCCTTTCGCGCCGTGATGCGCGCGTGTGCGGCACCCCGGCCCGACGCTGCCGGCACGTGGATCTCGCCCGCCGTCATCGAGGCCTACTGCCGCCTTCACGAGGCCGGCTGGGCCCACAGCGTCGAGACCTGGGTCGACGACGCGCTCGCGGGCGGCTTCTACGGCGTCGCGATCGGCCGGATGTTCTACGGAGAGTCCATGTTCGCGCGCGTCCGCGACGCCTCGAAGATCGCGCTCGCGCAGTTCGTCGCGCACGCCGGCGAGCTCGGCGTGGCCCTGATCGATTGCCAGATGACCACCTCGCACCTCGCATCGCTCGGCGCCCGCGAGATACCGCGGGCCGAGTTCTCGGCGCGGATCGCGGAATTGGTACACTCCGTGCCTTCTCCCGGACCATGGAACCTACGGGTTCGCAACGAGGGCCCTGCATGACGCAGTTGAACGATCTGCCGTTTTCGGTCCTTCAGTTCTACGCGACGGCGCCCTACCCCTGCAGCTATCTGCCCGAACGCCTCGCGCGCTCCCAGGTCGCCACGCCCAGCCACGCGATCGACACCCACGTCTACAGCGAGCTCGTGCGCGCAGGTTTCCGCCGCAGCGGCGCGTTCACCTACCGCCCGTACTGCGACCGCTGCCGCGCCTGCGTGCCGGTGCGCATCCTCGTGGAGAAGTTCCAGCCCAGCCGCTCCCAGCGGCGGGCTCTCGCGCGGCACGCCAACCTCGACGCCCGGGTGCTCGAGCTCAAGTACAGTCCGGAGCACTACGCGCTGTACCTGCGCTACCAGTCCACCCGCCATTTCGGCGGCGGCATGGACCACGACTCCCGGGAGCAGTACCGGCATTTCCTCCTGCAGAGCAACGTGCGCTCGAATCTCGTCGAGTTCCGGGAAGACGGCCAGTTGCGCATGGTGAGCATCATCGACCGGCTCGAGGACGGCGTGTCCTCGGTCTACACGTTCTTCGATCCCGACCTGCCCGGCGCCAGCCTCGGCACCTACAACGTGCTGTGGCAGCAGCAGCTGTGCAAGCGCCTCGGACTGCCGCACCTGTACCTCGGCTACTGGATCGCCGAGAGCCGCAAGATGGCCTACAAGGTGAACTTCCGCCCCATCGAGGGCCTGATCGACGGCCGCTGGCAGATCCTCGACGAGACCAGCGCCCCCCGCGCCTGCCTGCGCCCGCCCGCGCCATGATCGGCGCGGTCCGGACCGAACGCCGCGGCCACGTCCTGCTGATCGGGCTCGACCGCGCGGCGAAGCGCAACGCCTTCGATCTGCCCCTGTATCACGGCCTGTCCCGCGCCCTCGGCGACTACGAGCACGACCCGGAACTGCGCTGCGCCGTGCTGCATGCGCTGGGCGACCACTTCACCGGCGGCATCGAACTGCCCCAGTGGCTGCCGCACTTCCGCGCCGGAGGCTGGGCGCCCCTGCCGGAGGGCGGCCTGGACCCCTGCGGCATCGACCCGGAACGGACGCGGACCAAGCCGCTCGTGATGGCCGTGCAGGGGTGGTGCCTGACGATCGGCATCGAACTGCTCCTCGCGGCGGACATCCGCATCGCGGCGGACACCACGCGCTTCGCGCAGATCGAGGTGAAGCGCGGCATCTACCCCGTGGGCGGTGCGACCCTGCGGTTTGCCGAGGAGGTGGGCTGGGGCAACGCCATGCGCTGGCTCCTGACCGGCGACGAATTCGACGCGGCCGAGGCCCTCAGGATGGGACTCGTGCAGCAGGTGGTGCCCGCCGGGTCACAGCTGGACACCGCCGTGGCCATCGCCGAGACCATCGCCGCACAGGCTCCGCTGGCCGTGCGGCAGACGATCCTCGCCGTGCGCGCCGCCCGCCTCGACGGCGAGCGCGCCGCGGCGCGGCGCCTGCTGCCCGACATGCTGCCGCTGCTCGACAGCGAGGACGCCGCCGAAGGACTGTCCGCCTTCCTCGAACGCCGGCCCGGCCGCTTCACCGGGCGCTGATCCATGTCCGTCCTGTACCGCCTGGCGCAGCCCTGGCTGTTCCGCCTCGACGCCGAGAAGGCTCACGACACAGGCCTCGCCGCACTCGACCGCGTGAGCGCCCTCGGACTGCTCGGTCGCGCGGCACCGCTGCCGGGCCATCCGGTCGAATGCATGGGCATCACGTTCCCGAACCCCGTGGGACTTGCCGCCGGCCTGGACAAGAATGCCCGGCACCTGGACGGGCTCGCCACGTTCGGTTTCGGCTTCATCGAAGCCGGCACGGTCACCCCCCGCGCTCAGCCGGGGAATCCGAAACCGCGCCTGTTCCGGCTGGAAGCGGCGCAGGCGGTGATCAACCGGATGGGCTTCAACAACGAGGGCCTCGATGCCTTCGTCGCGAACGTGCAGCGGGCCCGCTACCGGGGCATCCTCGGCATCAACATCGGCAAGAACTTCGATACGCCGATCGAGCAGGCGGACGACGACTACCTCATCGGGCTGCGTCGCGCGTATCCGCTGGCCCACTACGTCACGGTCAACATCTCCTCCCCCAACACGAAGAACCTGCGCGCGCTCCAGGAGTCCGACGCGCTCGACCGCCTGCTCGGACGCCTCAAGGCCGAACAGGGCCGGCTCCACGAACAGCACGGCCGCTACGTTCCCCTCGCGCTCAAGATCGCGCCCGACCTCGACGAGACGCAGATCGACGCCATCGCCGGGCGGCTCGTCGAGCACCGCATCGACGCCGTCATCGCCACGAACACCACACTCTCCCGCGAGGGCGTCGAGGGTCTGCCCCACGCCTCGGAAGCCGGCGGGCTGAGCGGTGCGCCCGTCCGGGAGAAATCCACGGCCGTCGTGCGTGCGCTCGCGCTGCGCCTGCAGAACCGTGTCCCGATCATCGCCGCCGGCGGCATTCTCGACGGCCGCGCGGCGGTGGAGAAGCTGGAGGCGGGCGCGCGCCTCGTACAGGTGTACTCGGGGCTCGTGTATCGGGGTCCCGGGCTCGTCCGCGAGTGCGTCGAAGCCACCTCCGCGTGGCTCGCATCGCACACCCCGGGACGCTGAACGTTTGGGATAATCCGGCGTCGCCGCCGGCCTTGCGCCGGTCCGGCCTTCCATCCGTCATCCGGGATCCCATGACCGCCGCCCCCAGCCTCCGCCTCGCCTACGACCTGCGCTTCGAAGACCTCCACGCCCGCGAGGGTCTGGAGCGCATCGACCAGCTGTTCATCGCCGACCTCGCCCAGCAGGACCCGTCCCTGGCCTACCGGCTCGCCGAGGCGCGGGTCGATCCCGATGCGCTCGACCGCAAGGCCGAAGGCCTGCTGCTCGTGGAACTGGGGCCCCTGGTGGAGTCCTTCGTCACGCGCCTGTTCCGCAACGAAACCGCCGTCGCGGAACTCGCCGCGAAGCACGAGCGGCTTGCGCCGCTCTACACGGTCAAGCGCCTGTTCGTGCAGCGCAAGGCCATGAACCGGCACAAGGCCGAGGAAGCGGCGACCTTCGACGGCAGCGCGCTGCGCGCCGCGCTGGAGCGGGCGATGGGCGAACCGTTCACGGAAGTCGCCTTCGCCACACACGTCCTCCGCTGGCAGCAGGACGAAACCGCCAATGCGACCACGCTCGATCAGGCCCTGCGCTACGCCGCGTGGGCCGCGCACACCCCCGACGGTCGCCACCACCACGCCGGCGGGCTGCTGTTCAAGTCGCCGCGCAAGCTGGACTTCCAGAATCTCGTGCCGGTCATCACCGACACCGCGGGCGGCATCACGCGCCACCGCCTCGGGCACCTGCGCCGGCGCGAAGGCTTCGCACTCACGGACGCCGGCACCGACCTCGCGGGCGCGCTCGACCAGACGAACTACTGCATCTGGTGCCACGAGCAGGGTCGCGACTCCTGCTCGCGCGGCATCGCCGAGAAGGCCCCGGAAACCGGCTTCAAGAAGACCGTCTTCGGCGTGCCGCTCGCCGGCTGCCCCCTGGAGGAGAAGATCTCCGAGTTCCAGAAGCTCGCATCGGAGGGATTCCTGGTCGGCGCCCTGGCGATGATCTGCATCGACAACCCCATGGCGGCGGGCACCGGTCACCGCATCTGCAACGACTGCATGAAGTCCTGCATCTACCAGAAGCAGGACCCCGTGGACATCCCGCAGGCCGAGACCCGCGTGCTGAAGAGCGTGCTCGAACTGCCCTGGGGCTTCGAGATGTATTCGCTGCTCACGCGCTGGAATCCCCTCAACGTCCGCCGCCCGCTGCCGAAGCCCGCGACCGGCCGGCGCGTGCTGGTGGTCGGCATGGGACCCGCGGGCTACACGCTCTCGCATCACCTCATGAACGACGGCCACACGGTCGTCGGCATCGACGGCCTGAAGATCGAACCGCTGGACCCCGCGCTGAACGGCGTCGCGGCCGACGGATCGCGGGTGCCCTTCGCGCCGATACACGACGTGAACACGCTCCGCCATCCGCTCGACCAGCGGCCCATGGCGGGCTTCGGCGGCGTGGCCGAATACGGCATCACGGTACGCTGGGACAAGAACTTCCTCGGCATGATCCGGCTGCTGCTGGAGCGCCGCGCGCAGTTCGCGCTCTACGGCGGCGTGCGCTTCGGCGGCACGCTCACCGCGGACGACGCGTTCACCCTGGGCTTCGACCACATCGCACTCTGCGCGGGCGCGGGCAAGCCCACCGTGCTGGACCTGCCCAACGGGCTCGCGCGAGGCGTGCGCACCGCGTCGGACTTCCTCATGGCGCTGCAGCTCACCGGCGCCGCGAAGGACGACTCCATCGCCAACATGCAGCTGCGCCTGCCCGTCGTCGTGATCGGCGGCGGCCTCACTGCCATCGATACCGCGACGGAGTCCGCCGCCTACTATCCGCTGCAGGTGGAGAAGTTCCTCCGCCGTTACGAGACACTCGTGGCGGAGCGCGGCGAAGCGACGGTGCGCGCACGCTGGAGCGAGGAGGAGGCGGAGATCGCGACCGAGTTCCTGACCCACGCACGCGCCATCCGCGAAGAACGCCGCGCAGCCGCGGCGGAGAATCGGGCGCCGCGCCTGGCGGAACTGCTCCAGTCCTGGGGCGGCGTCACCATCGCGTACCGGCGCCGCATGATCGACAGCCCGGCCTACACGCTCAACCACGAGGAAGTGGAGAAGGCACTGGAGGAAGGCGTCACGTTCGCCGAGAGCCTGACCCCCGTGGCCGTCGAGGTGGACCGCTTCGGGCACGCGTCCGGCCTGCGCGTCACCGCGAAGTCCGTCGGAGCCGACGGTCAGACGGTCGAGTCGGAACATCTTCTGCCGGCGCGTGCGATCCTCGTGGCCGCGGGCACGCAGCCCAACACGGTCGCCGCCCGCGAGGACCCGGCGCACTTCCCCCTCGACGGCAAGTACTTTCGCGCCATCGATTCGAACGGCCAGCCCGTAAAGCCGGAACGCAGCGCGAAGCCTTCGCAGGCGCATGTCCTCATGGCGCGCGAACCCGACGGCCGCACCATCAGTTTCTTCGGCGACCTGCACCCTTCGTTCTTCGGCAACGTCGTGAAGGCCATGGGCAGCGCCCGACGCGGCTACCCGGTGGTCTCTCGGGCACTGGAGGCGGTGCCGGCGGCATCGCCCCTGGCCGACGGCGCGTTCTTCGATCGCCTGAACCATGAACTGCGCGCCGTCGTGCACGAGGTGGTGCGGCTCACGCCCACCATCGTGGAGATCGTCGTGCGTGCGCCGGCGGCGGCGAAACGCTTCCAGCCCGGCCAGTTCTACCGGCTCCAGAACTACGAGGCGAACGCCCCGCTGGTGGACGGCACGCGCCTCGCGATGGAAGGCCTCGCGCTCACGGGTGCCTGGGTGGATCCCGGGCGGGGTCTCGTCTCGACGATCGTGCTGGAGATGGGCGGCTCCTCCGACCTGTGCGCGCAACTGAAGCCCGGCGAACCCATCGTGCTGATGGGGCCGACGGGCGCGCCCACGCACATCACCGCCAACGCCACCGCAGTCCTCGTGGGCGGCGGTCTCGGCAATGCCGTGCTCTTCTCCATCGGACAGGCGCTGCGGTCCGCGGGCTCGCGGGTGCTGTACTTCGCGGGTTACAAGAAGATCATCGACCGCTACAAGGTCGCCGAGATCGAGGCGGCAGCCGATGTCGTCGTGTGGTGCTGCGACGAGGCGCCCGGCTTCGCGCCGACGCGTCCGCAGGATCGCACCTTCACGGGCAACATCGTGCAGGCAATGGTGGCCTACGCCTCCGGCTCGCTCGGAACTCCGACCATCGACATGCGCGAGACGGACAGTCTCATCGCCATCGGCTCCGACCGCATGATGGGCGCGGTGGCCGCTGCCCGGCACGGCGCGCTGCAGCCCTTCCTCAAGCCGGACCACGAGGCGATCGGGTCCATCAACTCGCCCATGCAGTGCATGATGAAGGAGATCTGCGCGCAGTGTCTGCAGACCCACGTGGACCCGGTGACCGGCGAGAAGACCGTGGTCTTCTCGTGCTTCAACCAGGACCAGCGGCTCGACCGCGTGGACTGGAAGGTGCTGGACGCGCGCCTGCGGCAGAACGGGCTGCTGGAGAAGGTGACCGCCCAGTGGATCGACCGCTGCCTCACGCGCGCGAAACTGCGCGAGGGCCATCCGGCCTGATACGGCACACGCTGCCCCGCCGCCGTCCGACCCCGCGATGAACGCCGACGCCCTCGACGCGCTCCTGCCGCAGACCCAGTGCACGCAGTGCGGCTTCGCGGGGTGCCGGCCGTACGCGGAGGCGCTCGCCGACGGCACCGCACCGATCAACCGGTGTCCGCCCGGCGGTCAGGCGGGCATCGAACGGCTGGCCGCGGCGCTCGGCCGGCCGGTGCTTCCCCTCGATCCGGCGTGCGGCACCGAGAAACCCGTCGAAGTCGCGATCATCGACGAGTCGCGGTGCATCGGCTGCACGCTGTGCATCCAGGCCTGCCCTGTCGACGCGATCGTCGGCGCAGCGAAGCGCATGCACACCGTCCTCCTCGACGAGTGCACCGGCTGCGAGCTGTGCGTCGCGCCGTGTCCGGTCGACTGCATCGCGATGCGTCCCGTGGAAACGTTGCGCGCCGAGGGTTACGTGCTCGCGTCACGTCCGCCCGGTGAGTGGCGCTCTCGCGCGGACCGCGCCCGCACGCGCATGCATGCGCGCACCGGCCGACTCGTGCGGGAACGCCAGGACCGCGATGCCCGGCTCGCTGCGAAAGCCGCCCACAAGCTCGCGGCACTCACCGCCACCGACGACGCGACACAGCGCAAGCGTGCGATCGTCGAGGCGGCGATCGCGCGAGCGAAGGCGCGCCGAGCGGCGGAGCAACCCCGATGAACGACGCGAAACGCGCGGAGATCTTCCGTCGGCTGCAGGCCGCGAATCCGCATCCGACGACGGAGCTGAAGTACACGACCCCGTTCGAGCTGCTGGTGGCCGTGGTGCTGTCCGCACAGGCCACCGACAAGAGCGTGAACCTCGCGACGGACAGGCTGTTCCCGAAGGCGAACACGCCCACGGCGATCGCCGCGCTGGGCGTGGCCGGCGTCGAGGACTACATTCGCACGATCGGCCTGTATCGCACGAAGGCGAAGAACGTGGTGGCGCTATGCGAGCTGCTGCTCGAACGTCACGGTGGCGAGGTGCCGCGCGACCGCGAAGCGCTGGAGTCGCTGCCGGGCGTCGGCCGCAAGACGGCCAACGTCGTGCTGAACACGGCTTTCGGCGAGCCGACGATCGCCGTGGACACGCACATCTTCCGCGTGTCGAATCGCACGGGCCTCGCACCGGGCAAGGACGTCGACGCGGTGGAGAAGCGCCTGCTGAAGGTCGTGCCCGCGGAGTACCGGAAGGACGCGCATCACTGGCTCATCCTCCACGGCCGCTACACCTGCATCGCGCGCAAGCCCGCGTGCCCCGGCTGCCCCATCCGAGACTTGTGCGACTTCAAGGACAAGACCCCCGCACCCGAAACAACGTCCGCCGAGCGGCCCGCGCGCCGCCGCGCGAAGTAGGCACGATGTTCAACCCGAGCCGCGAGGAGGTGCGCCACTTCTTCATCGGGACGTGGGCCAAGCACCGCGCGGGACAACCGCTGGAGGGTCTCGAAACCATCGCGATCGCGGTACTGCTGGAGCATCCCGAATACCACGCGCTGCTCGATCAGGGAGAACGGCACGTGGACCGCGACTGGAGGCCCGAATCCGGCGACGCGAATCCGTTCCTGCACCTGTCGCTGCATCTGGCCATCGAGGAACAGCTTTCTTTGGACCAGCCGCCGGGCATCCGGGCGGCGTTCCAGCGTCTGCGCGCCCGCCATGGCGACGAGCACGCCGCGCGTCATGACATCCTGGAGTGCCTGGGCGAGACGATCTGGAAGGCGCAACGTCATGGCGCGGCGCTGGATGCCGCAGGCTACGTGCGATGTCTGGAGGATAAGGCAGGCCCGGACAAAGCCTGAGGGCCTCGGGCCGGAGGCATCCGGCGTTGCGCGGGATGCGGGGCCGGACGAAGGTCCGGCCCGCGGTGCGGCTCAGTGGTGGTACTTGTACTCGAGCGTCTTCTGGCTCGCGTAGTAGGCGGCCAGATCGGCGATTTCCTGTTTGGTCAGCGCCGCTGCCATGCCCGCCATGATGGCGTTCTTACGCTTGCCGGTCTGGTAGGCGCGCAGCGAGTGCCGGATGTAATCGGCATGCTGGCCAGCCAGCACGGGGTAGTCGGGTGTGGTGGGCTTGGCGCCGCCTTCACCGTGACAGGCCGCGCAGACTTCCTGTGCCTTCTTGGCACCAGCGGCCGCGTCACCGGCCGCCCAGGCGGGAGAAGCGGACAGCACCAGGGCGACGGCCGCGATCTTGAGTGTGGTGGATTTCATGGAATGTCGTTCCTGCGCGCTCAGTTGCCGGGCGCGGCGTAGTAGGCCGCGAGGTCCGCCATGTCCTGCTCGGTGAGGCTGGCGGCGATGCCGCGCATGGTGGGGTGGTCACGCTCGCCGGTCTTGTAGGCCTTGAGCGCGCTCACGATGTAGCCGGGGTTCTGCCCCCCGAGCTTGGGCACGTGGTAAACATCGGGAAAGGCGGTCCGGAAGCCCTTCAGACCGTGGCAGCCGGCGCACATCTGGGTCTTCTTCTTGCCCGCTTCCGCGTCTCCCTCCCCGGCCTGGGCCTGGAACCCCACGGCGTACAGAGCCGTCGCGGCCGCGAGGACCGCCAAACGCGTAGTTTTCATGGGTGTCGAATCACATTCACTGGTGGAAAACCGCCCAATTGTGCGGAAGTCCCCCCGCACGGTCAATGTTCGGGGGGATGTGGCAGCCCGACCGACGCCCTCCCGTCGGTCGGCGATGCGCACCGGGCCGCAGACTCAGCCTGCAGGCAGCGGCGCACCTTCGGTGATCGTCATGCGGTGGACGTACACCTTGTCGTGGGTATCCTCCACCTCGGCGCGGAGTTCACCCTGACGCGTCGGAAGGAAGAAGAACCGGAAGCTGGGGTTGTCCGAAATGGAGAAGTCCACCTCCGCATCCAGCACGGGCTTGCCGTCGTAAGTGACCTTCACCCGCCGTACGAATCGGGGCGTCTTCGTATCGTCGAAGTCCGAGGCGAGCGCCGACTCGTTGGGGTGCCGGATCATGAGTTGCACGAGCGCCGGCTTGTTGTACTCGACGGTCTCGTCGACGAACTTGAACTTCATCTGGCCGATGGCGTTCTCGGGGATGCGGAACCGGTCCCCGGGCGCCGAGCACCCCCCGGCGGCCTTGACCCACCGCGTCGACTGGTACAGCTTGCCGTCGCTGGTCTCGGCGACGGCACGCACGAAACTGAAGTCTTCGAAGCGCAGCCGGGTCTCCAGCTGCGCCCGCCCGCTGTCCGGCGTGAAGTGGAACAGCCCTGCCGCGGGCGAGGGGTTGCGTTCCACGATCAGGAACACCTGCTTGATGAACCGCGACTCCGTCTGGTCGATCTGCGCCTTCACCGACACCGGTACCGTCGAGGCGTCGTCCGCCCGCGTGTTGAGATAGACGCGGATGACGTCCTTGCCGTCTAGGATCTCGCGGTCCCCGAACATGGCCTGGCGGATGGGCGTCCAGTACTGGCTCTTCGAGGGATCCGGTTCGGCCTTCTCATTGGCGAGAACGGATCCGAACGGCAATGCGGCGAGCGCCCCGAGCACTGCACGGCGATGATTGAATTTCGACGACATGTGTATTTCCTCCTCCCGCGATGCGGGGCGCCGAGCCCCGATGAACTACGCCATGGTCAGTATAGACCGGCTACTCCCACTCCAGCTCCGTGTATGTCGCCGAGACGTTGCGGCGATGGAACGACTCGAAATTGGACCATCGGCCCGACTCCGACTGGCCGACGCTGTCCATGGCCTCCTCCAGACTGCGCCGCCCCTTGAGCGCCGTGCGCGTCTCCCGCACCAGCAGCGCGAGATAGGCGCGTTCCTGTGCAAGTCCGTCCGGCCAGGGCAGCGAGGTCTTCCCGTGTCCGGGCACGTAGTGCGTCACCTCCCGTTTCGCGAGGGTATCGAGCACCTGGATGAAGCCGAGCACGGAACCGTCGACGACCGGCGTGTGCTGGTGGAACAGCAGGTCGCCCAGCCAGAGCGTCCCGGTCGACGGGTCGAACACGGTGAGATCGTTGTCGGTGTGCGCCACGGGCCAGGCCTCGATCTTCAGGGTGCGCCCGCCCAGGTCCAGGTCCAGCGCATTCGCCACCGTCTTCGTCGGGGGCAGGATGTCGCTGCCCTTCGCGAGGTCGCCCAGGTCGCGCTGAAGCGCATTGAGGTACGGCCGCGCCCGCACGCCCATCGACCGCCGATAGCCTTCGTGCGCGACGATCTCCACGCCCGGCCCGGCAAAGGCGGCCGCCCCGAAGAAGTGGTCCGGATGGAAATGCGTGATGACGACGTAGCACACGGGCTTGTCCGTGACCCGCCGCAATGCCGCCAGCAGCGCCTTGCCCACAGCCAGCGACCCGCCCGGGTCCACGACCGCCACGCAGCGTTCCCCCACCACGAAGCCGATGTTGGCCTGATCGCCAAGGTTGTCCGGGCTGCGCTCGTCCAGACTGCCGTAGTGCACGTAGTGCCCCGGCGCGACGGGCTCGACGGTGAAGGCGGCGAGCGGATCCGCGGCCTGCGAGAGCCCGCCCCACAGCACCGACAGAATTGCGATACTCCGGCCCACTTGCCGGACGATATTCCTGACCACGTCACGTTCCCCCGATTTCATCCCGCATGATACGTGCAACGCTTCGTTTCTTTGCCCGGTGCACGGCCGCAGCAATGGTCGCGGTCGGCCTGATTCCAGGCCCCGCCGTCGCCGAGCCGGCAGAGGCCCGGCAGGTCACCGATGGCGTCTACTTCGTCGAGGGGGCCCGGGGCGAGACCGGGCCCGGAAACCTCGGACGCGTGGGCAACGTCGGCTTCCTCGTGGGCCCGACCGGCGTGGTCGTCATCGATACCGGCGTATCGCATGCGCACGGCAGGGACCTTCTGGCGGCTCTGCGGCGCGTCACCCCCCTGCCCGTCGACCGCGTCGTCCTCACCCATGCGGTCCAGGAGTTCCTATACGGGACCACAGCCTTCGTGGATGCGGGCGCACGGCCCGTCACACACGTGAAAAGCGCCGAACTCATGCGCGCACGCTGCGAACACTGCCTGGAGAACCTGCGCCTGATCCTGGGCGACACGGCGATGGCCGGAACCCGCCTCGTCGTGCCCGAGGACACCGTCGATACGGACCACGGGATGCTCACGGCTGGCGGGCGCACCGTGGATCTGATCCACCCGGGGTGGGCGAGCACGCCGGGCGATCTCATGGTGCTCGACCGCGCGACCGGCGTGCTGTTCAGCGGGGGCGTGCTCACGAACCGGCGCGTGCCTGATCTTCGCGACGGCCGCCTGGACGACTGGGTCCGCGCCATCGACGCCATCGTCACCCTGCCGATCCGGGCCATCGTGCCGGGCCACGGCGCCCCCATGCAGCCCGGCGACGCCGCGGAGACCCGCCGCTACCTCACCGAGCTCGACCGCCATGCCCGGGCGCTCTATGCGCGTGGCCTGAGCCTGATAGAAGCCCTCGACGCCGCGGAACTGCCCGAGTTCTCCGCTTGGGACGCCTACGAGGCCCTGCACCGGAAGAACCTGCAGCAGCGCTACCTGGAAGTGGAACTGGAGGATCTCGAAAGGTAGTCGGACCGCCCGCCTGCCCCATAATGACGGTCTTCGCATCGAACGGAAGCAGCAGCCGTGGGCAACCGACTCTCCAAGATCTACACCCGAACCGGCGACGACGGCACCACCGGCCTCGGCGACGGCTCGCGGATCGCCAAGACCGACGCCCGCGTGGAAGCCATGGGCGCCGTGGACGAGCTCAACAGCACGATCGGCGTGCTTCTGTGCGAGCCGCTCGACGACGATGTCCGCCACCTCCTGACCGTCGTTCAGCACCACCTCTTCGACCTCGGCGGTGAACTGAGCATCCCTGGCTACACCGCGATCACCGACGATCACGTCACCGGTCTGGAGCGTGCCCTCGACCACCACAACGAGGCGCTCGAACCTCTCAAGGAATTCATCCTGCCCGGCGGCTCGCGGGCCGCGGCGCTCGCCCACGTGAGCCGTACCGTCTGCCGCCGCGCGGAACGCCGGGTGGTGACTCTGTCCGAGTC
>ERZ1066136.784-NODE-784-length-20063-cov-13.135996_pt1 | contig 20063 bp, 16 predicted proteins | sample MGYA00382783_ERZ1066136 | MGnify/ENA primary metagenome ERZ1066136 (study PRJEB33369, sample SAMEA5778366) | biofilm metagenome | biome: Industrial cooling water; feature: Water cooling tower basin; material: Biofilm | place: United Arab Emirates | collected... | reverse complement strand
CTGCGGGACTGACCCACGCCACGCGGTGGACATCGTCGCGCACACGCTCTGGGCCGCTGCGGGGGCGGCGGCGGTCCATCGTCGCCGCCCACTGTCGCGAGGCACGGTGGCGGTCGCGCTGGTCCTCGCGGCCTTGCCGGACGTGATGCATCTGCTGCCGATTGCCGCTTGGTGGGCGCTCGGCGACGGCAGCTTTGCAGCGGTGCGCGGCTACGCGCTGGCCTCGCCCGGGCAGGAGCCGTGGCTGCCGCCCATCGTCGAGCTGTGGTCGCACCACCTGCACTGCGTGATGCACAGCGCCCCGGTGGCTGCGATCGTGACCGCGCTCGCCTGGGGGGTGCGACGTGCGTTCTGGCTACCGCTACTGGGCTGGTGGTCGCACATCGCGATCGACGTGTTCACGCACTCCGCCGACTACTACGCGGTGCCGGTGCTCTATCCATTCACCGAGCGTGGGTTCGACGGCATTGCATGGACCACGCCCTGGTTCATGGTGCTCAACTATGTCGCGCTGGTGCTCGTGGGGACCTGGCTGCTCGTTCGTCGGAGGCGTCCCAGTGGCAGCTGAGTCGCCGCTGGCCTTTCACCATCGCAGCGAGGTTGTGCTGCCGGTCGAGCCCGAGCGCCTATTCACCCACCTGGACGACCACCGCCGCCTGTCCAGCCACATGGAGAAGCCGTCGCTGATGACGGCGGGCGCTTCTATGCGGATCGACACCGATGCGGGTCACGGCCAGTCGGTGGGTTCGGTCATCCGGATGAGCGGTCGTGTCCTGGGTGTGCGGCTCGGGCTTGAGGAAGTGGTGACCGAACACGCCCCACCGCAGCGCAAGGTCTGGGAGACCGTGGGCGAACCGACCCTGCTGGTCATCGGCGCCTACCGGATGGGTTTCAGCATCGAACCGTTCACTGGGGGCTCGCGACTGGTCGTCTTCATCGACTATGCGCGGCCGGGGCGAGGCCTTGCCCGCCTGCTCGGGGGTCTCGTGGGTCGCTACTACGCGGCGTGGTGCACGCGGCGGATGGCAGAGGACGCCCGTGCAGCCTTTCAGGGGCCGATCCGAGGACCCGCGCCGACCGAACGGTGAGCTGCATCTCTGGTCCAGCTTTGTCTCTACAGTATGCGCATGATTCATCGCATATCCGTTGCTCTGAGCCTGGCGATCCTCTGCTCCACCGCAGCGCGGGCCGACATCATCGACATCGCCTGGAACGAACAGGGCCGCTTCGAGCGCCGTGTCAGCGTGGCCCCGGGCAAGTTCGCCGAGGTCTGCGGCAAGCTCGCCCGGGCCGATTCAGTGGCCTGGCGCTTCAAGGCCAGTGGCCCGCTGAACTTCAACATCCACTATCACGAGGGCAAGGATGTGCGCTACCCGGAGCGCCGCGATGCCCTGGCCGGCGCCAGCGGGCGCCTTCAGGTGGTACTTGACCAGGACTACTGCTGGATGTGGACCAACAAGTCGGGCCAGGCTGTCGACCTGAACCTCCTGCTGACGCGCTGACGCACACGTGCGGAGCGCTTGATGCGGGACAAGGCGCGATGGCCGGGGGAACGTAGACTTCGGTTCATGCGCGCGTTGCGTCGTCATCGCGGCTGGCTGTCCGGCTGGCTGATCGCCCTGGTGCTGTTCACGCAGCTGGCCACGGCCGCGTATGCCTGCCCGCAGCTCTCGCCGGCGCCTGACGACGCTGCGGCCGCGATGGCGGCCATGCCGGACTGCGACAGCAGCATGCCCACGCGCATGGACCCGGACCAGCCGCAGCTGTGCAAGGCCCACTGCGAGACGGGCAAGACCTCGGTGAACAGCCAGGTGGCCGCGCCGGACGCACCGCCGGCCATGGCGGTCGGCGCGGCCCTGGTCGGCATCGTCGACGTGGCCGATGCCGCCCAGCTGGCGGCCACGATGCCCGCCTCGGTGGCCGACGGGCCGCCCGTCGGGTCACCGCCGCTCTACCTCTCCTTCCTCGTCCTTCGGAACTGACCCGCGGACCTGGGTCCGGGTGCGCTGTCTCGGCGCACCCGGATCTCTTGCGTTCGCCGTGCGTTCGATCCGAAGGAGAGTGTCGTGTCTCGATTCAACGTTCGCGTGCCGCGCCGGCACGCCGGGCGGCGCCAGCCGTCCACCCTGGCCTTGGCGTGGGTGCTGGGCCTGGCCGCCCTGGCACCCAGCGCTGCGTGGGCTGCCCCTGACGCTCCGTCGCTGAGCTATGCCGAGGCGCTCGAGCTGGCGCGCCAGGCGGCACCGGCACTGCGTGCGCAGCAGGCCACGCTGGCCGGCTCGTCGGCCCTGGCACCAGCGGCGTCCACGCTGCCCGATCCGCGCCTGTCCGTCGGCATCGAGAACCTGCCGATCGCCGGGCCGGATCGCTGGAGCACGACGCGCGATGCCGGCACGATGCAGCGCATTGCGCTGATGCAGGAGATGCCCAACCGGGCCAAGCGCGATGCGCGCGAGCAGGTTGCACAGGCCCGCATCGAGCGCGATCGGGCGACGCTGGCGGCCACGGAACTCGCGGTGCGCCGCGAAGCCGGCCTGGCCTGGCTCGCTGTGCACTTCGCGGAGGCCCGGCTGTCGCAGGTGGCCGGCCTCCAGCGCGAGAACCGGCTGCTGCAGGACACGCTGCCGGCCCGCGTTGCCGCCGGCTCGGCCATGCCCGCGGAGTTGACGATGGCGCGCCAGGAAGCGCTGGCCATCGCCGACCGGACCGACGAGCTGGCGCGGGACGTGCGCAAGGCGAGGGTGGAACTGCGCCGATGGATCGGTGAGCGTGCCGCTGCGCCGCTGCAGGGCGCAGCGCCGGCTATGGACGTGAACGGCGACGCCTTGCGCAGCTCGTTGCCGCATCACGCCGAGCTGGCACCCTATGCGCCGATGCGTGCGATGGCCCAGGCCGAGGTGGCCGAGGCCGATGCGGAGAAGCGCGGCGACTGGTCGTGGGAGGTGGCGTACAGCCGGCGGCCACGCTACGACGACATGGTGTCGTTCCAGCTCAGCTTCGACCTGCCGTGGCAACGTGATCGCCGCCAGCAGCCGCAGATCGAGGCCAAGCGGCGCGAGATCGAACGCATCGAGGCCGAGCGCGAGGAACTGCTGCGGCGCCATGCCGCGGAGACCGACGCGATGCTGGCCGAACTGCAGGCGCTCGACACGCAGGCCGAGCGGCTGCGGGCCGCCGGTCTGCCGCTGGCCGCCGAGCGCGTGGCCCTGGCGACGGCGGCCTACCAGGCCGGCCGTGGCGATCTCGCGGCCGTGCTGACGGCGCGCAGCCAGGTGCTGGAAACGCAGCTGCGCGCCATCGACCTCGACGCGCAGCGCGCCGCCCTGCGCCTGCGCCTGTCCACCCTGATTGCGGAGTAAGACGATGAGCCTTTCATCCAACCCCTCATCCACGAAGACGCTGGCGGCCGGCGCGGTGTTGCTGCTGGTCGGCCTGGGCGCCGGCTGGGCGCTCTCGCAGTGGCTGTCGGGTGGCGGCCGTGCAGCCGCTCCGGCAACGGCTGCTGCAACCGCAGCCAGCGCGCCGGAGCGCAGGGTGCTGTACTGGTACGACCCAATGGTGCCGACGCAGCGCTTCGACAAGCCCGGCAAGTCGCCCTTCATGGAGATGCAGCTCGTGCCGCGGTACGCCGACGAGGCTGGTGCCGACGCCGGGTCTGCGGTGGCGGTGTCGCCGCAGGCGGTGCAGTCGCTCGGCCTTCGCGTCGCCACGGCCGAGAAGCGCGTGCTGCAGGCGGCGGTGGACGCGGTCGGTACGGTCGGGCTCAACGAGCGCGATGTCAGCATCGTGCAGGCCCGAGCCAACGGCTTCGTCGAGCGTGTCCATGCGCGTGCGCCGGGCGACGTGATCCCCGCGGGCGCCCCGCTGGCCGAGGTGCTGCACCCAGACTGGCTGGCGGCGCAGCGCGAGTACCTCGCGGTGCGGGCCACCGGCGACGCGGTCCTGGCACAGGCAGCCCGCTCGCGGCTGACGCTTCTGGGCATGCCGGCCGCGCTCATCGAGCGCGTGGATGCCAGCGGGCAACCGCAGGGCGTGACGACCATCGTGGCGCCGTCGGGCGGGTTGATCGCCGAGCTGATGGTGCGCCAAGGCATGACGGTGGCCGCCGGCATGACGCTGGCGCGCATCAACGGCCTGGGCACGGTGTGGGTCGAGGCGGCCGTGCCCGAGGCGCTGGGCGCGGCAGTGGTCACGGGCCAGCCCGCCGAGCTGCGGCTGGTGGCATTCCCGGGCGAGGTGCGGCGCGGCAAGGTGGCGGCAGTGCTTCCGGAGGCAAGCCGCGACACGCGCACGCTGCGCGTGCGCGTCGAGGTGCCGAATCCGGGTGGGCGGCTGCGTGCCGGCATGTTCGGCCAGGTGCGCCTGCTCGGTGCGGGGCAGGGCACCGAGGTCGTCACAGTCCCCGGCGAGGCGGTGATCCGCACCGGTCGCCGTGCGCTGGTCTACGTGGTCGACGCGCCGGGCCGGTATCGGCCGGTGGAAGTGGAACTCGGCGCCGAGGTCGACGGCCGGGTGGCCGTGCTCAAGGGAGTGGAGGCTGGGCAGCAGGTGGTGGCCTCGGGACAGTTCCTCATCGATTCCGAGGCCAGCCTGCAAGGGCTGACTGCGCGTGCCCCGGCGGAAGCGGCCGCGACCACTGCAACAGCGGCCAGCGAGCAGCAGGGGCCGACCGGCGAGTTCACCACCCGCGGCCGTGTGGTCGAGCTCGACGCGGCGGCGATCACCCTGGAACACGAAGCAGTCCCTGCGCTTAAGTGGCCGGCGATGACGATGCCCTTCCAGCTCGCGCGGCCGGACCTCGCACGCGGGCTGAAGGCGGGCGATGCGGTGCGCTTCCGCTTCCGCCAGAAGGGCGACGAGCACGTGGTCACGGCGATCGAGCGCGAGCCTGCCGCGACCGACCCGCATGCCGGCCACGGCAGCACCGGAGCGCCGCGATGATCGCCGCCCTGATCCGCTGGTCGGTGGCCAACCGCTTCCTCGTGCTGCTGGCCACGCTGTTCCTTGCGGCCGCCGGCCTGTGGGGCGTGCGCACGACGCCGGTCGATGCCTTGCCCGACCTGTCCGACGTGCAGGTGATCATCCGCACGACGCTGCCCGGGCAGGCGCCGCAGATCGTCGAGAACCAGGTCACCTATCCGCTGGCGACGACGATGCTGTCGGTGCCCGGCGCGAAGACGGTGCGCGGCTTCTCGTTCTTCGGCGACAGCTTTGTCTACATCCTGTTCGACGACGGCACCGACCTGTACTGGGCGCGCTCGCGCGTGCTCGAGTACCTCAACCAGGTGCAGGGCCGGCTGCCCGCCGCGGCGAAATCGTCGCTCGGGCCAGACGCCACCGGGGTGGGCTGGATCTTCCAGTACGCGCTGGTGGACCGCACGGGCCGCAACGACCTGTCGCAGCTGCGCGCGCTGCAGGACTGGTTTCTGAAGTACGAGCTGAAGGGCCTGCCCGGCGTGGCCGAGGTGGCCACCGTGGGCGGCATGAACCGCCAGTACCAGGTGGTGCTCGACCCGCTGAAGCTGGCCGCCTACGGCGTCACGCACGCGCAGGTGCGCGAGGCGCTGATGGCCGGCAACCAGGAAGCTGGCGGCTCGGTGCTGGAGCTGGCCGAGGCCGAGTACATGGTGCGCGCCAGCGGCTACCTGAAGTCGCTGGACGACTTCCGCGCGGTGCCGCTGGCCGCGCGCGGCGGCATCCCGGTGAAGCTGGGCGACGTGGCCACCGTCCAGGTCGGGCCGGAGATGCGGCGCGGCATCGCCGAGCTCGACGGCGAAGGCGAGGTCACCGGTGGCGTCGTGGTGCTGCGCTCGGGCGCCAACCCGCAGCAGACCATCGCCGCCGTGAAGGCCAAGCTAGCAGACCTGCAGGGCAGCTTGCCGCAAGGCGTGGAGGTGATGACCACCTACGACCGCAGCGCGCTGATCGAGCGCGCCATCGACAACCTCTCGGCGAAGCTGATCGAGGAGTTCATCGTCGTCGCGGCCGTCTGTGCGATCTTCCTCTGGCACCTGCGCTCGGCGCTGGTGGCCATCATCGCGCTGCCGCTGGGCGTGATGGCGGCCTTCCTGATCATGCGCTGGCAGGGCATCAACGCGAACATCATGTCGCTGGGTGGCATCGCGATCGCGATCGGCGCGATGGTCGACGCGGCGGTGGTGATGATCGAGAACGCGCACAAGAAGCTCGAGGCCTGGCAGCACGCGCACCCCGGCGAGAGCCTCGTCGGCGAAGCGCGCTGGAAGGTCATCACCGAAGCGGCGGAGGAGGTCGGTCCGGCGCTGTTCTTCTCGCTGCTGATCATCACGCTGAGCTTCATCCCGGTGTTCACGCTGGAGGCGCAGGAAGGGCGGTTGTTCGGGCCGCTGGCCTTCACCAAGACCTACGCGATGGCGGCCGCCGCCGCGCTGTCGGTGACGCTGATCCCGGTGCTGATGGGTGCGTGGATCCGCGGCCGCATCCCCGACGAGCAGAAGAACCCGATCACCCGCGTGCTGATCGCGGTCTACCGTCCGGCGCTCGAATGGGTGCTGCGCTGGCCGAAGGCGACGCTGGTGATCGCGGTGGTGCTGGCGGCGAGCACGGCCTGGCCGCTGTCGCGGCTGGGCGGGGAGTTCCTGCCGCGGCTGGACGAGGGCGACCTGCTGTACATGCCGTCGGCGCTGCCGGGCCTCTCAGCGCAGAAGGCGACTGAACTGCTGCAGATCACCAACCGCATGATCAAGACCGTTCCGGAGGTGGAGCGCGTGTTCGGCAAGGCCGGGCGCGCCGAGACCGCGACCGATCCGGCACCGCTGGAGATGTTCGAGACCACGGTCAAGCTCAAGCCCCGCGAGCAGTGGCGGCCGGGCATGACGCCCGACAAGCTGGTCGAGGAACTCGACGCGGCGGTGAAGGTGCCGGGACTGGCCAACATCTGGATCCCGCCGATCCGCAACCGCATCGACATGCTGGCGACCGGCATCAAGAGTCCGATCGGCGTGAAGGTGACCGGCAGCGATCTCGCCACGATCGACCGCATCGCCCAAGGCGTTGAGCGGGTCGCCAAGTCGGTGCCGGGCGTGTCGTCGGCGCTGGCCGAACGCCTGACCGGCGGGCGCTACATCGACGTGCAGATCGACCGCGCGGCGGCTGCGCGCTACGGACTGAACATCGCCGACGTGCAGGCGGTGGTCAGCGGTGCGATTGGCGGCGAGAACGTCGCCGAGACGGTCGAAGGACTGGCGCGCTTCCCCATCAACCTGCGCTATCCGCGCGAGTGGCGCGACACGCCCGAGCGGCTGGCGGCGCTGCCGGTGCTGACGCCGATGGGCCAGCAGATCACGCTGGGCACAGTGGCGAAGATCGTCGTGGCCGACGGGCCGCCGATGCTCAAGAGCGAAAACGCGCGACCCTCGGGCTGGGTCTACGTGGACGTGCGCGGCCGCGACCTCGCATCCGTGTCGGCCGACCTGCGCGCCGCGGTGGCGCGCGAGGTCAAGCTTGCTCCCGGCGTCAGCATCGCCTACTCGGGCCAGTTCGAGTACCTCGAGCGCGCCAACGCGCGGCTGAGGATCGTCGTACCGGCAACGCTGATGATCATCTTCGTCCTGCTGTACCTGACCTTCCGGCGCATCGACGAGGCGGTGCTGATCATGGCCACGCTGCCCTTCGCGCTGACGGGCGGGGTGTGGTTCCTCTGGGCGATGGACTACCACCTGTCGATCGCCACCGGCGTGGGATTCATCGCACTGGCCGGCGTGGCCGCCGAGTTCGGCGTGGTGATGCTGCTGTACCTGAAGCACGCGCTGGAGGCCAGGCTGGTGGCCGGCACGCCGCTGACGCTGCCGGTACTGCTCGACGCGATCCGCGAAGGCGCCGTGCTGCGTGTGCGGCCCAAGGCGATGACGGTGGCGGTGATCCTCGCGGGTCTGGTGCCCATCGTCTGGGGCAGCGGCACGGGCTCCGAGGTGATGAGCCGCATCGCCGCGCCGATGCTCGGCGGAATGATCACCGCGCCACTGTTGTCGCTGTTCGTGGTGCCTGCGGTCTACGCATTGATTCGAAGGCAACCGCACCAATGACCAGATTAAGAGCCGATCCTGTTTCCCACGAACCTGGGCAAAGCTGAGACGCATTGCGCCGATCCCGTGCAACTGGCTGAGTGTCAGGTCTCTCGGTGCGAGATCGCGAGGGCGGAAGTCTCTTGAGGGTCGCGGGCTGCCCCACGGCTCAGCGTAGAGCGGTCATCGGTGGCTGGCTGCCCGCAACGCCCTGCGAGCAGCAAACGCCGCGAGCGTAGCTTGGTCGGGGGCGCCGTAGTCGATGACCTTCAGCGGCGTCCTGGCCAACCAGAGCGATTGCGCCAGCAGCGTTCGATCAGGAGAGTCGCGCAACCCGACTTCAAGTTGGAACGCCAGATCGCTGAGCGATCCCAGGACCCGCCGGTTCACCGTCTTTCCGATGGCCCAACTTTGCATGGCACCGCGCTCGGCGATAGCGTCGTCTGGTGGAACTCCGACGGCGGAGAGAATGAGCCCCAAGGCTTCGCTGAGCCGCGAGGCGATAGATCGACCGTCTCGTGCCGGCACCACGACTGGCAGCAAGCTTCGCTCACTGACAGCGAGCACGACCTGGCTCCGGCCAACTCGGATCAGGTTGGCATACCAGTCACCGAGGACTGTGTCCGTCGGAGTCGGCTCTGGATCAGGCGTGGCGTTGAGCCTGCCGAGCAGCTTCTGGGTACAACGCAGGACGAACACGGCGGCGTGGCATGTGGGGGCGAGCACCGAGTATCGATGCTGGCGAACGTCCCCTTGCGACGGTAGAGCAGTCCTACATGTTCTGAACCATCGAGTGACCGGTGGTTAGCACCACCGCCGCTGGGGACGCAAGTGCTGAGTGACTGAGTTCAGTCTGAAGCCGCCGATCGCTCAACAAATTCGACTCATAGTTGCCAAACCTGCCGGCCCTACAGCGTCGGCCGAAGCGGGCGAACGTCACTCGACACTTTGCTTGTCAGGTCCCGCTGGTGCTAAGTCGTTGATTTCCCGCAAATCCGACTCGACACATTCTTGCCGGGAGCCACGGCATCGAGGTGCGCACCCTGCAGAGCTGGCGCGCCTGCGATGGCTTGGCGCGTGGCGACGGCCGTTCGCTGGCCGTGCGCCCCACGCCCGGTCATGCGCTGAGCTGCGCCGAGCGCGAGCAGATCCTGCGCGTGGCCAACGAACCGCGCTTTGCCGACATGCCGCTTGCGCGCATTGTGCCGGCCCTGGCCGACTAAGGCGTGTACCTGGCCAGCAAAGTAGTTCATGAACAGCGAATTTTGGGTCTGGTGGCCCTCTGGCGTTCTTGAAGGAACATACACACGCACAAAACAACTCTACATAAAACAGGGCTGCGTGTACTGCTACGCGCGGCCCACGCACAGCTACCTCAACCTCTCGCCGGGCCTCGATTTCGAGACGCGCATCGTGGCCAAGGTCAACGCCGCCGAGCGCCTGCGCGAGGCGCTGGGCAGCCGCGGCTACACGCCGGCGCTGCTGAACATCGGCTCCGTCACCGACGCCTACCAGCCCGTGGAGCGCCGCCTGGGCATCACGCGCGCCGTCATCCAGGTGCTGGCCGAGGCGAGGCACCCGTTCTCGATCGTCACCAAGTCCAGCCTCGTGGAGCGCGACCTCGACCTGCTCGCGCCGCTGGCCGCACGGCGCCTGTGTGCCGTCTACGTCTCGCTCACCACGCTGGACGGCGAACTCGCGCGCGCCCTGGAGCCGCGCGCCGCGGCACCGCACCGCCGACTGCGCACCATCCGGGCCCTGGCCGAGGCCGGCGTGCCGGTGGGCGTGAGCGTCTCGCCGGTGATCCCCTTTCTCAACGAGCCCGAGCTCGAGCGCATCCTCGAGGCCGCCGCCGAGGCCGGGGCCACGCGCGCCTTCAGCATCGTGCTGCGCCTGCCCTGGGAGGTGAACCCGCTGTTCCAGGACTGGCTCGAGCGCCACCTGCCCGAGCGCGCGGCGCGCGTGATGGCCCGCGTGCGCGAGATGCGCGGCGGCAAGGACAACGACGCCCTCTCCGGCACCCGCATGACGGGGCAGGGCGTGTGGGCGCAGCTGCTGCGCCAGCGCTTCGAGAAGGCCTGCGCGCGCCTGGGCCTGGCGCGCCAGCGCATCGAGCTCGACCTCACGCAGTTCCGCCCACCCGGGCGGCACCCGGGCCAGGGCGAGCTGTTCTGAGCGCCGGGGGCCCGGCGCGGGCGGCGCTCAGCGCCGCAGCACCATGCCGCCGGCCGAGCGGTTGCTGCGCCGCACGCCCGCGATGTGCGTGGGCGGCGCGCAGAAGCGGTGCGACAGCTGGCCCTGCTTGTCCAGCAGCTCCTGCACGTTCTCGATGCGCTCCAGGTGGCGCTTGGCCACCAGGCCCGCCATCTCGATGAGCTTGGCGTTGCCGCTGCCACCGCCATGGTTGAGCAGCGACTCCACCGCGCGCCGGGGCTCGCCCTGCAGCGACAGGTTCATCGACTGCTCGGCCACCTTCATCACCTCCGCATACGCGTCGCGGATGACCGCGGCCGCGTCCACGTGCAGGCGCCCGGCCGCCACCAGCACCTCGCAGGTGGTGCGCGACACGGCAAAGCGGCGCGCCAGCTGGGCCAGCACAGAGTCGATCTCGTTGGTGCCGAGCCCGTAGCGCACCAGGCGTGTCCACACCGAGATGGCGTTGGTGGCCGCCTCCATGTCGAAGTCGGGGCGCTGCATCGCCTCCGTCTCGCGCCGCAGCAGCGTCACGCCCTCCTCGATGCGGCCGCGGTTCAGGCGCGCGAGCACGTCGCCCAGCGTGGCCATGCGGCGCAGGCGCACCGACTGGGGGTAGCGGTCCGAGAAGCTCGCGAGCACGTCGTGCGCGCCCTCGAGGCCCTTGGTGTCGCCGCTGTCGTAGCGCAGCAGGGCCAGCAGCATCATGGACAGCACGTCGAACAGGCGCGACTTGCTGCCCAGCTGCCAGGTGCGCTCCAGCAGCTGCGTGGCCGTGGCCGCGTCGCCGGAGTAGAAGCTGAGCGTGCCGGCGTGCTGCAGGCGCAGCACGCAGCCCGGCGTCATCTCGGCCGCCGTGCGGTAGGTGGCCAGGGCCTCGGTGAGGTTGCCCTGCTCCATGTGCACCTTGCCGAGCACGTCGTAGCTGTCCGCGAACTGCGGCTCGGCGTCGATCAGCGCCTCCAGCGTGCGGCGCGCCTGCACCACGTCGCCGTCGGCCAGCTGCACGCGCGCCACGCCCAGCTTGGCCCAGGGCAGGGTCTTGGCGGCGATGACGGCGTCGTACAGCGCCTTGGCCTCGTCGTTGCGCTTGAGCGTCAGCAGCAGCTCGGCGCCGATGCGCGCGGCGTACAGCCAGTACAGCTGGCGCTGGTTGAAGCGCTGCAGGCACAGGTTGGCGGCGCGCTCGAAGTCCTTGGACTCCATGGCCTCGAAGATGTCCTTGAGCACGCGCTTGCGCTGCCGGGCCTCCTGCAGCCGCTCGAACAGCGAGTTGGCCGAGAAGGGCTTGACCATGAAGCTGTCGAGCGCGGCCTCGGCGGCCTCGGCCACGCGGGCGTAGGTGGCCTCGGGCGTGATCATCACGAACACCGTGGAGTAGGGCAGCAGCTGCTCGCGCCGCAGCTCCTCGAGCAGGTCCTGCCCGGTGCTGCCGCCGGAGTCCCCGGCGTCGTCGCACAGGATGAGGTTGAAGCGCCGGTGCTCGATCATCTCGCGCGCGTCGGCGATGCGGCTGGCGGCCTTCACCGTGCCGAAGCCGAACTCCCGCAGCTGCGCGAGCAGCACGCTGCGCGACGTGGGGTTGGCATCGACCACCAGCGCGCTGTGGCCGGGCACCTCGCGGTCAAGCACCATCTGCATCGGCGGTCTCCGGGGCACGCACCCTCAGCTGCAGGCCGCCGGGGGAGCGGCCGGTGCGCTGGATGCCTGCGATGTGGTTGGCGGCGCGGCAGCTCCGGGCCTGCAGCTGCAGGGCCTCGTCGAGCGCGGGCTGCAGGGCCTCGGCATCGGCCGTGCCCTGGGCCAGGGCGCGGCGGCCGATGGCCAGCACGAGGTCGATGAGCTTGGCGTTGTGGTGGCTGCGCGCCGCGTCGAGCAGCATCGCCACGGCCGCCGGGGCGCGGCCGGCCATCGAGTGTTCCATGGCCTTCTCGGCCAGGGCGGCCACGCTCTGCTGGCAGTCCTGCAGCCAGGCGATGACGGCCTCGTCGCGCCGCGACGCCGCCATCAGCACCTCGGTGATGGCGCGGCCCGTGCAGAAGCGCAGGCCGATCTGGCGCACCAGCGACTCGTGGCCGGCCTCACCGCGGTACTCCGCGGGGGCGCGCGACCACAGGCCCAGCAGCAGGTTGGCGGCCTCGAGGTCGAAGCCGTCCTCGGCCACGGGCGCCGACAGCGCCCGCAGCGTGGTGATGGCGTCCTCGATGCGGCCCTCGGTGAGCGCGATCAGCACCTCCACGCCCTGCTCGAGCCGCTGCAGCCGCACCGAGCTGGTGAAGCGCTGCCGGTACTGCGCCAGCTGCGAGGCCGCGGCGCGCAGGCCCGGCAGGTCGCCGGCGTCGGCCTTGAGCATGGCCAGCAGGGCCAGCGTGAGGGCGTCGAACAGCTTGCTCTGCACGCCCAGCGAGACCGCCGTGGACAGCCACTGCGACGCCAGCTCGGCCTGCCCCTGGTAGAAGGCCAGCGCCCCCGCGTGCTGGTTGCGCAGCAGGCAGCTGGGCGTGATCTCGACCGAGCGGCGGTAGGCGGCCAGCGCCTTGTCGAACTGGCACTGCTCGATGAGCAGTCGGCCGTCGAGGTCGTGCGCATCGGCGTTGCCGGGCTCGGCCTCGAGCACGCGCTGCACCATGGCCTGGGCCTGCTGCAGCTGGCCCAGGGCCAGCTGCGCGCGCGCCACGCCCAGCAGCGCCCAGGCGGCCGAGGCGGGCTGGGCGAGCTTCTCGAAGACCTTGCGCGCCTCGTCGGGCCGGTTCAGGCGCAGCAGCAGCTCGCCGGCCAGGCGGCCGCACCAGCCGGCATAGGGCTGCTGCGACACCCAGCGGCGCATGGCCAGCGCCAGGGCGTCCTCGTCGTGGCCCGCGTCCAGGGCCTGCAGGATGTTGCCGAGCTCGCGCTTGCGCTTGCGCGCCTCCAGCAGCCGCGCCTCCAGCGCCGTGGCGCTGCAGGGGCGGACGATCAGCCCGTCGAGCGCCGACTCGCCGGCCTCCACCACCTGGTGGTAGGTGACGCTGGTGCACAGCATGATGAACACCGTGCTGTGCGGCAGCTGGTTCTCGCGCCGCAGCTCGTCGAGCAGGTCCTGGCCGTTGTCGGGCATGCCCTCGAACTCGCGCGAGCACAGCACGATGTCGAAGGGCCCGCGCTCCAGCGCCAGCCGCGCGTCGCGCGTGCGCTGGACCGAGGTGACGTGGCCCACGCCCAGGTCGCGCAGCTGCGCGGCCAGGATGCTGCGCATGGTGGGCTGCGGCTCGACGATCAGCGCCCGCGCCTTGTGCATGTCGCGGTCGCTCACGGCCGCCTCCTGCCGGGGGCGGCGCTGGGGCTCGGGGAGCGGGGCGGGTGTGTCGCGTGGGTCATGGGGGCCTCCACGCGCGGGGCGCGCGGTGACCCCCTGGCTATCGGCCGCCCCGCCGGATTACTTGAACAGGTCCTTGACGCGGTCCGTCCAGCTCTTGGCGTTGGGCGAGTGGCGCTCGCCGCCCTTCTTGAAGCTGTCGTCGAGCTCCTTGAGCAGCTTGCGCTGGTGCTCGGTCAGCTTCACCGGCGTCTCCACCGCGACGTGGCAGTACAGGTCGCCCGGGTAGCTGGAGCGCAGGCCCTTGATGCCCTTGCCGCGCAGGCGGAAGGTCTTGCCGTGCTGCGTGCCCTCGGGCAGCTCGATCTCGGCCTTGCTGCCCAGTGTGGGCACCTCGATGGAGCCACCCAGGGCCGCCGTGGTCAGCCCCACGGGCACGGTGCAGTGCAGGTCGTCGCCGTCGCGCTCGAAGATCTCGTGCTGCTTGACACGGATCTCGATGTACAGGTCGCCCGGCGGGCCGCCGTTGTGCCCGGGCTCGCCGTTGCCGGCCGAGCGGATGCGCATGCCCTCGTTGATGCCGGCCGGGATCTTCACCTCCAGCGTCTTCTGCTTCTTGATCTTGCCGGCGCCGTTGCAGGTGGTGCAGGGGTCCGGGATGATCTTGCCGCTGCCGTGGCAGTGCGGGCAGGTCTGCTGGATGCTGAAGAAGCCCTGGCGCAGGTGCACCGTGCCGCTGCCGTTGCAGCTGGGGCAGGTCTTGGCGCTGGTGCCGGGCTTGGCGCCCGTGCCGTGGCAGGTGTCGCAGCTGTCCCAGGTGGGCACGCGGATCTGCGTGTCCTTGCCGAACGCGGCCTCCTCGAGCGTGATCTCCATCGCGTAGCTGAGGTCGTTGCCGCGGTAGACCTGCTGGCCGCCGCCGCGCCGGCCGCCGCCCTGGCCGCCGAAAATGTCGCCGAAGATGTCGCCGAAGGCCTCGGCAAAGCCGCCGAAGCCCTCGGGCCCCGGGCCGCCGCGGCCGCCGCCCATGTTGGGGTCGACGCCGGCGTGGCCGTACTGGTCGTAGGCCGCCTTCTTCTGCGGGTCGGAGAGCATCTCGTAGGCCTCCTTGGCCTCCTTGAACTTCTCCTCGGCCGCCTTCGCCCCGTCGCCCTGGTTGCGGTCGGGGTGGTACTTCATCGCCAGCTTGCGATAGGCCTTCTTGATGTCGTCGTCGGTGGCGTTCTTGGGCACGCCCAGAACGTCGTAGTAGTCGCGCTTGGCCATGACGGTGTGGTGGTGTGGATCAACGGCGAAGGGCCGGCTGAGCCGGCCCCCCGATCAGAGCGTGCCAGGCGGGTGCCCGCCGGCGACGATCACTTCTTGACTTCCTTGAAGTCGGCGTCGACCACGTTGTCGTCGGCCGGGCGCGAGGCCTTGGGCGCGTCGCCACCCGGCGCGGCACCGGCCGCACCCGCGGCGGCGGCGGCCGCCTGCTCGTTGGCGTACAGCTTCTCGCCCAGCTTCTGGCTGGCCGCCATCAGGGCCTCGGTCTTGGCCTCGATCACGGCCTTGTCGTCGCTCTTCAGCGCCTCGTCGACGTCCTTCAGCGCGGCCTCGATCTTCTCCTTCTCGCCGGCGTCGAGCTTGTCGCCGTGCTCGGCCAGGCTCTTCTTCACCGAGTGCAGCAGGCCATCGGCCTGGTTGCGGGCCTGCACGAGCTCGAGCTTCTTCTTGTCCTCGGCGGCGTTGGCCTCGGCGTCCTTCACCATCTTCTCGATCTCGGCCTCGGAGAGGCCCGAGTTCGCCTTGATGGTGATCTTGTTCTCCTTGCCCGTGCCCTTGTCGCGGGCGCCGACGTGCAGGATGCCGTTGGCGTCGATGTCGAAGCTCACCTCGATCTGCGGCAGGCCGCGCGGCGCCGGCGGGATGCCCTCGAGGTTGAACTCGCCCAGGCTCTTGTTGCCCGCGGCCATCTCGCGCTCGCCCTGGAAGACCTTGATCGTCACCGCCGGCTGGTTGTCGTCGGCCGTGCTGAACACCTGGCTGAACTTGGTCGGGATCGTGGTGTTCTTCTTGATCATCTTGGTCATCACGCCGCCCAGCGTCTCGATGCCCAGGCTCAGCGGCGTCACGTCCAGCAGCAGCACGTCCTTGCGCTCGCCGCCCAGCACCTGGCCCTGGATGGCCGCGCCCACGGCGACGGCTTCATCGGGGTTGACGTCCTTGCGCGGCTCCTTGCCGAAGAACTCCTTGACCTTCTCCTGCACCTTGGGCATGCGCGTCATGCCGCCGACCAGGATGACGTCGTCGATGTCCGAGACCTTCACGCCGGCGTCCTTGACGGCGATGCGGCAGGGCTCGATGGTGCGCTCGATCAGCTCCTCCACCAGGCTCTCGAGCTTGGCGCGCGTGAGCTTGATGTTCAGGTGCTTGGGGCCCGAGGCATCGGCCGTGATGTAGGGCAGGTTGACGTCGGTCTGCGTGCTGTTGGACAGCTCGATCTTGGCCTTCTCGGCGGCTTCCTTCAGGCGCTGCAGGGCCAGCACGTCCTTGGTCAGGTCGACACCCTGCTCCTTGCGGAACTCGGTGACGATGTAGTCGATGATGCGCTGGTCGAAGTCCTCGCCGCCCAGGAAGGTGTCGCCGTTGGTCGACAGCACCTCGAACTGCTTTTCACCGTCCACATCGGCGATCTCGATGATCGAGATGTCGAAGGTGCCGCCACCCAGGTCGAACACAGCGATCTTGCGGTCGCCCTTGCCGTGCTTGTCCAGGCCGAAGGCGAGGGCCGCGGCGGTGGGCTCGTTGATGATGCGCTTGACGTCCAGGCCCGCGATGCGGCCGGCATCTTTTGTCGCCTGGCGCTGGCTGTCGTTGAAGTAGGCCGGCACCGTGATCACGGCCTCGGTCACCTCTTCGCCGAGGTAGTCCTCGGCCGTCTTCTTCATCTTGCGCAGCACCTCGGCGCTCACCTGGGGCGGCGCGAGCTTCTTGCCGCGCACCTCGACCCAGGCGTCGCCGTTGTCGGCGGCGGCGATGGTGTAGGGCATCAGGTCGATGTCCTTCTGCACTTCCTTCTCGGTGAACTTGCGGCCGATCAGGCGCTTCACCGCGTAGAGGGTGTTCTTGGGGTTGGTGACGCTCTGGCGCTTGGCGCTGGCCCCCACCAGGATCTCGCCGTCGTCCTGGTAAGCGATGATGGACGGCGTGGTGCGCGCGCCCTCGCTGTTCTCGATGACCTTGGTGGTGTTGCCTTCCATCACGGCCACGCACGAGTTCGTGGTGCCGAGGTCGATGCCGATGATCTTGCCCATGTCTGTGTTCTCCTGAGGCGGGTATGCGGATGGCGGGAAGTTGTGGATAACTTCCGGCGATTCAAGTCTTGGGGGCGGCCACCGTCACGAGGGCGGGGCGCAGCACGCGCTCGGCGATGAGGTAGCCCTTCTGCAGCACGGTCACCACGGTGCCCGGCTCCTGCTCGGCGGGCACCACGCTGATGGCCTGGTGCTGGTGCGGGTCGAACTTGGTGCCGGCGCCGGGCGCGATGGCGACCACCTTGTTCTTCTCGAGCGCCGCCGTCAGCTGGCGCAGCGTGGCGTGCGTGCCCTCGAGCAGCTGCTCGTTGGTGGCGTTGGGCAGGGCGATGGCGGCGGCCAGGCTGTCGGCCACGGGCAGCAGGCTCTCGGCAAAGGCCTCGACGGCGAACTTGCGCGCCTTGGCCATCTCTTCCTCGGCGCGGCGGCGGGTGTTCTCGGCCTCGGCCTTGGCGCGCAGGTAGGCGTCGGCCACCTCGGCGTGCTTGGCCTGCAGCTCGGCGAGCTGGGCTTCGAGGCTGGGCGGGGTGTCGGCCATGGGGGTCTCGGGCTGGCCGCCGGGCGGCGCCGCCTCGGGGGCGGTCTGGTGGTCGGATGCGGTCATGGTGGGTGGCAAAACGCGGACCGCTCGTGGATGGGGGCGCTCCGGGGTGTTTCAAGACCCCGAGCGCAAAAAAGTCATCGGCCCGGGTCGTCGTCGACGCTGGCGCTCCAGCGGTTCCAGTCGGCGAGCTGGCGGCGGTCGCGCTTGGTGGGGCGCCCCTGCTCGATGGCGCTGGCCGGCTCGGGCGCCAGCCGGCGCCGCTCGGCCGCGGCTTCGCGGGCGGCGATGCTCTCGGGCGTCTCGGCGTACAGCGCCTGCGCCACCGGCGCCGGGCCGCGCACGGCCGACAGCCCGAGCACCCGCACCGTGCGCAGCACCACCCCCTGGCGCAGCTCGACGAGGTCGCCCGGCTTGAGCTCGCGCGCGGGCTTCACCACCTGCTCGTTCACGCGCACGCGGCCCTTGTCGATCTCGTCGGTGGCCAGGGCGCGGGTCTTGTAGAAGCGGGCGGCCCACAGCCACTTGTCCAGGCGCAGGCGCGCCAGCGGCTCGGCGCTCATCGCTTCGGCAGCGCCTGCACGACGCGCTCGGGGTGGTCGCTGATGATCCCGTCCACGCCCCAGGCCACGAGGCGGGCGATGTCGGCCGGCTCGTTGACCGTCCACGGGATCACGCGCAGCCCCAGCGCCCGCGCCTCGGCCAGCGCCTCGGGCGTGAGGTCGCGGAAGTTCGGCGACCACATCGGCGCCCCCAGCGCCTTCACGAGCCGCGGCACCGAGCCCCCGTGCTCGGCCAGGCGCAGGCCGGCGGTCCAGGCGCCGCTGGCCAGGGTGTCGAAGTCGGGCCGCTGGGCGCTCAGCGCCGCCGTGGCCAGGCCGGGCGCGCGGCGCTGCACCAGGGCCAGGGTGCGCCAGTCGAAGCTCTGCACGGTGACGCGGCCGCGCAGGCCGTGGCGGTCGATGGCGGCCAGCAGGGCCTCGACAAAGGCCTCGGGCGAGGCGGTCTCGTCCGGCGCCAGCGGCGAGAGCTTGGTCTCGATGTTGAAGCGCAGCGTGGCCGGGGCCTCGCGCCGGGCCAGTTCGAACACGGCGTCCAGCGTGGGGATGCGCTCGCCGTCGGCCGGCCGCTGCTGCGGCCACAGCGCGGCGTAGCGCGTGCCGGGCTTGAGGCGGCCGACGTCAAAGGCCTGCAGCTCGGCCAGGCTCAGCGCAGCCAGCGGGGGCGTGGGCGGCTCCAGCCACTGGCCGCGGGCGTCGCGTGTGATGTCGGTGTTGAGGCGGCGGTCGTGGTGCACCACCAGCACGCCGTCGCGCGTGAGGCCGAGGTCCAGCTCCCAGGTGGTGGCGCCGGCGGCCAGCGCGGCGCGGAAGCCGGCCAGGGTGTTTTCGGGCGCCAGGCCGCGGGCGCCGCGGTGGCCCTGCACGTCGAAGGCGGTGGCGGCCCCGGGCAGGGCGGCGAGCAGCGGCCACAGCAGCAGGACCAGCGCCCGGCGGGCGCGCGGGGCGAGGCATCGGCTCGGAGGATGATTCCGCATCTGTAACCGCAGGTTTCCCTGGTAAATTGTTTGCATGTCCGCCGAGGCTTCCCCGTCGCGTTCAGAGCACGCCAGCGCGCTGGCGCCCGGCACGCGGCTCGACGAGTTCGAGCTGCAGCAGATTCTCGGCGTCGGTGGCTTTGGCATCGTGTACCAGGCCTTCGATCATGCCCTCGAGCGCGAGGTCGCGATCAAGGAGTACATGCCCGCCAGCCTGGCCGGCCGCACCGAGACGATGCGTGTCTCGCTGCGCAGCGGCTCCGACGAGGAGAGCTTCCGCCTCGGCCGCGAGAGCTTCGTCAAGGAAGCCAAGCTGCTGGCGCGCTTCGACCACCCCTCGCTGCTGAAGGTCTACCGCTACTGGGAGGCCAACGGCACCGCCTACATGGCCATGCCCATCCTGCGCGGGCGCACGCTCAAGCAGCTGCGCCTGGCTCAGCAGGGGCCGGTGGAGGAAGACTGGCTGCGCGGCATCCTCATGCCGCTGCTGGGCGCCATCGAGACGCTGCACCGCGAGAACGTCTTCCACCGCGACATCGCGCCCGACAACATCCAGATCGAGCCCGACGGCCGCCCGGTGCTCATGGACTTCGGCGCCGCGCGGCGCGTGCTGTCCGACAAGACGCAGTCGCTGACCGCCATCCTCAAGCCGGCCTACGCGCCCATCGAGCAGTACGGCGAGGCCGGCGCCGTGAAGCAGGGTCCCTGGACCGACCTCTACGCCCTGGGCGCCACGCTGCACTACGTGCTGCTGGGCCGGCCGCCGGCGCCGGCCACGGCGCGCACGGTGGACGACGAGGAGGTGCTGCTCACCACCACGAACCTGCCGCAGTGCAGCGAGGGTTTCCTGCTCGCCATCCAGTGGATGCTGCGCCCGCGCCCGGCCGACCGGCCGCAGAGCGTGGCCCAGCTGCGCGAGGTGCTCGAGGGCCGCGCCGCCGTGCCCGTGCACACCGGCATCGCCGAGATGCGCACGCAGCTGTTCACGCGGGCCGACGGCCAGCGGCCGCCTGCAGCGGGCGTGGACCTGGACGTCACTGGCCAGCACCGGCCCGCCGCCGAGCCGGGGCTGGACGACCAGCCCACGCAGGTGTCGGCGCCACCCCGCGCGCCGGCGCCGGCCGTGCCGCTGCCGCTGGCGGGCGAGGCCACCCTGCGC